>Ga0210410_10000129_pt1 | contig 113536 bp, 91 predicted proteins | sample IncBWC4MmetaG_FD_161058 | JGI IMG/M metagenome (GOLD analysis project Ga0210410, IMG submission 161058) | Forest soil microbial communities from Barre Woods Harvard Forest LTER site, Petersham, Massachusetts, United States - Inc-BW-C-4-M | ecosystem: Environmental > Terrestrial > Soil >...
ACGGAAAGTGCAACAGAAAGATACCGCCTAAGTGCCGCGCAAGCGGCGCCGGTAAGGGTGAAATGGTGCGGTAAGAGCGCACCGCGCGGGTGGCAACATCAGCGGCACGGCAAACCCCACCTGGAGCAAGACCAAATAGGGAAGCAAGCGGCGCAGGCCGCGCCATGTGGCCCACATGTGGCTTCCGGGTAGGTCGCCAGAGCTGCGCGGCGACGCGCATCCCAGAGGAATGACTGTCCAAGACAGAACCCGGCTTAACGGCCGACTCTTTTCTACCGCGCGGGGCGCGGGGATCAACGGGGCCGAGGCGGCCCCCCCTGAGAGGCGCTCGCTGCGCGAGCGTGTAAGAGGCGGAGCGAGCGGGAAGAGCGGAATGCGAGTGGGAAGAAGCAGACCGTGAGCGTTGTAAAGACGCAAAGCGCGAAGCAAAAGCGGCGAAGTGAGCAGAAAAGAGCCGCCGCGCGCACGAAAAGGCCGAACTCAACTCTTTAGCAGCACGATCGACGATTTTTCGCGAAAATCGCGACTTTTGGCTCCTGCGGCCAGCTTCAGAAAAACTTCCTAACAGTTTGATTCGGCACACCCTTGCCTCGGGCGCGCTCTGCCGCTGTGCAAAATGTGACCTAAGTCACTGTCGGCACGGGTTTTTTTTAACTTAACACGTTGACAGTGCGACATTGCGGTCCATATAGTGGTGCCCGGTGGGAAATTGTGGGAGAAAATGGGTCTGGGGGCCCATCCAACGATGTTTCGGGGCGCCAACAAACTGACTCTCGATGTGAAAGGCCGGATGGTCATGCCCACCCGCTATCGGGAGCGGCTGCAAGAGAGTTGCGGCGGCAATTTGGTGGTGACGGTCGACAAGGACCAGTGCCTGCTCATCTACCCGCTGCCGGATTGGGAGGAGATCGAGCGCAGTTTGATGCGGCTGCCGACGCTCGATCCCCAGGTCAGGCGTTTGCAGCGTCTGATGGTGGGCCATGCGACGGACCTCGAACTGGACAGTCACGGCCGCCTGCTGCTGCCGCCGAAACTGCGCGAGTTCGGTCAGTTGACGCGCGACGCCGTGCTGGTCGGCCAGGGGGCGCGCTTCGAATTGTGGGACGAGAAGCGGTGGAACGAGCGGCGTGACGAATGGCTGGCGAGCCCGGACACCACAGAGCTGCCGCCCGAACTCAGCACGTTGCGGCTGTAGCCGGTCGGCGCGGTGAATGACAAGGCAACGAAACACACGCCGGTACTGCTACCTCAGGTACTGGCCGCGTTGAACATACGGGCGAGTGGCACCTACATGGACGCCACTTTTGGTCGAGGCGGACATGCAGGGGCGATTTTGCAGAATCTCATCGTGAACGGTCGTTTGCTGTGCCTCGACCGTGATTCCGCGGCCATCACCGACGCCAGATCGCGCTTCGCCGCGGATCCGCGCGTGGCGATATTTCTCGCGCCGTTCTCTTCTCTGGCGGATTGCGCGGACCGGATCGAATCCGGTCTCAAGTTCGACGGCATCCTGTTCGATCTGGGTGTGTCCTCCCCGCAGCTCGAGGACCCGATGCGCGGCTTCAGCTTCATGCAGGACGGACCGCTCGACATGCGCATGACGCCGGGCGTCGGCACGACCGCCGCCGATGTCGTCAACGGCGCTCCCTTGAGTGAACTGATCCGGATCTTTCGCGAATACGGCGAGGAGCGGCTGGCGCCGCGCATCGCGCGCGCCATCGTGAAGGATCGAGAATCGCAGCCCTTCGAACGCACTCTGCAGCTGGCCGACATGATTGCGCGGGTGGTCCGCAGCCGCGACCCCCACAAGCATCCCGCGACGCGGGTTTTTCAGGCTCTGCGCATCCACGTGAACGGCGAGTTGCGCGAGCTCGAAGCCGCGCTGCCTGCGGCGCTCGCGCGTCTCGCGCCCCACGGCCGCCTGGCCGTGATCAGCTTCCATTCGCTCGAGGATCGCATGGTCAAGCAGTTCATGCGCCGCCACTCGCTGCCGGACCCGATGTATGCAGGGCTGCCCGACATTCCGGCGCACGCCCGCCCGACGCTCAAGCTGGTGGGCAAGGCCATCCAGGCGGATGCAAACGAAGCCTTTGAGAATCCGCGCGCGCGCAGTGCGCGTCTGCGCGTCGCCGAACGCCTCGAGCAAGGAGTCGCCGCATGAGAAACACACGTTGGTTGCCGCTCGCCATGCCGCTGTTGTGGCTCGCCGTGCTCGGCTCCGCCGCGCAGGTGATTTTCGCGCGGCACAAGGCCCGCGACATGTTCGTGCGCCTCGAGAAGCTCAATGCCGAACGCGACTCGCTCGACATGGAGTGGGGGCGCCTGCAGCTCGAGCAGAGCTATTGGTCCTCGCATGCCTTCGTCGAGCGGGTCGCCAACGCCAAGCTGCAAATGAATCTGCCGCAAACCCGCGACGTGCGGATCGTGCGGCCGTGAAATACCGGGCCGCCGACAACGATGCTCGAGCGAAGAGCTATCGCTGGCGCTCGAGCCTGACCTTGGGACTGGTCCTTCTGGGCGGGGTTCTCCTCGTGGCCCGCGCGGTCGAGCTGCAGCTGCTCGACCACGGCTTTCTCGCCGGCCAGGGCGATGCGCGGTCGATGCGTGTGGTGAAGATCGCGGCGCATCGCGGCGCCATCACCGATCGCAACGGCGAACCGCTGGGCTTGAGCACGCCGGTCGACACCGTCTGGGTCAATCCGCAGGAGCTCAATGACAGCATCGATCAGCTGCCGAAGCTCGCGAAGGCATTGAAAGAGGATCAGCAATCGCTCGCGCGGCGGATCACCAGCAATCTGGACCGCGAATTTCTCTATTTGGTGCGGCACATGCCGCCGGAGCAGGCGGCGCACATCAAGGCACTGGGGATACCCGGCGTTTATCTGCTGCGCGAGTATCGGCGTTACTACCCCGCCGGCGAGGTCTCGGGGCACGTCGTCGGATTCACCACCGTCGACGATAAAGGCCAGGAGGGCTTGGAACTGGGGTTCGATCAATTGCTGAACGGCGAGGACGGAGCGAAGCGCGTCATCCAGGACATGTTCGGCCGCCGCGTCGAAAACGTCGAAAGCATCCGCAGCCCGCGGCCCGGCCGCGATCTGGTGACGAGCATCGACCTGCGCATTCAGTATCTGGCGTATCGGGAGCTGAAAGCGGCGATGCAGGAATATCGCGCGCATGCGGGTTCGGTCATCGTCGTCGATGTGGACACCGGCGAAGTATTGGCCATGGTGAACCAGCCGTCATACAACCCCAACGATCGCGAGCAGCTCAAGCCGGGCCTGTACCGCAATCGCGCCGCCACCGACATCTTCGAGCCGGGCTCGAGCATCAAACCCTTCATCATGGCCGCCGCGCTTGCCTCCGGGCAGTATCGCGCCGACAGCGTGGTGGATACCTCGCCCGGGTTCATCAAAGTCGGCACGAAGGTGTTCGAGGACGAGCATAATTTGGGCGCGATCGATCTGGCGACGATCCTGGCAAAGTCCAGCAACGTCGGTGCCGCGAAGGTGGCGCTGTCGTTGCAGCCCGAGGAAATCTGGAGAACGCTGACGGCCCTGGGACTGGGCCAGGTGACCGGCAGCAGTTATCCCGGCGAGTCGGCCGGCATGCTGAGCAATTACTCGCACTGGCGTCCCATCGGCATCGCCACCCTGTCGCACGGCTACGGGTTGTCGGTCACGCCGCTGCAATTGGCGCATGCCTACGCGACCATCGGCGCCGGCGGATTGAGGCGCCCCATTTCCTTCGAGCGCGTCTCCGGTCCGGTACCGGGAGAGCGGGTCCTCGATCCCAAGGTGGCGCAGGCACTGATTCAGCTCATGGAGCAGGTGGTTGAAAAGGGCGGCACCGCGACCCGCGCCTCGCTCATCGGCTATCGGGTATCCGGCAAGACGGGTACCGCGTTCAAATCGATCGCCGGCGGCTATTCCACCGACCGCATCATGGCGGTGTTTGCCGGTTTGGTGCCGGCGTCGCACCCGAAACTGGCCACGGTGGTGGTGATCGACGAGCCCAGCCGGGATTTGCAGCAGGGCGGTGCGATGGCCCAAGGCGGCACGGTGGCCGCGCCGGTATTCGCGAACGTGATGTCCGGGGCGCTGCGCCTGATGGACGTACCCCCCGATGATCTGCAGAACGTGCCGGCTGCGGCTCTCGTGCAGGCGAACGACGCGCCATGAGCACTTCTCTCACGTGGCTGCTCGACGGCATTGCGGCCCTGCCCAATATCGAGTCGCGCAGCGTGCTCGATCTGACCCTCGACAGCCGCGAGGCACGTACGGGCAGCCTGTTTTTCGCATTGCCGGGGCGCACCGTGCACGGGCTCAAGTTCGCGGCGGACGCGGCCGCGCGCGGCGCGAGCGTCATTCTGTTCGAACCCTGCGCCGAGCTTGCGCTGCCGGAGTTGCCGGCCGGCGTGTTCGCGGCGGCGATACCGGGACTCAAAGATTTGGTGGGGCGCATCGCGGACCGCTTCTTCAATTGGCCCTCGTCGCAGCTGCGCATCACGGGCATCACCGGAACCAATGGCAAGACCACGTGCGCCTACCTGCTGGCGCAATGTCTCGAACGCCTGGGATCGAAAGCCGCCTACATGGGCACCATCGGTTGGGGCCGTATCGCGGCGCTCGAGCCGCCCACGCTCACCACTCCCGATGTCGTCACGCTGCATCGTGAACTCGCCGCGTTGCGCGCCGCCGGCGTGCGCGAGGTGGCGATGGAAGTGTCCTCGCAGGCTCTGGATCAGGATCGGATTGCCGGGGTGCGATTCCATTCGGCCGCATTCACCAATTTGACCCGCGATCATCTGGATTATCACGAGACGATGGCGGCCTACGGCGCCGCCAAGGCGCGGCTGTTCGATGCTGCCGACTTGCAGCATGTCATCATCAACATCGGCGATGATTTCGGCCGCGAATTGGCGCGGAATCTGGGCCGGCGCGTGCCGCTCACCGCGGTTTGGATCGGTGCCGGAGATTTTGCGTGGCTCGCCGAATACGCGCTGCATGCAACCGAAGTGACCTTGGATGTGCACGGCATCTCCATGCAGCTCGACGGCACCTTCGGAAAGGCGGGCGCCGCCGCCCGGCTGCTCGGCCGCTTCAACGCCGAGAACTGCTTGGTGGTCATCGGTTGCCTGCTGTCCTTGGGTGCGTCGCTGCCAGAAGCGGCCCGGGTCATGGCCGAGTGCGATCCGCCCCCCGGGCGCATGGAGGTGATCGAACCCGCCGCCCGCGATAAGCCCGTGGCCGTGGTCGACTACGCGCACACCCCCGATGCTTTGGCCAAAGCCTTGACGGCGCTGCGCGAGCATTGCAAGGGCGCGCTGTGGTGCGTGTTCGGCTGCGGCGGCGACCGCGATCCCGGCAAGCGCGAATACATGGGCGCCATTGCCGACGAATTGGCCGATCAAATCATCGTCACCGACGACAATCCGCGTTCCGAGAATCCGCAAGCCATAACCCACGCCATCATCGGCGGGATCAAGACCCGCGCGGCGAGGGTCATTCACGACCGCGGCGAAGCCATTGGCACGGCTCTCAAGGAAGCTCGGGCGGGCGACATCGTGCTGATTGCCGGCAAGGGCCATGAGGATTATCAGATCTACGGCGACACGCGGCGCAGCTTCAGCGACCGGCGCGAAGCGCAGCGTTATCTCGGGGTGGCCGCATGAACCCCGACGCAGGCCGCATGAACCCTGGCGAAGGCATGAAGCGCACTCTGAGCGATGCCGCTCGGGCAGTCGGCGGCCAATTGGTCGGCGACGATCATCGCTACCGCGACGTGGCCTCGGACAGCCGCACGCTCGAGCCGGGGGCGCTGTTTGTCGCGCTGCGCGGTCCCAACTTCGACGGCCGGGAATTCGTCGCGGCGGCAGCAGAGCGGGGTGCGATCGGCGCCGTCGTCGAGGCTGCCGTGCCTCATGCATTGCCGCAGATCGTGGTTCCGGACGCATTGCGCGCGCTGCAGCGGTTGGGCCAGGCGTGGCGCGCCCAATTCACCTTGAGTTTGGTGGCCGTCGCCGGCAGCAACGGCAAGACCACCGCCAAAGAGATGACCGCCGCCATTCTGTCGCGCATGGGTGCGTGCATGGCGACCCGCGGCAATTTGAACAATCATATCGGCGTGCCATTGACGCTGATGCGCCTCGAGGCCTCGCATCGCAGCGCCGTCGTCGAGATGGGCGCGAATCGCATCGGCGATGTCGCCGAGTTGGTGCGCCTCGCTCGGCCGACCGTGGGCCTCATCACCAACGCCGGCGCCGAACATCTCGAAGGCTTCGGCAATCTGGACGGCGTCGCCCAAGGCGAGGGTGAAATGGTGTCCTGCCTCGAACCCAGCGCGACGGCGGTCATCAACGCCGACGACGCTTATGCCGGCTATTGGCGAGGAGTCGCCATGGCGGGCCGCATCCTCACCTTCGGCGTGCATGCAAACGCGGATTTCATGGCGAAGAATTCCGTTCTGGCGATCGAACACGGTGAGTTCGCCACGCGCTTCACGCTCGAGTGCCCGCTGGGACAGCGCTTGATCAGGCTCAAGGCCGGCGGCGCGCACAACATCGGGAATGCTCTGGCGGCGGCCGCCGCGGCCAGCGCCGCCGGGGCGTCGCTCGAAGAAATCGCCCTGGGATTGGCGGACTTTCGGGCGGTCGCCGGCCGCCTGCAGCTCAAAGCCGGCGCTCGCGACAGCTGGATCATCGACGATTCCTACAACGCCAATCCAAGTTCGGTGCGCGCCGGTCTTGAAGTGCTGCGCTCGCTGCCGGGTGCGAGATGGCTGGTGCTCGGCGACATGGCCGAACTCGGTGAGTACGCCGAAGACAGTCATGCGCACATGGGGACGTATGCGCGCGATTGCGGCATCACGCGCTTGTTCGCGGTGGGACCGCAGAGCACGCGAGCGGTCGAAACATTCGGATCCGGCGCCGAGTGGTTCGCGGATGCCGATTCCCTCACGCGCCGCCTGCAGGCCGAGCTCAAGCCGGGCGTGACCGTGTTGATCAAGGGGTCGCGAATCAATCGTTTGGAGCGGGTCGTGCAAGCCTTAACCGGAGCGAGCTAGCCATGTTGCTTTCACTCACCGAATATCTCGCGCGGTTCTACAGCGGCTTTCATGTCTTTCAGTACCTGACGCTGCGCGGCATTCTGGCGGCGGTCACCGCGCTGGCCTTGGCGCTGTTCATCGGTCCGACCATGATCGCCCTGTTGAGCCGCTACCAGATCGGGCAGCGCGTGCGCAGCGACGGTCCGCAAACGCACTTGCCGAAAGCCGGCACGCCCACCATGGGCGGCGGCCTGATCCTGGTGGCCATGGGCTTGGGCACGCTGTTGTGGGCCGACCTGTCGAGCCGCTTCGTGTGGATCCTGTTGGAGACCACCGTGGGCTTCGGATTGATCGGCTTCTACGACGATTATTTGAAATTGGTCGTGGGCAATTCGAAGGGCCTGGCGCCGCGCTACAAGTACCTGGCGCAATCGGTGGTCGGTGTGGCGGCGGCGATGATGCTGCATCACCTACGGCAAGCCCCGGCCGAGACTTCGCTGTACGTGCCGTTCTTCAAGAGCGTGGCCATCCCCATGTCCACCTTGGGGTTCGTCGCGTTTTCGTATTTCGTCATCGTCGGCACCAGCAACGCCGTGAATCTGACCGACGGCCTCGACGGTCTCGCGATCATGCCGGCCGTGATGGTGGCGGCAGCCCTCGGCGTATTCGCCTACGTCACCGGCAACATCAAATTCGCGACGTACCTGCAAATTCCCTACATCCCCGGCGCCGGCGAGGTGCTCATCTGCAGCGGGAGCCTGGTGGGCGCGGGCTTGGGGTTCCTGTGGTTCAACTCCTATCCGGCCCAGGTGTTCATGGGCGATGTGGGCGCTCTGGCGATCGGTGCCTCGCTCGGCACCATCGCCGTCATCGTGCGCCAGGAAATCGTGCTGTTCGTCATGGGCGGCGTCTTCGTGCTCGAGACCGTCTCAGTGATGCTGCAGGTGGCGTCGTTCAAGCTCACCGGCAAGCGAATATTCCGCATGGCACCGATACATCATCATTTCGAACTCAAAGGCTGGGCCGAACCGAAAGTGATCGTGCGCTTCTGGATCATCAGTTTCGTGCTGGTGTTGGCGGGTCTTGCAACCTTGAAGATCCGCTGATGCACAGCGTCGTCGTCGGTCTCGGCAAGACGGGAGCTTCGTGCCTGCGCTACCTCTCAAAGCGCGGGATGCCGGTCAGCGCCACCGATACGCGCCGCACGCCGCCGGGACTCGCGGAGTTGGGCGATCTCGCGGGCAAGCTCGATCTTCGGCTCGGCGGCTTCGATCTGTCGCTGCTCGACGGCGCGTCGCAGGTGCTGATGTCGCCCGGGGTGTCGCTCGATGAGCCCATCGCCCGCGCGGCGCGGGAACGCGGGATCGAAGTGCTGGGCGACGTGGAAGTATTCGCGCGCAACGCGCACGCACCGGTGATCGGCATCACCGGCACCAACGGCAAGAGCACGGTCACGAGCCTGGTGGCGCGCATGGCCGCGGCGGCGGGACGCACCGTGCTGGCCGGCGGCAATTTGGGCGACCCGGTGCTGGACCTTCTCGAGCAACCGGTCCCCGATCTATACGTCCTGGAGCTGTCGAGTTATCAACTCGAGACCACATCCTCGCTGCGGCTCCAGGCGGCGGTGGTTCTCAACGTGACTCCGGATCATATGGATCGATACCCCACGCTCGAGGCATACGCGAGGGCCAAGGCGCGGATTTTCGCCTGGGCGGCGACCGTGGTTTTGAATGCGGACGACCCGCTGGTGGCCGCGATGCGCGGGGCGGCCAACCGCCGGGCGCCGCCGCGCGGGGCGGCCGACCGCGGCGATGCCACGCACACCGTGACGTTTTCCATCGAGCGCCCGGATGCCGACTACTCGCTGCTGCGGATCGGAGCGCAGACGCTGCTGGCGCGTCGCGGCGAGGCGCTGCTCGACATTTCGCGCCTGAAGATCAGCGGCCTGCACAATGCCGCCAACGCGCTCGCGGCGCTCGCCCTGGGCGAGGCGGCGGGATTGCCCATGAATGCGATGCTCGGTGCGCTCGAGTCGTTTCCCGGTCTGCCGCACCGCTCGCAGTGGATCGCCGATGTGGCCGGCGTGCGCTACATCGATGACTCCAAGGGCACGAATGTGGGCGCGACCATTGCCGCGGTGGCCGGAATGCCCGGACCTCTGGTGTTGATCGCGGGCGGCGAGGGCAAAGGCCAGGACTTCACGCCGCTCGCGCCCGCGTTTCGCGGCAAGGTGCGGCATGCGGTGCTGATCGGCAGAGATGCGCCCGCCTTGGCGGCGGCACTCGAGGGCGTCTGCGCCACCGAGATCGTCGACTCGATGCAGGAGGCTGTCATCGCCGCGACTCGCGTGGCCCGCCCTGCGGGCGATACGGTGCTGCTCTCGCCGGCATGCGCCAGCTTCGACATGTTTCGCGATTACGGGCATCGCGGCGATGTGTTCGCCGCCGCGGTGCGCGCGCTCGAAGGGGCGCCGGCATGACGACCGCCGCCATTGGCTACGGGGTGCGGGCGCGTGAGCGCATGCCGTTCGCCTGGGACACCATTACCCTGGGGCTGGTGGCCAGCTTGCTGTTGGTGGGCCTGGTCATGGTCACCTCGGCCTCCATGTCGATCGCTGCGCGCGATCTCGGCAATCCGTTCTATTTTCTCGAGAGGCAGTTCGTTTTCGGTCTCGCCGGCGTGATGTTCGCCTGGGTAGTCACCCGGGTGCCGGCGGAACTGTGGGACAAATACAGTCTGGTCCTGCTGTGCTTCGGCCTGCTGCTATTGCTGCTGGTGCTGATTCCGGGCATCGGTGCGATGGTAAATGGCGCACGGCGATGGCTGCGCATCGGACCGATCAATTTTCAGGTCTCGGAACTCGCCAAGGTACTGGTGCTGACCTGGGTGTGCAGCTATTGCGTGCGCAAGCGCGCCGAGCTCGAACAATCGCTGCCCGGTCTCGCCAAGCCGGTGGCGCTGCTGAGCGTCGCCGCGCTGCTCTTGCTGCTCGAGCCGGACTTCGGCGCCGCTACGGTGCTGTTCGCCACCGGCTTTGCGGTGCTGTTTGTCGCCGGCGCCCGCCTGAGATTCGTGCTGCTGCTGGTGTCGGCGGCGGCGCTGTCGTTCGCGGTGCTGGCGCTCACGTCGGCCTATCGTTTGAAGCGTCTCACCGGATTCATGCATCCCTGGGATGATCCCTTCAACGGCGGTTTTCAATTGACGCAGTCGCTGATCGCCATCGGCCGCGGTGCCTGGTTCGGCGTCGGTCTCGGCAGCAGCGTGCAGAAACTGTTCTATCTGCCCGAGGCGCACACCGATTTCGTGTTCGCCGTTCTCGCCGAGGAGCTCGGGCTGGTCGGCGTGCTGGGTGTGATCGCGCTGTTCATGGCGCTGGTGTGGCGCGCATTTCAGATTTCACGCATGGCGGCCCAAGCCGGGATGCGGTTCCAGTCCTACCTCGCGCTGGCGTTCGGCGTGTGGCTGGGATTGCAGGCCATCGTGAACATCGGCGTCAACATGGGGGTGCTGCCGACCAAGGGATTGACGCTGCCGCTGCTCAGCTACGGCCGCAGCAGCCTGCTGGTGAGCCTGGCATGGCTCGGCGTGCTGCTGCGGATTTATCACGAGGTCAAGTGCAGTTCCCGTTCCGCGGTGATGCGCATGCCGGGGGGACCTCGATAATGGGCGCACAGACCTGCCATGGCACGATCCCACCCAACGAGACCCACAGCGCGCTCGCAACGGGCAGCGCGGCCGAAAACGTGGCTATCGACCGCGAGGCGGCGAACCGCGGGGCGGCCAATCGTGCCCCGGTTCTCATCATGGCGGGCGGCACCGGCGGCCATGTATTTCCCGCGCTCGCGGTGGCCAAGGTGCTGCGCGACCGCGGCGTCGCCGTGGTCTGGCTGGGAGTGCCCGGCAGCATGGAGTCGCGGTTGGTGCCGGCGAATGGATTTCCCATCGAGTGGGTGCGGGTCGCGGGCATTCGCGGCAAGGGCCTTCTGACCTGGTTGCTCGCGCCCGTGAGCGTGGTCAAAGCCGTGGCGCAAGCCCTGGGAGTCTTGCGGCGAGTGCGGCCGCGTTCCGTGCTTGGGTTGGGCGGCTATGCGAGCGGGCCGGGCGGCATTGCCGCGTGGCTGCTGCGGATCCCTTTGCTGATCCACGAACAGAACGCCATCGCCGGATTGACCAATCGCTGGCTGGCGCGTTTGGCGAGCCAGGTGCTGGAAGCATTTCCGCACAGCTTCGGCCCCGCAGCGCGCGCCCGAACCATCGGCAACCCGGTGCGCGCCGACATTGCGTCGCTGGAGGCGCCGCAGACCCGATTCGCGGGCCGCGACGGCCGATCGCGGATGCTGGTGTTCGGCGGCAGTCAGGGAGCGCAGCGCCTGAACGCCGTGGTTCCACAGGCGCTCGCGCGTTTAGGCTTGGAGAATCGGCCGCAAGTCCGCCATCAGGCCGGGGAGCGCGGCCTCGAGGCGGCCCGCGCCGCCTACGCCGCGGCGCGGGTGGAGGCCGAAGTGCTGCCCTTCATCGACGACATGGCCGAGGCGTTGTCGTGGGCCGATCTTGCGGTATGCCGCGCCGGTGCCATGACCGTGGCCGAGCTGCAGGCCGCCGGTCTCGGCGCCATTTTCGTTCCGCTGGCGGTAGCCACTGACGATCATCAGACCAAGAACGCCGAGGTCATGGTTCGAATCGGCGCGGCGCGGATCATTCAGGAGCGCGACCTGACGCCGGAGAGCCTCGGCGAGACGATCAGCGAGCTTCTCGCCGACCGGGCGCGCCTTCTCAAAATGGCCGAAGCCGCCCGCAGCTCGCGGGTCATCGACGCGGCCGCGCGGTTGGCGGAGCTGTGCATCGCGGCGGGAGTCCACGCATGATCGAGCGTCGACGAGCCAGCGATCGAATGCGTCAGATTCATCGTATCCACCTGATCGGCATCGGCGGCAGCGGCATGGGGGGCATTGCCGAAGTGCTGCTCAACCTGGGCTACGAGGTGCAAGGCTCCGATCTCAAGGCGAACCCGGTCACCCAGCGCCTCGAACGCCTGGGCGCCCTGATTTTCATCGGCCATTCGGCGGACCAACTGGGCGAGGCCGATGTCGTGGTGGTCTCGAGCGCGGTGAACCGGTTGAACCCTGAAGTGGCGGCGGCGCTGGCCAAGCGCATCCCGGTGGTGCCGCGCGCGGAAATGCTGGGTGAGCTGATGCGCTTTCGCTACTCGATCGCCGTGGCCGGCACGCATGGCAAGACCACGACCACCAGCTTGGTGGCGAGCGTGCTCGCCGAAGGCGGCTTGGATCCCACCTTCGTCATCGGCGGCCGGCTGAAGAGCGCCGACAGCAACGCCAAGCTCGGCGCCGGCCGGTATCTCGTGGCCGAGGCCGATGAGAGCGATGCTTCGTTCATGCACTTGCAGCCGATGATCGCCATCGTCACCAACATCGACAACGATCACCTGTCGACCCATGACGGCGATTTTTCGCGGCTCAAGCAGAGTTTCGTCGATTTTTTGCATAATCTGCCGTTCTACGGACTCGCCGTGCTGTGCACCGACGATGAGCAGGTGCGAAGCATTCTCGAGTCCGTGGCACGACCCGTCCAGACCTACGGGTTTGCGCCGGAGGCCGACGTGCGCGCCGTCGACGTGGCGCGCGACGGCCAGCAGTCCCGCTATATCGCGCAGCGCAAAGGCCGTGCTCCGCTCAATGTCACCATCAACCTGCCCGGCCGTCACAATGTCCTGAATTCGCTGGCGGCGGTCGCGGTGGCGACCGAGCTCGAGATCCCCGATGCCGCGATTCAGCGCGCCTTGGCGCAGTTCCAGGGCATCGATAGGCGCCTGCAGCAGCTGGGTGAACTTCAGTGGCCCGGCGGCCATGCACTGCTCATCGATGACTACGGCCATCACCCGAGGGAAGTCGCGGCGACGCTGGATGCGGTGCGCCAGGGTTGGCCCACGCGGCGTGTGGTGCTCGCATTCCAGCCGCATCGCTACACCAGGACGCGTGATTTGTTGGACGACTTCGGGCTGGCTTTGAGCGAATGCGACGTACTGTTGGTCACCGAGGTGTATGCGGCCGGCGAAGCGCCGATCGCCGGTGCCGACGGCCGCGCCATCTGCCGCGCCGTGCGCACGCGCGGACTGATGGAGCCGGTTTTCGTCGAGCGCGTCGAAGACCTGGCCGATAGCTTGCGCGGCGTGCTGCGTGACGGCGATGTGGTGCTGACCATGGGAGCGGGCAACATCGGCGTGGTTGCCGCCGATCTCAAGCACCGCCTGGGAGCCGCCGCATGAGCGCGCAGCGATCCCCGGAAATTTCCGCCGAATTCAAATTGCGGGTGCTGCGCGATGTGGCCATGGCGAAACACACTTCGTGGCATGTCGGAGGGCCGGCGGACCTGTTCTTCACGCCGCGCGACGCCGCCGACCTGGCGTCCTTCATCCGCCAGCTGCCGCCGGAGGTGCCGATGCTCATGGTCGGACTCGGCAGCAACTTGTTGGTGCGCGACGGCGGAATCCGCGGCGCCGTCGTCTCCACGCACGGCGCGCTGGGCACTCTCGAACGATTGAGCGCAACTCGCATCCAGGCCGAGGCCGGCGTGCCCTGCGCGCGGATCGCCCGGCAATGCGTGAAATGGGGATTGGGGCCCGCCGAATTCTTTGCCGGCATTCCCGGCACGCTGGGAGGCGCGCTCGCGATGAATGCCGGCGCCTGGGGCGAGGAGACGTGGCGCCACGTGGTCGAGGTCGACGTGCTCGATCGCCGCGGTTTTCGCCACACGCGAAAGGCGGCCGACTATGAAATCGGCTACCGCACCGTGAAAGGGCCCGACAACGAGTGGTTCATCGGCGCCCGGCTCGAGTTCGAGCGCACACCCGGCGTCAACACCGAGGCCATCCGCGACCTGCTCGACAAGCGCCGACAGACGCAGCCCATCGGCGAGTGGAGCTGCGGATCCGTGTTCACCAACCCGCCCAAGCGTCACGCGGCGCAATTGATCGAAAGTGCCGGCCTCAAGGGCTTTCGCATCGGCGATGCCTCGGTGTCGGAAAAACATGCGAACTTCATCATCAACCATGGGCGCGCGCTGGCGGCCGATATCGAGGCGGTGATCGTGCACGTGCAGCGCACCGTCGAGAAAGTTCATGGCATCAGGCTGTCCACGGAAGTGCGCATCGTCGGAGTGCCGGCATGAGTCTTCTCACCCTCAAACCCAGCTCGAGACGCGCCCGCTCCGCCGCGGAATTCGGCAAGGTGGCGGTATTGCTCGGCGGCGACTCCACCGAGCGGGAGATCTCCCTATTGAGCGGCAATGCGGTGCTCGCGGCCTTGATCCGTCGCGGAGTGAATGCGCACGCCTTCGATCCACAAGATCGCCAGGTTCAGGACCTGGTGAACGAGGGGTTCGATCGGGTGTGGATCGCGCTGCATGGACCGGGCGGCGAGGACGGCACCATGCAGGGCGCGCTCGAGTGGCTGGGGGTTCCCTACACGGGCAGCGGCGTCCTCGCCTCGGCGTTGACCATGGACAAGCTCAAGACCAAGCGCGTCGTGGTCGGCGCGGGCTACGCCGCGCCCGAATATGCCGTGCTGTCGAGCCCGGCCGATTTGCCGCGCGCGCTCAAAGAGATCGGTTTGCCCATGATGGTCAAACCCGCTTCGCAGGGCTCGAGCGTCGGGATCACCAAGGTCAAAGCGGCTGCGGAATTGGCGGGCGCGTACGCCGAGGCGCGCGCCATCGATCCCATCGTATTCGCCGAACGCTTCATCGCCGGCGACGAATACACCGTGGGCGTGCTGCATGATCGCGGCCTGCCGTCGATCCGCATCCAGCCGGCGACCGAGTTCTACGACTACCAGGCGAAGTATTTCCGCAACGACACGCAGTATCACTGTCCGAGCGGTCTTGCCGCGGACACGGAAGCCGAATTGCAGGCGGCGGCGATCGCCGCCTTCCGGGTGACCGACTGCGCCGGATGGGGCCGCGTCGACTTCATGCGCGACTCAAAGAGCGGCAAATTCTATTTCATCGAAATCAACACGACTCCGGGCATGACCGATCACAGCTTGGTGCCCATGGCCGCGCGCCAATCCGGCATCGACTTCGAAGAGCTGGTGTGGCGTGTTCTTGAATCCAGTTTCCTGCGAGAACGAAAATGAACCTACTCTGGCGTCGCAATCGATTCAGGAGCAAACCCAAAGTACAGAAGCCGCGGTGGCAGTGGCTTGGCGGAGCGACCGAGTGGCGCCGCTACGCGCGCCGCGCCGCGTTGCTGGCGTTCACGGCCGCGGCCTTGACCGCGCTCACCTGGGCGCTCGATCGTCCGGTGCGCGTCATCTCGATGGACGGCAGTTTTCAGCGCGTCTCCCCCGGTCAAATCGAAAAGGCCGTCGCGCCGTTCAGCCAGGCCGGCTTCATGTCGGCGGACCTCGACGGCATTCAGCGCGCTGTCGAAGAGCTGCCCTGGGTGGAACGCGCCCGCATTCAGCGCCGTTGGCCCAATAGCCTGCAAGTCACCGTCACCGAGCAAACGGCCGCCGCCCGCTGGCGCGAGTCGGGGCTGCTCAATACCCGCGGCGAACTGTTCGTGAGGTCGGCGGCGCACGTGCCCGCGGAATTGCCCCGCTTGAGCGGGCCCGATGGCACGGAATCGCAGGTCGCGCAGCGCTATTTATCGGTGCAGGGGCGAATGCTCGAAGCGGGCATGCGTATTGCCGCCGTGCGTCTCGACGCGCGCGGAGCCTGGGAGATGGATCTCGACAGCGGGGTGACCGTGCGCCTGGGGAGGCGCGAAGTCGATGAACGGATCGATCGCTTCATCCACACCGCATCGCAGGTCATTTCGCATCGATTGAATGAAATCGCCTACGTCGACATGCGCTACTCCAATGGCTTTGCCATCGGCTGGCGCAACCCGGCGGTACCGCCATCGGTACCGCTCAAGCACGGCGACGATACCGACGTTTAGAGGCTGCTACGAGACATGGCAAAGCGTTCCGATCGAAATCTTTTGGTGGGCCTGGACATCGGCACCAGCAAGGTCGTCGCCATCGTCGGCGAAATCAAGGCGGACGGTCAGCTCGAGATCATCGGCATCGGCAGTCACCCCTCGCGCGGCCTGAAAAAGGGCGTCGTGGTCAATATCGAATCGACCGTGCAATCCATTCAGCGCGCCGTGGAGGAGGCCGAATTGATGGCAGGCTGCGAGATTCACTCGGTATATACCGGCATCGCCGGCAGTCATGTGCGCAGCCTCAATTCGCACGGCATCGTCGCCATCAAGGACAAAGAGGTGGTGCAGGGCGATGTGGAGCGGGTGATCGATGCGGCCAAGGCGGTGGCCATCCCCGCCGATCAGAAGATCCTGCACGTGCTGCCCCAGGAATACATCATCGACAGCCAGGAAGGCATCCGCGACCCGATCGGCATGTCGGGCGTGCGGCTCGAAGCCAAGGTGCACATCGTCACGGGCGCCGACAGCGCGGCGCAGAACATCGTCAAGTGCGTGCAGCGCTGCGGCCTCGCCGTCGACGACATCGTCCTGGAGCAGCTCGCTTCGAGCTACGCGGTGCTCACCGAGGATGAGAAGGATCTCGGCGTGTGCGTGGTCGACATCGGCGGCGGCACCACCGACATCGCCGTGTTCGGCGGCGGCGCGATCCGCCACACGGCGGTGATTCCCATCGCCGGCGATCAGGTCACCAACGATATCGCCGTGTCCATGCGCACGCCCACGCAGTACGCCGAGGACATCAAGATCAAGTACGCCTGCGCCCTATCGCAGCTCGCGAATCCCGATGAAACCATCGAAGTTCCGAGCGTGGGCGACCGGCCGCCGCGGCGTCTGGCGCGGCAAACGCTCGCGGAGATCGTCGAGCCGCGCTACGAGGAATTGTTCGGTTTGATCCGCGATGAGTTGCGCCGCGCCGGATTGGAGGAGCAGGTGGCGACCGGCATCGTGCTCACCGGCGGCAGCGCCAAGATGGAAGGCGCCATCGAACTTGCCGAAGAGGTGTTCCACATGCCCGTACGCCTCGGCGTGCCGCAGTACGTCAGCGGGCTGGTGGACGTCGTGAGCAATCCCATTCATGCCACCGGCGTCGGGCTTCTGCTCTACGCCAAGGCGAATCTCGACGGGAAACGGGCGGCGCCGCCGCTGCTCGCGGGCGGTGTGAAGAATATTTTTGAGCGAATGAAGGCCTGGTTTGCGGGCAATTTTTGACAGGCCACGGGTACGGTTTCAAGTGCGATTCTAATTCGATAAGGAGAACTGGAATGTTCGAACTGATGGACTCTTATAGTCAAAGCGCCGTCATCAAGGTGCTGGGCGTGGGCGGGGGCGGCGGCAACGCCGTCTCGCACATGGTCCAAGCCGGCCTCGAGGGCGTGGATTTTATCTGCATCAACACCGATGCGCAGGCGCTGAAGCACTCCAAGGTGCGCACCGCGTTGCAAATCGGCTGCAACATCACCAAGGGGTTGGGCGCCGGCGCCGATCCCGAAGTGGGCCGTCAAGCGGCGATGGAAGATCGTGATCGCATCATCGAGCTCATCGAGGGCTGCGACATGCTGTTCATCACGGCCGGCATGGGGGGCGGGACCGGAACGGGAGCGGCTCCCGTGGTGGCGCAGGTCGCCAAGGAACTCGGCATCCTGACCGTGGCCGTGGTCACCAAGCCCTTCGAGATGGAAGGCAACAAGCGTGCGCGCGTGGCCGATCAAGGCATGCTGGAACTGTCCAAGTACGTCGACTCCCTGATCACCATTCCGAACCAGAAGCTGTTGTCGGTCCTGGGCAGCAGCACCACGCTGCTCGACGCCTTCAAGGCGGCGAACACCGTGCTGCAAGGTGCGGTACAGGGGATCGCGGAACTGATTACCCGGCCCGGGCTGATCAACGTCGACTTTGCCGACGTGCGCACCGTCATGTCCGAAACGGGCATGGCCATGATGGGTTCGGGCAGCGCAGCCGGGGATGATCGGGCGCGCGAAGCGGCCGAGGCGGCGATTTCCAGCCCGCTGCTCGAGGACATCAACCTGTCGGGCGCTCAGGGCATCCTGGTCAACGTCACCGCCGGCATGGACCTGTCCATCGGTGAATTTCAGGAAGTGGGCAATGTCATCAAGCAATTCGCTTCCGATGACGCCACGGTGGTGGTGGGCACGGTGATCGATCCCGAAATGGCCAACCAGATCCGGGTCACGGTCGTGGCCACCGGATTGGGCAAGCCCGTGGCAGCCGCACGGCCGGCGGCGCATCAGGCGCAGGCCGCGGCCGCGATCGCTCCCCCGCTGACCATGCGGATGGTGCGTCCGAGATCGCCGATGGCGCCGACGGACTATGCCATGTTGGACAAACCGACCGTGCAGCGGCAGCGCGCGGTGGGCGACGGTCTGCGCGCCGAAGTCGAATCGGAGGATTTGCTGGATATTCCGGCGTTTTTACGCCGACAGGCGGACTAGCTTTGCATTAATTGACATTCCAGGTTTGGCGTCCGCGGGGATTGGGTCTCCGCGGCGCCGGTTTGATCTGCCTCGGATCTTCAGGCCGATAGCTGCGGTATGGTACCTTTGCCGGTATTGACATAGTCTGGTTTCCATAGATGCTGAATTAGATGCTGAATCAGAGAACACTCAAGAATTCGATTCGTGCCACGGGAGTGGGATTACACACGGGGAAGAAGGTATTGATGACGCTGCGATCGGCGCTGCCGGACACCGGCATCGTGTTCCGGCGCACGGATTTGGACCACCCGGTCGATATCAAGGCTCACGCCGAGTTTGTCGGCGACACCACCATGGGCACGACCTTGCATCGGGGCGATGTCAAGGTGTCGACCGTCGAGCACCTGCTTTCGGCCCTGGCGGGCCTGGGTATCGACAATGCGCTGGTGGAAGTGAGCGCAGGCGAAGTGCCCATCATGGATGGCAGCGCGGGACCGTTCGTGTTCCTGCTCCAGTCGGCGGGTATCGAGGAACAAAAAGCGCCCAAACGATTCATCCGCATCCTCGAGAGCCTGCAGGTCGAGGACGGCGACAAGTGGGCGCGCTTCGATCCCTACGACGGCTTCAAAGTGAATTTCGAGATCGAGTTCAATCACCCGATCTTCAAGAAGCATTCCCAGGTGGCGTCGATGGACTTTTCGACCACCTCCTTCTTGCGCGAGGTCAGCCGCGCACGCACCTTCGGCTTCATGCGCGACCTGGAGAGCCTGCGCGCGCGCAATCTGGCGCTCGGCGGCAACATGGACAATGCCATCGTGCTTGATGATTATCGGGTGCTCAACGAGGATGGCTTGCGCTACGAGGATGAATTCGTCAAACACAAGATTCTCGACGCGATTGGCGACCTGTACCTGTTGGGGCACAGCCTGATCGGAGAATTCAGCGGCTACAAGTCCGGGCATGGGCTGAACAACAAGCTGCTGCGCACGCTCATCAGCACGCAGAGTGCCTGGCAGGAAGTCACCTTCGACAGTCTGGCGGACGCGCCAATTTCCTACGTGGCCGCCGCCGCGGCGCGGGCCTAGCGCCCCCTCCGGCCTTGGCCCCCGCTCGGCCGAGCGCGCGCTTCGGCCTTAATCCCCTTGCGGGGCGTGGTCCGTTCCCTTGCCGGGGGGTGGTACCACCCGGATTCTCACGCTCTGAAGGGTGATCCCCAGGGAGCTGCCGACCCGCTTGCGGAGGATTTCCGTCAAATACCGCAGGCGCGAGGCCCAGACGGCGCCCACGACCCCGATGGTCAACCTACCGGTGTCGATGCCGGCACTGGCGACATTGAGCGCGAGGCGGGCGGGCAGCGCCGCACGCACCTGCTCGAGGACCCGCGAGCGCTCCAGCGACCGGGTCTTGAGCGCGCTGAGTTTATTTCCAGTTCGTGACAGCAAGTCACTGAGACCCTTAGGATTTTGCATTGCAACACGAAATTTGGACGTTGAACTGCATGGTAAAACCGTGCGGAAATCCTTGTTTTGAGTCAATTTTCTGCATAGTCTAGACCCAGCACTCGGGGCATAGTCTCCGTTATCCGTAGGACGTATGCACCAGTTAAAAAACACGATGGCGCCCCTAAAAGAACCATCCTTATGAATGTGATTTTTGTCGGCCGCAAATCCGGCCGGGTAAGACAATTTGACCTGCGACACCCCATGGTTGTGGTTGGCGCCGCGTTGATGGTGCTGTGCATCGTGGGCGGCGCCTTCTCAATGGGGATGGGTTTGGGCGCGCGTCACGGCACGGCCAACCCTATCAATCAATTGGGCAATTGGTCGGCCGACCTGTTGCGGCAGCAGGCGCAGATCGAAGACGTCAAGCGGGTGCTGCAGGAAAAGGTCAATGCCCTGGCCTTGCGGGTCGGCCAGATGAACGCCAACGTGATTCGCGTCAATGCCCTGGGTAAACGCTTGACTCGCATGGCCAATTTGAGCGACGGCGAATTCGACTTCGGCAATCCCCCGGCCTTGGGAGGCTCGGAGAGCGGCGCGGATGGTCAACCGGCGCAAATCCCGAACCTCACGGCCATGGTCGATGACCTGCAGACACAACTGTCCAGCCGCGAACAGCAATTGGGCGTGCTCGAGAACCTGATCCTGACGCGGGAGCTCAACAAGCAGGTCTATCCCGAGGGCCGACCGGTCCAGGACGGGTGGATTTCTTCGTACTTCGGGCGTCGAGCGGATCCCTTTACCGGCTATTCCGCAGTGCACAAGGGCCTGGATTTTGCCGGTCCCGAGGGCACCAAGGTAACGTCGGTCGCGGCGGGTCTGGTGACCTACGCGGGCGACCGTTCCGGCTACGGTGAAATGGTCGAGATCAATCACGGCAACGGATTGGCGACGCGCTACTGTCACAATGAAAAGGTCCTGGTCAAGCAGGGCGACATGGTTAGAAAGGGCCAAGAGGTCGCGCTGATGGGCTCCACCGGCCGATCCACTGGCTCCCACCTGCACTTCGAGGTGCTGAAGAACGGCACCCAGGTCGATCCGCTGCGCTTTATCGGCGAGGATCGCTAGACTCGAGTTGCGGCCGCAAGGCTTCCGGTCCCTTGGGGCCGCCGCGGAAACGATTTCCCGCCCTTCCGGTCTATCCGTACAATACCCAGTTTTCTCAAGGACTCCCTCGCGTGTGGAAGCTTCTGACGCAAGTATTTGGCAGCCGTAATCAGCGCCTGGTGAAGGAACTGAGCCGCACCGTCGCGACCGTGAATGGTCTCGAGGCGAGCTTGAGCGCATTGCCCGACGGGCAATTTCCCGAAAAGACGCGCGAGCTCAAGGCGCGCTTCGCGGCCGGCACCAAGCTCGACGATCTGGTGCCCGAGGCCTTTGCCTTGGTGCGCGAGGCATCGCGCCGCAAACTGGGCCTGCGTCACTTCGACGTGCAGTTGATCGGCGGCCTTGCGCTGCACCAGGGCAAGATCGCGGAAATGCGCACGGGCGAGGGCAAGACGCTGATGTCTACCCTGCCGGCGTACCTGAACGCCCTCACCGGCGAGGGCGTGCACGTCGTCACCGTCAACGAATACCTGGCGCAGCGCGACTCGGAGTGGATGGGACCGGTGTTCCGCTTCCTGGGGCTGGACGTGGGCGTCATCAAGAACGCCCAGTCGCCCGATGAGAAGCGCACGGCCTATGCCTGCGACATCACCTACGGCACGAACAATGAATTCGGCTTCGATTATCTGCGCGACAACCTCGCGTTTCGCCTGGAAGACCGCGTCCAGCGCAAGCTGTCCTTCGCGATCGTCGACGAAGTCGATTCGATCCTGATCGACGAAGCGCGCACGCCCTTGATCATTTCGGGCCCGGCGGAGGAAAGCACCGAGCTGTACATCAAGATCAACGCGCTGATCCCGCGCTTGATCCGGCAGAAGACGGAAGATGGTCCCGGCGATTTTGCCGTCGACGAGAAAACCAAGCAGACGACGCTCACCGAAGACGGCCATCAAAAGGTCGAAGAGTTGATGGCGGAGATCGGCCTGCTGCGCGATGGCGAGAGCTTGTACGACGCCACCAATATCCGCCTGATGCATCACTTGAACGCGGCATTGCGCGCGCATGCGCTGTACAAGCGGGATGTCGAGTACATCGTGCGCCAGGGCGAAGTCATCATCGTCGATGAGTTCACCGGCCGCACCATGCCCGGGCGGCGCTGGTCCGACGGTCTGCATCAAGCGGTCGAGGCCAAAGAGGGCGTCAAGGTCCGCGAAGAAAACCAGACCGTCGCGTCCATCACGTTCCAGAATTATTTCCGGCTGTACTCGAAATTGTCCGGCATGACGGGCACCGCGGACACCGAGGCGTTCGAGTTTCAACAGATCTACGGGCTCGAAGTGGTGGTGATCCCCACCCACAAGCCGATGATCCGCACGGATAAATCGGATTTGGTATTTCTCTCCGAGCACGACAAGTTTCAGGCCATCCTCGAGGACATCCAGGAGTGCGTGAAGCGCGGTCAACCCGTGCTGGTGGGCACGACGTCGATCGAAACGTCGGAACGGCTCGCGAAGCTCTTGCAGGGCGCGAAGATCCCCCACGAGGTCCTCAACGCCAAACAGCATGAGCGCGAAGCGCACATCGTCGCCGAGGCCGGCCGGCCCGGTGCGATCACCATCGCCACCAACATGGCGGGACGCGGCACGGACATCGTGCTCGGCGGCAGTCCGCAGACGCAGATCGACGCCATCGTGAATCCCAACGAGGGCGAGCTCAAGCAAATTCATGAGGACTGGCGCAAACGGCACGAGCAGGTGGTCGCCGCCGGCGGCCTGCACATCGTCGGGACCGAGCGTCATGAATCGCGGCGCATCGACAACCAATTGCGCGGCCGTTCCGGCCGCCAGGGCGATCCGGGCTCCAGCCGCTTCTACCTGTCGCTCGAAGACAATCTGATGCGTATTTTCGGCGACCCGACGCGCATGAAAGCGCTCATGACCCGGGTCGGCATGAAAGCAGGCGAGGCGATTGAAAGCGGGATGCTGACGCGGCAAATCGAGCGGGCGCAGCGGCGGGTCGAGCAGCACAACTTCGACGCCCGCAAGCAATTGCTGGAATATGACGACGTCGCGAATGATCAGCGGCGCGTGATCTACCAGCAGCGCACCGACCTGATGAGTGCGGAGGATGTGGCCGAGGCCGTCAAGGGCATCCGCGAGGACGTGGTTGCGCAGCTGGTGGATCAATATGTGCCGGGCGGAGCGCCCGAAGAGCAGTGGGACACGGCCGGATTGACCCAGGCAATCGAGCAGGGTTTTGGTGCCGTGCTTCCCATCGATGTTTTCGTGGCAATGGAAGAAGCCGGCGACGGTTCGGGCTTGCGCAACAAGATCGTCGCGGCTCTCGAGGAGGCCTACGGCCAGAAAGAGACCAGCGTCGGCCCGCAGGTCATGCGCTACATCGAAAAAGAAGTGATGCTCCGCACCCTCGATCAGCACTGGCGCGAGCATCTCGCCGCGATGGATTACATGCGCCAGGGCATTTTCCTGCGCAGCTACGCGCAGAAGAATCCGAAGCAGGAATACAAGCGCGAGGCGTTCGAATTGTTCTCCGCGATGCTGGATCGGATCAAGTTCGACACCGTGACCACGGTGTCGAAGATCCAGGTCCGCAGCCAGGCCGAGATCGAGCGCGAGGAGCTCGAGCGCCAGCAGCGCCTTGCGCGCGCGCTGCAAGCGCAGCACGCGGAAGCAATTTCGCCCATTCAGGGCCTGCCGGGACCCGATGACTCGGGCGGCGCCGCCGCGGGTGCCGGCGGCAATGTCATGGAAATGGATCCGCGCGCGAGCGCTGCGCCCGCCGCGCCCTTCGTGCGCCCTTTACCTAAGGTCGGACGCAACGAGCCCTGTCCCTGCGGCTCCGGCCGCAAGTACAAGCATTGTCACGGCGCTCTGCAGCAAGCGAGCGGTTGAGTCCCATTCCGCGGCCGGTCGTTCACGTTGTCGCCGCCGCGGTGATCGACGCGGCCGGCCGTGTGCTGATCGCGCAGCGGCCCGAGGGCACGCATCTGGCGGGCGGCTGGGAGTTCCCCGGCGGGAAACTCGAGCCCGGCGAGGAACGCTCGAAGGGGCTTGCGCGTGAACTGCGCGAAGAGCTCGGCATATCCATCATGGGCACTCCCCGCCCCCTGATCCGCGTGCGCCACGCCTATCCTGCGCGCGAAGTTCTCATCGATATGTGGGTGGTAAAGCGCTACGAGGGCGAGCCTCAAGGACTCGAGGGACAGGCCTTGCGCTGGTGTACCCAGGACGAGTTGGCCGCCGTGGAATTATTGCCGGCGGACAAGCCCATCGTGGCGGCGCTGCGGTTGCCGGAGCGCTTGAAGCAGGTGTTCACCGCATGGTGCGCCATCAGCGACTTGAGTTCCTTGCCGGAGTCGACCCATCACGGCCGCCTGCGCGGCGTGTTCGTCGAGGGCATCGAAGACGCAGCGGCGGCGGTGCGGCTCGGGGCGAATTTTCTGGCGCTGAGAAATGTGCTGGCGGACGAAGGTCTCACTGCGCTGTGCGACAGGATTCCCGTGCCGGCCTATGCGCGCGGCATCGGGCTCGAGCAAGCGTGGGCGTTGGGCGCGAGCGGTTTGAACGAGATCGGGGAGTAGCGTTCAGCCGTTCACGCTCAAGTGGTCTCGGAGTTTTTGGTATACTGGGTCCTGAACATGGCACGCAGACTCCACATCGGCGGGCAGGTCAGAACGCCTGGCTGGGAGGTCCTCGATGCCAATGCTGGACCCTGCGTCGATCACGTGGCCAATGCTTCCGATCTTCGCTGTTTCGAGGACGACGCATTTGAGCAGATCTACGCCTCGCATGTCGTCGAGCACTTCGATTATCAAGAACAGTTGGTCGAAACGCTGAAGGGGTGGTGCCGCGTGCTGGCACCGGGCGGGACGCTGTGTGTTAGCGTGCCGGATCTCGATGTTCTCGCGCAACTGTTCTTGAACCGGACTCTACTGTCGGCTCAGGACCGCTTCTTGGTCATGCGCATGATCTTCGGGGGTCACATCGACAAGCACGACTACCATCTCGTGGGGCTGAACGAAGAGTTCCTGACGGAATACCTGCGTGCGGCAGGGTTTACCGGAATGCGCAAAGTCAGCCAGTTCGGGCTTTTCCGCGACACGAGTTCCTTGGCGTTGAAGGGAGTACCGATCAGTTTAAACATGGTTGCCAACAAACCGAGACCTGCTTGAAACGCCATGGTGATCATGGCCGCAGATATTCATCAAAAAACCGTTTGATCGTCGCGTAAGCATGACGCCCGTCATGCTGCCGCACCAGTCCATGCTTCGCGCCGGGGTAGACCATGACATCGAAGGGCTTGCCCAGATCCTGCAGTCTGCGAAACAGCTTGGTGCTGTGCAGGAACAGCACATTGTCGTCCGCCATCCCGTGCATCACCAGCAGCCTGCCCTTGAGATTCTTGGCGTAGGGAAGCACGGAACTGGCCGCGAAGCCCTCGGAATTGTTTTGCGGCCGGCCAAGATAACGCTCAGTGTAATGCGTATCGTACAGACTCCAATCGGTGACGGGCGCGCCCGCGACGCCGGCGCGAAACACCTCCGGGGCTTTGAAGAGCAGCATCAGCGTCATGTACCCGCCGTAGCTCCAACCCCACACGCCGAGGCGCGCGGGATCCACGAACGCCTGCGAACCCAACCAGCGCGCGCCCAGCACTTGGTCGGCGACTTCGATTTCGCCCAGTTTGCCGTGAATAGGCGCCTGGAAGGCCGCGCCCCGGAAGCCGCTGCCGCGGTTGTCCAGCTGGAACACGACGTAGCCGGCGCGCGTCAGAATTTGCGTGAATGAGCTGCCCGTCCAATTGTCGACGACCCTTTGCACGCCCGGGCCGCCGTAGACATCCACGATGGCCGGGTAGCGCTTGGCCGGATCGAAGTGCAGGGGCTTGAACAGCCGGTAATACAGCGTCTGGCCGTCGGCCGCACGGAGAGTGCCGATCTCGGGCACCGAATTGTCCGCAAGGTAGGGGGCGTCCGGATGCTGCGCATCCAGGCGATTCTCGAGCACCTGCGCCAGAGACTTGCCGTTCGCGGCATGCAAACTAACCTGCGGCGGTTGCGTGCTGCTGGTGAAGTTGTCGACGTAAACGCTTGCATCGCTCGACATGCTGATGCCGTGCAAGCCGTCTTCCTGCGAGATGCGATCGACCTTGCGCGGCTCTCGCGTATCCAACGAGGTGCTGTAGAACTGCCGCTCCGTGGGATTTTTCTCGGTGGCCGTGAAATAAATGAGGCGATTTTTCTCGTCGATGCCCTTGATGGCCCGGGGCCTGAAATCGTCGACGTTCCAGGCGCCGGCCGTGAGCTGCCGGATCAAATGGCCGTCGTAGCCGTACAGGTACAAGTGCCGGTAGCCGTCGCGGCTCGACGCCCAAACGAATTCTCGCGAATGGGTGAGGAAGGACAGTTCACTGTGCAGCTCGATCCAGGTCCTGCTGGTTTCAGTCAGTACGACGCGGCTGCGGCCGGTATCGATGTCGGCGAACAGCAGATCCAGCCGCCGCTGGTCGCGGCTCTCGCGCTGTATGGCCAGTGTCTTGCCGTCGGGGAGCCAATTGACACGCGCGAGGTAAACATCCGTCTCGGACCCTAAGTCGATCCAGGTGACCGCTCCGCTTTGAACATCGGCGACCCCCAGACGCACCAAGACGTTGGGGCCGCCGGCGGAGGGGTAACGCTGCGCAAAGGTCGCGACATTGTCGGCTGCGATTTCGAAGCGCTCGGTGACTTTGACCGGAGTTTCGTCGACGCGGGCGAACGCGATATGCCGGTCGTCGGGTGCCCACCAGTAACCGGTGCTGCGGTCCATTTCTTCCTGGGCCACGAATTCGGCCATGCCGTTCTTGATGGGTCCGCCGCCGTCGCTCGTCAGCGCTTTTCCTTCACTCTTCGCGATGTCGAAAACATGAAGATTCTGATCGCGCACGAAAGCCACATAGCCGCCGGCCGGCGAGATGGCCGCGTCCGAGGCGGCGCTCATCGAGTGCATGATTTCCGTTACGGCGTCGTTCGCAGACTTGGCGAGGTCGCAGTAGTAGAGATTGCCGCCGAGCGGAAACAACAGGGCGTGGCCCGATGGCGCAAAAGAATATTCCAGGATGCCGGACAGGGCCGCGGTTCTTTGCCGTTCACGCCGGCTCAACTCCTCATTCGAGAGCTTCTCCGCGGCCGGCGCCAACGTCTTGGAGTCGACCAGAATGCGGGCGCGGCCCTCGCGAATGTTGTACTCCCACAGATCCAGGCGATCCTTATCCTCCGGTTTGCCCTGCAGATACGTGACGCGCGTGCCGTCGGGGGACATTTTCAATCCGACGATGGTGGGCCCGGCCAGCGCCGGTGCATCGAACAGCCGATCGATGGTCAGTTCGGCCGCGTGCGGCGCGGAGGCCACCGCGCAGGCGACCAGTGCGGGCGCCAGGTAGCGTCCGGAATTGCGGGAGTCGGCCATGGGAATGGAGCCTTCGAGTTGTCGAGAATTGTCTTCCATGAAGTCTATTACAAACGCGTCAGGCGGTAGCAGACCTCGTGCAATTGACCGAGTCCGCGCGAGCGCAGCCGCGGTTCACTTGCCAGGACGTCGTGCTTGGAAAGCTCCCGAATCGCATGGCTGCGGGCATACAGCCGGGCGACCTCATCGGCATCCACGCTGAAGGGCGGCCCGGACATTTGTGCTTGGTTGTACTCCAGCGTGAGCAATAGCGTTTGCGTGCCGGGACGAGTCAGCGACGCGATGTGCTCCACATAATTTGCCCGCAGCTCCGGCGCCCAGGAGATCAGTGCGGCGCGGTCGTACAGCGCGGCAATGTCGCCGAGCAGTTCCGGGGTGAGCGCAAAAAAATCACCGCAGTAGAGCCGCAGATTCGGCGCCTCATAGACGTCGAAGCCACCCTGCGTCCGGCGTTTCGCCGGGATGCCTTGCTCCATGCAGAACGATTCGAGCGCGACCGCGGACAGTTCCACGCCCGCCACGAAGTGCCCCTGCCCACGCAGCCACTCGAGATCGAGACTCTTGCCGCACAAGGGCACGAAGACGCGGCTGCCGTGCGCGAGCCCGAGCTCCGCCCAGTGCCGCTCGAGACGGCTGTCCACCGCGGATTTGTGGAAGCCGATCTGGCCGGTGCGCCAGCGTTCGCGCCAGAACTCGGGCTGCAAAGCCTACGAGTCCTCGGGAGAATTCGCAGGCGTTTCGTCGCCTGCGGCCGCCGTTTCATCCGGAATCTTGTGCTGTTCGTTGAACCATGCGCCGAGATCGATGAGCCGGCACCGCTCGCTGCAGAAGGGCCGATACTGCGAGGCAGGCGACCATTCCACCGGCCGCCGGCAGGTAGGACACTTAACGATCGTTGCCATCAATATTCGCGCCCGGATTCAAGCGCAGCAGGTCAAATGAAACGGCACATCCACTTCGACGTGGACCGGGCGGCTGGTGGCATCCAGCCAATTCAAAAATCGAATGGTGCAGCGATGCTGGCTGCCGCTGATCTCGGGAAACAGATCGAGATCGGGGGGCAGGGTCACGCGCACCAGCTGGCAGGGATTCTCGCGATCAAATTGCAATTGGAATATGCCGCCGGTGGCGACTTCCGATTTGCGTTTGGCATTTTGCCGGGTCAGCCACAAAAGCTCGGCGATGCTGTCGCACAGAGGTCTGATCAGTGCAAGCCAACTGACGAATTCCGCCGCGCGTACCTCGGCGGGACGGTTGAGCCAGTACGAGTAGTCAGGCAAATCAAAATCGCAGGTCCCGCCCGGAATGGCGCTGCGATGTTTGATGGCGCTCAAGAATTCCGAATCGCGCAACGGGCCCATGTAGTTGCCGCCGATCGTCGATAGATCGTTGCGCAGCTTGACGAGGTTCGAAATCACGGATTTGAGACGGCCGGGGTCGACGCCGGGTTTGGTTTGGTACTCCTTGAGCATGTTGAGGTTACGCTCGAGCTCCTTCAGGACTTCAGTGCGCGAGTCGCCGCGCGCCGTGATGGCCAGGATTTCGAGCAGGCTCGCGACCGCCGCGCGCGAACTCCAAGGATTGGGCGACTCGCTGTGATACGAGGCCTGCATGTAGAGAAATTCCAGACGCAGAAAGGTGCGCATGCGCTCGTTCAGAGGCTGCTCGTAGACGATCGGTGCCGTCTCGGCCTCAGCTTGAGTCAGCGGATCGGGGTAGGAGTTCATCTGCCTATTCTGAGCTAACCCACGCCCACGGGTAAACCTCGCGTTTAGGTTAATTCGTCCCGCTGCGCTCGAGTTTCGGCCAGCGCCAGATAGCGCTCGTGCAAGCGATTGACCGACTGTCGCAAATCCGTGACGGTTCCGGCATTCAGCAGCACATCGTCAGCGGCGGCGAGGCGAGCGCCACGGCTCGCCTGAGACGCCAGAATCGCACGGGCCTGTTCCAGCGAGCAGCCGTCGCGCGCCATGACGCGTTGTAGCTGCACCGCTTCGTCCACGTCGACCACCAAAATGCGGTCGACGCGATCAGACGGACCGCCCTCCACCAGCAGCGGTATGACCATGACGATGTAGGGGCCGTCGGCTGTCTGCGCACGCTCTTCCATGTCGGCGCGGATGAACGGATGCAGGATGGCCTCCAGGTCGCGCCGCGCGCCGGGATCGCTGAATATGAGGTCTCGAAGAGCGCGCCGGTCGAGTTCACCATTCGTGGCAAGCAAAGGGGCGCCAAACCGCTGGATCACCTTCGCGAGCCCCGGCGTGCCCGGCGCGACCACCGCGCGGGCCGCCTCATCGGCGTCGATCACCGGAACGCCAAGATCCAGAAATCGTTGGGCAACCGTACTCTTGCCGCTGGCGATGCCGCCGGTGAGGCCGATGCGCAGGCGGCGCCCCTTCACTACCCCAGGGATTGCCATCACGGCCTAGGCTCCTAGCGACTGAGGCCCGACAAGCGCAAATAGCCGCTGAGCAGCCCATCGCCGTACATCATCGCAAGCCAGCCGGCGGCGGCCAGGTAGGGCCCGAAGGGAATCGGGGCGCTCCGGTCGCGACCGCGCAGCACGATCATCAAGATCCCGAGCACCGCGCCGGTCGCGGCCGACAGCACGATCACGAGCGGCAGGAGCTTCCAACCCAGCCACGCGCCCAAGGCCGCAAACAGCTTGAAATCCCCGTAGCCCATGCCCTCCTTGCCGGTGATCAGACGGAACGCGTGAAACACCAGCCAGAGGCTCACATAGCCCGACGCCGCGCCAATGATGGCATCGCGCGCGGATACCGGTATCGGGCTGCCCGCGATCGGGCCCACCATCACCGCCGCCGTGAGGCCCGCCCACATGAGCGGCAGCGTGATGCCATCGGGCAGAAGCTGATGATCGATGTCGATGCCGGTGAGCGCGATCAGCGCCCAGGTTACGATCAGCGCACAGGCCGTCGGGGCGGCGAAGCCGAAATGCCAGGCAACCCACGCCGACAAGAGACCGGTCGCCAACTCCACCAGGGGATAGCGCAGGGAGATCTTGGTTCCGCAGGAGGCGCAGCGTCCGCGCAGGAACAGCCAGCTCACCACTGGGATGTTCTGCCAGGCTTTGATGGGCGCCTTGCACGCCGGGCAAGCGGACCGGGGCGTGCTCAAGGACAGCCGTTCGGGTGCTCCCCCGGTGATCGCCGCGGGCTGAGCGATCGGTGCGGACTGTGCAATTCGCGCGCCCTCATCGATGGGCGCGGACGCTGCCGCGTCGCGGGCCGCCGGCAGCCATTCGGCTGCCTGGGAGCGCCAGTCACGCTCCAGGATGATGGGCAGGCGGTAAATGACGACGTTGAGGAAGCTGCCAATCATCAGGCCCAGCAGGAACACCGACCCCGCAAAGACCGCAGGGTTATTGTTGTAGAGCGCGGCGAGGTCGTTCAGCGGCATGGGCTAAACAGAGCTCTCCCGCACGGCCCAGCGGCGCTTAAACGGCGGCGCCGAGTTTGAATATGGGCAGGTACATCGCGATGACCATTCCGCCCACCAGCACGCCCAGAATCGCCATGATGGCGGGCTCCATCAAGCTCGACATGCTGTCGACGGCATTGTCGACTTCGGCCTCGAAGAATTCGGCCACTTTGGCCGACATGGTGTCGAGCGAGCCGGATTCCTCGCCCACCGCGATCATTTGCACCACCATATTGGGAAATAAGCCGGTATTTTCCATGGCGCGCTGCAGGCGCTGGCCGGTTGCCACCTCGTCTTTCATGCGCAGGGTGGCTTCTTCGTAAACGATATTGCCGGTGGCGCCGGCCACGGACTGCATGGCTTCGACCAGCGGGACGCCGGCGGCGAACATGGTCGACAGGGTCCGTGCGAAGCGGGCGATGGCCGCCTTGACCAGAATCGGTCCGATGATCGGGAATTTGAGCATTATGCGGTCCAGGGACCGGCGCATATTTCTGGAGCGCTTCTTGAAATAAAGGAAGGCATAAATGATGCCGCCGATCGCGCCCAACACCATCAATCCGAAGTGCTGCATGAAGCGCGAGAGGTTGACGACCATTTGCGTGAACGCCGGCAGGTCGGCGCCAAAACCCTTGAACAGCGATTCAAACTGCGGAATGACGAAGATCAGCAATATCGCGCTGACGATGATGGCCACGGCCAGCACCGCCATGGGATAGAACAGGGCCTTCTTGATCTTTTTCTTGAGTGCCTCGGTCTTCTCCTTGTAGGTGGCGATCTTATCCAGCAGCGTTTCGAGCGCGCCGGCCTGTTCGCCCGCCTCAACCAGGTTCACAAACAGATCGTCGAAATACAGCGGATGCTTGGCGAGCGAATCATGCAGCGTGCTGCCGCCTTCAATGGTGTTCTTGATGTCGAGCACCAGTTTTTGCATCGCCGGCTTTTCATGCCCATTGCCGATGATTTCGAAAGCCTGCACCATCGGGATTCCCGCCGACATCATGGTGGCGAGCTGCCGGGCGAACACGGCGATGTCGATTGGCAACACCTTGCCGCCGGATCGAAACGCGGTGCTTGGCGTTTTGACGCGAGTGGCGGCAACGCCTTGGCGCCTGAGGTCTGCGCGCAGCGCCGCTTCGTTCGCGGCCAGCGACTTGCCGCGCACTTTGTTGCCGCGTTTGTCCTTGCCCTCCCATAAGAACTGGGTTTCTTTCTTGACTGCGGTTGCCGATATCGCCATAAATCGATCCTTACAGTTACCTGCTACTCGATGGTGACGTTGTTCACTTCTTCCAAACTGGTCACGCCGTCTTTCACTTTCTGCAAACCCGAACGACGCAGGTTCCAAACGCCATCCTTGGTCGCCTGATCGTTGATATTGATGGCGCCGCCGCCCTCCATGATGATGCGGCCGATGGTTTCCGTGACCGGCATCACCTGATAAATCCCCACGCGGCCCTTGTATCCGTCCGTGCATTGACCGCAGCCAACGGCTCTGAATACTCTGAATCCGCTCTCGATGTCCGCCGCGTCAAATCCCTCTTTGCGCAGGGCTTCGGCAGGAATGTCGATCGGCTGTTTGCAGTTGTTGCACAGCTTGCGCGCCAAGCGCTGTGCGATGATCAGGCTCACCGAGGTCGCAATCGCATAGGGTTTGACGCCCATGTCGACCATGCGCGTCAAGGTTTGCGGTGCGTCGTTGGTGTGCAGGGTCGACAGCACCAAGTGCCCGGTTTGCGCCGCCTTGATCGCGATCTCGGCGGTTTCCAGATCGCGGATTTCGCCGACCATGATCACATCGGGGTCCTGGCGCAGAAAGGCGCGCAATGCCGCTGCGAACGTCAGGCCGACCTTGTTGTTGACGTTGACTTGATTGATGCCGGGGAGATTGATTTCGGCCGGGTCCTCGGCGGTCGAGATATTGCAATCCTCGGTATTCAAGATATTGAGGCCGGTGTACAGAGACACGGTTTTGCCGCTGCCGGTGGGGCCGGTCACCAAGATCATTCCCTGCGGCTTGGCGAGGTACTTGAGGTAGAGCTCACGCTGCAGCGGTTCGTACCCCAACGCATCGATACCCAACATCGCACTCGAGGGATCGAGGATACGGGTGACCACCTTCTCGCCGAACAGCGTCGGGCACGTGCTGACACGAAAATCGATGGCGCGGTTCTTCGATAGCCGCATTTTGATGCGGCCGTCCTGCGGCACCCGGCGTTCCGCGATGTCGAGACGCGCCATGACTTTGAGCCGTGCGACGAGCTTGACCGCCAGCTGTACGGGGGGCAGCGCGACTTCCTTGAGAACGCCATCCAACCGCGTTCGAATGCGGAACATCTTTTCATAGGGCTCGAAGTGAATGTCGGACGCACCCTTTTTGATGGCGTCGAGCAGAATCTTATTGACGAAGCGGACAATCGGTGCGTCCTCAACGTCGTCGCGCCCGGGGATATCTGCGTTGGGATCTTCGTCACCGCCGGTGACCTCGAGATTCTCGAGATCGAAGTCATCATCGGTCAGGCTCGGCATGGCCGCTTCGGCCTGATCCATGGCTTTGCCGACGGCCATTTGCAGCTTGTCGTCCTCGACCACGACGAACTCGATGCTCATCGAAGTCTGGAAGCGAATTTCGTCCAGGGCATGCAGATTGGTGGGATCCGCCACCGCCAGGAACAAGCGCTTGCCGCGCTTCATCAGCGGCAGCACACGGTGCTTTTGCAGGAGCTTCTCGCTCACCGCGCGAACCGCGTCCATATCGGGTACAACCGCATCCAAATCGAGCAGCGGTACGCCAAATTCGTTGGCGGCGGAAATGGCGATGTCGCGGGCCGTCGCGAGGTTGTTCGCCACCAGATGGGTCACCAAGCTGAGCCGCTTTTCCTTCGCGCGGGCAATCGCATCCTGCATGGCCTGTTCGTCCATGAGCCCGTCTTGGACCAAGCGTTGCGCAAGGCCCCCCAGTGCCATGCGGCTGGCGCCCCCAACCGCTGCTATTGCGTTATCATTCATGGACTTATCGTAAACCCCAGGCCGTTGCTTCTAGTCTACTATTGGTAGCTCGCTAAGCAATTGTCAAATCATCTACGCATAGTCGCACATTGGCGCCGCCCCGCTCGTGACTTCGATCGCAAATTGAGCCTTCCCGGGGGGTGGCCGCCGTGCGAGGCCCTAAAAAGAAGAAGCCCCTCCTCGAGAGGGGCTTCCGGTGCCTTGCCCGGCGGAGAGACCGCCGGCAGCAAACCGTCATTACTTGCAGTTGGTCGGTACGTACTTGGTCAGCAAGGTGCCCGCCGTCGTCACCACCAGGGACTGCGCGGTCGCAGTGGTGTTGGCCGCCGACGCGCACGCCCAGTCGATATTGCCCGACGTTGTGCCCAACGCTGCGCCAGCGATGTTCGGCGAAAGGGTGAGCAAGTTGGTCGTGGCAGTCAGCTGAGGGATGGCCGCTACACTGTACGAAATGCTGATGACGCCGGTGGCACCAGCGACGACAAGCCCCGAGACGTACTTGGTAGGCACGAAAGCGGCGTTCCAAGATGTTGCGGCAGCCGTGAGTCCGACCGTGCCACCAGACTGGAATGATTCGGCAACCGCCGTCTTCGCCGAGTCAGCAAGATTCAAGCCTTCCGTGATTTTCGCGCGGATGGTGTAGTCCTGATACGCCGGGATGGCGATCGCGGCCAAGATACCGATGATGGCCACCACGATCATCAATTCGATGAGCGTGAAGCCCTTTTGCATTTTGATAAACATATTTACTCCTGAGTGAACACGATAAAGACACTTAACTCGAACCACGGCTCGCGCCTGTGGCTTGAAGATGAGCAAGCGTCATGCCAAGCGTAGTAGAATTTACGTAAGTGCATGAAATACCTAAATAAATCATAAAAATAATAGTCGCAATGTTGACATATGTGCGTCGCGCGGCGGCGTCATAGTGGACCCGCCTCGTCAACTAGTGACGAAAATGGTCACCTGTACACTTTCACGCCTGGGTGGGGCGCTGCCAAAGGATTACCTATTCAAGGTCTTCAGGGGACCGATGAATTTCTCGTAGTTATGCCAGCGACCGACCGAATTCGTGAACATTTTCTGTCGCACCTGCCAATTGCTGGCCGTGACCACCGGCCGCTTTGTCGTATGAAACTCCAGCACCCGTGGGTCCCATTCGAGACCGATGAACTCCAGCATTTTGCGCGACCAAGTCTCTTGATCGGCGACCAATTCCTCGTAGGGCACGTCAAGAATAAATCCAGGCGGCAGTACCGCACGCCAATGCGCCATGATCCGCCGATATTCACCGTAGTAGTGGGCGAGGTCCGACAAATCAAGCGTGAAGTTAAGGTTCGTCGCGAACCGCTGAAAATAGCAGGACAGGCAGGTGTCGATGGGGTCTCGCTGCATGCAGATGACCCGGGCATTGGGAAATACGGAATAGATCAATCCCAGATAATTGAAGGCTTTGGGCGACTTGTCGACGACGCGCAACGCATTCGCGGAGCCAGCCTGCAGAATGCCCAAATACTTTTCGGCCACTTTAACTCGGGCCGGCTCGCTCAAAATCTCCTTCGTTATCCCCGCGTCCTCAAAAACCAAACGGTCCCAAAATTGCACTTCTCCGGCTCCAAATGCGGCCGGATGCGACGCGATGATCTGCTCGGCCAGCGACGTGCCCGAGCGCGGCATCCCCACCACGAAGACCGGCTTCGCCGATGAAGATCCCGCGCCGTCCATTTTCGATAGCGCGTCGCGCGAATAAACGCGAATCATTTCGTCGATGCGACGCGAGCGCTCCTCGCGATCATAATCCTTCGTCGCTGCCTTCAATAATTCATTGCCGCGCCTGAAATTGTGGAAAGCCCGCGCAAAATCCTCGACGTCGTCGTAGTACTTGCCGATGGCAAAGCGCAAATTCACCTCTTCCAAGGGGTGGATGCCGCTCTCAGCGATCATTTCTGCATTCTTCAGCCACTCCTGATCGGCGCTCGTCATCTTGCGGTTGACCGCCAGCGCCGCCCAGGCGGCGGGCATCCGCGCATCAATAGCGATAACCCTACGAAACATCGACTCGGCTTCCGCGAATTGCCCTTCGAATGCGGCGATTTGTCCCATTCCCTGCAACGCCTGGACGTTGCGAGGAGCAGCCTTCAGCACCTTTGCAAAGCATGCTTTGGCATCGCGCAGACGACCAAGGAGCATCAGAGTCAATCCGAGGTTGAGCCTGGCCTCACTATAATTCGGCTTCAATTTGACGGCGTACCGCAGCGATGCTTCAGCAGCGAGGAGTTCCGACTTCAGCCGCTGCAAAATACCCAGATTGCCATGCGACTCCGCGATATTCGGTTTCAATGCGATCGCCTCGCGAAAGCACTGCTCCGCCTCATCATAGCGGCCAAGGAAAGACAGCGAGGCCCCAAGAGCGTTGATAACCTCTACTTGCGATGAGTCAAGCTCCAGCGCTTCCTCGAAAAGAGCAGCGGCCTCGGCATAGGCCCCCTGCTCGAAGAGTTTATTGCCACGGCGGGTTAGTTGACGAGCCGTGGCCGGGTTAGGAAGCTTGGCCTGTGCGTCGGCCGGAGTCTGATCGGACGCTGGAATCTGCCGCCGTGAAAGATGCAGCACCAATGACTGAGTTACCTCATCGGCGATCTTTCGCGAAACGCCGCTCTCGATCAACCGCCATTTGAAGGAATTGGCAAATTTCGCCTTCTTGAAGAAGTTGAACTGCAATGGGCGCACCTCGCTGTCGCTGCGCCGCAGCAGTTGCTCGATCGAGCCTGAGTCGCTTGCTCGAGCCGCAAATTCTTCGGCTAACGCAGCGCCGATTTCGGCAGCTTCGCGCCCGTTGAACCAGGTGAGAATCATCGTTTCGGTGTCCAAGTTTCGAGATCAGGGCGATTGTACGCTGTTGACTATTACATAATCGCGCGAAAAGCCTTTGTGCTTTGAGTCACGAACGCATCATTCGATACCGAGCTTCTTGATGCGGTACCGCAACGCCCGGAACGACATTCCCAACACCTTCGCCGCCGCCGTCTTGTTGTATCGAGTTTGTTCCAGTGCCCTTCGAATGGCGTCGCGTTCGATATCTTCCAGATGATTGCCCAGCGCCCCTGCGCTTTGGGTATTGGCGGCAGCGGGTGCATCGGCGCGGGTTGGCCGCAGTTGGATGTCGCCGGCGCTTACTTCTCCGCCGGTACTCATGGTTATGGCGCGCTCGAGGATGTTCTCCAATTCGCGCACGTTGCCGGGAAAGGCGTAGACCTCGAGTGCCGCCAGCGCGGCCTTGCCCAACATCGGCGGGGCGATCTTCATGCGGCGTCCCAGCCGCCGCAATATAGCCTCGGCCAGTTCCGGCACATCCTCCGGCCTTTCGCGCAGCGAAGGCACGCGCAGCTCGATGACATTCACGCGATAGAAGAGGTCTTCGCGGAATTTCCCCTCGGCAACCAACGTCGAGAGGTTCTTGTGCGTGGCCGAGAGAATACGCACATCGACTTGGACCTCGAGCTGCTCCCCCAGCGGCCGCACGGCCTTTTCCTGGATGACGCGAAGCAGCTTGACCTGCATATGCAAAGGCAAGTCGGCGATCTCATCGAGAAACAGCGTGCCGCCTTCAGCGGATTGAATGAGGCCCCTCTTGTCGCTGACTGCTCCGGTAAAGCTGCCGCGTTTATGCCCGAATAGCTCGCTCTCCATGAGTTCCGTCGGAATGGCGCCGCAATTCACCGGCACAAAGGGACCATCGCGCCGCGGACCCGATTCGTGGATGAGTTTCGCCACCAGTTCCTTGCCGGTCCCGGATTCGCCGAAAATATGCACGGGCGCCTGGCTGCGCGCCACGCGCGCAATCATATCGCGCAGGTGTTGCATCGCCGCGGACGCTCCCAGCAGACGCGGACCGAAGACGCTGGTGTCGGCGTCAAGCGTGCCTGAGAGTTTGATGGCGCTCGCCACCAACTTGCGCAGTCCCGCGAGGTCCAAGGGCTTGGAAACAAAATCGAATGCGCCCAGTTTGAGCGCGCGCACCGCCGTCTCCATGTTGCCATGAGCGGTTATCACCGCCACCGGCACGCTGGGTGCGTATTGCTGCATCCATTTGACCAATTCCAGGCCATCGCCGTCGGGCAGCTGCATGTCGGTCAGGCACAAATCGAAGTGTTCGGTCTTGATCAGTCGCTGCGCGTCGGCCACATTGTTTGCCGTTCGAGGATCAAGCTCCATGCGCTGCAGTGTGATTGACAGCAACTCGCAAAGATCCGGCTCGTCGTCGACTACTAGGACAGCGGGTTTCGGCATGGCGCCATTGTAGCGTGTCGGTTGCCTATGGTATCCGGAAGCCGACGCTGGGGCACCAGGTCGTGTCGCGACTATTTTCAAGGTTTAGCTCGAGTCAATCTGGCAAAGTAGATCCCATGCCGGCGCCCGCATTCAATCGGTAGAGGCCCCTTGGCCCAGGCATCTTCGCGCCCGACAAAAATCTCCTGAGGGTTTCGCACCGGATCGACAAACCTGACTTCGCCGTTGCCAACCCAGGCCGTCAGGTCAGTCGCGCCATACGTTCGCAGCCACAGTTGATTTACGTGTTCAGTTTGCGGACGAGAAGGTTGAAACAGGGTTGGGCAGGCATCTTCCAAACGATTCAGCACATCGTCGACGGCTCGACGAGCCGCCATTTCCCGCGACCTATCGCTGGTGTCAGCCACGAGATGGCAACTTGCAATGTAATTCGTGTACCGAAGCTTGCCTGCGGACGTTATCACAGGGCCAGGGAGAGAACTTCCCAGCGGCCGCCAAACCATCGGTCGCAACCCCCGCACTGTGATCGTTTCGCAATCGCTCATGTCGACGCGGAGGCCAAACGCGCGCAGAGTATCGTCGACGTCAGATTGACGCGGTGCGCGTAGCGCTGAATCCTCGTAAATACGATTCCCGCTGACCAGAACGCGCAGGTGGGGCGCACTGCTCGCCATCATGGCACGAACGCGCAACGCGATTGCGTCTGATCCGAGCGCGAACCCGCCGGCAAGATTGATGGCGCCTGATCCTTCTGCGAGGAAGGGGACGACGAAGGAGTTGGACAGCGTGCCAATCGACAAATATAGATTCGGCTGGTTGGCGAGTTTCTCCGGAACTTCTACATTGAACCAGCGCCCATCCCAGGGTGCCTGATTCCAGCGATAGTCGGTTCCAAGCGTAAGCTGAATCCCCTGCGCGACAAACAGGGCGAGCAATATGCCATTGCGGCCGCGGGTATGATTGACCAATAGCCGAAACAATAGAGCGACCGCAAGCACGGCGGCGACGCATGCCATCGGGATGAAATATCGGCTATTTCCTGAACCGACCAGCCATACGATCCAATCAGCTGTGAAACCGCAGCCAAGCGCGATCAGCACGCGGGTTGCCGGTTCAGAGGGCGGAGCCGGGGCGGGATTCGATGCGTGTCTGACGGACCGCCAGATCCGAGCGATGACAAATATCAGAAACACCAAGAGCAACAGGGCGTAACGAATGTCGGGAGACGACATTTCCGCGTGAATCATGCCCACGGTATGAATCATATCGAATGGACGCAGCAGGGCATCGGCCAGTGAATCGGGTATGAAGCGATAGGCTTTTGCCGAGGCAGTTGCAATGCCGGGAGATTTGAATACGTTGTTCAGCAACGGAAACACCGGGTTGCCGAACATTCTTGCCAGCCGGTAGGACCACGGCGCGGCGGTGAGTACGAAGCTCGCGCCGAGCGCCGCGCCAAAGTAGAATAGACTACGAAGTCGTCCGAGAAACGGCAGCGGCACAAAGACCACCAAGAAAAATCCACCGAATGCGTGGATGCTGTTGGTCGGCTTCAGGGCGGTCGCAATCCCGAGCAGGATCGCGCCGAAAACGACTGGCGTCGTGCGCGGGTATCGAACGGCTTGAACCAAAAAGAGCCATCCCCCGAGTACCAAGCCTGTGGTGGTGATGTCCGCAAAACTCGCGCCGATCTGCTGCAGCAAAATGGGGTTCATGAACGCCAGGACGGTGGCGCACAAGCCGAAGAGAAAACGCTCCTTACGGTCCTCCGACGGACAAACTCTGCACGCGAGTTCGTAGGTGAGCCACAGGACGACGCTGTGAATTACCGCCAACACACTGCCTACCGCCAGTGCCGGCAGGCCCGATTTCACCAGGACATAGAAGGGCACGTAGGCATACGGATTGAAATAGGATTGAGGTCCCGCCGCAAAGTAATCTTGCCCAAACCGATCGTTGAGCGCGCTGAATCCCGAATAGAAGTGGTACTGCAGCAGGTCCGATGCCATTTCCTTGCCGAAGACATAGTTCAAGGCCACCGCCAAAACCGTGCAAGCCGCGAAGACGTACCATCGATACGGTGCTACTTGGCCGGCGGCCGGAGACGCGCGTTGCACGGCTTCGGAGGACATCACGAACGTGCGGAGGTATGGCGAACTGCATCGACGGCCACAGTGGCCTCCTCGTGGTAAGACTCTTCAGCGTTGACGTTCCAGATCGCTTCCTTCGGTGCCCTTTTGGCGATCGCGTTTACCGCGGCGTTGGCGGCCAGCATGGAATGGTCCTGATTGTTGTACCGGTGCATTCCGTTTCTTCCGATAGGGTAGAGGTTGGAGAATCGATCCAGATAATTGCGCAAGTCGCCGAATTGGTGGTATGCGCCAAAGTACGCAGGATATGCGTTGGGGACCCGTACGAGAGTGCCGCCGATCACATCTTTGCGGTCGATGAGACCGATCTGCTCGAGTTCGCCGCCGGCGAAGTTCAGAAATGCTTCATCCTCCATGGCCCACAATTCGTCGCCTTGGTCGCAGAAATACTCCAGACCCAGCCAGACAGTACTTGGGTCGGCGACCAGCGCGGGGCTCCAATTGTTGAAAATTTGCAGTCGCCCGATGCGCACATCAGGCTCCTGGATATAGACCCAATTGTCGGGCGGAGTCGGGCGGCCGCGCATGGTTCGCAAGAGCAGGCCCGCGGTCATGAAGCTTCGGTAGGGAAGGTTGGCGGCAATCTGCGCGATGCGTGAATCCTGGGGTCTCAACATCGCGACCAGATCTTTGACGGGCACCGTCGACAAAAAGTAGTCACAAGCCATGCGCCGCACTGCGCCGGAGGCCTCGTCGAACACATCGACGCCGACAATGTTGCCGGCTGTATGCTCCAAGGCAACCACGCGCTGCCGCAGGTGAACCGCTCCCCCGAGTGCGGCTACACGCCGGGCGACTTCCTCCCACATCTGACCGGGTCCAAATTTGGGGTACAGGAATCGCTCGATCAGACTGGTTTCGGTCCCCTTTTGAGCAGGGTCGGAGGAGTTGCGAAATGGGCTCGTCAGCGCGTGCGCAATGGCTTTCGCGACCGACAGGCCTTTGATGCGCTGCGCACCCCATTCCGCGGAAATATCCGTGCATGGGACACCCCAAACCTTTTCGGTGTAGTCCTTGAAAAATGTACGGTACAGACGGATTCCGAATCGGTTGATGAGAAAATCTTCCAAGGTCTTCTCAGGTGATCGGGACTGGAGCTGCGCCCGGCCGTAGCTCAATCCGATTCTGATGGCTTCGACCATCCCTAGATTCCAGACGGTGCCGGCATTCAGTGCCAGCGGGTAGTCGAAAAATCGTCGCCGATAGAAGATTCGTGAAACACGATTGCGAACCAGCATGACGGCGTCGGCGCAGGCGGGCGCAGTCCCCTCGGGCGTCAGATCGCGCGATTGGCCTTGGTAATGGATCCGCAGCGCGCCTTCCGGCTGTGTTTCTCCGCCGGCCACCGGCAGGATCTCCTGCCACCACCGCATCACCCAATCGGATTTTGAAAAAAACCGGTGACCGCCGAGATCCATTCGATTGCCGCGGTAATTGATCGTCTTGGCGATGCCGCCCACTTGGCAGTCGGCCTCGATGACGATGGGCGTGATATCGGACCGCCTCAAGAGTTCGAGGGCGGCGGTCAGGCCGGCAGGTCCCGCCCCCGCTACGACCGCAATTTTTCGCCGATTGTCGTTGGAAGCCATGGCAGACGATCTTCAAGTCGTGTGGCGTCGGACAAAAAGAAGCCGGCGGCGCGCCGCGAACCGGCGATACTTGAACACCAGGGTCCTCATGTTGTCGACGGCGCCGATCTGACTTTTCGGCAGTCGTAGAGGTTCCAATCCTTCCAAGCTCCGACGTGATCGTGACGCAAGGGATCGAACCCCACGTTTTCCGGCGATATGACGAATCCAAGCTGCGGATCCGCGCAGACTTGGATCAAGTTCTCATGGGTCAGCGGACGGGTGGTGGCTTCGTTCTTGCGCCCACTGCCGAATTTGGTGCGCAGACTGGTCAGTATCTTCCAGTCGGGATCCATGATCGGAAGCAATACCTGCGAGCGCCGTCGGACCTCGAGAGCGGTGGCACGTGAAAAGACGACGCCGGTCGATTGATCGATAGCCAGGTAATTGGGCCGGCCCAGCGTGAACCAGACGAATGCGCCCACATCACGCGGCGGCGTCACGAGAACGGTGCTGCTCGGCGGAATGGCATTCGCCCAGTCCCCAAATTCACGGACGTCCGCGGCGGCGGCCAGCGTGCGAGGCTGCTTGAACGCCGCGGGAAAAGCGTATGCCGACAAGGAGATGAGCGTTGCGGAGAGAAGCACCGGCACCCACGCTGCCCGGCCGGTCTTGATCCCCCACCACACCAGCATGCTGAGCATCACGGCCGGGACTCTCAGTGCGAACATGTCCTGCAATTGCACCACTTCCAAGGGCGCGCGTCCCGATGAAGACGTTTGGAGCGACACGACGGCCCAGAATTTCGTCAAAAACCACGCCACGATGGCGACGCCAAGCGCGAGAGAGATCCAGCGAAAATAAGCGCTCAGGCGAGAGCCGAAACGTCCCCGGGTAATCCAACATATCATTGCCAGCGTCACACATGCCGTGCCGCCGCCTCGCGGCAACATCCAACTCGACACCAGCAATAGCGCACAAAGCGGTCCGCACGCTTCATCCTGCCACACTCGCAAGGCCGTGATGGGAACCAATGCAACGCCGACGAAGACAGTAATCCAAACCCACCGCCAGGCTTGACCCTGCACCAATAGCGCGATCGGGCCAATGAGGCCGCCGATGAACGCCACTGCCAAACCCGCGGTTCCCACGAGCGCTGCCGCCGCGCAGAATTTGCGTATCCGATCGTCAGTCACCGCGATTGCCGTGAACGCCAATGAAATGAACGGTTGCGCGTTGATGTCCCAATCGTGAATCGACCACAGTTGCAAGAATAAGAATTGCGAGCGCTCCCGCACCACGGTCAACCACTCGGCGTCCATTACGGTCAACAGATGCGAAGCCTGTAGATTGGCAGCAATGACCGCCCCGGCGAGCGTCACGAATACGCCGCCAATTGCGCCAATGACGTTTACGCGAACGGGCAGCCATATGCAAACGACCAAGAGCAAACCGGGCAATGCCATCAGGGGGTGGATCAACAGTGCACCCAGCGCCACGAATAAGCTGAGCCGCTTCATCCCGCGAACATGCAAGACAAGCGCAGTGATAATCAATGCTTCGACCGGTAAGCGAGCTGTTAGAGATGGATCCATCATCCGGAACACACCGGACCCCCCATAGTCTCCGCCGACGATCAAGAGAGATGCGACGGCCAGCCAAGCGATGTCGCGGCCGGTGACGGCAGAGGCAAAACTCCAAGCCGCCGCAAGGAACCAAACGGTAAAAATCAGGGTGAGCAGCCGAGCTGCATTCTCCAACCCCAGTAAGTCGATGCACCACGCATACAGGGGTGAGAACAATGTGAATTGATCCTGCGAAGTGTTTTGCAGATAGAGGTCGGCCGCGAACTGTGTATGGATTCTCGCGATCGCCTGAAACGCGTAGATCTGTCCGTCGCCCCTGATGCCGTGGTAGCCGTGCAGAGCCAACCACAGCGTCAGTGGCAGCAGGGCAGGCGAGAGGCGGGCGAATATCGATTGAAGTCCGGCGTTCGAAGAGTGCATTGGCGGAGGTCTTGTGTAAACTCGTTATTATGCACGAGGCGGCATGCGCAAATCCTTCACCCACAGCATTTTGGGATGCCCGCGCGCACCGCTCACGCATCGACCTCTTGCTTTCGATCGTAACGGTCAGCCTAAATGCGGCAGCGACGATCGAGCGAACGCTCGCCTCAGTCGCCTTGCAGCAGGTGACGTTCGGCGTCGAACATATTTGCATCGACGGCGGATCGAGCGACCACACTCGGGCGATTATCGATCGCTGGGCGATACGCAATCCGCGAGTCATGCGGATCTATGAGCCCGACACAGGGATCTTCGACGCAATGAATAAGGGCCTTAGGGCAGCATCCGGGGAATACGTTTTGTTTTTGAACGCGGACGATTTCCTGGTGGCACGCGATGTACTGGCATTCGCGCTAACCGGGTGCGTTCACGGGGGTGCCGACAACCCGGACCTGATCGTCGGCGACGCCGTGATGGGTAAAGTCGGACGCGTGGGCCTTTGGAGGCATCGTCGCGTACCCCGGTTGCTCGGCCGCGTTCGAGGATTCGGGATGTATCCCGTGCATCAGGCGCAGTTTTCTCGACGACGTCTGTTGGAGGCAGTCGGGGGTTTCGATGCCCGGCTACGTTTGGCGGCGGATATTAATCAGTATTACGACTTAGAGCGCCGATTCCAGCCGTCGACCCGCCTCCTCGGCGCGGACGTCGCGTTCATGCAGGCCGGCGGAGCCGCCAATGCTGGGCTGAAAGCCGTGTACCGCGGCACCATTGAAGTCTATCGCCACCTTTCGGTCGAGGTTGGCGGCGCTAGAGCCTTGCTCATGGTGCTGATCAAAACTCTGCAATCAGTCTCGGAATTTCGCTTTGGGCGCTGCCCGCATGAGCGGTGGTTCTCGGGATAGTTTTCCGCGGATTGCCGCAATTTGCGCTGTAGACACATCCATCATGTGATTAGATATCGCCCGCAACCGATAGGGTAGAAAATAACCAGTTTGGCGACGTCGTCGACAGGAACCGCATGCGAAATTTGTCCCGCCGTCCGGGGAGTGAATGCCAGGTCGGCGAGTCAGCGGCAATTGGAACGACCGAATGACTAGATTTGCCATCCTGCGATTCAGGGCGTTCGATACCGAGACCGAAGAAGGACGGGACCGCGAGCGGTATCGCCGAGCGGGACTCACCACGCTGTCGAGCATGTTTTCACGCGCGCTGGCATTGGCGGTCATTTTCGTCTCCATGAGAGTCGCATTGCCGTACTTGGGTGAGGCGCGCTTTGGGGTTTGGGCAACAATATCGAGCCTGACTGCCATATTGATGATTTTCGACTTCGGCATCGGGAACAGCATGATCAGCCGGGTCGCCGCTCTCGCGGCACTGTCCGAATGGGCGACCCTCAGAAAACTGATTATATCCGGGCTGTCGGTGCTCGGTCTCATTGGCCTACTATTGGGTGCCGCGCTGGTGATGCTGGCGGCGTACGCGCCGCTTTCATGGCTGTACAAAGGTGCCACGCCAGTATTGATAGAGGAGGCCAGAGGCACGTTGATGCTCTTTGGTGTGCTGTTCGGGTTGTCGGTTCCATTGCAAGCCGCGCACCGAATCTATGCGGGACTTCAGGAGGGCTATATTGCGTCCTGCGCCACGGGTTTCACGGGAATACTGAGCCTATTGGCGCTGCCACTCATGCCGAGGCTGCATGCGGGCATAGCCGGTCTGCTACTGATCACTTACGGTCTGCAGCTCGGGTCCGGGGTGATCCTGCTCGTCGCGCTGCACAGGCGCTTCAAACTTGCACTGCCCCGATTCGCGGAATTTAGCGAATCCAACGTGCGCGATCTGGTGGCCAGCGGTGGGTTGTTCTTCGTTCTTCAGGTGACCGGGGTGATTGGCTGGGATATGGATGCGGTTCTATTATCGGCGCTGATCGGGCCGGCCTCCGCAGCCACCTATTCGGTGGTCCAGCGAATGTTCATGTTGGTCACTGGCCCGCTCTCAATGATGAATGCTCCGCTGTGGGGTGGTTACGCGGACGCGTACGCGCGCGGCGATTTCCGATATATACGCAAGACACTCCAGCGTTCGCTGCTTCTGACTTTTCTTTTTGCAACATTGGGTGTGGCCGCGCTATTGGTGCTGCGTGCGCCGGTATCGCATCTATTGACGAATGGTGTTTTGCGGCCACCGGGGAGCTTCGTCCTGCTTTTCGGAGTCTGGACCGTTGTCGCGGCCGTGGGCGATGCTTTGGCCATGTACCTGAACGGGCTGCATGCTCTGAAACCGCAGATTGTGGCCGCCGTGTGCTTCCTGACGGTCGCACTCATTCTGAAACTCAATCTCGTCACGCACTACGGATTGAATGGAATAATAGCGGCGACGCTGCTCGGTTATCTGTCGACGGTCGGAGTGCTATTCATGACGGTATTTCGCAAGGCGATTTTTTCTCCGCTGCGAACGGCCTAAACGCTGGAAGATCAGATTATGTCAGCTTCTCGACTAGTCATTTTGGGCGCCGGCGGCCATGGGGTCAGTGCCTACAATGTTGCTCTATCTGCCGGGTTTGACGTCACGCAATTCGTGGATCCACGACTGCGCGGCGGAAAGGTGCTGGGTACCGACATCGTCGGGGATTTGTCCGAGGTCGCCGATGCGGGCAATCTTCAGGTCTTCATAGCGATCGGCGACAACGACAGCAGATGCCGCGTTCACGGTGAACTTTCAGCCCAGTATCCGGGCATGTCGTTTCCGAGGCTGATTCACGCGTCGGCGGTGGTCTCTTTCTTTGCGAGCATCGGAGATGGAACCATCGTAATGCCGGGTTCGGTGATTGGGCCAAATACGGCAATCGGGCGGTTCTGCATCCTCAATACGCGGTCGGCCATTGATCACGATGGTGTAATGGGTGACTGCTCTTCGTTGGCGCCGGGCGTGACCACCGGCGGGAAGGTGCGTATCGGGCTGCGATCGGCAATTTGCATTGGTGCCGTCATCAAGGACGGCATCACGATCGGCGATGATTGCGTGGTTGGAGCCGGCAGCTACTTGAATGCGAATTTGCCGGGCAACTGTGTTGCCTACGGTACGCCGGCCAGGATCGTACGATCACGAACTCGCACGGACCGCTATCGTTAGCTCCCGCGTGGCGCAAGCGCGGCAGCGACGGCGCGATCCAGTGTCTCGCCGAGCATCCGCAGTCGATCATTGGATCGGGAAATCAGCGCCGGATTCTCGAACTGCCGGCGAGGTCTGCTCGTCGCCTCGATCATAAGTTGGGCAAGTCCCTCTGAGTCACCGGGGGCAAAGTAGGCGATGTTGGGGTCGTCAATTTCACGATTGACTGGGATATCCGAGACCAGACCGAGAACACCCATCGCAACGGCATCGTATATGGCACCGCCGCCGGGCCCTCCCTCAAACAGAGTAGGCTGAATCACGGCAATCGAGCCGCGCACCAAGGCGATCTGATCTTCCTTGGCAATGTGTCCGAGAAGATGGACGCTTTGGGAGATCTTCACTTCGAGCAGCAGCTCTCTTATCTCGTCCAAATATGCAGGAGCGCGATAGTCGTGCAGGCCTCCTGTGCACACCAGATGAATCGGCTCATCGTCCGGCGACCTTGACGCCAAAAAGCGCGCAAAGGCGCGAAAGGCGGTCTTGTGATCCTTATGTATCCAGAACTGGTTGCAGATGATGAAGTAACCGATGGGTAGGTGGTAATGTTTCCGGGTTTGCACCGGGTCCGCATCCAGCCAGTGCGCCCGGATCGATGGCGCAAAGGGGAGGGCAATGATCGTTGCCCGAGTCTCGGGGCGGAAGGCCAGCGCATCCGCCTTTACGGCGCGCGCATTCACGACAATGGTTTCGGCATCGCGAAGGAGTGCATTGATTTTCCGTTGTCGGTAGATCAGCTCCAGCCGACTGAACAGGTGTGGCAGGTGTCGATGCTGGAAATCGAGCAGGTAACCTATCCACGGCACGGGAAATTCTCTACCCTGGGAAGTCATGCAGGGAAACACGACATCTGCCTTGATCTCCCGCAGGGAAGTCAGCAGGCCGCGGGCGCTGCCGTCGAAAAACCTAATCTGTACTCGATCTTCGTAGGGCGCGAAGGTGTTTTTGAGTTCGGTATCGGTGAGACGTGTTCGTGTGCTCGGGCGCTGGCCGCTTTTCGACAGTAAAGCCGTGAGCCTGTCGCGAATCTGTGTAAATATGAGAAAAGTCTTATATTTCCAGTCTTCTTCCGGGAGCAGCAGGAAAATGGATTTCCCGTCACGGGGAGTGGCGCAAAACCCGTTTAGCAGGGTGCGCAGCAAATCAATGCCGCCTGCCCAATAAACCAGCCCGTCACCGAGTATCGCGATTTTTACTGCAGGCCTCATTCCCGGCGGCGCGAATAGTCGCGTATGGCGTTGCAGATTTGGGCAACGTCACCGTCGGAGAGTCCGGGCCAGCTCGGCAGATTGATGCCGCGCCACCCGATGTCCTCGGCTACGGGGTGTCTCTGGAATTTTGTTGCGTACATTGGCATGGTGTGCACCGGATAGAAGACCGGACGGGTTTCAATCCCGAGATTTGCCAAATGATCGCGCAGCGGATCTCGATGAGCCGGATCATTTACGAGAATGGAACACATCCAATAGGAGTGGGTACAGCCCTGAGTCTCGAGGTGCGGTGTCACGGCGCTACCCTCCAGACCTTTTCGGTACAGCTCGGCAATCCGCCGTTTGCGATCAAGAAAGGTATCGACTTGTTCCAGCTGAGCGAGTCCCAGTGCGGCGCAGATATTTGTCATCCTGTAGTTGTAGCCAACCACGTCGTGCCAATATTGCCTGTGGGCCGCAAGACCTTGTCCTTTGAAGTGCACGGCACGGGCGTACAACGTCTCGTCGTTGGTGGTGACCATGCCGCCTTCGCCGGTTGTGATGGTCTTGTTTCCGTAGAAGCTGTAGGCGGCGATATCGCCAAAGCTGCCGACGTGACGCCCGCGATATTTTGTGCCGATCGCTTCCGCACAGTCCTCGATCAAGAAGGCGGAGTTCTCGCTGGCGATCTGCCTCAGGGCGACCATGTCGCAAGGATGGCCGTAAATGTGTACTGCCAGGATCGCCTTGGTCCTGGGGGAGACCTTTCTGGCAACGTCTGCCGGATCCATTTGCCAGGTGGACAACAGTGAGTCCACGAATACCGGCGTAGCACCCGTGTAGGTTATGGCGTTGACGGAAGCGATGTAGGTAAGCGTAGGTACGATGACTTCGTCGCCCGGTCCGATTCCCAATGCCACCATCGCAAGATGCAGTGCGACCGTGCCGTTGCAGACCGCGGCGGCGTGCCGGACTTCCGTGTAGCCTGCGAACTTGCGCTCAAATTCGCCGATGTATTCCCCCTTGGAGGAAATCCAGCTGGACTCGAGACACTGCATGACATAGTTCTTTTCGTTGCCAGACAGTGAGGGCTGATAGACGGGAATCTTGATCATATTTTCCAGTTCCAGGGGCTGCCAGATGGAATGGCCGGCAGCTCACTCTCGACCGCCGGGCGCAGTCCGATCGAGTGAATCGCGGTCCCTAAATCTATCACGTCCTTGTTCCTATCGAAACGGAACGTGCACGAGTTTTGGTGGAGGTAACCGCTATGGTGGCGAGGGTTTGCCCCTCGAGCACTGCGCGCAAGCTCTTGGCCCCACGGTCACAGTGCCTCTGACCTGCCGGTTTCGACATTGACCACAGGAAGGCCCTGAATCAGCTTCAGTCTGTCCGAGCCGCCCACGTGAGTCAGCACTCCATCAAGGTTCCGGCTGTCTCTGATTTTCGAAGGAATGAAGATCTCCGGCACGGATAGCACTTCGACTCTTTCGGTCAGCAAATCGTTCCTGACGTAAAACGCGTTGCTGCTGACACTATTGGTTCCAATCAGCGAATATCCTTTCTGCCTGGCGAGGTGCGTAAGCGCTGATAACGACGCGCCCCAATACAAATTGGAGAAGTGCCCGGCCGTTCGATTGAAGGCAGGATCATACGGAATCGATATCTTTCTGGTAGCTCCGAATAAAGAGTTGTATTCACATATCAAAATACGTGGCTTGAACGTGCTGATGGCTTCCAGGACGTGATAATCGTTTCCATCGATGTCAATCGACAGGATACCAATATCTTCGTCAAACTCGCTTCTCAGCAAGAGTTCATTTATGTTTTCCCTGGTGATAAATGCTTCGACGGCATTGATGTCATATTTCCAATAGAAATACGAGTTCTTGAGTCTTTTTATATTCTTCGATGAGCCGTCGATGACAAAGCCGCTCCAATTGTCTTTCATCATCAGGAAACGGCAATTTGATTCGAAAAAACTTTCGACGCCAAACTCGATGAATGTCTTGTTCTTGATCTCCAGCGCCCCGGTCAGATGCTGAATTATTCCGTCCTCACCCCATTGTGAAAAGACTTTGAATTCATAATCCTGAAGATTTTTGGAGCGCTGCTCCCGTTGCATCAATGAGAGAATCAGTCCCTGATTTATTTTTACTTCATCGAGTTTCTCGTCAATACCCAGGAGGCCGACGATGCTTTCCTTGAGATGGGAAATCAAGTATCTCGCGGAATTAAGGAATTTCATACATCTGCAGCGGTTGCGGCCATTCGGGATGTTAACGCGCAACAACGCATGTTACCTGATCGAGATCACTCAAGGCTCCGGCGGCGGCACAGCCAGATACGCGAGGCGGCGCATTTCTAGACGTCCTCTCGTCACTGTGTCGAGTATGAGCCCGGATATGAAACTAAGCGCGGACAAGAGTACCAAACCCGTCGCTAGAATGGCTGTCGGCTGACGCAACACCAAACCGGTCTTTATGAATGTAACGACCAGAGGGACGCCGAGGACCAGTGCAGCCACGATGAAGGCGCCCGCGATGGCGGAAAAAAATCGCAATGGGCGTTCGTTTTTATACAGAACCACTATCACCCGAACTATTTTCAGGCCATCTACATACGTGCGAAGCTTGCTGGTAGATCCGGTAACCCGAATCCGGTAGGGCGTGGCAACCTCGGCGACCGGCAGCTGCAGCTCCAACGCGTGAATCGTGAGTTCGGTTTCGATCTCAAATCCGCTCGACATGGCCGGGAAGGACTTCACGAAGCGGCGCGAAAACACTCGGTACCCTGAAAGCATGTCGGAGAATCGCTTGCCAAACAGGTTCGCGACGGCAAATGTAAGCAAGCGATTGCCGAATCGATGACCCGGCGGATAGGCAGTAACATGCGAGGCGACTCGAGTCCCGACCACCATATCGAGGCGTTCTTCGAATAATCGATTCACCATCTCGGCAGCATAGCTGGGATCGTACGTCGAATCGCCGTCCGCCATGACATACGCGTCTGCGTCCACGTCAGCAAACATGCGTCTAACGACATTGCCTTTTCCTTGCAGCGCCTCGTGCCGTATCAACGCTCCGGCGGCGCTCGCAATGGCCACCGTTTCATCGGTGGAATTGTTATCGAACACATATACCGTTGCCTTCGGCAACGCCGAATTGAAACTACGAACCACCTCCGCGATGGAGTGCCCTTCGTTGAAGCAGGGAATTATTACCGCGATCTTGTGCCGTCGTTCCAATTGTGAGCTGGCGGCGTCAGGTTTCCTTTGCGTGGGAACCCGGTTCTCAGCCCCTTCTGTGGAGTCGACTCTCATGTAACGGTCATCATATTTGAGCCTTGACGGTCCACGGCTGCGACAATTACATTTTACATTGCATGGTCGGAATACGCGAACACGAATCGCTTGACGCCCGGCAATTCCTTCGACATCTGCCGCTGATCTTTCGCGCCAAGATTCCACTCCTCCACGCCGAATCTGCGCTCGACCAGCACCGCCATCGGCCAGTTTTGCCGCCGCAGTTCCGCATCCAGCTCAGGTCCCCGGCTGAACAAGATGAGATCCTCGGCGCGAAGCAGTGGATCCGATTGAACCAGGTCGGCGAGGTAGAAACCGCCTGGCGCATGGACGAAATAGACGTTATTTCCCGGCCGTCGGGGCTCCGGCAGCTGCGCCGAGTGGCGGGCGATAATGCGCTCTATCTGCATCATTTGCACCGGGACCACCAGCACTAGATTCAACACGGCGGCGGCCCCCGCAAATGCGGCGAGACGGCCGTTCGATTCCGGACGTGCCGTCATGGCGCAAGCGGCCAAGATCGGAACAACCCCCCAAGCCGAATGGAAATACCGATATCCCCATCCGTGTCCCTGGTCGAAGACAAAAAAGACGTATCCGACAAATGTCGCCACCGCGGACTGAGCCAGGAGTCGAACGTGCCGATCATCGCCGCGACACAATCGCCCAAGCACTGCGAGAAGAAACAGGCAAGGAACGGCCCAAATCCACATCTTGGCCATCTCGGCCACCCGCATGTCGATCATCGACATATCGGGGAGGCGGAAGACCGCGTTGATGTTGCTGCTTATCACGTTGAAGCCGGAATTCCCCGACGTGACGACTCCACGCCAATACAGCCAACCGGCACCGATGAGAATTGTCAGCGGCAGATAGCCGAGAATCAATGCAAGGAAGGATTGCCGCTGATCTTTTGAACGCGCGATTGCGATGATCCACGGCGCGGCGAACAGCATGTGGGGAAACGGATTGTGCAGCACCAGGGCGAGGGAACCCACGACACCGGCGCCAAAGGCGCGGTAGGGAGTGGGCCTCAGCAACAGCCAAGCGAACAGTAAATTCGCGGTAAGGTGGGCCTGCATTGAATAATAGGAAATTGCATAGGCCGCGAAAACCCCGGAGGCAACAGTAAAAAGCACGGCCCACCCTGCAGCACGCCGGTCGCCCGTAATGTCGAACGTGATACCGTGGATCAAGAAAATCGCCAATCCGGCGAGGCTCGCATTGCAGAGCCAGGGTGCGCCGAGGAATTCGAATGGAGCGAGGAGCAATGAGAAACCCGGCCAATAGGCCTCGATTGCCTGGCCCGTCGCCCGCGACGCGACCAGAAACGCCCCGTTGAATCCCGATGGGACCAGCCAGTCGACGACCGACGGCGGCAGTTGCGCAGTCAATCGACCCGTCGCGAAGATCTTTGCCTGAAAGACCGCAGCATATTCGTCCATGCAGAAGGTGTTATTGTGATAGACGAAAACCGCGCCGACTCCCAGCAGCGCGACGCTGGCCATTACTATGGTGTTTGTTTTCGAGCCGACGAAATCGACGACTCTGAGAAGCGCCGCGGGATTCTTCCAGAACGCTGCCAATACGCAAACGCCCAGCGTCAGCCATGCAGTCTTGGGGTCCTCCACTGTCAATAGATATTGAAATATCGGCGTCATTCGGCGCGTCGATAAATAGTGGTGGCTGGCAGCCTGGAAATACGCCAGAGCGATCGCCGTGAGGATAACCCCCAATATCCCGATTCGTCGTTTGGCCGTACACGGCGCTGCGAATCTTCGCGCATTGGCTTCACCCATCACAGGCTCAGTCGTACGATTTGAATGTCGATGCATGCGCGACAATTAATACTGGGTTGGTTCGAACTATTGAGGCACATGACCAATATACACGGGCTGAAGCGAGCAACCGTATTCCGGTCTCTACGAGGGGTCGGCCGGGCTGGCGACGCGGCTATCCTAGAGCCGTTTTTTTTGTCACGTTTCTACCGGGAACCTGTCTTGCGCGCACACGCTGGTTCGACTCAACGCAGTGTGGATTACGGTGCGTTGCATGCGTAAGATGATTCGGATGTGGCACATCACTATCCTGCTAAGCGATGCGCCCAAGTGCCGGCCCTCACCTTGGGAATTTTCACCTCGACGGGCGACGGTGCGTGCTCAGTGAGTAATGGGCGCAAACCCGCAGGGACGTTTGGGCGGTTTTTGCGAAATGTCCGATCGGTGTTTACCGGAAGCGCGGCGCACGATCACGCACCGGCGGTGGAGAAAGCCGCTGCAGCCGGCACAGTCGGCACGGTAGCTACCGCGGCCACGGCGGATCCGGCGCCGCCACCGAGTGCGAGCGAACTGATCAACGAAGGCCTGCAACAGCGGCAGCGGTCAGGTACGGCGGCAGCGCGGCCTTATTTTGAGCGGGCCGCGCAACTCGAGCCGAATTCTCCCGTGCCCTGGTTCATGCTGGGCAACGTCGCCAGCGAGCTGGGGGACCTTGATGCAGCCGTCGCCCATTACGCGCACGCGCGCGATCTTAATCCAAGCGACCACGTCATCCGCTACAACCTGGGGTTGAACCAACTTTGGCGCGGATACATCGATGCGGCGATCGAGGAGCTGCGCGCGGCCTGCGGCCTCGATCCCTCCTACCTGCAGGCGCAGTCCAGTCACATCATGGCGCTGCACAGTTCCGACCGGATCAGTCCCGGCGAGATCGCTGTGGCCATCCGCGAGTGGGGGGCGCGTTTCTCCCTGGAACACCCGGCGTCGGCGCCATCCACTGTACCTCCTGACACTGAACAGCCAGAACAATTGCGCGTGGGATTCATCTCCGGCGATTTTCGGACGCATTCCGTGGCGCACTTTTTTGAACCCATCTTGAGCGCCAGAGACCGCGGCGCATTTACGTATGTGTTGTACAGCAATTCTCATCTTCAGGACGCGGTAACCCAGCGGCTGCGCGCAAACGCGGATGCCTGGCACGATGTTTGGCGGCTGACCGACGATGCACTGATCGAGCTGATCCGCACCGACCGGATCGACATCCTCGTCGACCTCTCGGGACACACGTTGTACAACCGGTTGGCGGTTTTTGCGCGACGTGCCGCACCCGTGCAAATCAGCTATCTGGGGTACCCAGCCTCGACCGGCCTCGCGACGATGGACTATCGCATCACCGATGCGGTTACCGATCCGCCCGTGCCCGCCGATGAGTGGCATTGCGAGCGCCTGCTGCGCATGCCCGACACACAATGGTGCTTTCGGCCTTTCGGATCACCGGCGGCGCCGGGTCCTTTGCCCGCTCGCGAGGCCGGCTTCGTCACGTTCGGCGGTTTCAACAACCTGACCAAGGCCAGCGACACGCTGCTTGCCTGCTGGGCACGGATTCTCGTCGAATTGCCGACTTCACACCTGCGCTTGACTCGCGTTCGCAGTGCGCAGCGCGCGGCCGAGATCATCACGCTGTTCGGACAGTCGGGGGTGGCGCCGGAGCGCATCGAGTTTGTGCCCTATGCAAACGACCCGCCGTATGGGCAGCAATTCGCAGGTGTCGACATCGCGTTGGACAACTATCCCTACAATGGTGTCACAACCACCTGCGAGTCGCTTTATGTCGGAGTACCGGTCGTATCGCTCCATGGCCGCAATGGCGTCTCGCGCAGCGGCCTTAGTCTTCTCGGTACGCTCGGATTGGGCGAACTGGCGGCTTCCACACCTGAGCGGTACGTTGAAGCAGCGGTCGCGCTGGGGAGCGACCTATCGCGGCTAGAGCAGCTGCGGGCATCGCTGCGTAGCCGCTTCGAGCAATCATCGCTGCGCGACGAGAAGCGATTCAGTGCGAATTTCGAGGAGCTACTGCGCGCCGCCTGGAGGCAGCACCTCGATCACTCCAAGTAGCTCTTCGACCGGCCCACAACGAATTTGCATGGACCTCATTCTTCCCAGCGCTGCGGGTCGCTGAATACGATTCGAAACACGCTGCCATCGCCGTCGCGCGGCTCGTACAGCAAAATGGCGCGATTGAGCTGGCAGAGCTCGCGTGCGATGAAAAGTCCGAGCCCGGTGCCGCCCTTGCGGCCCGTGAAGAACGGCTCGAAGATTCGGTCGCTCACGCCAAGATCGATTCCCGGTCCGCGATCGGACACTTCGAGAAACGGCCGGGTGCTCGGAATCAAGCGGCCGAGCTTGATCTCGACGCTGATCCCGCCGCGCGCCTCCCCATACTTGATGGCGTTATCGCATAGATTCCACACCACCTGATGCAGGTGGCTCGGATCGAAGCGCACCTCCAGATCGTCCGCCTCTTCGATGAACCCGATCTGGGCCCTCGGAACTTGCATGGTCTCGCAGAACTCGCGCAGAAAATCCTCGAACCAGTCACCGATGGTGAGCCGCGACGGCTTCGTGGCCTCGCGGCGCGACAGCTGCAGCACATTGTTGATGATCGCGCTGATGCGCTCGGAGTTGTTGCGAATGATGTCGGTCAGCCGGCGCTCGTCGGGTCCGATGTTGGGGCTCTCGGCGAGCAACTGCCCGGCGTGGCTCATGGCGCCGACGGGATTGCGGATTTCGTGTGCAATGCTGGCCGACAGCCGGCCGAGCGCCGCGAGTTTGCCCTGCTGCACGCGCTCGGCCAAGAGGCTCGTGTCCTCGAGGAAGATCAGCGTGGGCCCCGGCGAGGCGCCGAGCGGCGCGAAGTGCGGCTGGATCACGCGGGCGCCGTCGGCCGCCACAAAACTGGACGGAGAGCTGTCGCCGCGTTCGCTCGTGCGCCACGTGCTCAAGGAGTAGAGCAGTCGGGGCGATACCTCGCCCACCAGCGCGCCGGGCACGGCGTGGTCGTCGCCGAGAATTTCCGCGGCCGACTCGTTGATGAGGCGGATCTTGTCGGCGGCATCGACCACCAACAGGCTTTCACGCAGATGCTGCACGATGTACTGGGATAGCTCGGCGAGGTTCGCCAGATCGACGTCCTTCTGGCGAACCAGGTCTTCGCTCTCGCGCATGCTGCCGGCGAGGAAGCTGGCGGCGGCGGCAATGGTGAACAGCACGGCACCGAGGAGGCCGGCGGTCGCATAGGCGGTGATATCGGTGTGGCCGGAGAGCTGCTGCCAAATCGTGTCGGCGAGCACCGCAATGGCGGTGACCGCGGCGAAGAACAAGGCGCTTCGCGGCGGCAGCAAAAATGCGAGGCTGCCGATGGGAACCAGGAACAACAAGCCGAGGCCGCTGGCGACCCCGCCGCAGGCATGCAGCAGCAGCAACAACACGCACAAATCGACGCTGGCCTGCAGAGTGGTCTGAACGCGCACGCTCGCGAGCCGCCGGCGCACCAAGATCACGCTGCCGAAGCCGAAACACAGATAGGCGACGACCGCTCCGAAGAAAATCTGGGGGTAGTTGACGGCAATGCCGCGCGCCCCGCCGAGCGAGTACAGCCCGGCGAGCATCAGGGGCACCAAAACTCGATACAAATTGAGCAGGCCGAGCACGCGCCAATTGAGGGCGGACTTGGAGTTGACGCTGCGTTCGAATGGGCTGTTCAACGGTGTTGGCCTCACGGCGGCTTTGCGCTGCCCTTGAGCTTAATTCAGAATAGCGCGCCTTACGCGATTAGATGAGCGGAAGGACGACCAATGAACTTGCACGAGTACCAATCGAAGCGGCTCTTTGCCCGCTATGCCATCCCCATCCCGCAAGGCGAGGTTGCGGGTTCGGCGGACGACGCGGTGGCCGCCGCCCGGAAGCTGGGCGGCTCCCTGTGGGTGGTCAAAGCCCAGGTCCATGCCGGCGGCCGCGGCAAGGCGGGCGGCGTCAAGGTCGCCCAGGATCTGGACGCGGTGCGCGCCGCCGCTCTAGGAATGCTCGGCACGATCCTGGTGACCCATCAAACCGGGCCCGAAGGGCTGCCGGTCCGACAGGTTTATGTGGAGACGGGCTCGAAGATCGCGCGGGAAATATACTTGAGCCTGGTGCTGAATCGGGAGGCCGGGCGCATCGCTTTCGTCGCCTCCGCCGCCGGGGGCATGGACATCGAAGAGGTCGCCCTGCATACGCCGGAGAAGATCATCCGCGTCAATATTCATCCGACCGCGGGCCTGCAGGACTTTCAAGCCCGGCAATTGGCGTTCGGCTTGGGATTGAGCGGCGCGCAAGCGCGCCAATTCGGCAACATCGCGCATGGACTGTACAAGCTCTATTTGGAATGCGATGCGAGCCTGGTGGAGGTCAACCCGCTCATCGTCACCGGCGGTGGCGATCTTTTGGCTCTCGACGCCAAGATCAACATCGAGGACAACGCGCTGTTCCGGCACCCGGATCTGGCGGTCATGCGGGATGACTCGCAAGAGGACCCCATGGAGCGCAAGGCGGCGGAGTACGAACTCAATTACGTGTCGCTGGACGGCAATATCGCCTGCATGGTGAACGGCGCCGGACTCGCCATGGCGACCATGGACCTCATCCAATTGAACGGCGGCAGGCCCGCGAACTTCCTGGACGTCGGGGGCGGCGCGACCAAGGAGCGAGTCAGCGCGGCTTTCATGCTCATTCTGTCCAATCCCAAGGTCACCGCGATCCTGATCAATATTTTCGGCGGCATCGTTCGCTGCGACATGATCGCCGAGGGCATTATCGCGGCCGTCAAAGAGGTGGGCGTGAAAATTCCGGTGATCGTGCGGCTGGAGGGCACCAACGCACCTCTCGCCCGCGAGATTCTGACCAAGAGTGGCCTTGCCATCACCCCCGCCGGCGATCTGACCGACGCGGCGAGGAAGGCCGTGGGCATGGCGGGAGCCCACGCATGAGCATTCTCGTCAACGAGAGCACCAAGGTCATTTGCCAGGGCTTCACCGGCAAACAGGGGACCTTTCATTCGGAGCAATGCATCGCGTACGGCACCCGGGTCGTCGGCGGCGTGACGCCGGGGCGGGGCGGGCAGACGCACCTGGGATTGCCGGTGTTCGACACCGCCAAAGAGGCGGTCGAGCGCACCGGCGCCACGGTCAGCATGATCTACGTGCCGGCCTCGTTCGCGGCCGACGCCATACTCGAGGCCGCCGACGCCGGCGTCGAGCTGATCGTGTGCATCACGGAAGGCATTCCGGTAAACGACATGGTGCGGGTGAAAATGACTCTTGCGAGCTACAAGACCCGCCTCATCGGCCCGAATTGCCCGGGCATCATCACACCCGGGGAATGCAAGATCGGCATCATGCCGGGGTTCATCCACAAGAAAGGCCGCGTGGGAATCGTTTCGCGCTCGGGGACGCTCACCTATGAAGCAGTATTTCAGACCACCAACAACGGGCTCGGCCAGAGCACCTGCGTCGGCATCGGCGGCGATCCGGTCCGCGGCATGAATTTCATCGACGTGCTGGCACTGTTCGAGACGGACCGCCAGACCGAGGGCATCGTCATGGTGGGCGAGATCGGCGGCAGCGACGAGGAGGCTGCGGCGGCCTACATTCGCGAGAACGTGAGCAAACCCGTGGTCGCGTACATCGCCGGCGTGGCGGCCCCGGCGGGCAAGCGCATGGGCCATGCGGGTGCCATCGTCGCCGGGGGCAAGGGTACCGCGGCCGCAAAATTCGCGGCGCTCGAAGCGGCCGGGATCGCGACCGTGCACTCGCCGGCGGAAATGGGATCGGCCATCCTCAAACGACTGAAGGGCAGGTCGGGCACGGCGCCCGCAACGGGGGAGTGATTTGACTCAATCGCGGCGGTTGCGTTGTGCTTTGGCACAGCTGAATCTGGTGGTCGGCGACGTCGACGGCAACACCTCGCGCATCGTCGACGCGGCTGTCGCCGCGCGCGACCGCCATCGCGCGGACGTCGTGCTGGTGCCGGAGCTCGCGGTGTCGGGCTACCCGCCGGAGGACCTGCTGTTTCATTCCGGCATGCGCCTGCAGGTCGGGCGCTCGCTCGAACGATTGAAACGCGAAGTGCGCGGCATCACCTTGATCGCCGGGTACCCGGAATACGACGGCGCGAAGATTTTCAATTCGGCGATCGTGATTCGCGACGGCGCCGTGCTCGCCAATCACCGCAAGGCCTGCCTGCCGAACTATCGAGTATTCGACGAGAAGCGCTATTTCACGCCGGGTACGCTGCCCACCATCGTCGAGCTCCAAGGCATGAAAGCGGGCGTACTGGTGTGCGAAGACGTCTGGGATGCGCTGCCCGCGCGACAAGCGCGCGAGGCCGGGGCGCAGGTCCTTCTGGTCATCAACGCCTCACCCTACGAGGTCGATAAGCAACTGCAGCGCGAACAGGAGATCGGCCGCGCGCGGGTCGGTGAGACGGGAATACCGCTGGTGTTCGTAAATCTTGTCGGCGGGCAGGATGAGCTGGTGTTTGACGGCAACTCCTTCGTCATGGACGCGCAGGGCAATGTGACCATGCGCGCGCCCGCGTTCACCGAGGGCATGTACGTCGTGGATCTCGAGGCGGACCCGACCGGGGTCGTGACGCCGATGCCAGGGAGTATCGTGCCGCTGCAAGTTCAAGCCGAAAGCGTGTATGGGGCGCTGGTCCAGGGCACGCGCGACTATGTCGACAAGCACCGGTTTCCGGGAGTGGTGCTGGGTCTGTCCGGAGGCGTGGATTCGGCGCTGACTCTGTGCATCGCGGTCGATGCGCTGGGGGCGGAGCGCGTGCATTCGGTGGCGATGCCGTCGCGATACACCTCGCAGATGAGCAAGGACGATGCCGCGCTGCAGGCGCAGTGGCTCAAGGTCAAGCACAGCGAGATTTCCATCGAGGGAATGTTCGAGGCGACGCTGGCCGCGCTGAAGGATGAGTTCGCGGGACGTCCTGCCGATACCGCGGAAGAGAATATTCAATCGCGCTGCCGCGGCGTCCTGCTGATGGGCATTTCCAACAAGACCGGCAAGATGCTGCTCACCACGGGCAACAAGAGCGAGATGGCGGTGGGATACGCCACACTCTACGGCGATATGGCCGGCGGCTTCGCCCCCATCAAGGATTGCAGCAAGCTGTTGGTGTATCGCCTCTGCGCCTGGCGCAACGCGCAATCGCAGGCAATTCCGGCGCGGGTCATCAAGCGGCCGCCGTCGGCGGAGCTGCGCTACGAACAGAAAGACACCGACAGCCTGCCGCCTTATGAAATTCTCGACCCGATTCTCGAGGCTTTCATCGAGGAGGATTTATCGGTGGACCAGATCGCCGCGCGCGGATTCGATCGGGCGACCGTGGGGCGCATTCTGGATCTGGTCAAGCGCAATGAGTACAAGCGCCGCCAGGCGCCGCCCGGGGTGCGCGTGAGCGGCCGCGCGTTCGGGCGCGATTGGCGCTATCCGATTACCAGCGGCTATAAGTCCCGCTGACGCGGCGCCGGGGCTAGAAGATGTTCCACCAATGCTTCTTGGGCAGGATATCCTTGCCGCCCGCCGGGTAATTGTCGGTGTACACGCGCTCGGCATTGGACGCCAAGTCCATCATATGTAGGTCGCGGTAGGCGTCGACCAGCACCTTCATGGAACCCTTCACGGCCGGGGCGCCGTCGTAGTTTTCGACACAGAACTTGGCGCGATTGATCGCGCCCACATAGGCGCCGCGCCGCATGTAGTACAGCGCGACATGCAATTCGAAATCGGCCAAGCGGTTGCGCAGGAAGATCATGCGCTGGCGCGAATCGGACACGTACGGGCTGTGCGGGTATTTCTCGATCAGCTGCTGGAAGGCCTCGAAGGACTTCTTCGCATTGACGGGCGGGCGCTGCGATAAATCGACGTTGAATTTTCGTTCCAGCCAATTGGATTGGCGCTCGAAGTACACCAGTCCCTTCATGTAGTAGGCATAGTCGGCGCGGGGATTGGTGGGATTTTCCCGCAAAAAAGTGTCGGCGGCGTCGATCGCGGGATCGACCTCGCGATTCTTGTAGTAGGCGTAGATCAAATCCAGCTGGGCTTGGCGCGCGGGCTCGCTGAACGGGAAGCGCGATTGCAGCGCTTCGAGCTGCTTGATCGCCTCGCCATAGCTCGAATTTCTGATGGCCTTTTGCGCGCGCGCATAGATCACTTCGGGGCCGGATTTGGCGTCGTCGGCTTTGTGGCCGCGACAGCCGGCGGCCAGCATCGCCATCCCGAGAGCGACCAGCAGCACACGGCTCGGGTGGCCAAAATCACGCAGTCTCACAGTCGATTCCTTACAATGGGTGGGTTCGTCAAAGCGCGGCAGTATACCCGATGCTTCGAGTGCCCTATGAATGCAGAGTTCCAAGTGATCGATCTGACGATTCCGCCCGATTTGGCGGGTCAGCGGCTCGATAGCGCGCTGGCCCGCCTGCTGCCGGAGCATTCGCGGACTCGGATCAAGGGCTGGATCGAGGCCGGTGCGGTCAAGGTCCGCGGCGGCGCCTGCAAACCGCGGGATATCGTGGAGGCGGGGTCCCGCATCCGGGTGCAGATGACGATGGATGAGGCAGCCCAACCTGAAGTGTTGCCGGAAGCCATTGCACTGCGCCTCGTCCACGAAGATGCGGACGTGCTGGTGATCGATAAACCTGCCGGATTGGTGGTGCATCCGGGCGCCGGCAACCCGCGGCATACTCTGCAAAACGCGTTGTTGGGGCTCGATCCGGCATTGGCGGCGCTGCCGCGCGCCGGCTTGATTCACCGGCTTGACAAGGACACGAGCGGCTTGTTGGTGGTGGCCCGCACGCCGCAGGCGCAGACCTCGCTCGCCCGGCAGCTCACGGCGCGAACCATGTCGCGCGAGTATGTCGCCATGTGCGCCGGGGTCATGACCGGTGGCGGGACCATCGATGAGCCCATCGGGCGCAACCGCGGCGACCGGCTGCGGATGGCCGTCCGCGAGTCCGGCCGCCCGTCCGTCACGCACTATCGGGTGCTGGAACGCTTCCGGGCTCATACCTACTTGAGCGTGAAACTGGAAACCGGCCGCACCCACCAGATCCGCCTGCACTTGTCGCACATCAAGTATCCCATCGTGGGTGACCCGGTCTACGGTGGACGGTTTGGGCTGCCGCGCGGCGCGACGCAGGCTCTCATCGACTCGCTGCGCGGGTTCAAGCGCCAGGCTCTGCACGCCGCCACACTGGGATTCAATCATCCGCGCACGGGCAAGCCCTTGACCTTGCAAAGCCCGGTGCCCCCGGATTTCGCGCAATTGCTCGGCGTCTTGCGCGAGGATGCCGTCGAAGCGCAGCGCGAGACTGCCGCGGCGCGCGGGCGCGCCCGGTGAGCCGGAGTTTGCGGAAACTGGAGTGGGTCGAGGCGGACTGGCCGGCCCCTGGCGGCGTACGAGCGCTCAGCACCTTGCGAAACGGCGGGGTGAGCGGCGCACCGTACACCTCGCTCAATCTGGGTGGCCACGTCGGCGATACCGCCACGGCCGTGGCCGAGAATCGACGGCGTCTCAAGGCCGCGGCCGGGTTGCCGTCGGAGCCGGTGTGGCTCGCTCAGGTGCATGGCGTGAATGTGGTTGACCTGGATGCCATGGGCGATGGCGGCGCGGCGGCGGGCGATGGCGGCGCCGGGGCCAGTGATGTCGACGCTGCGGCGAATCTCGGCGGGGTGGGTCCGGCGGACGCGGCGTTCTCGCGGCAACGGGGCCGGGTATGTGCGATTCTCACGGCCGATTGCTTGCCCCTGCTGCTGACGGCGGATTCGGGGGACTTGGTTGCGGCCGCCCATGTGGGCTGGCGGGGGCTTAGCTCAGGTGTGATCGAGACCACCGTGAAGGCGCTCAAAGTGCCGCCGCAGAACCTCATGGCTTGGCTGGGTCCGGCCATCGGTCCCAAGCATTTTGAAGTGGGCGCGGAGGTTCGCGAGGCGCTGCTCAAGGGTGATTCGGGGGCGCAGAGCGCTTTTGCGCCGAATGCTCGCGGGCGATTCCTGGCGGATCTGGGCAGGCTCGCGACTCGGCGGCTTGCGACCCTGGGAATCAGCCGCATCTTTGGCGGCGGTGAATGCACCTTTGCCGCGGCGGATCGGTACTTCTCGCATCGACGCGACGGCGTGACGGGCCGCCAAGCCACGCTGATTTGGCTGGAACCCGCGTAAGATGGACGGCCGCGAATTCCCGTTGAATTGGCCGATGCGCGCCCCCACCTTGTCGGTCGGAGCGATTTTTCGAGGCTTTTTATGCGAATGGACAAGCTGACGACCAAGTTTCAGGCGGCATTGGCGGATGCGCAATCGCTGGCCGTCGGTCGCGACAATCAGTACATCGAGCCGGTGCATCTCATGGTTGCGCTGCTCGACCAGCAGGGCGGCACCGCGCGGCCGCTGCTCGAGAAAGCAGGCGCCCAGGTGGCCAAACTTCGTTCGGACCTTGCCGGCGCGCTGGATCGCGTGGCGAAAGTCGAGGGCGCCCAAGGGGAAGTGCTGCTCGGCAATGACCTCAACAAGCTCTTGAATGTAACGGACAAGCTCGCGCAGCAACGCGACGATCAATTCATCTCGAGTGAATTGTTCGTGCTCGCGGCCGCCGAGGATCGCGGTGAACTCGGGCGCCTGCTGAAGGCCAACGGCATCACTCGCGCCGCGGTCGAAAAGGCCATCGAAGAAGTGCGCGGCGGCGCCAAGGTGGACGATGCGGGCGCCGAGGAGAATCGCCGGGCGCTGGAAAAATACAGCATCGACCTGACTGAGCGCGCTTCCTTGGGCAAGCTCGATCCGGTGATCGGCCGCGATGATGAGATTCGCCGCACCATCCAGGTACTGCAGCGCCGAACCAAGAACAATCCGGTGCTCATCGGCGAGCCCGGCGTGGGCAAGACCGCGATCGTCGAAGGCCTGGCTCAGCGCATCATCAACGGCGAAGTGCCCGAGGGCTTGCGCAACAAGCGCATCCTGGCGCTCGATATGGGCGCGCTGATTGCCGGGGCGAAATTTCGCGGCGAATTCGAAGAGCGGCTCAAGGCCGTGCTCACCGACCTGGCCAAGCAGGAAGGTCAGGTCATCCTGTTCATCGATGAGCTGCACACCATGGTGGGCGCCGGCAAGGCCGAGGGCGCCATGGACGCGGGCAACATGCTGAAACCGGCGCTCGCTCGAGGCGAACTGCACTGCGTCGGAGCCACCACCCTCGATGAATACCGCAAGTACATCGAAAAGGACGCGGCGCTCGAGCGGCGTTTCCAAAAGGTGCTGGTGGATGAGCCGTCGGTGGAAGATACCATCGCCATTCTGCGCGGCTTGAAGGAGCGCTACGAAGTGCACCACAAAGTGCAGATCACGGACCCTGCCATCGTGGCGGCGGCGACGCTGTCGCACCGCTATATCGCCGACCGGCAATTGCCGGACAAGGCCATCGATCTGATCGATGAGGCCGGTTCGCTGATCCGCATGGAGATCGACTCGAAGCCGGAGGCGCTCGACAAGCTGGATCGGCGCATCGTTCAGCTCAAAATCGAGCGCGAGGCGCTCAAGAAGGAGACCGACGAGGCGTCGCGCAAGCGCTTGAGCGCCTTGCAGGACGCGTTGAAGGCGCTGGAGAAGGAATACTCGGATCTCGAGGAAGTGTGGAAGGCGGAGAAGGCCACGATTCAGGGGGCCGCGCACATCCAGGAAGAGCTGGACCGGGCGCGCACCGATATGGATGCGGCGCGCCGCGCGCAGGATCTCGCGCGCATGTCCGAATTGCAGTATGGCCGTATTCCGGCACTCGAGCAGCGGCTCGCCAAGGCGCTCGAAGCGGAGCACAAGCCCAACCAGCTGCTGCGCAATTCGGTGACCGAAGTGGAAATCGCCGAGATCGTGTCGAAGTGGACCGGTATTCCCGTATCGCGCATGCTCGAAGGCGAGCGCGAGAAGCTGCTGCGCATGGAAGAAGTGTTGGGCAAACGCGTCGTCGGTCAGCAGGAGGCCGTCAAGGCCGTGGCGGATGCGATTCGCCGGAGCCGCGCGGGGCTGTCCGATCCGAACCGGCCGAGCGGATCATTCATGTTCCTGGGGCCGACCGGCGTCGGCAAGACCGAGCTTTGCAAGGCGCTGGCCGAATTCATGTTCGACACCGAGGATGCCTTGGTGCGGATCGATATGTCGGAATTCATGGAGAAGCACTCGGTGGCGCGGATGATCGGCGCGCCGCCGGGCTATGTGGGCTACGAAGAGGGCGGGCACCTGACCGAAGCGGTGCGCCGGCGGCCGTACTGCGTGATCTTGCTCGATGAAATCGAGAAGGCGCACCCCGATGTCTTCAATGTGCTGCTGCAGGTATTGGACGACGGGCGCCTCACCGATGGTCAGGGCCGCACCGTGGATTTTCGCAATAGCGTCGTCATCATGACCTCGAATCTGGGCTCTCAGGTCATCCAAGAGTTGCAGGGCGAAGCGAACTACGCGGAAATGAAAAAGGCGGTGATGCAGGTGGTTACCCAGCATTTCCGGCCGGAGTTCATCAATCGAGTCGACGACATCGTGGTGTTTCATTCCCTGGGACGCGAGCAGATTCGCTCCATCGTCGACATACAGCTCGGACGCCTGCGGCAAAGGCTCGCAGAGCGCGATATCACTCTGCGCCTGGACGATGATGCCCGCGACAAGATCGGCGAGGCGGGTTTCGACACCGTGTATGGCGCACGGCCCTTGAAGCGTGCCATTCAATCGCAGATCGAGAATCCGCTGGCGCAGCAGATACTGCGCGGCGAGTTCATCGCCGGAGATCGGGTGGTCGCCAAGTTGAAGCGCGATGCCCTGGTCTTCGAGAAGGAGCGATTGCACTAAAGGCCGTGAGGCGGGCCGCCGTTCGCTATAATCCGGCGCGTCGAATAATCGGGACTGAACCAGAGGCCGGTCCACCGCCGGAATGCCGGCCGCAATATAGGAAATAAATGCCTTTTTACGAGTATCAATGCAAGAGCTGCGGCCACGATCTCGAGGCCATGCAGAAGATCAGCGATCGGCCGCTGAAGAAATGTCCGAATTGCGGCAAGTCGCAGCTGCAGCGCTTGATGTCGGCGCCGGTGTTTCGGCTCAAGGGCGGCGGTTGGTACGAGACCGATTTCAAGGGCGATCAGGACAACAAGAGGAATCTGGCCGATCGGCCGGAGGCGGATGCGTCCAAAGAGGCGGCCGACACCGCCAAGGACAAGGCCACGGACGCCGCGAAAGAGGGGGCCGCCTCGGGCGCGGACGGCAAGGGCAAGGCGGCGGAGTCCGCCGGCGCCAAGGATGCGCCTCAGCCCAAGGACGCATCTCAGCCCAAGGACAAGGCGGCCGACAAACCGGCCGAGAAGGCGCCGACGGGCTCGACGAAGCCCATGGCCGGCAAGAGGTCGGCGCGAATACACACTCCCGGTCGGGGCAAATCCGCCGGGAAACGACCGGTCAAGAGGCCGGTACACAAAGCAAAACGTCGAATCTAGGTCGAGTATGCGCACTCATTATTGCGGGCAAGTCAACGAGTCGCTGACCGGGCGGACGATCACCGTGGCGGGCTGGGCTCATCGCCGCCGCGACCATGGCGGCGTCATCTTCGTCGATTTACGCGACCGCGAAGGGCTTGTGCAGATTGTATTCAACCCCGACAAGGCGGCGGTTTTCGCCATGGCCGAGCGCGTGCGCAACGAGTTCGTGCTGAAGGTCACGGGGCTGGTCAGAATGCGCCCGCCAGGCACCGCGAACACCCACTTGAAGTCGGGGCAGGTCGAGATCGAGTGTCTGCAGCTCGAGATCCTGAACCGCTCCGAACCGCTGCCGTTTCAGCTCGATGAGCATGTCAGCGAAGAGGTTCGTCTGCGCTTCCGCTACATCGATCTGCGCCGCGAGGAGATGCGGGATCGATTGCTGCTGCGGCACCGGATCACGCGCGCGATGCGGCATTATCTGGATGAGGCCGGCTTCATCGACATCGAAACACCGATGCTCTCCAAGGCGACGCCGGAAGGGGCGCGCGATTACTTGGTGCCGAGCCGCACGCATCCGGGTAAATTCTTTGCGTTGCCGCAGTCGCCGCAGATCTACAAGCAATTGTTGATGATTTCGGGCCTCGATCGCTACTATCAAATCGTGCGCTGCTTTCGCGATGAGGACTTGCGCGCCGATCGGCAACCGGAGTTCACGCAGCTCGACATCGAAACGTCCTTCCTCGGTCAGTCGCAAATTCAAGAGCTGATGGAAGGGTTGGTGCGGCACCTGTTCAAACAAGTGCTCGACGTCGATTTGCCGAATCCGATGCCGCGGATGAGCTATGCGGAAGCGATGCGCCGCTATGGGTCGGATAAACCCGATCTGCGGGTGCCGCTCGAATTGGTCGACGTGGCCGATCTCGTCAAGGGCTGCGACTTCAAGGTGTTTGCGGGCCCGGCGGCCGATCCCAAAGGCCGGGTGACGGCGCTGTGCGTGCCGCAGGGAGGCCGGCTCTCGCGCAAGGAAATCGACGACTACACGGCGTATGTCGGCCGCTACGGCGCGAAGGGGCTGGCATACGTCAAGGTCAACGACGCCGCAAAGGGCCGCGACGGCCTGCAGTCGCCAATCTTGAAATTTTTGAGCGACGCGGCAATCAGCGGAATTCTCGAACGCACCGGCGCGGCCGGCGGAGATCTGATTTTCTTCGGCGCCGACAGCGGCAAAGTGGTGAGCGACGCCCTGGGCGCGCTGCGACTCAAGGTCGGCCAGGATATGAAGCTGGCGGCGGCAGGATGGCGGCCGCTGTGGGTGGTCGATTTTCCAATGTTCGAGTGGGACGCGGAGGCGAAGCGCTGGCAGGCCATGCATCATCCATTCACGAGTCCGACGAACTTGGATTATGCCGCTCTGGCGGCGAGCCCCGGCGAGGCGACCGCCAAAGCGTACGACATGGTGCTGAACGGATCGGAAATCGGCGGCGGTTCGGTGCGCATCCATTCGCCGGATCTGCAATCCGTGGTGTTCGATCTGCTCGGTATTTCGCCCGAAGAGGCCCGGGTCAAATTCGGGTTCCTGCTGGATGCACTCAAGTACGGCGCGCCGCCGCACGGCGGCATCGCATTCGGACTGGATCGTCTGGCGATGTTGATGGCCGGAGCCGAGAGCATTCGCGACGTCATCGCTTTTCCGAAGACGCAGACGGCGGCGGACCTCCTGATGGATGCGCCCACCGAGGTCAGCGAAGCGCAGCTCAAGGAGCTGCACATTCGCGTGCGCATCCCGCCGACGGTCGGCTGAGCATTCCGCATCGCCGGAGCGTCCAAAAATCCTCGAACGACCGAAATTCCGGTGGGCGGCCAACCCTATCGGCGCCCGGAATCGGTCTTGATCGCGATCTACACCGACGGCGGGGAATTTCTGCTGCTGGAGCGGCGGCGGCCGGCGGGTTTCTGGCAGTCCGTGACGGGCAGTCTGGAATGGGGCGAATGCGCCGATAGCGCAGCGCGGCGCGAGGTGGTCGAGGAAACCGGCCTCCGGCAGGGCGTGCTCGTCAATCTGCAATGGACCCAGGTGTACGAAATATTGCCGGCCTTCGGCAAGGTGTACGCGCCGGGAATCACCCGCAATCTCGAGCATGCATTCTCGCTGCGCCTGACGCAGCGCCTACCGGTAACCTTAAGCGACTCGGAACACGTGCAGCATCGCTGGGTTGCCGGCGCCGAAGCCGCCGACATGGTTTCCTCGAGCACCAACCGCGCCGTCATCGAATCGCTGAGCTTCGGACTGATGCGGTGAGTACAGTGGTCGTCTACGTGCACGGCCTGTGGCACAGCGGCGGCGAAGGCCTCTTGCTGCGCCGGCGATTGGCTCAACATCTTGCCGCCGATGCGCGCGCGTTTTCCTATCCGTCCGTCGGCGCCGATGCCACCACCAATGCGCGCTCCTTGGGTGAATTCTTGGCCGCAATTCGCGCGGATACTCTGCACCTCGTCGGGCACAGCATGGGCGGCTTGATGATCGTGAAACTGTTCGAGCAGGACGCGGGGATCGAAGCGCGGCTGCCGCCGGGACGGATCGTGCTGATAGGGTCGCCGCTGCGCGGCAGCCGCACGGCGCAGAATTTGGCGCGCCTGCCCTTCGGCAGAACGATCATGGGGTCGAGTGTCGGCGAGGAATTGCTGGTGCCGCGCGAGCGCCGGTGGAGGGGCTCGCGGGATCTGGGAGTGATCGCGGGCGACCTGGGGCTTGGGTTAGGCCGTCTGGTCGGGACGCTCGGGGGCCCGAGCGACGGCACCGTGTTGGTCGATGAGACCCAGATTGAAGGCGCGGCCGACCGCGTGGTGCTGCGGGTTAGCCACACGGGGATGCTGTTCTCGGCGGCGGTGGCGCGCGCGGCCGGCGATTTCTTGAAAACGGGGCGATTTCAGCGTTAGGAGCCCTTCCAGTTGGCCGCAACCGTGGCCCCGGGACGAGCGGAGCGGGTCCCGATTCAGCGGTCGCCGCGATCCAGCGTTTGCAATCGGAACAGCAAATCCAGCGCTTCGCGTGGGCTCAAGGAATTCGGGTCGAGCGCGCGCAAGGCTTCGAGTGCCGCGGATTGCGGCGGCGCCAGCCCAAGGGTCGGAGCGGTGAGGGCAAGCTCGGCCTGCGGCGAGGTGGAGGTTTTCAAGGCGTCGCGCTCGCGTTCCAGTTCGGTCAAGTAGCGGCGCGCCTGCGCCGTCACGGATTTTGGGATGCCGGCGAGGGCCGCGACTTGCAATCCATAGCTCTGATTCGCCGGACCTTCCTTGACGCTGTGCAGGAACACCAGGGTTTCGCCGTGTTCCACCGCTTCGACATGCACGTTGTGGACTCCCGGCGCCTCGCCGGCGAGGCTGGTCAGCTCGAAGTAGTGCGTGGCGAACAGCGTGAAGGCACGGATCTTGGCCGCGATGAAGGCGGCGCACGCCCACGCAAGCGAGAGGCCGTCGAAGGTGCTGGTGCCGCGGCCCACCTCGTCCATGAGCACGAGACTTTTGGCGGTGGCATTGTTGAGAATATTCGCCGTTTCCGTCATTTCAAGCATGAAAGTCGAGCGGCCGCCGGCCAGATCGTCGGCGGCGCCGATGCGCGTGAAAATCCGATCCATGGGCCCCAGCACGGCGCGCCGGGCGGGCACGTAGCAGCCGATATGCGCCAGGATGACGATGAGCGCGGTCTGGCGCATGTAGGTGCTCTTGCCGCCCATGTTCGGGCCCGTGATGATCAGCATGCGGCGCGAGTCGTCGAAGCGCAGGTCATTAGGCACGAAGGGTTCCCGGCCGGCGCGCTCGACCACAGGATGGCGCCCGCCCTCGATCAGCAGCATGGGTTCGTCGGTCAATTCCGGCTGCGCGCAATCGAGGGTGGCGGCCCTCTCGGCGAAACAGTTGAGCACATCGATTTGCGCGATGGCGGCCGTGGCCGACTGCAGCGCCGGCAGCCGCGTAGTCAGGTGATCGAGCAGTGCCTCGTACAGTGCCTTCTCGCGCGCCAAGGCTCGATCGCGCGCGCCCAGTACCTTGTCCTCGAAGGATTTCAATTCGGGCGTGATGAATCGTTCGGCGGATTTCACGGTTTGCCGGCGTAGGTAGTCGGAGGGGACCCGGTCGGCCTGACTGCGGTTCACCTCGATGAAAAAGCCCTGCACGCGATTGAAGCCTAATTTCAAGCTCGACAGGCCGCTGCGCTCGCGCTCCTTGCGTTCGAGGTCGAGCAGGAACTGTTCGGTGTTGCTGCCGAGCAGGCGCAGCTCATCGAGTTCGGCGTCGTAACCGGCGGCGATCACGCCGCCGTCGCGCAAGTAGTGCGGCGGCGAGTCGACGATGGCTTGGGTCAACAGCGCGTGGTCGTCCTTGTAATTGTTTTGGTGGTCGCCGAACTCGGCGATGAGCTGCTGCAGCAAGGGGGAGGTCGTGGCGGCGAGAATCCGCTGCAGCTCGGGCAGCACGGCGAGTGCCGCGCGCAGCTGCGTGAGGTCCCGCGGCCTTGCCGAGCGCAGGGCAATTCTCGCGACGATTCTCTCCAGGTCGCCGATCGCCTTCAAGGGCGTAGCGACTGCCGCCTGTTGGGCGGCCTCCATCAGCGTCGCGACAGCATGGTAGCGCGCGCGCAGAGTGCCGCGGTCACGAAGCGGCCGGTGCAGCCAGCGGCGCAGCATGCGGCCGCCCATCGCTGTGGCCGTACGATCGAACACCCCCGCCAGGGTCAGCTCCGGCTTACCTGCGAGGCTCTCGTCGAGCTCCAGGTTGCGGCGGGTCGCGGGGTCCATGATGAGGGCGGCGTCGCGTTCCTCGGTGGTGATGGACGTGAGGTGGGGCAGGGCCGATTTCTGAGTTTCGCGAACGTAGGCAAGCAGGGCGCCGGCCGCGGCAATGGCGAGCGGCTTGTCGGCGCAGCCGAAACCGGCGAGATCGCGCGTGCGGAATTGTTCGTTGAGCGCACGCGTCGCCGATTCCGTGTCGAAGTGCCAGGGTGCGCGCAGCCGCCAGGGTCGATCCTTGAATCCGGAGGAAGGTGCGAGGACGGGCTGCGCGCCCTCGGGCGCCAGCAACTCGGCGGGACGCAGCCGCTCGATCTCCGCCTCGAGCGCCGGCAGGCCCGCGAGCTCCATGACGCCGAAGCGGCCGGCCGACAGATCCAGCCACGCCAGACCGAATCGGCCGTTGGCCCCGCAGACGCTGGCGAGCAGGTTGTCGCGCCGCTCTTCCAGCAGCGCCTCATCGGTGAGGGTGCCGGGGGTCACGATGCGCACCACCTCGCGTTCCATCGGCCCCTTGGTTTTTCCCGGCTCGCCGCGCTGCTCGCAAATCGCGACCGACTCGCCCTTGCGGACCAGCTTCGCGAGATACCCGTCGAGCGTGACCGCCGGCACGCCGGCCATGGGAATCGGCGCTCCGGCCGAGGCGCCGCGCTGGGTGAGGGCGATATCCAGGAGTTGCGCCGCGCGGCGGGCGTCGTCGTAGAACATTTCGTAGAAGTCGCCCATGCGATAGAACAACAGCACATCCGGATGCTGCGCCTTGAGGCGCAGGTACTGCTGCATCATGGGAGTGTGCTCTTGAGAAGAGCCGCCGTTTTGGTCATTCGCTGGGGCCACGGACGCATTGTCTCAAAATCGCGCGTGACCGCGGGATCTGACGACGGCGGGAGGCGGGGAAGTTGACTGCGCCGGGCTTTCTTGCTATTTGCGGGCGCAGATAATGACAACCATATAGGCACCATCCCCGTGCACGACCACGACTCCCCCTCGCGAATACGTCGGCGACTCATCAAAGGCTTGGGATTGACGCCGGCGCTGATCGGCATGCCGCGCTTCGGCTTTGGGCAGGGAGCCACAGAGCCGGCCGGCGAGGCCGCAGCTCTCACCGCGAATCAGATTCTCAGTGTGGCGGACTTCGAAGCTCTGGCGCGGGCCAAACTGCCGCCGGCGCATTTCGGCTATCTCGCGACGGGAGTCGACGATGACCGCACCATGTTCTTGAATCATGACGCGTATTCGCACATCGAGATCCGATCGCGCCGCTTCATGGATGTCAGCAAGCTCGATACGAGCCGCAGCATTTTCGGCAGTCTTTGGAAGCAGCCGATTTATTTCTCGGCCGTTTCCAGCATGCGCGCCTTTCATCCGGAGGCGGAAGCGGCAGTGGCGCGGGCCGCGGCAAGCCGGGATATTCAGATGATGGCGGCGACCGGATCATCGTGTTCCGTCGAGGAAGTGAATGCGGCACGCAATGCGCCGCTGTGGCAGCAGCTGTATGCCACGGACGACTGGCGCGTGACCGAGGCGATCGTGCGCCGCGCGCAAGTTGCAGGCCGTACCGCGATATTCCTCACCGTCGACAGTCCTCCGGGACGGAACTCCGAGACCTTGCTGCGCTCGATGCGGCGCGATGATCGAGTATGCACGCAATGCCACATCGGCGGCTCGCATGACGTGTGGCGCAAGGCTCCCATGTTCGCGGGCATCGATGTGTCCCGCGTCACGCAAATCTCGCCGACGATCCTGTCGGTACAGTTCCTCGAGCGCCTGCGCAAATTGGTGACGGTAAAATTTCTGGTGAAGGGCATCGTGACGGCGGAGGACGCGATCCTGGCCATGCAGGCCGGGGTTGATGGGATCGTCGTGTCCAATCATGGCGGACGGCAAGAGGAGACGCTGCGCTCGACGATCGAGTGTCTCCCGGAGATCGTCGCCGCGGTGGGCGGACGCGTACCCGTGTTCATCGACGGCGGCATTCGGCGCGGCACAGACATCTTCAAGGCACTGGCGTTGGGCGCGACTGCGGTCGGCATCGGACGTCCGCAGGCGTGGGGTCTTGCTGCCTTCGGCCAGTCGGGGGTCGAGGCCATCGGCGACATCTTGACGCGCGAACTGCGCACCATCATGCGTCAGGCCGGGACGCCGGACTTGAAGTCGATCAGCCAAGAACGCGTGACGTGGTCAAAATTCTGACAGATGCCGCAGACAGATCGTGACCTCGCACGCCTCGCCGCCCGGGTCGGCCGGCAATTGCTCCACAGCCAACGCGGGGTGGCGACGGCGGAGTCCTGCACCGGCGGTTGGATCGCCAAGGCCCTGACGGATATTGCCGGCAGCTCGCAGTGGTTCATCGAGGGCTTCGTCACTTACAGCAACGAATCCAAGGTCATGAGGCTCGGGGTGCCGCGCTCGGTGCTGCGGAGCGAGGGCGCGGTCAGCGAAGCCGCGGTACGAGCGATGGCGACCGGCGCGCTCGAGCGCACGGGGGCGCAGCTGGCGGTGGCGGTGACCGGCATCGCCGGCCCGGGCGGCGCGGTGCCCGGCAAGCCGGTGGGTACCGTTTGGCTCGGTTGGGCCGAGCGGCACGGGCGCGCCATTCGTGTTGCCGTGCAGCTCAGGCACTTTCGCGGCGACCGTGACGCGGTGCGCCGCAAGACCGTGCGAGCGGCGCTCGAAGGGCTGCTCGACCCTTAATCCTGGAATCGGGAGCTCGAGGTGCGATTGTTCTTTGCGCTGTGGCCTGACGCCCTTAGTAAAGCACGCTTGGCCGACGCCGCGGCAGCTCTGCGCTTGGAAAGCGCAGCGCGGCCCGTGCCGCCGCAGAATTTTCACTTGACGCTGGCATTCATCGGCGAGGTCGCGAAGTCTCAAGTCGCGCTGCTGCAGCAGATCGGAGGCGCTCAGCGGGCGTCCGGCTGCACGATCGCCATCGACGCACTCGAGTATTGGACGGAAGCGCAGGTGGTCGTGGCTGTTGCGCGGGAGCCGCCGCCGGCATTGGCCCTGCTGTGGATGCAGTTGCGCGAAAATCTGGCGCCCCACCACGCAGCCCTGAACCTCAGTCGCCGGCAGACGCCGCTACGCGCGCATGTCACGCTGGCGAGAAAGGTTGCGCAAGCTCCTGTGCTGCAAGCAATGTCGCCGATATGCTGGAGCGCGCGATCTTTCAGTCTGGTGCGCTCGGATACGAGCGGCGCGCACGCTGTTTATACAGTAGTCGATACCTGGTCACTACTGGATGAGTGCCCGAAACCGTAGAAATCTCTGTCATTTCGATGCATATGAGACGAGCGTTGAGCGCTGAATATGAAATAATAGCGCCTCACTTTGTTGAGGACTCCCCATGGAAGAGAATCGCAAGAAGGCTCTGGCGGCCGCGCTGAGCCAGATAGAAAAACAGTTTGGCAAAGGCTCGGTCATGCGCTTGGGCGACGCCGGGGCCACGTACGAGGTGGACTCGATCCCCACGGGCTCGCTGGGACTCGATATCGCGCTGGGCGTGGGCGGCATACCGCGTGGCCGCGTCATCGAGATCTTCGGCCCGGAGTCGTCGGGTAAAACCACACTGACGCTGGCCATCATCGCCTCGGCGCAAAGTCACGGCGGCACGGCGGCGTTTGTCGATGCCGAGCATGCGCTCGATCCGGTCTATGCGGAAAAGCTCGGCGTCAAGGTCAACGACTTGCTGGTCTCGCAACCCGACACCGGCGAGCAGGCGCTGGAAATTACCGACATGCTGGTGCGTTCCGGAGCCGTCGACGTCGTCGTGGTCGACTCGGTCGCGGCGCTCACGCCGAAGGCTGAAATCGAAGGCGAGATGGGCGATCAACACATGGGCCTGCAGGCGAGACTGATGTCGCAGGCGCTGCGCAAACTGACGGGCAACATCAAGCGATCGAACACCATCGTGATTTTCATCAATCAAATCCGCATGAAAATCGGCGTCATGTTCGGCAATCCGGAAACCACCACTGGCGGCAACGCGCTGAAGTTCTATTCGTCGGTGCGCATGGATATCCGGCGCATCGGCGCGATCAAGAATGGCGAGGAAGTGGTCGGTTCGATGACCAGAGTCAAAGTGGTCAAGAACAAGGTGGCGCCGCCGTTTCGCGAAACGGAATTCGAGATCATGTACGGAACCGGAATTTCCAAGGAAGGGGAACTCATCGAAATCGGCGTACTGCACAATCTGGTCGAAAAATCCGGCTCCTGGTACAGCTACAAGGGTGAGAGAATTGGACAGGGCAAGGACAATGCCCGCATCTTCCTTCAGCAGCATCCCGAGATCGCCAAAGACATCGAAGGGCAAATTCGCGCGAAGTTGATACCGGAAAAGGCGACCATGAATCGGGGTGGCGACGTCAAAGAGGCGTAATGCCCCTCGGCCGCCCCGGGGTCGATCCCCTCGATGCGCGCGCGGCCCGCGCGGCGGCGCTCGACGCGCTCGCCCGCCGCGACCACGCTTCCCTCGATTTACGCCGCAAGCTGCTCGATAAAGGTTACGATGCAGGCGTCGTTGCGGCGCTGCTCGATGCGCTGCACGCCGAAAAATTGATCGATGATCGGCGCTACGCGGAGAACTTCGTGGCCTACCATGCGGCGCGGGGCCAGGGACCGCTGCGCATCCGCGACGAATTGCGCCGGCACGGCTTGGAGGGGACTCTGGTCGAGGAAAGCCTCGACGCCTTTCCCGACTGGATTGTGCACCTGCGAAGAACTCAGCTCAAAAAATTTGGCGCGAAGCAGCCAAGCAATTACGCTGACAGGCAGCGCCAAGCGCGATTCTTACGTTACCGAGGTTTCACGAGCGCTCAGATACGAACGGCCTTAGGCTTCGATACCGACCTTGATCCAGACGCTGAAGGACTATGAAACGCGATGCCAGATTGAAATCGATGACGACCTCGGAAATCCGGGGAAGTTTTCTGGAATTCTTCCGCAAGAACGGACATAACGTGCTGCCGTCGAGTTCGCTCGTTCCCGGGAATGATCCCACGCTGTTGTTTACCAACGCCGGCATGGTCCAGTTCAAGGATTTGTTCCTCGGCAAGGAAGTGCGCGGCTACTCGCGTGCGGCCACCGCGCAGCGCTGCGTGCGCGCCGGCGGCAAGCACAACGACCTGGAGAACGTCGGATACACTGCCAGACACCACACATTTTTCGAAATGCTGGGCAACTTCAGCTTTGGCGACTACTTCAAGCGGGAAGCCATTCATTTCGCGTGGAATTTCATCACCGGGACTCTGGGAATTCCAAAGGACCGGCTGTGGGTGACGGTATTCAAGGAGGACGATGAAGCCGAACGCATCTGGACGGAGGAAATCGGCATCGACCCGACGCGCTGCACCCGCATTGGCGCAGAATCCAATTTTTGGTCCATGGGCGACACTGGGCCGTGTGGACCGTGCACGGAAATTTTCTACGACCATGGCGCGGAAATCCCCGGCGGCCCCCCAGGTTCGCCCGATGAGGACGGCGATCGCTATGTCGAGATATGGAACCTCGTCTTCATGCAATACGACCGCGCATCCGACGGGGTGCTGGTGCCCTTACCCAAGCCCTCGGTGGACACGGGGATGGGACTGGAGCGAGTTGCGGCTGTCATGCAGGGCGTGCACAGCAACTACGACATCGACCTGTTCAGATCGCTGATGCGGTCGGCCGCCGAGATCACGGGCGCAGACGATCTCGAATCCTCGAGCCTGCGGGTGATTGCCGACCATATCCGCGCCTGCACGTTCTTGATCGTCGATGGCGTGGTGCCGTCCAACGAAGGCCGCGGCTATGTATTGCGACGCATCATCCGTCGCGCCATTCGTCATGGCTACAAATTGGGTCAGACCCGGCCCTTTTTCCACAAGCTGGTGGCGGCCCTGGTGCGGGAAATGGGCGCCTACTACACCGAACTCGTGAGCGGTGAGGCGCGCGCGGCCCACATCCTCGCACAGGAAGAGAACCGATTTGCCGAGACATTGGCCACCGGCATGGCGCTGCTCGACGCGGAAGCCGCAAAGCTGACTTCGGCGATGATTCCGGGCGAAACGGTGTTTCGGCTGTACGACACGTACGGCTTTCCGCTCGATTTGACCGCCGACGTGGCGCGCGAGCGCGGTCTTAGCATCGACCAAGCGGGCTTCGACGCCGCCATGGAAGCGCAGCGCGGCCGCGCGCGCGCGGCCAGCAAGTTCGGCGCGGAAACACGCGACTCGGTCAAGCTGTCGGGAAGGACGGACTTTTCGGGCTACGATCGCTTGGCGGACGAGGGCGTGGTGACTTCGCTGATTTTCGACGGCGCCGTGGTTGATGCACTGCAGCCCGGTCAAGAAGGTCAGGTGGTGCTCGACCACACGCCGTTTTACGCCGAAAGCGGCGGCCAGATCGGCGATGCCGGCACACTCGTCCGCGTAGCGGCGCACGGCGTCGGGACGCCCCGCGTGGCGCCCCCCGGCGTAGGGACGTCCGGTGTGGCGACGCCCGGAGAAACCGCGCGCTTCACCGTGCGCGATACGCAGAAAATCGGCGCATCGTATGCGCACGTGGGAGTGCTCGAAGCCGGCGAGCTGCGGGTGGGCGACACCGTCCAAGCCTACGTCAACCAGGCGCGCCGAACCGCAATCGCGCTCAATCACTCGGCCACGCATCTGCTGCACGCAGCCTTGAGAAAAGTACTAGGGCTGCATGTCGAGCAGAAGGGCTCTCTCGTGGCGGAAGATCGGCTGCGTTTCGATTTCTCGCACACGCAGGCGCTGTCGCCCGAAGAATTGCGGTGCGTCGAGGAACTCGTGAATTCGGCGATTCGCGACAATGCGCCGGTGCAGACCAAGGTAATGGCGCTGGAAGATGCGGTCGCTGCGGGCGCGATGTCCCTATTCGGCGAGAAGTACGAGAGCGATGTCCGCGTGCTTTCCATCGGTGATTTTTCGATGGAACTCTGCGGCGGCACGCACGTCGAACGTGCTGGCGACATCGGGTTTTTCAAGATCCTGAGCGAATCGGGTGTCGCGGCCGGAGTGCGCCGCGTCGAGGCGGTGACCGGCAAAACGGCGTACGAATGGGTCGTGCACACGGACGAGGTATTGCGGGACATCGCCGCATTGCTTCGGGGCAGCCGCGAGGACGTGGACGAGAAGGTCCGCGAACTCGTCGAGCGCACCCGCAGGCTGGAAAAGGAGGTGCAGCAGCTCAAATCCAAACTCACGAGCGGCCAGGGAGGCGATTTGACATCTCAGGCGAAGGACGTGGGCGGAATCAAGGTATTAGCCGCGCAAATCGACGGCGCGGACGCTAAATCATTGCGCGACGCGGTCGATAAGCTGAAAAGTAAGCTGGGTTCTTCAGTCGTCGTTCTGGGGACCGTGCAAGAAGGCAAAGTGGTGCTGGTGGCGGGCGTTTCAGCGGATTTGCTGACTCGGATGAAGGCGGGAGAGATCGCGGGCGCCGTTGCCGCGCAGGTGGGCGGCAAGGGCGGCGGCCGCGCAGATTTTGCGCAGGCGGGCGGTACGCAGCCCGAGAATTTAGGTAAGGCGCTGGCAGGAGTGGAATCCCTGATACGCAGCCGCCTGTCTAATTGAACGGTTTGTTTATTCTGACAAGAAGATGCAACAATTGGCGTTCGGATTCTTGTATTCTTGGAGGCCGAACCTCGAACGAATGCTTGATGGCGATGCGGTATCCAAGGCAGTGATTGTCCTCTCTGCAATGCCGCGGAAGCTAGGAGCTCGATTATGTTGATATTGACAAGGCGTGTTGGCGAGACCGTGATGATCGGTAACGAAGTTACCGTGACTGTTTTGGGCGTCAAGGGCAACCAAGTCCGGGTTGGCGTCAACGCACCCAAGGACGTGGCCGTGCATCGGGAGGAGATCTACGAGCGCATCAAGCGCGAAGAAGATCAGGAAGCCCGATCCGGCGCGACCATCACTAAAATTATCGATGACGCTTGATGACGCTTAAATACGGCGTTTAGATCCCTTTAGCTTTACCTGGACTGCTCCGGACGGGTATCATCCCGCGCTCCGCGCTTAGGAGTGTCCTGACCGGAGAGGTGGCCGAGTGGTCGAAGGCGCGCCCCTGCTAAGGGCGTATGGGTCAAAAGCCCATCGAGGGTTCGAATCCCTCCCTCTCCGCCATACCTGAGATCAATTCTGATCGGTCTGGATCAGTCGCCCGCGACGGCCACGAAGCGGGGATTCGAACCCGAGATATAGGAAAGGGGGGGTTCGACAAAATCGCCTTCGGCGATTTTGGACGACGCGCAAGCGTCGCCCGAAGGGCGAGGGCCGAAGGCCCGAGTCAATCCCTCCTTCTCCGCCAAACAACCGGTAAATTCGCGACGTTTTCGTTCAGATTACTGCGAGGGCGACAACGCGGGGATAACGCCCGCCAGGGCGGCCCCGAAGGGGCGAGGAGCGAAGCGACGAGTAATCCCTCCCTCTCCGCCACAACGCGTCGAAATGGCGCCCGCTGATTGATGTGGTAATATTCGCGCCCCTTGCGCGCCCGTAGCTCAGTTGGATAGAGCGCCTGGCTACGAACCAGGAGGCCGGGAGTTCGAATCTCTCCGGGCGCACCAATTTATCAAGAACTTACCCAGCATCAGTGCACCGACCGTAGCGCCAACGTAGCATTTTTTGCTACGTTTTCGCCCCGTAGCGCTTCTCCGACGGATCTTGATGGCTGCCGCTCGATGCGTCCGGCCACGAAGGAGAGTTTCTCCGGGGCCAGGTGCGCATAGCGCAGCACCATCTCGTACGATTTCCATCCGCCCAGTTCCATCAGCTCCGGCAGCGAAGTGCCGCTCTGCACGTGCCAGGAGGCCCAGGTATGCCTCAGGTCGTGGAAGCGAAAGTCTTCGATGCCGGCGCGCTGCTTTGCCAGGCCCCAGGCGGTGGAGCTTTGCTGGATGCGTTTTCCGGAGAAGGTGAAGCACCAGCGCGGGTGCTGTCCCCGCGTCGATCCGAGCGCCGCTACGGCATCCGCATTCAAGGGAATGCCACGACCGTCGCCCGACTTCGTCGTACCGTAATCAAGCCAGGCCACTTTTCGGTCAAGATCCACGCGGCTCCATTCAAGCCCCAGGATCTCGCCCGCACGACAGCCGGTCGCGAGTGCAAACTCAACGATCGGCTTCATGTGTCCAGGCAAGGCCTCGATCAATCGGTCAGCCTCCTCGCGTCTCAAGAAACGAACTCGCCGGCGGGGCTCCTTCAGCATCCGAATCTTCGGCACACCTTTGAGCCATCGCCAGTCCTGATGCGCGACATTCAATATCCGCCGAACCACCTCGAGTGCGCGATTGATGGTCGCGTTCGAGACACCATCCTTTAACTTGCGATCGCGGATGAACGGCTGCAACGCCGCCATGTCGATCGCATCCAGCTTCAGGGACCGAAGATAAAGATCGAGCTTTTTCAGATGATCCCTATCGTCCGAAATGCTCCTCTTATCGGCGAACTCCTCGATATATCGCACGACCGCTTGCTGCCATACGAAAATGCCGAGGATCCCCTGCTGCTTCGCTTCAATCGCTTCGTTCTTCAGGCGGACTAAGTAGCTTTCGGCATCGGTGCGATTGATACACCCAGTGCTTTGGCATACGCGGCGTCCATCCGGGAGAACGAGGCCAATCCACCAGTACCGCGAATCCTTGCGGCGGTAGAGTCCACGTTCACGGGCCATAAAGTCTCCTTCCAGGCCCGCCCTCGGCACTTATCCTGCTGCATTCGCGCATCCAGATCAATCCGGTCGTAGACCTTGCAGCGGCCCTTGCGGATGAAGGGGAGCCCCATGCCATCGAGGAATCGGAGACTACAGCGGACATAGGCGGCGGCTTCACGGCGGGTGAGGTAGCGCGAGGGCGCGGCGGCCGTCGGATCTTCTCGGATGGCACTGGACGACTTTGGACGCTGCGGTTGCGGTTTCGAGAAGTCGAGCGGTAACTGTGCCAACAGCGGGGAGGAATCTTGTCGCAAGTGCGAAGCGTTTGTGCGAGTCGGCATGACATTTACTTGGCTTCAGAGCAATTCGTGATGTGTGCTTCCGGGCGATTTCATCGGCGCTTTCCCAGCATCGACTATGACGCAAGAGGAGATGTTTGTCGGGGAGAGTTTCGAGGTATTTTCGGCGAAACTCTTACGGAGCCCGCACTTTGTTGTAGGCGCGAGCGTGAACAGTCGCGCTCGATCAGTCGTTAGCTTCGTTTGAGTTTCTCAGAACAATCGCGAAATGAAGCGGGATTCCGCGGCACTCTTAGGCGGGGAGAGTTTCGAGGTATTTTCGGCGAAACTCACGCAAGGAGCGAAAGAACCGTCGATGCAGGATAGCCATCGGCTTAGCATTGGGGCCAAATGGGCCCCAATGCGTTGCACCGATACTCTGAAGACGCGGGTCTCGCCGGAGATGAAACTCCAGGCGAAGGTGATTGCGGATCGAGAATTCCTATCGGAAGCGACTTGGCTCAAGCGCCTTGTGATACGCGAAATTCGAGCTCGCAGCGACGCATCAGATGCCGAAAGCGAACTCTTGCGGTCGGAGAGTATCCCTGGGCCGACCAGAGGGGCTCCTGGGAACAATGGTGCCGGCAAACCGATGCTGGTGCGCCTCACAGCCGAGGACAGGTTGCTCCTGGACGCTCGGGCCGAGGCGCGCGGCATGCGACCGACCACCTACGCATCCGTTCTGTTGCGTTCGCATTTGCGCCAGCTCACGCCGCTACCCAAGGACGAGCTGCTGGCGCTCAAGCGCAGCATCGCTGAGCTGGGATCGATTGGCCGGAACATTAATCAAATCGCCAAGGCGGCCAACGAGGGCGGTCGGATGCCGGACTCTGTTGGCGCGGAATTTCGGGCGATGCTTAAGATATGCGTCGCGTTACGCGATAACACCAAGGCGCTTCTCAAAGCGAACCTGGCCAGTTGGGCGGCGGGGTACACCCGCGGCGACCAATGGTAACTAAGCCGTTTGACTAAAGGGGATCTGGTTACCGTCGTGTGACTGGAGTCGACCCAGGGTTGCCAGTCGCGAGTGACCGCTATCGCGAAGTATACTCTGGTGTCTTTCGTCGTCCGCGTGGTGTTCTATATGGTTGAAACTTCGGCATTCTTCGGCGCGAGCCAGAAGCTCACTTCCATTTTCGGAGGAGAATGGCCGTCATTTCACGACGCCGAAATTACCGATGTCCATCTGTGGCGGGGCGACGTGAAGGCAGGAGATTGGGACGACAGCAATGTGTTTCCCGTCATGACCATCAATGTTCGTATCTTGGAAGCAACACAGCCGGGCGCGGTAGGCGATTCGCGGCGTGATGTGCTTGCGAAATTGCGGTTTCACGACGTCGATGACCTCAAGATCGAGGGGTTTAACCATCAAAACGCGATTCAGGGGTTTTCCGTCGCAGTGCGTGACCGGGGAACATATGCGAATGGCGAAAAGCTGCTGCCGGATTTTATAGTCATCTTTGAAAGGGCGTTTGGTATGGGCGCGTCGTTTCATTGTTCGCGGGCCGAGGTGGTGGAAGCGAAACGGGTTTCAGAAGGACCTTGATGCTCACCGTCGCGTGACGACCCGTTCCGGTCCGTGACGACCGTCCGCTAACAGGCAACTCACTAGTAAAGGCGGTCGTCTATCCCAGCGAGATGCCAGAGTGCGCGGCCAAGGGCAAGCATTCCGGTCAGATGCCTTTCCTCTGTGTTGTACTCTGGGCTCCAAAAGCAGGCCTTTGAATAAGTAAACCCTCTCGTGGTTTCTAAACACCAAGATGAACCGTCATTCCCTAGCGCATCGTCTTTAACGTCATATTCCAAAGCCCTTTCGTACAACCCCACGAGATTCACGAAGGTAGTCTCGTCAACGACCAGATGGCGTGTAACAGAACGCTTTCGGGAGTGCGCGGATTCAACATTAATCAGAACAAAACTTTGTGACGGCTCTTTCCGTTCGCAGAGTTTGAATTCGACCGGGGTATTATTCAGCGACATCGACCTAGAGATGCTCATTGAAAACACGGTCCCGGTGGTCCTACTTCGAAAACCGCATACGTCGTCTTTCGCGTGCGCGAAGGCAGGGATGCCGCTGAGAAGGAGGAAAATAGCGGGCCAATTTCTAACAATCACTGTAAACCCTCGCATCGCGCTGAGCCCACCGTTATTTTTGGGAAAACTTACTTGGCACCCAAATTGTCAGGATTGATTAGAATTTGGCCTGCGCCGCGCCCAGACCGAAAGCACGATGGCGGCCAAGAAAGAGCATAGGGCGGCACCAAGATAAACTCGCAATTTTAGGTCTGTCCAAGTAAAAATCGCGACCCTTTCTTGCGCGCTCACATTCATGTCGTCGAGTCTGGCGGAAGTGCTGAAGAAGCTAGCGAATACAAATAAGCACCCCAACGCCCACAACGCCATTCTCAGCCGCGCGAGACGCTTACTGCTTCGATTGGTGGGCTTTGGTCGAGTTGGATCGTTCATTTGTCTATCAGGACAGTCCCAGTCCGGGGTCATTCTTGGGAAGGGCATGCGTGTATTGGCCCCATATTCAATCATTCTACCGCGCGCCAAGAACGACGGCTTACAGGCGAGCATTTCTGGCGGTCGAATGTCTCAAAGTGGCCGATCAGCGACCGGCAATTTGCTTGTTGCTCATGCCGGTTTTCGCATTGCGTCCAGCGCCGCGCGCGCAAGAAATCCAGATCGCGTCTCACCCTGCTTACGAGCGTGGGCATCGACCGCGCGGAGAATCCGCTGCGGCAAAGTAATGTTGATTCTGGCGGCCTTATCCCCGAGTTCGCTGACGTCAACGTCCACGATCGCCCAGGTCCAGCCGCGATAGGTGCGCTTGCTGCGCAACTGTTCGATAGTGGAGGCCTTTGGAAAGGATAGGCCGTCATCGAGTAGGCCTTCCAAATGAAGCAGGATGGCCTCCCGCGCGTTGGTCAACGCCTCATCCAAGGTATCGCCTGCCGAAAAGCAGCCTGGCAAATCAGGCACCACGACGCCGTACGCATGTTTGGCATCGCCCGTCTCAATCGCAATGGGATATCGCATAAATTGGAGACATCACCTCAGACCAGCCTGCTTTCGAATCGCTCGCACTAAGCCTTTCCCTAGATCCTTCTTCGGATGCGGTACCGTAACGGTGCCCGGCTTCGTCGGATGCACGAACTGATGATGGCTGCCGCGAGTTCGCTGAAGTTGCCAGCCATCCGCCCGCAAGAGCTTGATCAGCTCGCGACTCTGCATCGTGTGTATTATACACACCGGGCAGTGGCGATGCCTTGGCACCGTAGCAAAAACGTAGCGTTTGATGCCGTTTCGTGCGCTACGGTGCCTATTTCGAGTGAGGGCGGGCCTGCTAAGTAGTTGAAAAATAAGAACCTATAAAATCATCTCTGCGACTACGAACCAGGAGGCCGGCAGTTCGACTACTTGGCCGTCCGGCCAAGTTGGACGCCGGAGCGACGGCGACGGCGGTCCCGAAGGGACGAGGCGCGCAGCGCCGAGCAATCTCTCCGGGCGCACCATAAATCCCTGCCTGAGACCCCCTCGCCGGCTCGGACAGTTAAAGTAGGGCGAGCAATACCTCACCACCAGCACTGCATGAGAATCTCGGACGGGCACGAAGATGCGCTTCATTGAAGAAGAATTCTCGGACATCGAGCTTGGCCTTTCGACTGCACGGCAAGATATCGGCCCACCACTCGAGAATTCAATGCTCGGTCACAGACCCTCAGCCGCCGAAGTCGTACCGTCGCCACCATGAAAAAATCTCGAATCGTGCTTATTTCGGCCCTTTTGAGCGCGCTGGGGTTGCTCGGTTACTCGCGAAATTGGGATTTTCGCGGCATCGAAACCGTTTTCAGCCCGAATGCCGGTGTGCCACCTGTGAATGAGGGCGCGCAGCGAGATGTGCTCACCTTCTATGATGTCGTAATGCCGCTTGCTTATCCGCACCCGGCATCCGAATGGCAAACGAACGAACAGCAATTCTACGAAAAATTGCTCGCAAGCCGTCACTATGACGTTCTAGTTGTTCCATTTCAGGTGAGCTACGACGGCTTCGACCGGGCCACCCGGGCGCTAATGAGCGCCGAACTCACGGCCGCAATCGCGCGAGCCGTGCCGGGGCAGGTCCCGGATTTCCATGTTGTTGCCAAAGTTTTCGGAGAAGGCCGCCGGCAAATAAAAGTCGACGAAATCCATCGGATCGCCAACCTTATCGGCGCAAGACGAATCGTTTGGGGGGGAGTGGGTCACACGGGAGTGGTCAAAGACGGGCAGCGTAAGTTAAACATCAATCTGCGGGGCCAAAGTCGATCCAGTGTGAACAACGAAGCCTGGGCCGTACCATTCGAGAGTACAGCTTTGATCGGCGTCCCGTTTTCAGAGCAGCAGCCGCCGATCGACGCATTCGAGCGACAGCTGCCAGACATCTTGAGTTCGCTCGGCTTCAATGCAGATGAGGCTACCGCAAGCCGTTTGCGGTACACACTCGACGTCAGAGAACTGCCGGATCGGCCTATCGCAATACCGTCGGGCGAGGTGAACCGGGCCCGCGACGCATACACGTTCCTGCTCCTCAGTGAGTTAACGCCGGCGCACGATGAAAGGACGAAGCAGACTTTCGTTGAAAGGGCGTTCTTGTCCTTATCACAGATGGCGCCTGATTCGCCGGAATACAGAGCGCTGCGCGCCCGTGCGTTGATGTTGATGGGTTATCGCCAAGCGGCCTTGAGGCTACTCGCCACCCCGGCCGGCGAGGAGGAACAGGAAATTCGGGCGGCGCTCAATGGAAATCTACTTGACGTGCGTCAATTGGCGGCGAAAGAGCGCAATCCGCTGAAGAGTCTGATCGAAAATCTGGATGCAAATCGCATCGCCGCCGACTTCAGGATCTTGAATACGGACGCATCACTCGACGCTGTGAAATCGCTCGCGCTTCCCGGGAGAATTTGGCCATTCCTCGCCGCCCGCGCATTCACCGATTGGGACTTTTGGTCGCAATTCGATAATGGGTCCCTCAAATCATTGCTCGACGCCGAGTTTCCTCTGGAAGGGTACAGTTTGGAAGATCTCGTCCGCGGACAGATCGCGGTGGGAGACGCGGACAAGCTGCAACCAATTGTCACATTGTCATCATTCAATCATGTACGGAAATATCTCGATCGCCATTCAGCACAATGGTGCTGCGACTCTGCTATCTACAGTCCGAGGGCTTTTGACTATCTGGAGTTGCTGTCATCGTTCAGTCACGACAATCTCATTCGCCACATGTATCTCCTCACCTTCGTGCAGCATTTACCTCAAGAGGCCCTCCGCTTCGCGGATAGTATCCAGTCCGTCTACCGAGGCGATCCATACTATACGCTGGAGCGCGCGCGAGCCGAACGCATGGTCGCCGAAGTGTCCACGGGTGCCGAACAACAAGGCCTAATGAAGGCGGCTTACGACGATGCGCTCAATGCGATTTATTGGGAGCAATCCCAGTCGATAATATCTTCCGAGGCCCTCAAGGAGCTCACGAGAAACCCACGCCAGGATTACGGCCTCTTTTTTAATTTCTACTGCTCAGACATTCCCTATCATCCGACGTTCACGACATGGGACCCTGCGGGCCGGGTATTGGAAAATTGGCGAGCCGCGGTCAGCAATGCAACGTCGGAATTCTCGGTGGTCACCAGCGTTGTCGGCCGCAACCAAAGAGAACTCACGGGCGAAATGGTTCGTCAAATTCAGGGGCGCTTTATTGGGAGTCCGGAGCGCGGGATATTCTTGGCCGATCAGAAATTGCTCCATGACGATCTTCAGGGGGCAGAGGACCTGCTTCGCGAGAACATCAATTTGGCACCGAGCTTTACCGCCTCCTATCTCAAACTGGGGAAGCTTGTATTTCAATCCGGCCAACCGGCGGAGGCCGAGAAAATATTTCTCTCGTACCCGGAATTTCACGAAGGACGCACCAAGAACCCAGTATCTACTTCGAATGCGGCATACGAAATGGGCTCGCTTTTCTACAGCACAGGCGATTTTGAATTCGCAGTCCCGATGTACAAGATCGCGGTCTCGCAAGAAACCGGTGCTGCCAGCGGAATGAGCGCCTCAATGCGACTGATGCTTCTGGACGGCAAAATCGAGGACGCCATGGCCATTTCGCTCGAGCGTGCGCAACGATACAACGATGGCAGCGCGTACCGGGACTACCTAAGCATATTGCATGCCACCAAGCAGTCTCGAGAAGCTTGGGCGGGATTTGGCACTGTGATCCGGGTGCTTCAATGGCCCGACATTTGGGAAAGTGCGCTGGTCGGGCACCATATGGAAGGCAGTTCCGAATCCCGGGTAAGCGAATGGGTGAAGCAAGGCGACTTTCAAGCGATCGGCGATCGTGTCAGCTATGCTGCGATGTACCTTGCCTGGTTTGCCACGATCGATCGCATCCCGTCCAAAGATCTGGCGCAGTTGATCGCAGGTATCGATCGTCCGATATGGAAATTCGACGATGGCGCGCAAAGCGTCGTTCGTGCCGACCAAGAAGGTCGCGAGGTTCGCATTCTTGGCCCGGCGAGTTCGATCGCGTGTGATGGGGAATATTGTGCGACATATTCGATGGATGTACTGAGCGATCCAAAAAAGCATCGCGTCAGATCTCAGCTATCCTATTTCGTCGAGGCCTATCGCGCGATCAAGTTGCACGATTATCGGAGCGCCAAACGGGTGCTGGCTGAGGCCGCAGAGCTGTATGACATGTCTAACATCGAGTCGTCGTATATGCTCCCTTACTACGCTTTGGCAAGCGCAAAAACGGGCAACGATGTTGCTGACGTGACTCGTATTCTGTCTCGATTATCTGGTGCCAGCCAGTCGTTCGACTCTGAACTTGCGATTGCCGTTCTCAAGGGTGTTGCGGGAAAGAGCTCCGAGGCATTGACGTCGCTGAGACTTGCGCGTTATCACCGCCTCAACAACAATCAACGGGCACTGATATCGCAATACACGTACGGCGAGTTTTGCGAGATACTTTATGAACTGACGAACGATCCGAGAATTCGGGCCGAAGGGCTGAATTGGGCCAAAGCGCGAGAGCGCGTGGAACCGTGGCAATCATGGAGCTATGCTTTCGAGGCCGAATTCACGGCAGATCCCTTCGACAGGGCGAAGGCGATTGCCATGACTTACTATCTCGATCCGAGATCTTTGCGTCTATCTCGATTCAGCAAATCTGAGGTTGACGAGGCCGCGAAGAGGTTCAATGGTCTTAATATTTTTTGGAGGAAAGGGCGCAGTACCTCTACTTGATAGACACCCAGACGTCACGACGCCTCTTGGTAGCACACCTAGCTGCAGCCAGAAGCGGAAGTTCAGCAGGCGAAAGGACCCTGGATAAAGGATGGAGATATGGTTGGTGATTTGATGAAGCAACTCGTTCGGGGGTTGGGTCGGTTCGTTTGGTATCACACCACGCGAATCTTCCATCAGGGGCAAGGAGCTGAGAGCGCAGTTTCCGTGGCTCCTCAAGTAACACCAGCGAAATCGGTAAGCCCAGCCACCCGGGTGGAACCGCCCGAACCGGCAACCCGGGAGCGCATCGACGCCTTAAACAATCAAGTTGGGCTCGATCCCAAATACGAGCGACTGGTTCAGTGGCGCTCTTATCGAAAAAACGTCCCTACCCAGGAAATTCTTTCCGATACGCTCTATCAGTCATGGATAACGATGCCCGGGGGTCACAAATGGAGCCACTACTTTGCGATTTACCAAGAAGTGTTCGGGCCTCGTCGGGCTGAACCATTACGCATCCTGGAAATCGGCGTCCTAGGGGGCGCCTCACTGCGGCTCTGGAAGCGATATTTCACCCATCCGGGAACGCTTATTGTCGGCATCGACATCCTACCCGAATGCATCAAGTACGATGCGCCGGCCGACGGTATCAGAGTTCGAATCGGAAATCAGACTGACGCTGGATTCTTGAAGCGCGTGGTAGAGGAATTCGGACCATTCGATCTCATTATCGATGACGGAAGTCATCATAGTTCGCATATCATCGCCAGCTTCAATCACTTATATGCCGACGGACTGAAAGAGTCAGGGATCTACTTCGTCGAAGATCTGCACGCCAACTATTGGCACCCGTGGCGCGATTCCAGGAGGAGCTTCCTCGATATCTGCAAAGAGCTGCTCGAACACATGAATGCGCATTATCAAAGAGCAGCCCCCCAAGCATTTTTGATCAATCAACCATCCGACCAACCGATGGCGGCGCTCGAAGTGCCGCTGATCACGACCATGATAAAAGAGATCCGTTTTTTTGATTCAATCGTTGCGATCTACAAGACTCATCGCGAATGCATTCCGTATTATTTGCGCGCGTAGCATGTTATGTCAGGCGTTCACCAGCGGGTGGCGCTTCACCAAAGGTATTCGCGCGTCGAGGCCTGCCCCTCATCTGAGCCATATGCGATAAAACTACAAGACATCGTGATTCCCGCGCCGGCGGAACGGAACGAGTCAAGAGAGCCGTGCGCTACGGTTCTGGGTAATCGCCTCGACCAAGCAACGCTCCAGTGCGCGTACGGGTTCGATGTCGCGGAAAAGGATATTGCGTTGATTTGCAATTTTGAGGCGTAATTGATCGCGCCTCAAAGGGTCAACGGCCAACTGGACCGCCATCTGAATGAATGCGTCGTCCGTGCTCATCACGAGTTCAGGCAAACCCATACGCCGCATGATTCCGCTGCCCAGGCGGCCGCGCATAAAGTTGCCCTCATATGCCAGCACGGGTAGCCCACATTCAACGGCCTGAAGTACGGTGTTGAATCCAGAAAAACCCAGGGTGTCCAACATCAACGCGGATTGTTGCATGAGACCGAAAAATCGTGGGCGATCGAGAGCTTCGATGATGCAAACGCGCGCATCGAAGTCGACCCGTTCTCGATCGAACGCCTTGCGCAGGCGCTGCTCTAGGAGTCGGTCCACGGATTCGCTGCGACCGCGGAAAAACACGAGGCGGCCCGCCTTTTCTTCGTGCAAGCCCTTTGCTATGCGAGCCCAAACACTGTCGTGCATCGGAGAATATTTGAACGGTGTCCCCGGGCACAAAAGCAACGGTTCGTTGCCGGGCAATCCCAGCGACTGTAAATGGGGTAAATCGAAGGAAGGCGCCAGAGGTTCAACGAATATCCCAAGATTCGGCAAACGCACCAACTGCTCCCGGTAATGGTCCTGAGCGCCCACTGGTTCGAACGCGTCGGCCGACAGGTACAAGTCAATAGTTGGCAACCCGGTGGTTTCCGGATGACCCCAAGTGGCCGCTTGTATAGGAGCCAGTCGAAGGGATGCAAGTTGAATCGTCAACTCCTCCATTCCGACTTCGGGATAGATGAGCGCATCCAAATTGGCTTCACTGATCGCCCGGACCCACTCCGCCAAGTTTTTCGGCCGATCCTCGAAGTGGGCAACCGCCCGCTTCGCACGCGCCGTCTCTTCGTCGCCCGCGGGGCCCAATTTGTACAAATATAGATCGAACTGTGCTTTGTCCAAATGGTGGACCAAGCCTTTCATATTGGCGAGCCAGACGGAGTGATCTCGGATATGGGATGAGGCAATGCCCAAGCGCAACTTACGGCTCTTCGCGGGTGACTTCCCCGGCGTTCGCGACCCCGCGCCGTGCGTCAGCGCATCGGTTGGCATGGAAGCCATCCATTGCGCGCACAAGTCACCGTGGCGAGTCAGTAAATCTCGATTGCTGAACGGTTGGTAGGCGAGGTAGAAAGGCGGACTCGAACCCACGGCAGTGTAGGCCTCCGGGTGCCGGGCGGATTGAAACCAAGTCTGCAAATCCTCCAGACATTCCGAAAACGCACGGCGCGAAGGCTCAATCTCGATCGCGGCACCATAGAACGGCCGACATTGCGCTATGGTGTATCGCCAGCGAGCGACCGCATCGCTTCCGTTGATCTGTATCGCTTGCCGATAGTGGTTCATCGCTTCGTCGTAACGACCGCTAAAATATAGGGCTTTCGCAAATTCGCTATGCGCATGCGACGACGGATTCTCCAGTGCGACGGCTTTGCGATAAGTCGCTATGGCGGCCTCGATTTGGCCTGTGTCGAACTGAGCAGTGGCCAATGAAGCAAAGGCGGCTGACGACCTGGGATCAATAGCGATCGCTTTGTCCGCACATTCCTGCGCGCGTTTATGCGCGCCGCTGCTGCTCAATGCAGTAGCCAAGTTAACCCATCCTTGCGCATCATCAGGTTCGAGGCGAGTGGCCGATTCGAAAAATTTCACCGCAGCCGGCGCGTCCCCGGTGGCTAGGAGACAGGCGCCAATCAGGCTACACACCATTGGTGATTTGGGATTGACGGAATAGGCCCGTCGCAAGGGGACCAGCGCCTCGCGAGATCGCCCCAACTGACGCAACACTGTCCCGAGATTCGCCAGCGCATCGAACGAGTTCGGCTGCAACTTTACCGCCTTCTCATAGTCGCTGCAGGCGGCTTCAAGTTGACCGCCGCGCAGATGTACCGTACCAAGGTTACTTAGTGCTGCGGCGTCATTCGGATTGATTTCCAACGCCGATGTAATCAAATGTTCCGCTTGATCGAGCCGTCCTCCTTGGAGGGCGATGACACCGAGCAAATGAGTGGCATCAAAGTGAAGCGGCACCTGTGCGAGAATCTTCTGATAAATCTTGGCAGCTTCAGCCGTGTGGCCGGCTTGATGAAGGGCAACCGCCTGCGGCAATAATGGGTGGACGGCGGATTGCTGCGTCGGCGGTTGAAGCGGTCTCTTACTCATTTTACCCGTGTGCTCGGTTGAAAAACGGCGATGTAACCACGAACACTGGCATGAATCAACGCCAGCCGGGAACGAATCCGGACATGTTGCGTTCGCTCATCGCTGTCCAACCACTGCTAGACCGTCCAGAGGGATTTTATCTGATCACGAACATCGTCAGCGATCACGTCACTCGTCGAATCGCCGCTAAGGTGACGGTCGGGAAGCGAAACGCGAGTCGACGTTTCAGTTTCTCATGAACCCTGCAGCTCTTGCACCATAGCGTCCGCGACATTGCGCAGCCGCTGCGCGGCACCCTTTTTATTCCGGGCCTTCTGCTGATGGCACTGGGACGCTATTTCCAGGTGCACGCCCCCGGCCTGACGCTGTCATCCGTCGCATCCAGCGAGATCGATTATCCGCAATATCGGGATTGCCGCCTTTGCCTGATCCATGTCTTTCCGACTCGCCGTGGCGTTGCTCAAGTTCAACGTTTTTGCCGAGCCGTCCGCATAGGTAATTGTTGCTGATTTGTAGTGTCCGCACCTGGTCGTTACGGCCAAATCGATTGCGCGGCTGGTGGAGGATTTGAGCGAATTGCCAATGAGGTCGCCTAGTTTTCTGCTTGTCTCCGCCGCGAGTTGATCTTGACTGCGTTTAGTCAAATCCGCAGAAATCAGCGTGGTGGGGCCGGGCGCCACATAGAGCGTACCGTTGTCGGCCTCCGCGGGGACCAATGCGGCGCCAAACACCAGAAGCAAGACGGCCCGGAGAATGACGCGAGCTGGAAAGTTGCACATTTGGAGTCCTTTCTTCGTTCCGATATCAATGCTGATCGGACTGTATGGCGCATTCGGTGAAATTCACGTGATGAGTTGCTCACTAACGCAGAGTTTTTTTGACACACAAATCTCATCAATGCCGGTGTTTTGCGCTATGACAAATACCGCGTCAGGCGCAGGCCACGTTCGAGCTCCCGGCCGGCGAAGGCCGGGGAGTTCGACACGCCGAGGGTGACCATGACTAGTCCGCGGCGACCGTACGGCCCTCGGCCCAGGTGCGCAGAGCGTTCACTTTCTCGGCCATGACGACTTCCAGCGGCCGTGTCGCGGCAATCTCGGCGCTGAGTAAGCGCGCACTCGCCGCGGTCTTCTGCGCGTGTGCGGTGTAAAGAGCGGCCACGATAGCCTGCTCAATTTCGGCACCGGCAAACCCTTCGCAGCTCTGAGCGAGTGCATTCAGCGCGGCAGGATCGAGTGCGATGCCGCGTCTGGTCGCATGTATGCGGAGGATTTCCATTCGCGTGTTGAGATCGGGTAGATCCACGAAGAAAATTTCGTCGAATCGGCCTTTGCGGATCAGTTCAGGAGGCAATGCCGCAATATCATTGGCTGTTGCGACGACGAAGACCCTGCTGGTCTTTTCCGACAGCCACGTCAGAAACGCGCCCAGAACACGACGCGTCGCTCCTCCATCGGTATCGCCCGCAGCAAAGCCCTTCTCAATCTCATCAATCCATAGAACGCAAGGCGCCAGGAGATCGGCGGTGCCCAATGACTCGCGCAGATTTCGCTCGGATTCGCCGACAAATTTATCGAATAGCGCCGCGCAATCCAAGCGCAGCAACGGAACGTTGAATATGCCGGCGCTTGCGCGCGCCGCAAGGCTTTTGCCGCAGCCCTGCACACCCAATAACAGGACGCCTTTTGGCGTATCAAGCTCGGGGGCGGAGCCGTTGAACGCGTCGCGGCGTTTTTCGAGCCACGCCTTCAATTTCGAAAGCCCTCCGACGTCCGCAAATTGCGCCGTGTCGTGCTCATAGCGGAGAATCCCGTTGTGGTTCAGCAATTCGTATTTCGCGCGCATCATTGCGGGTACATCAGACGATGTGAGCGCACCATCATCAAAAATCGCCTTGCGCGCGAGCCGTTGAACATCTGACGCCGTCAGACCGTTCATATTCTCAACCAACAGCGAGAGAGCGTGACCGTCGATCTTGATTGCTTGTCGCGGGTTCTCGCGCATCCACTGCCGTGCCACGTCCTCAATCAGTTGGCGCCGCTCGTTCTGATCGGGCAAGGCGATTGAGCAGCGCGCAGTCAAGTGTTCGATTTCGCGTGGGATCTCGATTTCACAGCCGATAAAAACGATCGTGCGAGGGCACCGACCGTAATCCTGGGCGACGTCCTTGAGTAGACGAACCAGGGTGGGATCGTGCAGGTAGGGGTGAAAATCCAACAAGGCGTAAGTGCCCGACACGGTGGTAGCGCGCAAGTGCCTCAAGATTTCTATGGGTTCGGCAACGGTACGCTGCGCCGGCCCGGCATCGATGTCGAGACGCTTGAGGCCGTCGGTCACCGACCATTGAAAAAGGGGCTGGCCGGCCGTTGAATTGGCAGTCACGGTGGAATTGTGCGGCGAGTTGCCGGCAGGTAGACGCTTACAGGCCCGCGTAAGCGCCTTTAGAATCTCAGATTCGTCACGTGACTCCACTGCGATCAGCGGCACGCGTGAACGAAGTAAAACCTCTAGGTCATCCTGCTGCATCCCGGCTCAGCCTAGCAGAACCGGCTTCTCTGGAGCGCGACCGATGGCAGGCGGGTCGCACCCACTGCCTTTCAAGCAAGGGCCGAGAGAGCTTCGTGCGGAAGCTCAGTCGGCCCTCCTGGCACGCTGCGCCAGATTGGCGTCCTGCGCCGGATTGGCGCTAACGGATGGGCGCCATCAGGTGCTGATAAGGCGTGCCGGCCCACATCACGTAAGGGCTCTTGGTGTCGGGATCCGCGCCCTTCGGATAGGTGTCATAGAAATTGGCATCGGCGCCTACGATCATTATGTGCGGCCCGGTCTTGATCCAGTGGTTGGCGGCGGTCGGCTTCGCAGCATAAGGGTCGGTGTTGCTGGCATCGGTGCCACCGGACAGCATGTACATCAATCCGACCTTTCCGGCCGGCGGCGCCTTGTGGTTCAGATAGGCGTCGATCCAGTCCCCGGCATTCTTGTCCCAGCACATCGGATCAGGGCCCGGTGTTTCGGGATTGTCCGGCATGCAAGTGAAGCTATTGGACCCCTTGCGCAGCGTGCGCATCCCGCCCTTCGGGTCGGGGGCCACGATGGTGGCATTCTCCGCGACTTTCTTGGGAGCCGCCGTCATGGCGCTCGCAATGAGTTCCTCATCCGTCGGGGCCGATTTGGCGCCCTCGGCGGTCGCGGCGTGGTGCGCGGCAGGCGCCGCAGCGACAGGCGCCTCCGCGGCCCACGCCGATCCGCCCAAACCGCAGAGCGCGGCACCCGCGCAGACCAACTGAATTGACCTATTCATTGAAGCCCCCTCGCTGGATTGGATTAGTGTTTGATGTTGTATCCGACGCCGTACCTCAAGGTCGTGTAAGTACGCTCGACCGGGACGCGCGTCAAGCCTCTTTTTGAGAGGGCGCGTTTGGTGAAGTTTCGTGCGCCGCGGCGCCCATTGCGAGTCAGGGCGCGTCTGGTAAGCGATTGAAAACCAAGGATCTATGAATATCGACTGCGGGCCAACGAGGGCGGCTTTCGGCAAAGGCCGGCCGGCGGAGTTGGAGGCCGGAACGTCAGCGACGGTGGTCCCTAGCGAAACGTTCGGTACTCAATTACCACGTCAAACAGGACTGGCATAACGTCCGGACTCCTGCGGCAACGGATCGCCGCACACGATGCAATGGGAATGCGTCCTATGCGGAGCCAGCGCTTAACCAGAACAAGTAGGTCCGGCCAAAAGGACTCGCCCGGCTCTAATGGTAAGCAGCCAACCGTTACAGATCAGTCAGTTACACTTACCCCCTCCACCTATGTACGTTGACGCACAGAGGTTTGTCCAAAACTACACCATGCTGCCCGGCTATTCGCGGTCGGGGCTTTGCCCTCTCCCGCGGGAAATCGCTGCCTGCATCCAGGTGCGTCGTCGTCGAGTTCCTGCCGCGCACCAAAAAGGCTGATCATGATTGATACTGAAAGCGATGCCGTCATTCTCGACGACGCGGGCAGAGTCGAGGGTATCATCGAAGTGCGGCGCAAGGAGGCCCTGCTCAAGACCGGCGCGTTACAGAACGCAATTCTTACCAGCGCCAATTTCTCGATTATTGCGACCGACGAAAAGGGCATCATCCAGCTCTTCAACGTCGGCGCCGAGCGCATGCTGGGATATCTCGCCGCTGAAGTCGTCAACAAAATCAATCCCAGCGATATTCACGATCCTGAGGAGGTCATGGCGCGCGCGAAGGCGCTGAGCCTGGAACTCGCGACCACCATATCGCCGGGTTTCGAGGCTTTGGCCTTCAAAGCCTCGCGTGGAATCGAAGACATCTACGAACTGACGTACATCTGCAAGGATGGCAGCCGATTCCCCGCGATCGTGTCGATCACTGCGCTGAGAGATGATGATGGCAAGATCATCGGGTACCTGCTGATTGGCACCGACAATTCGGTGCGCAAGCAGGTGGAACTGGAACTGAATAAGGCCATGGCGGTGGCGGAAAAGGCCAATCTCGCGAAATCGGACTTTCTTTCCAGCATGAGTCATGAGCTGCGCACGCCGCTGAGCGCAATCCTGGGATTCGCTCAACTCATGGAATCGGGATCACCGGCGCCGACAATCTCCCAGAAGCGAAGCATCGATCAGATTCTCCAGGCAGGATGGTATCTGCTGGAACTCATCAATGAAATCCTCGATCTCGCATTGATCGAATCCGGCAAATTGTCGCTGTCGCTGGAGCCGATTTCCCTGGCCGAAGTCATGCACGAATGCCAGGTGATGATAGAACCGCAGGCACAAAAGCGCGGCATCAGCGTGGTTTTTTCGCGCTTCGTAACTCCGTGCTTTGTCAAGGCCGACCGGACTCGCGTCAAGCAAGTCTTCATCAACCTTCTGTCCAACGCGATCAAATACAACAAGGCGCACGGCACCGTCGTTGTCGAATACGTCACGAGCACCCCGGGCAGAATCCGCGTATGCGTCAAGGACAGCGGCGAGGGACTGACGGCCGACAAGCTGGCGCAGCTTTTTCAGCCGTTCAACCGCCTCGGCCAGGAGGCCAACGCCGAGGAAGGCACGGGCATTGGCCTCGTGATGACCAAGCGGCTGATTGAAATGATGGGGGGAATCATAGGCGCAGAGAGTTCGGTCGGCACGGGCAGTGTGTTTTGGATCGAACTCGATCTGACCACGGAGCGGCACGCTGTCGGCGGCACGGTCGCGCCGTTGACCCTTGCCGATCCGCAGGTCGTAGCCGGCGCGGAGTTGCGCACCTTGCTGTATGTCGAGGACAACCCGGCCAATCTGATGTTGGTCGAGGACCTCATGGCACGCCGGCCCGACATCCGCCTGTTGAGTGCGCGGGATGGCAATCGCGGCATAGAGATCGCGCGCGCTCGCCGGCCGGATCTCATCCTGATGGACATCAATTTGCCCGGCATCAGCGGCATCAGGGCGTTGAATATCCTCGCCGACGATCCGACCACGGCACATATCCCCGTAATCGCGCTCAGCGCCAATGCGATACCTCGCGACATCGAGAAAGGGCTGGAGGCAGGATTTTTCCGCTATCTCACCAAGCCGATAAAGGTCAACGAATTCATGGAGACGCTGGACCTGGCGCTCGAATATGCAAAGGCGCAAACCGTCCACACCGACATCAAGGAAAAAGCATGATCGCCGGCGGGCCGAATATCTTGAACGCCCCAATACTCATCGTTGACGATCGGGAGTCCAATGTCAGTCTGCTGGAGCAGATATTGGCCGAGGAAGGATATACCCGCATTACCACGACCACGAATTCTCAGGACGTCTGCGGGCTTCACCTGAAGAATCGCTACGACTTGATCCTGCTCGATCTGCAGATGCCCGGCATGGACGGCTTCCAGGTGATGGAAGGCCTCCGGACCAACGAATCGGAAAGTTACCTTCCGGTCATCGTGCTCACCGCCCAACCGGCTCACAGGCTTCGTGCATTGAAAGCGGGCGCCAAGGATTTCATCAGCAAACCGTTCGAACTCGTCGAAGTGACGACGCGCATCCATAATATGTTGGAAGTCCGGCTGTTGTATCGTCAGCTCGAGAGCTCCAACGAAGCGTTGCAGCGGGCGGTCGGGGAACGGACGGCGCAGCTGCGCGAAAGCGAATCGCGCTACCGCAGTCCGGATGAGCCTGCCCCCGGCCGGCATTCCTCGCTTCGGCGGATTGATGCCGCCGGCTCGAAATGATTGCCGCAGATTTCGGTCCGGCGTCCTTCTATTGACCGAGTTCGGCTGACGGTGGGTCGGCGGTGTCCGGATTGATCACGCCGAAGTGTGCCGGAATGCGTGCGTAGAAAAGGCGGATCTTTTCCCGGTGCAATACCTCAAGGAGCTTGCTCGACTCCGCGTCCGTGACGATGAATTCCACTTCCACCGCGATCGAGCCGGCGAGTTCGAGGAATTTGGCCTCGTGCAGGACGTGGTGACGGCCGAATCCCGCCATCGCCCGAAAAGCCGAGCCGCCGCGGATGCCGATCTTGTTGGCTTGCTCGAGCAGCCATTCCCACAACAGCCGCCCGTGATGCCGGTGGCCTTCGTGGACGTAGAATCTCAAGAAGCAGCCTTGCATAGCACACCTCCCGATGTTGCCTGTCGGCGCGAGCGCTACCCCGGCAACATCAGTACGAAGCCGTCGTTCTCGTACACGTAAAAGCGCCAATCGCGCAGCGTTTTCGGCGTTCCGAAAATCACGAGTTGTTGCCGCAGAGTGGCGATGTCGTTGAATACGTCGGATTCACCGATGACCGCCTCATACGTTCGCAGGAGCGAATCGCTTTCGGCGCCTTCGGCCGCGTACGTGATCAATACCTTCAGCGGGGAGTTGAACATTTGAAGCTTGTTGATTTCTTCGTGCGTTTTCGCCGGTTTGTTCGCGTGCACCATCGCAACCGAGATCCATTTGGCATAGGTCGTGTACTTGCCAAAATTGTCCCTGCCCCGTTCTTCATAGAACATCCCGTCGAGCGAGTAATACTCCTTGTTCCATGCCAACAGGCCGAGATGCCGCGCAATCTTGGGGAAGATATTGGTGCGCATGAAGTACGTATACGATTTGGCTTCAAAGCTCGCCGCCGTGCGAAAGCTGTTGTGCTCAGCCTTCATGACCGCCACGAAAGCATTGCGGAATTCTCTGGGCGTGATGTTCTTCATCGTGGAGGGGAACGCATCTGACGCCGGCGTCAACGCGACGCGAGCCATCGGGCAATCGCGGTTGGCACCTCGTGCTGTGCGCGTGCGCTGATGTACATGCCGATATGCCCCAGGTCAAACTCGAGCGCCGTATAGTCGCCGGTTCCGGCCAACCGCTGAAGGGCGATCGAGGCTTGGGGCGGCACCAAGTGATCGCGCTTGCCGATCAAGTTCAATATCGGCACCCTGAGGCTGCGGAGGTCAACTTTGCGGCCCGCGATTTCAAGGCGATTTTGCGCCAGCCTGTTCTCCTGATAAAACCAAACCACGAATTCGCGGAACGCCGCGCCCGCCTGATCCGGGCTGTCGAAAATCCACTGTTCGACACGCATGAAATTCTCGACACGCGCCTTGTCGGGACTCCCGGCCAGCAGATCGACGTACTTCTGCTGCGTCAACCGAAACGGCATCAACGACAAAAACAGCTGATTCAGAGTATCGCCGGAGACATTGCCGTCGCCTACCAAGGCCGCCACATCAATTTTCCTCACCCACTTCGACAGCAGATCCGCGGGCGTGTGGAAGTCAACCGGCGTGACCATGGTGACCAGGTTTCTAACACGCCGCGGATGCAGCGCCGAGTAGCACAAGCTGAGGACCCCGCCCTGGCACACCCCGAGCATATTGAGGGCATCCAGCCCGTGCGCCTCCAGGATGTGCTCCACACAGCCGGCCAGTTGTCCGTCGATATAATCGGCCAGCGTGACAAAGCGGTCGGCTCCGTCGGGGTAGCCCCAGTCGATGAGATAAACGTCCAAGCCTTGCGCCAAAAGGCCGCGGATCAACGAACGATCCTCCTGCAGGTCCATCATGTACGGCCGGTTGACGAGGGCGTAGACGATGAGCAACGGCGCAGCTCCGGATGGCCGGGCGATCGCCCGGTAACGATACAGTGTGGCCCTGCCCAGCTGCCACACGTCCTCCTTCTCGGAGCAGCCCGGCGTGCAGTGCTCCGCCGCCGCGAGCGCCGCGTAAAAGTTGGCGGCCGTCACCGCTTGCCCTTGCGGCGCTTAGGGTGGGCCTTGCTCGCCGCGGCTCCGGACGTCGCGGTCTTGGGCTTCGCAGCCTTGGGCTTCGCAGCCTTGGTTTTCGCGGCTTCGGGTTTTCGGTCGCGCGCGGCACGCAATTCCTCTTCGAGGGATTTCACGCGCAGGTTGAGCGTATTGAGTTCGCTGCGTGTGGGCAGATCGAAGAATTTCGCCGAGTGTTCAATGCCCGCCTGCAGATCTCGGCGGCATTCGCTGCTGGCGTTCACATACTCGGCGAGCGCGTTGCAGAATGATTCGCTGTGGGCAGCGCGGGCATACGCATCTTCCGCACAGTCGATCCATGTGTCGTAGAGTTTGCGCAGCGCCTCGGGGCTGACCGCGGGAGGAGGCGCCGGCCCCAAGCGAACCGCAAAGGCTGCGGCGGCTTCGCGCAGCGCGTCTGCCCCCAAGCGTTGCAGCCGACGCTGCGCATCATCCATGCGCCGCCCGGCGTCGGCAATACGCTGCCAGCGCTGCTGGTGTTCACGGCTCACGCCAAGCGCGGGCGAGTTCGGTGAGAAAGCCGATGAGGCGCTGCCAAACCCGCCGCCGGGGCTGGCATTGCTCCAGGGCAGTTGAAAGTCGGCAAAAATATCGCGCAGGTGGTCGCTAAAGGCGCGCGCCGCCTCGTTCAGCGACGGCGACGACGCTGACGCGTGGGTTGCGCCGTCGAGATAGGCGCGCGCTGCGGCGCTGAAGCGCTCCGCGACATCAGCGAATGGCACGGACGAGGGGGCGCCGCCTGCCGCCGCCTGGGGCGCCGGCGCGCCGGGGGTGAACAGTGCGGCATACGCCTGCCATTGCTGCCATGAGTCAGACTGCAAAGCGCGCCACTCCGTATGCAATGCAACAGGCGCCGAAACGAGCGCTCGGTCCAATTAAGAATTCAGAAATTGAGGTATAACGCATTGTTTTTTATGTCTCAATCGCCATTATAACAACATGAACGATAACACTGTCGCCGTCGGGAGTTGTGCGATGCGAGAGGATCGCCTAGGATGCCGACGGGGATTTTGAAAAAAATGCAACAAGAACGCCTCATCCGCAAATACGCCAATCGCCGACTCTACGACACCGGCGCCAGCCGTCACGTAACGCTCGAAGATCTGCGCCAGCTCATTGTGGCGGGCGAGAAAATCAAGGTCGTCGACGACAAGTCGGGTGAGGACCTGACGCGTTCGGTGTTGTTGCAAATCATCGCCGAGCAGGAGCAGTTCGGTGCCCCTGTCCTGGGTTCAGAGTTGCTCGAAATGATCATCCGCTTCTATGGCCGTCCGGCGCAAGCGCTCCTCAGCCGCTACCTCGAACAGGCCTTCACGTCGATGTTGCGGCAGCAGGAAGCGATGCAGTCCGAAATGGTCAAGGCATTGCAGACGCCGTTTGCGCCGTTGAGCGATCTGGCACGCACCAACCTGGAGTTGTGGGAGAAAATGCAGGCCGCCACTCGCGACGCGTTCATGGGCGGCGGCCCCGCCGCCTCTAAATCTAAATCTGGCGCCGAGACCGACGTCAATACGCAGAATGACAGCAAGAAAGGTAAATGACAGCTTATGGACGTTCGCAATAAAACAGTGGTCGTGACCGGCGCGGGGCGCGGCATCGGTCGCGCGATAGCTTTGCAGCTCGCACGCCGCGGTGCGGACATTGCGCTTTTCGATCTGAACGAGTCCGATCTCGATGAAACGTGCTCTCTTTGCAAGGCCGGGTCCGTGCAGGCGCGCACCTATCGCGTGAACGTCGCCGACGAGGGCGACGTGTCCGCCGCCATGATGCGCGTCGCGTCCGACTTCGGCCGCCTGGACGGGCTCGTGAACAACGCCGGTATCGTGCGCGACGGCTTGCTCGTCAAGGTGAAGGACGGCGCCGTGGTCGGGCGCATGACGATGGATCAGTGGAACGCGGTTATCGGCGTGAATCTGAGCGGCGTATTTCTGTGCGCGCGCGAAGCCGCCGCGCAGATGATCGGATTCGGAAACGGCGGCGTGATCGTGAATATTTCGAGCATATCTCGCGTCGGCAACGCCGGCCAGAGCAACTACAGCGCCGCCAAAGCCGGTGTGGAATCGATGGGCGTGGTGTGGGCGAAGGAACTCGCGCGCTACGGCATCCGGGTGGGCTCCATTGCGCCCGGCTTCACGCACACTGAAATACTCGCGTCGCTGCGGCCGGAAATATTGAACAAACTGACGGAACCGGTCCCGCTAAAGCGGCTCGGGCAACCCGAAGAAATCGCCCATTCCGTGCTGTTCATATTCGAAAACGACTTCTTTACCGGCCGCTGTCTCGAGATCGATGGCGGTCTGCGCCTCTGAGACCCGCGTCTGCGGCACTACACCCAGCGCGGCGCAGATTCGTCCGCTGGCCCAGATCACGCGCGCGACCGACGCCGCCAGAAGATTGTCGGTGGGGCTGGCGGGGTCGGGCTCGGAATCCACTCTCGAGTGGGGCAAACCGAGACGCGCCATGACCAGCGCCTCGACCGCCTCGGCTTCATACTCAAAGAGCGTGCAATCCATGCCGCAGCGCGCCTCCCGATGCGCCAGCCAATGCGTCAGTTCGTGGACCAGCGTGACGAGCTCCTGCTGTGGGCTCAATCCCGCGCGCAGCGTAATGAGGTTGCGGTAAACCCGGCCATGCACGCAGGCGGGCAACCAGGTACGACGCAGGCTCGCGCCGCTGCGCGCGATAAAAGCCTCGAGGGCATGAATGCAGTCGGGGATCGAAGTCATCCGGCCACCCGTTTTGGTCCCTCAAGCAGTATGCGCCCGGGCTCGAGGCAGCGTCGATGCATCCGTTAATTCCTCTTGCAGTGCAAATTTAATTAATGATATTTGCGTGTAGCAGCCATTTTATATAAAAATATTGTTTATAAACAATTAGTTATAAATGCATACCCTCGTGGGGCGCCTTTTAACATTTCTTCTTGCATTGCATACAAAATGGGCTATACTGGCCCCAGTACCGAAACCACCCACGACCAGGAGCGACAACATGATTACCTCACCCTTTGATCCCAGCAGTTTCTTTGAGTCTTATCGCAATGCGTTTGCGCCCGCCCTGAAGGCGCAGCAGGAAAGCGTCAAGGCCATCGAGCGTTTGGGCCGATATCAGTACGCCGTTGCCGGCGACTATTTGGAGTGGAGCCTTGCGCACGCCACAGCGGCGGCCAGCCTGAAGACACCGACCGAGTTGGTGACCAAGCAGGTCGAACTGGCCACGGCACTCAGCGAGAAACTCCGCGTCCGTGCGCAAGAGTTCGTCACGCTGGCGACCGAAGCACAGACCAGCTTCACCCAGGTGGTCAGCGAAGCCACCGCCAAAGCCGCGTCCATGACCAAGGAAGCAACCGCGAAGGTTGCGGAAACGACCAAGCGAGCGGCCTGATCCTGCAATGTCGGCGGGCCCTTGCCGCCGATCTTCAAGATCGTTTGACGACGATAGGCAGGGGCGCCATCCGGCGCTCCTGCCGAACGCTGTATAGTTGTATCCTGTAGGGACCCTACAGATTGAACCCTCTGGACAGCAAACACCGTGGCCTCCACGACCAATACCAATACCGAATCTAACCAATCCACGGCGCCGCTGGATGCCGAAGGCTGGGCACGCGTCATGCGCGCGCAATTGGCCACGGTGTCAGGCGGACTGGCTCCGCAGCCTTACGTGAATGCGTGGTGGGATTGGTACCTCAACCTGGCCAAGGAACCGCCCAAGCAGCTGCAGATCCTGCAGGACGCGCTGGCCAAAACGGCCGACACCTGGAACTTCGCACTCAAGGCGGCCGCAGGCGAGCCCGTCCCGCCTGCCGAAGCAGATGCTCGCTACGCCGGCGACCCGTGGGCGCAGTGGCCCTTCAACGTCTATGCGCACGGCTATCGCAATTATGCCGAGTGGTGGCGCAAGGCATGGTCCGACGTTCCGGGGGTTGCGGCCGAGACCGAACGGACCTTGAACTTCGTGGCCGGCAATGCACTCGAGGTCCTCTCTCCGGCGAACTACCTGGTCACCAACCCGGAGTTGCTCGAAGCGACCCGCGCCGAATCCGGTCGCAACCTGATCCGCGGCTTCAGTAACTGGCTCGAAGACGTTGAACGCACCCTGGGTGGTAAGGGACCGAGCGGAATGGCGGAATACGTCGTCGGGCGCAATGTTGCCGCCACGCCCGGCAAGGTCGTGATGCGCAACGAGCTCGTCGAACTGATTCAGTATGCTCCGAGTACCGAAAAGGTTTTTGCCGAGCCGATATTGATCGTCCCCGCTTGGATCATGAAATACTACATTCTCGATCTGTCGGCGGAAAATTCCCTGGTGCGGTACTTGGTCTCGCAAGGCCATACCGTGTTCATCGTGTCGTGGAAGAACCCGAACGCCAGCGATCGCGGATTGGGTATGGACGACTACCTGAGGCTCGGCATCGAGGCGTCGGTCGAGGCTGTTTCGCGAATCGTGCCTGACCGGAAGATTCATTCCGTGGGCTATTGCATAGGCGGTACCTTGCTGTCGATCGCTGCCGCCACCATGGCCGCCGCCGGTGATCAGCGGCTCGGCAGCATGACGCTGCTCGCGGGTCAGCAGGATTTCAGCGAGCCCGGAGAGCTGTCGGTTTTCATCAGCCCGAGCCAGCTCGACATGCTGGAGGCGGTGATGGATCGCGCTGGCGTTCTGAAAAGCGAACAAATGGGCGGAGCCTTCGCGATGCTGCGCTCGCGTGACCTGCTGTGGACGCCAGCCGTCAACACTTACCTGCGCGGCAAACGCGAATCGCCGAATGATCTGATGGCGTGGAACGCCGACGGCACGCGCATGCCGTGCCGTATGCATGCGGAATACTTGCGCGGACTCTACCTCAACAACGCGCTGGCGCGCGGCGAATTCCAAGCACAAGGCCGCACCGTCGATCTTGCGGCAATCAAGATGCCGCTGTTCGTCGTCGGCACAGAGACCGATCACGTCGCACCGTGGAAGTCCGTCTACAAGGCGCGCGGGCTGACGCGCTCCGATGACTACACTTTTCTATTGACCTCAGGGGGCCACAACGCCGGCATCGTCAGTGGGCCCGTGCACCCGCGCCGACGGCACCGCGTTCGCACGTGGTTGAACGCGGTCGAATCGCTCCCTCCGGACGTGTGGTTTGAATCAACGCAGCCTCAGGCAGGCTCATGGTGGCCGACGTGGCAGCATTGGCTGGCGCGGCATTCCACGGAAGCGCAGGTTGCACCGCCGCCGCTCGGATCCAGCGCGGCCGGCTACCCGCCGATAGTCGATGCGCCGGGCGAATACGTGCTGCAAAAGTAGCCCGCGCTGCAAAAGCAGCCCGCGGGCCTACGGGAATTAAACAAGAACGAATTCTACGATCACCAAGGGGGCGGTTTATATGGCGACCACGAAACGAATAGCGCTCGTCACCGGCGGCATGGGCGGCCTCGGCGAATCGATCTGCATGAAACTCGCCGCCCTGGGCGACACGGTCGCAACGACGTACTCGCTGGGCAGCACCAGAGTTGAGCAATGGCTTGGGTCGATGAAGGAGCAGGGGTTTCGGTTTTACGCCTATCCCTGCGATGTGGTCGACTGGGACTCCTGTAAGTCCTGCATCAAACAACTGACGGCGGAACTCGGACCGGTGGATGTGCTGGTGAATAACGCGGGCATCACCCGCGATATGACCTTCAGGAAGATGGACAAGATCAACTGGGACGCGGTGATGCACGCGAACCTTGACTCGTGCTTCAACATGACCAAACAGGTGTGCGACGGCATGGTGGATCGGGGTTGGGGGCGCGTCATCAATATTTCGTCCGTCAACGGCCAGAAGGGCGCATTCGGACAGACCAACTACTCGGCTGCCAAGGCCGGCATGCACGGTTTCACCAAGGCTCTGGCCCTCGAAGTGGCGCGCAAGGGCGTCACGGTCAACACCATTTCACCCGGATACATCGGCACCAAAATGGTCACGGCGATTCCCAAAGAAGTGCTTGATTCGAAGATCATTCCTCAAATACCCATGGGACGCCTCGGCAAGCCTGAAGAGGTCGCCGGACTCGTGGCCTACCTGGCGAGCGAGGAGGCGGCGTTTTTGACCGGCGCCAACATCGCGATCAACGGCGGCCAGCACATGCAGTAGCGGCTCCAACCGGAGCGCAGCTTCATGTGGCCTTGAACATCGCGGTGATCTTCAAAGTCTTGGGGTCGAATACCGCGAGCAAAGGCCTCCCGCGCCCGGTCAGCACCATGGTATCGGCGGCTTCCGGGTCAAACCCCGCGGCCCGCATTCGCTCCTTGAGGATCTTTTTGTCAGGACCGAGGAAGTATCCGAGCGCGTCGACCTTCTTCAATTGCGCTCGAAGCTCCGGCAAGCCTTGCTCCCAGGGCCTGAACAATCGCGGCATCGCGATCACATCGTCGCCTCCGGAAATCGCCGACTGGAAGATCTTTGCGCGTTCTGCCGGATCCTTCGGCAGCGGCGCCCATATCCAGCGTGGCACGCTGTACCAGTGGGGGCTCAATTCCGGGTTCTGTTGGCGGCCGAGCGCCCGTTCTTCCGCGCCGATGTCGTACGCCTGCACGAGCTGCAGTACCGACTCGGAAAACGCGTAATACAGCGGCCGTCCACTCCAGAGCGACGCCGTGCCGTAGATCAGCGCGATGAGCTGGACTGCAACGATCATTCCGATGTCGCGCGCAAGTACCCGCCGCGGCTTGCTCGAACGGGCGACTATGAACGTGAGCAGCGGACCAAGCACCACGTCGACTCCGACCATCACCAGAACTACGCGCGTGACGTCGGCCAGGTACCAGCCCGGCCAGTGATACCATCCAAGATAGAGCGTGCCGAGGATGAGCGAAAGCGCGGAGGCGCTCGCAGTCAGATGCAATCCGAAAGCCTTGAGTCTAAATAAAACCATGGCTCGTAGGTAAACAATATGCCTGAATAAATGTGCCACGACGATGTATCGCGCGCAAATTTACAGGCAATCGAAGTTTCCGCAAAACCGAGCCGGCGAAATTTGCTAACCCCGTCACACGCCGCAGGTTACGGAACGGCGATGCGTCGCCGGGTGCGCTTTGCGGCCGCCGGCGGTGCGGCCGCGCCGCGCCACACCCGAAATCCGCCGATGAAGGCGAAGTCGTTGCTGCCGAGGCGCGCATTTTTGGGCAAGCGCTTCAGCTTGCGCGCATTGCCGCCGCCGATGACGACGTAATCCACTTCCAGTGTGGCACTCAGCTGCTCCACGACTTCGTTGACCTTGCGGCGCCACTTTTTCTCGCCCAATCGCCGCAGACCGCGCTCGCCCACGTACTCCTCGTAGCTGCGTCCCTTCTTGAAGGTCAGATGCGCGAGTTCCATCGGTGCGACGATCCCATCGACGATCATGGCCGATCCGAGTCCGGTTCCCAGGCCGAGGAACAGCATGCGGCCGCCTTCGTAGCTGCCGATCGCCTGCATCGCCGCGTCGTTCAAGATGTGAGTGGGCCGGCCAAACGCCTTGCGAAAATCAAACCCGACCCAGCCTTGCCCAAGGTTGTGCGGCTCGGCCACCACCTTGCCGTGCAGAACCATTCCCGGGTATCCGATGGAAACCGCGTCGTAGGTCCAATCCCCGGTGAGCCCATGCACATGCGCGACCATTTGACGGGGAGTCAGACCCGGCCCCGATTCAAATTGCCGCATTTCGCGACGGCCGAAAACGCGCATCTTCACGTGGCTTCCGCCGACGTCGATGGCGAGTACACGCCGGTGGTGACTTGGCTTCATATGCGTTCCTTGTCGAGCAACTCAAATCGGCGTCAAATATACTGCTTCAATGTGTCCAACAGGCGACTTGATGATGATGGCGAGACCCGCCGGGGCTCGAGGCTGAAATGTTCAATGCAATTCTGATCGAGCGCGATGAACGCCCCTATCGCGCGAACTTTACCGCACTCGAGGAACACCGGTTGCCCGCGGGTGATGTGACCGTGCGCGTCGAGTATTCGACGCTCAACTACAAGGACGCGCTCGCGATCACGGGCCGCGCGCCCGTGGTGCGTCAATTTCCCATGGTGCCGGGAGTCGATTTCGCGGGCTCGGTCGATCAATCCGCGGATCCCTCGTACAAAATCGGAGACCGGGTTCTGCTCAATGGCTGGGGCGTCGGAGAACAGCATTGGGGCGGGCTTGCGCAGGTTGCCCGGGTGAAGGGGGAATGGCTCATCCCCTTGCCCCCAACCTTTACGGCGCGACAAGCCATGGCCGTCGGAACCGCCGGGTACACGGCGATGTTGTGCGTCATCGCGCTCGAGCGCCATGGAGTGACGCCCGAGAGCGGAGAGATCCTGGTGACAGGGGCGGCGGGCGGCGTGGGCAGTATTGCGGTTGCCGTGCTCGCCAAGCTTAAGTTTCGGGTGGCGGCCGTGACCGGCCGCCCGGCGGAGACCGACTTTCTGAAGCGCCTGGGCGCCGCGGAAGTCTTGGAACGATCGCTATTCGCGAGCCCGGGTAAGCCGCTGGGAAAGGAGCGCTGGGCGGGCGCAATCGATGTGGTTGGCAGCCATACACTGGTCAACGTTTGCGCCTCGATGCGCTATCGGGGCGTGGTCGCGGCGTGCGGCCTCGCCGGCGGTCTCGATTTTCCGGCGACAGTGGCGCCGTTCATTTTGCGCGGGGTCACGCTGGCCGGCGTGGATAGCGTGATGTGCCCGCGAGCGGATCGATTGGCCGCCTGGCGCCGTCTGGGTCAGGACCTCGACATGGATAAGCTCGAATTCCTGACCGAGGAGATCGGTCTGTCGCAAGTCATCGACCGCGCCGTCGGGTTTCTGGAAGGCCGAATTCGCGGCCGCACTGTTGTGGACACCGGCCGTTAGCGTGGACACCGGCCATTAGCGGGGACACCGGCCGTTCGCGGGAACATCGGCCGTTCGCGTGGACTCGCGCCCTAGTGACCACCGCCAAGCAGCGTGATCCAGCCCAACACCAGCAGGCCCAAGAAAATCGTCTCCGCCGCGATGAGAGCGATCGCGGTGGTGCCGACAGCCATCATTTCGCGCAGGCTGGTCTTCATGCCCAAAGCGGCCACCGAAATGACCAGCAGCCATTTCGACGCTTCCGTCAGCGCCGATGCGATCGGCTTGGCGACGAGCGCAAATCCATTCAGCGCGGCCAACACGACGAAGCCGATGAGAAAGCCCGGCAGCAGGGCGACCTTGTTCTGCGCGGGATCGTGCTTGGCAGCTCCTCGCGCGGCGAGGAGCGTGATGATCAACACCACCGGCAAGAGCATGGCGACCCGCATGAGTTTGACGATGGTCGCCGAGTCGCCGGCCTGCGGGGAGGAGGCGTAGCCGGCGGCAACCACTTGCGCGACATCGTGGATCGATCCGCCGAGGAATCGGCCGGTCTGCAATGGATCGAGATGCAGATATGAAATCAGCGCCGGATACAGGACCATGGCAATCGTGCTGTAGGTGGTGATGCACGCGATCACCACCACGGTGTCGCGCTCGGAGTCCTTGCGCGGCCATGCGACGGCGATGGCCATGGCCGCGGACGCGCCGCATATTGCGACGGCGCCGCCAGAGAGAACGCCGTACCGGCCGTCGAGTTTCATGGTCCGGGCCAGAGCCCAACCAAATCCGATGGTCAGCGGAACGGTGACGATGACCATGGCCGCGGTCGACCATCCCAGTTCGCCGATCTGACCAAAGGTAATGCGCAACCCGAGCAATGCGACGCTGATTCGCAGGAGCGTGCGCGCGGAAACATTGATGCCCGGCGCATAGCGCGCTTCGGCCGACAATTGATTCAAGGCCATGCCGAGCAGCAGCGCGAATATCACCGGGGGCGCATGGTAGTGATCCGAGAGGTACGTTGCGGCCAATGCCACGATCAGGGTGGAGGCGACTCCTGGGCCGATGGTGCTGCCGGTGGCGCGAAGGGCGCGGGGACTCAAGCGATCGATGAACGCGGAAAGGCCCATCAGGTGGAAGTTTGCTCCATCAGGTGGATCTTACCCGCCGCAGCGCATTGCGCCATCCGAATATTTGAATCTCTCGCTCCGGCGCCGCCAGCGTCGGCTCGAAGCGGGTCTCGGAGCGGCTCAGCGCGGCGATCTCTTGCAGGGAGCGATACAGGCCGCGAGAGCAGACGGTTCTTCGACGGCACCAGTGTCCGTGCGGTTTTGAGCACCAGGAACGCGCCGGTGCCGTAAGTGCTCTTGACGTCGCCCGCGAAAGCAAGTCCGACCGACCAGCGCCGCTTGCTGATCGCCGGCCACTCCGCAGATGGGCAGTTGGTGCCGAAGGCAATGTGCCCTGCTCGTGCGGCTTCGCGCGCACCCGGGACGCGGTCCAGAATCCAGGCGATTTTGGTGGCCGAGAAATATGGATCCAGGCGCAGGCCTGTTTTTCGGCTGGCGAGGCGGGCGCAAGCCCAAGCAAGCGGTGTCCGGCATCGTCCGCGGACACTGTCCGCGGACACTTTCAATTGGCACCGCGCTAGGTAACTAGTGCAAAAACAAACACTTACATAATCCCATCCCGTGGCACGGCACTTGCTTCGTTCCTCGTGTGATTCCACTTCACAGGCGAGGACAAGTTGCGCTACTCATGGGCGTTGATCGCGATGGCTCTGGCGGCAATTCCTGCCGGCGCCAACGATCTGAAGGAGCTGTACGAGCTTGCGCTGACGCGTGATGCCTCGCTGCAGGCCGCCGGATTCCAGCGCGACGCCGCGATCGAGGCTCGTCCCCAGGCGCGGGCGCTGTGGCTGCCGCAGGTCTCGGCCGCCGCCTCCGCCACGCGCGAGCGCGCGGGCTTCAACACCGGCCCATCCACCGGCAGTCAGTCCGCCGATTGCGCGCTCAACGCGGCCGCCGGCGCTCAGCACTGCTACGGCACCGTGCATGGCCTGGGCGTGAATATGTCGCAGACCCTGTGGAGCTACCAAGCCTTCAGCCAGCTCCGGGAAGCGAATTTTCAAGCCGCGGCCGCCGAGACCGGATTCCGCAGTGCGCAGCAGAATCTTCTGCTGCGCGTTGCCCATGCCTATTTCGCCATCCTGTCGGCCGCCGATCAGCTCGCCACCAACCGTGCCGAGCGCGACGCCTTCGGGACCTTGCTCAACCAGGCCAAAACACGCGAGCAAGCCGGCGTCGGTCCGCGCAGCGACGTCGAGCAGGCGCAGGCGTTCTACGATGCGACCGAGCAAAGCGTCATCGATGCGCAAGATACGCTCGACGATGCCAACCTGGCGCTCGCCGAAATCGTGGGCCCGCACACGTCGGCGATCGCGCCGCTGCGCCAGGACATCCCCCTGGCCGCTCCCGAGCCCGCCTCGGCCGATGAGTGGGTGACCTCCGCTCGGCAGGATAATTTCGATGTGCGGACCGCCGAGCTCAAGATGGAAGCGGCGGCGCGCGAGGTGTCGGTGCAGCGGGGCAGAGGGTTGCCCTCGTTCTCACTGACAGGTTCGAGTTCCAAGCTCACGCAAGACCAGGTGCTGGGCGGCAATCAGACGCTCGACACGGTCGGCGTCTCTTTCAGCTGGCCCCTGTTTCAGGGCGGCGCCGTGGCCTCGGCAGTACGGCAATCGCGCGCGCTGTACCGCCAGGCGCAGGCGGCTTACGATTCGGCGCAACGCGACACCGAAAGACTCACGCGCGCGTCCTTCCGAGGAATCGTGAGTGGGGTCCAGCGCATCGGCGCCGCACGCCGCGCGGTCGACTCAGGGCACGGCGCGGTCGAGGCGAGCCGGCGAAATGTGGAGTTCGGCACCGGGACCGAATTCGATTTGCTGAATGCGCAAAACAACTACTACGCGGCGCTGCGCGCCTACTATCAGTCGCGCTATGACTATTTGACGAATGTGTTGACGCTCAAGCAACAGGCGGGGCGTCTGAGCGAGCGCGATCTCCTCGCCATTGATGAACTGCTCGTGGAGGCCGGCTCATGAGCATCCGGCTGCTGCCCAAGGAACCCGTCATGTTGCGCGACACCACAGGTCAGGACCGCTTGATCGAAGCCGCCCCTCTCTGGAAGCGCCATCGAACTCTGCTCGTGGCCGCACTTGCCGCGGTCATCGCGCTCGGCGGCCTGCTGGCTCTGTTGCTGCGCTATTCCGGAGCAGGGCTCTCGGTCGATCGCGCGCGGCTGTCCATTGCCACGGTGGAGCGCGGCAGCTTCGTCCGCGACATTGCCGCCGAGGGCCAAGTCGTGGCGGCCGTCAGTCCCACTCTGTATGCGAGCGCGCTGGGGACGGTCACGCTCAAGGTGCACGCCGGCGACAGCGTGTCGAAGGGACAGGTACTTGCCCTCATCGACAGTCCCGATCTGAACGCCAAGCTGTCGCAAGAGGAAGCGACGGCGGTGGGCCTGCGCATCGATTGGCAGCGTGCGACGCTCGAGGCGGACCAGAAACTATTGAAGCTGCGGGATGCGTTCAACCAGGCGCAAGTCGACCAAAAGACCGCGCAGCGCGAACAGGACCGCAGCCGCAAAGCGTATGAACTCGGCTCCTATACGGAATTGCAGGCGTTGAAGGCGCAGGATTCGCTGGAGAAGGCGCAGTTCGCCTTCGAACAGGCGAAAATCAACTACGAGTCGCAGCCGAAGCAAAACCGCTTCGATATCGACAGCAAGAAGGCCTTGTTCGACCGACAGCAATACCTGGTAACCGATCTGAAACGCCAGGTCGACGGCCTGTACGTGAAGTCCCCGGTGGACGGCCAGGTCGGACAGGTCCAGGTGGCCGATCGATCGAGCGTCGCCAAAGACGCCCCGCTGCTCACG
>Ga0210410_10000130_pt1 | contig 113444 bp, 83 predicted proteins | sample IncBWC4MmetaG_FD_161058 | JGI IMG/M metagenome (GOLD analysis project Ga0210410, IMG submission 161058) | Forest soil microbial communities from Barre Woods Harvard Forest LTER site, Petersham, Massachusetts, United States - Inc-BW-C-4-M | ecosystem: Environmental > Terrestrial > Soil >...
AGTAGTTCTGCCCGAGTCTGTCTTGTCGAAAACGGTGAAGGCAAGCGCGTGGAAGGTTCGGCGCAACGGGTTGGTGCTGGTGGAGCGTTGGTAGCGAGGATCTTCGTGCAGAAGGAACCCCGTAAGGAATTGTGCAGTCTCCCTGGAAGTGCGGTCGGCAACTTTGTACCCGTAGATTCTGCCAAATGCATCACTACCGTCCTTCCATTCTCTTGGATAGTGGCTTGGCGGATTGAGCATTTGGAAGCCTGTCCCAAATGCCGGCAGAATCACGGCGGGTGGGCCAAAGGATTTATGGATATAGATCCGAAGCTTGTCGCCCCCTGTTAAAGGGGTTCTGGTCAGTGCTGGAGGCAGTCCCAGCAGTTGATTCGGTTGCTGAGCCAAGGGCGCCGCGGGGGCTTGAGCCTCTTCTTGTGCTTGTCCCGCGGGCAGTGGTGCATCTGGCAAAGAGTCGAGATTCAAATCTTGCCCAGTAGGTTGAAGTCCATCTCCCTGGGGCTTGGAGGAAGCAGGAACCTTTTTATGATCGGTCGCCGCCGGCTTGGCTTCTAAATCTTGTGCAGTGACAGAACGCGTCTGGAGGAAAAAAATCGCGGTCGCAAACCAGATGATGGCGGATGAACGCCCGAGACTGATAGGCCAGTTAGTCATAACTCTCCACGCAGGAAAAGTGTTCCCGCATGCAGGATAGGAGGCCCTAGCGGACCGTGCAGTCAGGAACCGTAGAGCGTCTGTGAGGATTTGTTAGGCCTTGGCTGGAGGGCTGTTCGGAAGCCGGGTTGTGCTGTATACATCGAATTGAGGACCGTTGAGCCGGAAGGAAAAGCTTTTGCCTCTCAATCTGCAAGCAAGACTCCTAAAGGTGAGAGCCAGAGTGCCCATGCACCGGCTCTTCCTGAAGATCTTTTTTTGGTATTGGCTGACCGCCTGGGGCGTGATCGCGATCGTGCTTCTCGGCGGTCGCCTGACGGGCATGAGGCAGGTCTCAGCTCCAAACATGTATGCGACGGTTGCGCCTATCCTGGCAGAAGAAGCCGTTAAGGCGTATGAATCGGGCGGCCCTGAGGCGTTTGCTCGTTTTTCGCAAAGCAGCAATGGTCACCGTAACGAATGGCAACTCTTCTTGCTCGACGGGTCCTATAAAGACGTGCTGTCGCGGCCGCTATCGGACGACGGTCTTCGAGTTGCGCATGCAGCAAAAGACGGCCAACTCGTCGTGTTTCGTGCCCATATCGCAGCCTACAAGTTTGTCTCTTCCTCCGGGCACCCCTACATATTGATGCTCTTCCTGAAGTCCGATTTGCGTCGGATAGGAGAAATGGTGTGGGGCGAGGGCCTCCCTTTTAGCATTTCCCTGGTCCTTTTAGTCACTTTGCTTTGTCTCTGGCTTGCGTATCATATTGCCTCTCCGATCCATAGTATTCAGGCGACCGCGAGAAGGGTCGCGCAGGGAGATCTCAAGGCGCGAGTGCCGTCTTCCGTATCCCATCGCTATGACGAACTGGCGGCTCTCGCAAAAGACTTCGATTCGATGGTTAGCCGGCTTGACTCACTGATTCAAGCGCAAAAGAAGCTGCTGAACTCCGTATCGCATGAACTGCGCTCTCCTCTAGCTCGCATTAATCTCTCTCTGGGCCTTCTGAGAAATGGCGTGTCCGCGGATTCAGATGACCTGTTTCAACGTCTGGACCGCGATATCGAGAGAATCGATCTATTAATGGGGCAGCTTTTGACGCTCTCACGCCTGGAAGCCGGTTTTTCGTCTGGGGAGAGAGAAGATGTGAACTTCGCCCAACTCGTCGAGGAAGTGGCGGCTGATGCGAATTTCGAAGCGCAAGCCCTGGGCAAATCCGTGAGTCTTCAGACGACGGGCTCGGTCATCCTCCGGAATGCCGATCCTCATGCCCTTCGAAGCGCCTGCGAAAACATAATTCGCAACGCAGTCCGGTTCACACGGCCGGGAAGCGATGTCCAGATTGTTTTGGAGGTCGATCGGACCGCTCCGGAGCCGTTCGCATTGCTCTCAGTTCGGGATCATGGTCCCGGGGTTCCCGAAGATTCTCTCCAGGCGATATTTCAGCCGTTTTATCGAATAACTGGAGATGGGCAAGCAACGGGAGGGAATGGCCTGGGGCTTGCCATTGCCTCTGAAGCGATTCGTTTGCACCGCGGTACGATACGCGCCGAAAACCTTCAGCCTGCCGGCCTCCAAATTATTATCCGGTTGCCTGTCGCAGGCGACCCGGCCTCGCACGGGGATGAAGTCTCAAAGGCCGAACATAGCACACTGCTATAAGGCCCTCTTATCGATCGCCCTGAATCTCTTCTCCGGTCCTTTCCCCTGTAGGTGCTTTGCTTTCCATACAAATCCTCACATTTAACTGAACGTTTCAAACAGCGGTGTGTGGTTGCGCTGCGCACAATAGACGCTGCGGGGGCCTCATGAAGGTCAGCAAATTGACTACTTATCTGGAAGACACCGAAGAAAAGGTCTCGGAAGCTGGATTTGCGCAGCTAGCCGTGATTCGAAAAGGCGTTTCCAAAGCAAGGAGGATGTGGGCCATTTGTCTGGTTGCCATCCCGGTGGTAGGCGTCTTCTTTGCCCTGCGGTCTCAAAAGCCAAAGGGTGATCCCGCGGCTGCTAGCGAAGCAAACAATTCTGTAATCATTCACGCAGGCACAGCATACCGAGGGGATATGGGCGTCTATATCAACGCTCTCGGTACAGTAACGCCAGTTTCCACGATAAACATCTTCAGCCAAGTGAGTGGTCAAGTCCTTGCCGTGCATTATCGCGAGGGGCAAATCGTAAACAAGGGCGATCCGCTCATCGACATCGATCCGAGTCCCTACCGAGCACAATTGCAACAGGCCGAAGGCCTACTCGATCACGACCGTGGGGTTTTGAAGCAGGCGGAGATTGATCTTGCCCGCTACAGGGAGGCCTTCGCTTCGAATGCCGTTGCAAAGCAGATTCTCGACGACCAAGAGCAGGTTGTGATTCAGGACCAAGGAGCGGTCAAATTCGACCTTGGTCAAGTGCAGTTTGCCGAGGTCCAGCTTAGCTACTGTCACATCACAGCTCCCACTTCTGGCAGGGTTGGTTTGCGGCTCGTCGATTCCGGCAATACCGTTTTTGCGGGAAGTTCGAACGCGCTCGTAGTAATCACCGAACTCCAGCCGATTACGGTCGTGTTCAACGTGGCGGAAGATCATCTCGGAGAGGTTCAAACGCAACTGCGTCAACAGAAACCTCTTCTTGTGGAAGCTTTTGACCGGTCTGCTGAAACGAAGGTGGCAATCGGAACCTTGCTGAGTGTCGACAACCAGATTGACACGTCAACCGGTACCGTTCGATTTCGCGGTGAATTCAGCAATCGCGACCTCGCCCTGTTTCCAAACCAGTTCGTCAATGCGCGCCTGTTGGTTAAAACACTCAAAGATTCAGTCCTCATTCCGAGCGCCGCGATCCAGCGCAATGGAACACAAGCCTTTGTCTTTGTTGTCGAGAAGAATGCAATATCGGTTAGGGATATTACCGAGCAAAGTACCGACGGCAATACGACTGCAGTGGAAGGTCTGCGGGCCGGGGAGATGGTGGCGCTCTCGGGCTTCGACAAGCTGCAAGACGGGACGCATGTCCAGGTCGAACAGTCAGCTCAAAAATCAGCCGTCGATAGAGGACCCGGATTGTGAGTCCCTCCCGCCCCTTCATTCTCCGGCCCGTCACGACTGCGTTGCTTATGGTCGCGATCCTGATCGTCGGGGCGGCCGCTTACATCAAACTGCCAATTTCGGCATTGCCCGAAGTCGAGTATCCGACGATCCAGGTTCGGACCTTTTATCCGGGAGCCAGCCCGGATGTGATGTCGTCCGCTGTCACAGCACCACTTGAGAGGCAATTTGGACAAATACCCAGTCTGACGCAGATGACTTCCACCAGTTCGGATGGCAGCTCCGCGATCGTTCTGCAGTTCTCGTTGCGTCTGAATATTGATGTGGCGGAACAGGAGGTACAGGCCGCCATCAACGCAGCGCAAAGCTTTTTGCCCACGGACCTTCCAGTACCTCCGGTGTATAGCAAGTCGAATCCGGCGGACGCGCCTGTATTGACGCTCGCCCTGACTTCAAAGATCCTTCCGCTCTCAAAGGTGGAGGACCTGGCCGACTCGCGGCTCGCCCCGAAGATCTCGCAACTCAGTGGAGTTGGACTGGTGACAATCGGTGGCGGCCAGAAACCCGCCGTCCGCATTCAGGTTAATCCGGCAACCCTGGCGACCTATGGCATCAGTCTCGAAGAGCTGCGAACCGCACTTGCGAGCACAAGCGTAAACGCCGCAAAGGGAACTCTCGACGGAGAAGCACAGAACTATCAAATCAATTCCAATGACCAACTGCTCGCGGGCGACGACTATCGCGATGTAATCGTCGCCTTTAAGAATGGCGCGCCGGTAACGCTTTCAGATGTTTCCAAGATCAGCGACAGTGTCGAGAACATACGGCTTGCGGGATGGATGAATCAGACCCCCGCTGTGATCCTGAACATCCAGCGCCAGCCAGGAGCAAACACAATTGCGGTCGTGAAGAGCATTGAAGCTCTCCTCCCTCAGTTGCAGGCAAACCTTCCCGCTTCGGTGAAGCTGACGGTTTTAACCGATCGGACAACGACGATTCAGGCTTCAGTAAAGGATGTGGAGTTCGAATTGGTTCTTACGGTCGGCCTCGTCGTGATGGTCATCTTCGTCTTTCTGCGCAATCTCTACGCAACGATTATTCCCGCTATTGCCATTCCCATCTCTCTCGTCGGAGCGCTGGCGGTGATGTATTCACTGGGATATAGCCTAAACAATCTCACTCTGATGGCCCTGACGATCTCGACCGGTTTCGTCGTCGACGACGCGATCGTCATGATCGAGAACATTTCACGCTATCTCGAACAAGGACTCGCGCCTCTTGAAGCCGCACTCAAGGGAGCAGAACAGATCGGCTTCACCATCATCTCGCTCACGATCTCCCTAATTGCCGTTCTGATCCCGCTGCTTCTGATGGGGGATATCGTGGGGAGGCTGTTCCGTGAGTTCGCCATCACGCTCGCCGTTACGATCCTCATCTCTGCCGCGGTTTCGCTCTCCCTGACGCCCATGATGAGTGCTCACCTGCTGCGCCACAAACCAGAATCGGAGCGGGGACGCTTCTACCGCTGGTCCGAGCGCATGTTCGAAATTCTCATCGCGCAATACAGCCGAACCTTGCAGTGGATTCTTCGCCATGAAATCTCGACACTCCTGGTGGCTGTCGCAACTCTGGTACTTGCCATCTACCTTTACGTTGTCATACCGAAAGGCTTGTTCCCGACGCAGGATGTCGGGATTATCCAAGGCATTTCGCAAGCTCCTGAGTCGATATCCTTCCGCGCCATGTCGCTCAGACAACAGGAACTGGCGAAAGTCATTCTCCAGGACCCTGCAGTTGCAAGCCTGTCCTCTTTTATCGGGGTGGATGGGACAAATGCAACGCTCAATAGTGGACGCATCCAAATCAACCTGAAGCCATTCGCTGAGCGCCACGTCGACGCTACAACGGTAATCGACCGGCTCCAGTCCAAACTGCGGCAAGTGGATGGCATACATCTCTACCTGCAACCCGTACAGGACCTGACAGTCGATGACCGCGCCAGCCGCAACCAGTTTCAATACACGCTCGAAGATGCCGATCAGGCGGAACTCGACACATGGACAGAAAGGATGGTTGCGGAGCTCAGAAAGCAACCGCAGCTCCGGGATGTTGCCACCGATCAACAACCTCGAGGACTAGCCGAGAATCTTGTCGTCGACCGGGCCACGGCGTCACGCATGAATATTACTCCGGATCAGATTGACTCTACTTTGTACGATGCTTTCGGTCAGCGCCAGATCAGTACCCTCTATACGCAATTCAACCAGTACCACGTCGTCCTGGAAGCATCTTCTGAATTTCAGAGGGATCCACAAAAACTGCAGGACATCTATCTGCAGAGTTCCTCTTCGCAAAACGGCGCTAGCCCCAGTTCCAGCTCTACCTCTGGCAGGTCGTCTGCCAACAGCGCGACTACTTCGGTAAGGACACTTACGGTTTCTTCCACCAGCGGGATATCGGGGGCGCAGCGGTCAGGTCTATCAGGCTTCACGGGCGCTTCTGTCCTGTCGTCCAACACGTCCGGCGCACTCGCCAGTTCATCGAAGTCGACAAGTTCGGTTCTTTCGGCAGGTGGAGCGACTGGGCTGTCTGCCTCATCGAGTCAGCCTTCTGCCACGCCTTTCGCTACAGGCGGCTCAAGTACAACATCGGCTTCGGCGCCGTCTCCTATACCGCTCTCGGCGATCGCGCACTTTGAAAAGAGATCCAGCCCCTTGACCATCGCGCATCAAGGCCAGTTCCCAGTCGTCACCATCTCTTTTGATTTGGCGCCAAATACCTCTTTAAGCCAGGCGGTCGCTGCTGTCGAAAATGTACAGCATCGGCTGGGGATGCCTGCCAGTGTAGTGGCAAGCTTTCAGGGCACCGCCGAAGCCTACAAAGCAATCGGCTCCAACGAGGCGCTACTGATTCTGGCGGCTCTGGTGGCGGTTTATATCGTGCTCGGAATTCTTTACGAGAGCTTCATCCATCCGATCACCATCCTCTCAACGCTTCCTTCAGCCGGAGTCGGCGCGTTGCTGGCACTTATGCTGTTCCGGCAGGATCTTGGGATCGTAGCCATCATCGGCATCATTCTGCTGATCGGTATCGTAAAGAAGAACGGCATCATGATTGTCGACTTTGCTTTAGAGGCTGAAAGGGCTCACGGCCTCACCGCCACGGAGGCGATCTACGAAGCCTCCCTCCTGCGTTTCCGTCCCATCATGATGACAACTCTGGCGGCGCTCTTTGCGGGCATACCACTCGCCTTCGGTTCTGGTATCGGCTCGGAACTCCGGCGTCCGCTAGGTATTGCGATGGTGGGCGGTTTGCTTCTCAGCCAGATCCTGACGCTCTATACGACTCCTGTCATCTACATCTTCTTCGACAGGCTGGGAGATCGATTTGCTCGCCACAAGAGGCCGGCGGCAACTCCTGACTTGGCGGGACTGCCATGAACTTCTCAGCCCCATTCATAAAAAGACCCGTCGCTACCACATTGTTGGCGATAAGCGTCGCATTGGCAGGGATGATTGCGTTCCGGTTTCTACCGGTTGCCTCTTTGCCTCTGGTTGATCTTTCAGCGATTCAGGTTTCAGCCGCACTTCCCGGCGCGAGTCCAGAGAATATGGCGTCCTCCGTGGCGACTCCGCTGGAGAAGCAGTTCAGTCATATCGCTGGCATCACGTCAATGAGTTCCAAGAACTCCCTTGGCATCACTTCGATCAGGCTGACCTTCGATATGAGCAGAGACGTGGATGGCGCCGCACGGGATGTAGAAGCTGCAATCAACGCTGCTCGTAGCTATCTGCCCTCGAACCTTCCCGCGAATCCAACTTACCGCAAGATAGATTCCGCGCGGGCGCCTGTGCTTGTGCTCAACCTGGCATCAAAGACAGCCGCCTCAGGCGTCCTCTATGACACCGCATCGTCCATCATCCAGCAAAAGATTGCTCAAATCAGCGGTGTTGGGCAAGTGACGATTCTTGGTGGGTCATTGCCCGCTGTACGCATTGATCTGAATCCGCAACAGCTGAGTCACTATGGTCTGGGCTTGCAGGATGTCGCCAGCGTGATCGGCGCGCAAAATGCGAACCGTCCCAAGGGCCAGATTTCCGATCTGAACACCATCGCCGACATTACGGCAAACGATCAAATCTCGAAGGCTCGAGACTATGCGCCCCTCGTGGTTGGGTCGAAAGATAATTCCGTCGTAAGGCTCAGGGATATTGCAACGATCACTGACTCGGTCGAGAACGTTCGTTCCGTGGCTTACGTTAACGGGAAGGAGTCAGTTAGCCTCCTTGTTTACTGTTCGCCTGGGGCCAACGTCATCAGTACCGTCGATGAGATTAAGCGCCAGCTACCGTCCATTCGGTCTTCCATCCCTTCGAACCAGCGGCTCCTCGTCACGGGCGACCTTACTACCACGATCCGCGCGTCCGTAAAGGACGTGGAAGGAGCTCTGGTTCTGTCAATCGGCTTGGTGGTCTTCGTCGTCTTCCTCTTCCTTCATGATGCGCGGGCCACTCTAATCCCCGGCGTCGCGGTAACGGTGTCTGTGATCGGCACATTTGCTGTGATGTACCTCTATGGCTACACGCTGGACAACCTGTCGCTCATGGCCCTGGCCATCTCCACAGGCTTTGTCGTCGATGACGCAATCGTCGTCATGGAAAACATTGTCCGGCTGATGGAGATGGGTGTTCCGCCGATGGCCGCTGCTCTGAAAGGTTCGGAGGAAACTGGGCCCACGGTCTTGTCCATGAGTTTGTCGCTCATCGCGGCCTTCATTCCAATTTTGTTTATGGGAGGAATTCCGGGGCGCCTCTTTCATGAATTCGCAGTTACTCTCGCGGTCTCGATTGCAATCTCGATGGTCGTGTCGCTCACGCTAACGCCGATGATGTGTGCTTACGTCCTTCGACCGACAAAGGGAGTAACACATGGACACCTCTATCAGTTCAGTGAGCGCCTCTTCGATCACCTGTTGTCTGGGTATCGCCAAAGCTTGACGTGGGTGCTGAAGCACCCCGCCCCGGTCGTGCTTTCTTTCCTCGGTACTCTGGCACTCAACGTTGTTTTGATGGGACACGTCACAAAGGGCTTTTTCCCGATACAGGATACCGGCTCACTCCTTGGAGGAATTCAGGGACCGCAGGATGCCTCCTTTCATGCGATGCAGTCCGCGTTGATCTCCATTGAAAAAGTGATCCAGGCCGATCCCGCAGTAGATGTCGTCACCGGATTTACGGGAAGCACCTCTGGTCCGGGGAGCGAAGACGGGAGCAACTCTGGATTTCTTTTTATTACGTTGAAACCCTTGGCGGAAAGACAATTGAACGCTGCCGAAGTGCTGGATCGCATGCGACCGAAACTGGACGCAATTCCTGGAGCTTCGACGCTTCTTAAGCCGTTCCAGGACATTCCGTCCGTTGGAAAAAGCACCAACACCAGCTACCAATATGAACTCTCATCGGACAACGTGGCCGACCTGAAAAAATGGGGTCCGATCCTTTATCAGGAAATGAAAAAGCTGCCTCAAATCAAGGATGTCAACACCGATCAGCAAAACGGAGGGCTGCAAGCCTCGCTTAACTATGACCGTCGCACGGCTGCCCGCTTGGGCATCACGCCACAGCTCATCGATCAATCGCTTTATGGCGCATTTGGCCAAGCGCAAGTCTCCACGATCTATACGTCCCTGAACCAGTATCACGTCGTGATGGAGGTGGCGCCACAATATACGCAAAACCCCTTGGGGATGGAGTCGATTTATGTTCATCCCCCCGGTGGAAACGCCGTTCCCCTGGACGCCATCGTCCGCACTGCAAACTCGACTTCCCCACTTTCCGTCAACCACGACGGACTCTTTCCCGCAGTGACCGTGTCCTTCAATCTGGCGCCAGGGGTCCCGCTTGAACAGGCTACTGTCGCCATCGAGAAGTTGCAGCAGAGGCTGGCGATGCCTCGAACTGTCCGTGGCAGCTTTGCCGGCACTGCTGGAGATTTCAAGAAGTCGCTCATCGACCAGATCGTTCTCATTGTGATGGCGTTGTTTGCGGTCTACATCGTGTTAGGGGTCTTGTATGAGAGCCTGGTGCACCCAATTACGATTCTCTCCACTCTGCCGCCCGCGAGTGTCGGAGCCATCCTTGCCCTCATTCTCTTCAGGAGCGAACTGGATGTGATCTCGATCATCGGCATCGTCTTGCTTATCGGAATTGTAAAAAAGAACGCGATCATGATGATTGACTTCGCTCTCTTGGCGGAGCGAATGGAGGGTAAGAACTCGGCTGATGCCATATTCGAAGCATGTCTGCTGCGGTTTCGCCCCATCATGATGACCACAATGGCCGCTCTTTTCGGTGCTCTTCCGCTAGCGCTCGGTCATGGAACTGGATCTGAACTCCGGCGCCCTTTGGGTATCGCTGTGGCCGGTGGCTTGGTCCTTAGTCAGATACTCACGCTGTACACGACGCCAGTCATTTACTTAATTCTGGATCGGGTTCGGCTGCGGCTCGGCAGCGACGTCGCGGCTATGGCCGCTCAGGGAGGCACGTTCTGATGACGCAACCTTTGCAAAACAGCTTCTCACCTGAGGAAAGCCAAGAAGTCAACAGGCCAGGCCGCATGCCGATACTTCGACTACTTGTTTTCGCCCTTCTTGGACTGCTGGGATGCAATGTTGGTCCCAAATATTTGCGGCCGGCAGTTCCCGCTCCATCCGCTTTCAAGGAGACGGGGCCTCAGCAAGCGCCGGACGGCACCGTCTGGAAGCCCGCTCAACCGCAAGATGCGATGCTCCGTGGGAAATGGTGGGAGATCTATCAGGAACCTGAATTGAACTCCCTCGAAGAGAAATTGAACATTTCGAACCAGAACATTGCTCGGGCATTTGAAAATTTCATGGCCGCGCGAGCTCAGGTTCAGCAGGCACGATCCGCCTACTATCCAACCGTCAGTGTAGGGGTTTCCTACGCACGCAACCGCTCTTCCCAGTCGCAAACAACTGCCCCTAGTCTTTCAAAAGCCAATCCGAATAGTAATGCGTTCAATCTTCCATTCGATGTCGCCTGGGAGCCGGATCTCTGGGGACGTGTGCGCAACACCGTGCGTCAATCCGCCAACGCAGCGCAAGTGAGCGCAGCGGACCTTGAAAATCAGAAGCTGACCGAACAGGCGAATCTCGCAATCTTCTTTTTCGAATTGCGCGGCCAGGATGCTCTGGAAGATCTTCTGCGGAAAACCGTGGAGGTAGATCGTCAGTCGCTTGAACTCACACGCGTCTTGTACAAAACGGGCCTCGATAACGATGAAGCGGTCGCCCAGGCCGAGATCACCCTAAAGAGTTCCCAAGCCGCCCTGACGAACGTCGGTATTGCTCGTGCACAGTTTGAGCACGCGATCGCCCTGATGGTAGGCGAACCTGCTTCCAATTTTTCCATCCCGGCGAAGCCATTAACAACTCAGGTACCGGACATCCCGGTTGGTCTGCCGTCCGATCTTCTGGAAAGGCGTCCGGACATCGCGTCTGCAGAGCGAACCATGGCGGAAGCAAATGCGCTAATCGGCGTTCAAAAGGCGGCCTATTATCCCGCTGTCAGCATCACTGGCACAGCAGGATTTGCCGCATCAACGTTCTCAAAATGGCTGACTTCTCCAAGCCGTTACTGGTCTTTCGGGCCGACAGCTTCGGAAACCGTATTCGATGGCGGCCTAAGAAAGTCGACAATGGCTCAGTTCACGGCGCTCTACGATGCGGATGTCGCAAATTACAAGCAGGTGATACTGACCGCCTTTCAACAGACCGAGGACAACCTCGCGGCCTTGCGCCTCCTCACCCAAGAAATTGAGCAGGAACAAGAGACCGTCGCGTCCGCACAACGCTTTGTGGATGTCGCGTCTGTGCGTTACAAAACTGGGCTTGATCCCTATTTGAATGTCTTTACGGCACAAGCTATCTTGCTCGCAAATCAACAAACCTTAATAACGCTCCGTGCACAACAAATGACGAGCAGCGTGCAGTTGATCGAATCTTTAGGTGGCGGGTGGGACGTTACCCAACTCCCGACAGAACGGCAGGTCCAGGCGAAACGGCCGTGACTGGTCGCGGCCAGCGCAATAACTTTAAGCCGATGATCTTCCTGCACAGGAAGGGATATCGCTCACAGAGAGAGATTGAGTTCCCCTCAATTCCTTACATAACTTCCACATTCCCTCGCCGCACTCCCCATTCAGTCCAAGTAACCTCTGGGAAAGTTCCTCGAACGTGGCGGTCGCTTGCAGGCAAAGCGCCCGAAATTTAATACGAGACGAGGAACACTATGAAACGCAACGGTGCATGGATTTTACTTTCTTTTTCAGTCTTTGGCCTCGCGGGCATTTCAGTACACGCACAAGAGACAAAGCCCGAAAAGGAAAACTTGGTTGTGGAGCCCGGCAAGGATTTCCGTGCCGCGCTCCAAAAAGGAGTACGCCTCAAGAAAGTAGGGCAGCCCATTACGGCAAAGCTGCTTGAGCCGGTGTACGCCGGAGAAACTCTCGCGATACCGGCAGGTTCAACGGTCAAGGGACATGTTTCCTCAATTAGCAAGGCTCCGATGCGCAAGCGTGTGGGAAGACTCTTGGATGGCGACTTTACTCCGCCGAAGATCGCGCACGTGACATTCGATCAACTCGTGCTTTCCGACGGAAGTGTGGTTCCGGTTCACAGTGATTCCACTGTCGGCATCGGTCGCGTGGCGAATTCCCGTTACCTTCCCAAGGCACAGCGTCCTGGAGTTCGGCAAAAACTCAAGAGCGCAATGGCCCCACTGAAGGAGCCGAATAAGTTGCAGCGATTGGGCGAAGCCGCCGTAACCAGCTTGCCCTACCACCCGGAATACATCGATCAAGGAACTGTTTTTGACAGCGCCTTGCTCGAACCGGTGTCGCTACTCGCAGAGGTTCCGCCAACTCCGGTGTCTACGCACATTGCGAGCGACTATCTCAATCTTCATCTCGTGACCCCAATCAGCTCAAATACGTCCGCGGCGGGCGCGCAAATCGAGGCCGTTGTTTCGCAGCCGTACTACCAGGCCGATCACCAATTGCTCTATCCCGCAGGGGCCATACTCACCGGGACGGTGCAGAAAGCCTCTTCCGCGGGATGGATGAAGAAAAACGGAAGCATCGTGTTCGCGTTCCGCTCAGTCCAGATGCCGGACGGCACCACGAGAGATATCCATTCAACCATCGGAGGGATTCAAGCCGAGAGTTCGGAAGGTTTGGACGTAGGTAAGGAAGGCGAAATTAAAGCCACGACTTCGACTTTCGCGCGGATTCTGGCGCCCCTTTCACTGATCGGCCCATCGAGAGCAGTTGGAGACTCGACTTTGGAGAAAACCGCATGGTCGCGGTCCGGCGAAGGCCGGAAAGGCTTCGGCTTGCTCGGCGCCGGCGCAGCACAAGCATCTGTGGGCACGGCAATCGGGTTTGGATACTTTGGTGCTGCAAAGAAACTTTACAATGCTTTCCTCACTAAAGGTTCAAACGTGGAACTTCCGGTACATACGCCGATTTTCCTGCGCTTGGATTCCAATAACCCCACGCTAGCGCTCGCAACGCCTTAGCCGCCCGGTGTGTTCTTGCTGCCTCGCGCTCGGCGGTTCGAAAAGTGCGAGCCTGCGCCTGAACCCATCGTTTCCGAATGTTTTGTCGCCTGGGATCTGACTTCGCGTTAATGAATCCGTTCGCGCCGTCGGGTCCCTGGTGGCAAAGTTGCTGGTGCAGTGAAGAATAGAATTCGTCAAGCGAAATCTGCTGTTCCATAATTTCTGAGGGGCCCGGACCTCGCCCGTAGCCGGCCAGCAATTTCCAATAACTTAAGTCGCTCCGAACACTACCGTTCATATGTTCCGGTCAACACTCCCCGACCTATTACCGTACCCGCGGTGCCATTCAAGAACGCTTTGAGTTTCGGCGCGGATGAAAATGCGGTGCGGCGGCTTAGCGCGAGAATCTGGAAAATGTAGCGATGTGTTCCATGTCCGGGGACAGGCCGTGGTCCCATATACCCTTGCGCTCCGACCGTGCTCCTTCCAAAAGCCACGCCAATGGCTCCATGGGCGAGAGCTCCTTCTGGCAGGCCGGATTTGTCAGGAGATATCCGATAGGCGATCATGTGCACGAATGGCCGTGGTAATGGGGCATCGGGATCCTCCATGATGATGGCCAGTTCGACCGTTCCCGGTGGGACACCGCTCCAACCTAAAGGAGGAGATATATTTTCTCCGACCCCTATTCCCGCGGAACGGAGCGGTATCGACTTTCCATTGAGAAACCATTCGCTCTTCAACGAAATCACCTCGGGAACGCCGAGCAGTGTTGCGTGGTTCGAAGCGGAGTGGCGTTCCCCCGCGCGGATACCCCGCAAAATACGACCAATCCACGGAGCATTCACCTTCTACTCCTTCCACGGATGAAAACCAGAACGATTCGGGGGGCGACTCGGCTTCAACCAGGAGTCCCCGGGAACCGCCGGGCTCTTGGACTGCACGGCTACACCCTTGCGGCAGCTGCAGTTAGGAGCCAAAGTAATCTTTTGAAGAGGTGCCGCGCTATCAGGGGACTATTGAATCAGAGCCGGATCACTGTTCCGGCCGGCTGTAGAGTTCAGGGGGATGGTGGGGCACAATCATTTCCTCAAGGCGAATTTACTTTTTTCAATTTCCTCGAGCGCTTGCGCGAATGTCGTGTCTGGCGCTACCGGCCTAAAACCAGTTCTATTCTCGTCTTGATGCTTGCCGATTGTTTTGAGCATTACAAATCGTCCATCGATGTCGATTTTTTCCGCGCTGATTTTCCAGACCCCTGGCGACAGATGGACGCGCGTAATGTCCGCAGTGCCACCTTGCTCTACATGGCCGATCATGCCATACGCAAACGTCACGCGTGCTCCCAGCGAACCAGAGAGGCGTGCTATTCGTTTCTCCTGAAGATCAATGAAAACCGTCCCCTCCAAAGCGTGCAAAATCCGCTGTTCATAGGTCTTGGGCTTGAAGCCGGGATTTGGATGAAACTCTATTCTTTCGGACTGTCCCTCCTTGCCCTGATCCTCAAAAACAAACGCTTCGGGAATAATGCGCAATAGTTCTTCCATTATTTTGTCGTCGTTGTCCAGCTGTTTCTGTATCGCGTGCCTCCGGGAAGCGCTGTTCAGCAACTCTTCGTGCCGGTCACTCTCTTCCTTCATCTGCACGGATGATGGTGGAGAGCCATCAACTGCGAGCAGGTGGCGAACTGGGGCGTCCACGGTCTCGATGACTAGCTCGCGGAACACGTGGTTGTTACTGTGGCGCTCCGCTATATAGGACCACAGTGTTCTCTTTTCGCGCTGCTGCAGTTCGTTGTAGCACGCATCTCCGATCAACTCCTTAACTGTTTCAGAAGGCAGCGCCCGCGGCAACGTCATGCCGGCAGCAAACGTGAAGGCAACGAAGCGGGAAACGTGAGCCAACAAAGATATTGTTCTCGATAGTCCCATGACGATTCGGCTCCAGATAATTCGTTATCGATGCTTGTGCTCCCATCACCAGTACGGGTCTAATTTTCCAGCGCAATATAAAATGGATTTTCGCGAAAAGAACAACCGGCTGCGGCTAGGAACAGCTATCTAACTGTTAGGATTTGTTTGCTAGAGGTCTTGCCTACTTGTAGGCGTTATTGTGACTCGGCTGCCGTTCGGCCCGCAGAAGACGAGGGTCTCAGGGTTCGACCCATTCCGTGAAATACGAAGCCAAGGCTGTGCGCCTGGAGGCTAGTCCGTCGTAGTAGTCCGCCCAGTCGGTAACCTTGCCGTTGTCCGTCCGCACGATAGAGACCCCCTGCAACTCGACTGACACCTTTCGCGAGAGTTGGCCGTAGAATGGCTCTGTCAGCGTAAAGTGAAGGCTCCATCGGATGATCACGTGGTCGCCGCTTACAAAAAGTGCGTCAGTCTGCAGCGAAAAATCCGGGTAAAGCTCCCGAGTTTTCTGGAAGAATTCAGTCAAGCGCTCTCTCTCGCTAAATTCGAGTCCAATCCCATGGTCTTTGAACCTGAACTCCTCGGCAAAACAATCGAGCGCGTCGCCGATTTCTCCGTTCTTCAGATGCGTCAGGACTGTCAAAACTGCTGATCCTAACGGACCCTTACCAATCGCAATTTCACTCATCTCAATTCTCCTTTCCTCTTGTTTCCACAAAATGGATCTCTTCGCACAGCCACTACTCTTTAAGCACCACAACGCCTTTGCATCTATCTCAACTCAATCAATCAACCGCCTAGCAGACATGGACCGGTGTCTGAAGCTGTGCCGGTCGGCCGAAGCTTGCCGAATTTCATGACTGGGATGGAAATCCGGCCGATTAGACATTCAAACGCGAGCAGCACGCGATACAAACGATGTCCCTAACTTGTGTTCAGTCCGCAAGGTCTCCGCGGCACGTTCGCCGATGATGATGCAGGGAGCCATGGTGTTCCCGGTCGTCACGCGCGGCATGATCGAGCCATCTGCGACGCGAAGTTTTTCGATTCCATAGACCTTGAGTTGGGCGTCTACAACCGACATCGAATCGCGCCCCATTTTTGCGGTACACGTCTGATGCCAGTAAGGAGCGGCCGCATCACGAATGAAGTCTTCCAGTGCAGCTCCTCTCAGGTCGCCAGGCATAACTTCGCGCTTTGTGAAAGGTCGAAGCGCCGCTGAGTTGCCAATCTCCCGACAAAGTTCCACGCACGCTACTGCGGCTTTCAGGTCCTCGGAGTGGGTCAGGGTATTGGCCTCAATCTGGACAGGGGCATCTGGGCTAGGTCCCGTCAAGCGGATCTGACCTCGGCTTTTCGGGCGTACGAGACCTCCAAACAACGTCCAAGAAGCCGCGGGTGGGTTGAACTTGGCGGCTGTCTCTGCACTGCAGATCGGTACTTCTCCCTGGCATGTCTGCAAATCCGGAGTGTCAAGACCCGGAGTGCTTTTCCAGAAGAACGTTGCCTCACCTGCGTTGTTACGGAGAGCGAGCGGTTCCTGGTATTCCCAGACACAGCCAATACCAAAATGATCCTGAAAGTTCTGTCCTACACCGGGAAGATGCTGCACGACCGGTATGCCCAGCCGTTGTAGCTCAACCTGATCGCCTATGCCAGAAAGCATCAACGCCTTCGGCGTGTGAATCGCGCCCAACGACAGAACAACTTCGAACCCAGCCGCAATGCGTTGGATTTTTTTGTTAAAGACGATCTCCACGCCGGTGGCTCGCTTTCCGTCTAAAGTAACCTTGGTAACCAATGCGTGCGTGAGCACAGTCAGGTTTGGCCGGTCCATGTAGGGGAAGACATAAGTTCGAAAGACGGATAGGCGCTTTTCATCGCGCACCCGCAAATCGAGGATTGAGGCTCCGCCATGGCCTTCCATCAGACGGCCATTGTTGCTATCGAAGGTCGGTATCCCAAGTAAACGCGCTGCATCCACCATCGCCGGAGCAATTGGACTTGGGTCAGGCGCGGACTGCACAAAAACTAAGCCGCCGACTCCGCGGCGCCCAGGGTCTGGGGCACCCTGCCAGTCTTCAATCCGGCGATAGATATTGAGCACCGATTCGTAGTTCCATGCCGCGTCGCCGGACTCCGATGCGAAAAAATCCCAATCTGCCTTATGCCCGCGCGCCCAAGCCATTACATTGATGCTTGATCCCCCTCCGAGCACCTTGCCCATATTCAGCGGCATGGAACGTCCCTTGAGGTGCGGATTAGGCTGCGCCACAAAGTTCCAATCGCGCTCGCTCCCGAGGTTTTCAAACCAGCGAGCCGCTTCTGTCACGCTTGGCACTTCGTCGCTGCCGCCTGCTTCGAGCAGGAGCACGCTGACGCCTGGATTTTCGGCCAGGCGGCGCGCCACCACCGAGCCAGAGGAACCAGACCCGCAGACGATGAAGTCATACTGCGACCTCAGGTTAGACCTCAGCTTCTCTTGATTCACACGAACGCGCTCGTCGAAATTAACAGCTGATTGTTTTCCATTGTTCGCACCCATCTCAGTTCTCCTTGCTCGTGTGAGGCCTGGCATGGCGTGTCCACCTTGGTGGATCTCACAGCTCAATCAGCAAAACACGTCGCGGATTGGGAGTTGTGCCTGTATCTGCTCGACTGGGGCAAATCTTGCTCAATTCTTTACGACAAAGGAGAATGCGCCGGGGAAAACGATCATGAAAGAGACAAGCGGCGAAAATTCAGTTCAACTGGGTGCTCGCTTCGTCGACGCGGTCGGCGTCTGATGCGCTCACGAGGGGTCTGGCGGAATAATCAGCAGTTTGCCTGTTGTCGAGCGCTCTTGTAGATCGCGATGCGCTTGCGCCGCTTCGTCCAACGCATAGACGTGTTCGATCCGTAGCTTGAGCGTGCCAGCTGCAATCGACTCTATTGAGGCGGTACGCGGGTGCTGTGCATAAAGACGATCTTCCAGGTGCCGGCCTGCTTCTCCAAGAAGGCCGATTCCAACCAGTTCTGGTTCACGGTGCCGGAGGCGTCGGTGACGGAGCCTTTGTTGACGTAGGCGATCCACGCGGTGTTGCCGCTGACATGAACGTCCGGTTCAGTCACGCTCCATTCGTAGCGCTTGCCCGCCGCATGCAGGCTCTTGATGTGTGTCATGATGGTGTCTCCGTCGAATCGGGCGCCTCCATCGAATATATAAAAGCCCGATGCAATCACGGAGTCGAACTTCGCCACATTGTCTTCGCGGGCTGCACTGAAGATGGTGCTCACAGTGTCTAGGACTTGTCTCTGCTCAGAGGTGAGGGTTTTCTCCCGAGTTCTTGCAGTAGAAATGTTCACAAATATGACGAGTGCGACTGCAACAACGACAAAGCTTAAGCGGAATCGTGATGACATCTATAAGCCTCCAATTAAATCATTACGCACAGAGTTCAATCCGCTCCATGAAACTACTACTGCCGGCGGTTCGGCGACGTAGCAGCGAAGCGTGCTTCCAAGAGCTCACGCGCACTAGTCCAATGTAGATGATGATAGCGCTGATTATCGATCGACCCCACCTCAGCACTGTGGCCGAACATCGTTCTCATGTACATCATCCGCTGCCAATCAGGATAGAGTTCTCGATCTGCAGGATCTGTCGCCTTTTGAAGTCGTGAGATCGTGTCACTCAACTCGGCTATGGTCCCTCCATTAATAACTTCGAATCGCTCCCCCGAAACCTCTTGGGCAACCATAGCAAGTTCGCGAGCGCTGATCCGTTCACCAACGATTCGTAGCGTTCTGGGAGTGGATGCGTCCAATGATGCGAGCGCAGTAAAAGCAGCAATGTCGTCGAGCTTCGTAAACTCTATCTTGGAATCAGGGTCTCCCCAGTAAGTCACAGTCTGTTTCTCCAGGTTGAAAGCCGGAAATGGTCCGAGTAGCAGATCAAGAAATGCTCCGTTCAAGATTGACGTCGACCTAATCGCCGTCTTGTCGAGAATGCGGTTGAATTCGCGACGGAGATCTAAGGTGCGGTTTTCAGGTTGTGGCCATTTTGTGTAGTCTGCTGAAAAATCGGACAGGATATAGCGCGGTACGCCGGCCTTCACACACGCGTCGACGAGGATCCTTTGCGTATCGACGATAACATCGCGAAGTCCCGCGAAAGTTGAGACTACACAGGAGGCACCAGTGCAAGCCTCCACTACCTGTTTAAGCTCATGAAAGTCCACTTCGACAACACTTGCCCCAGACCTTGTAAGCGCCTCAGACTTGTCCCTAGCGGTCCCAGTGCGAACAATGGCTCTCACAGCAGCTCCCTGCTTGAGAATTGACTTTACGATACGGCCACCAAGATTTCCTGTCGCCCCGGTGACGACAATCGTTGTTGAATTGTACATTTTCATTCTCCTCTTAGAGTTCGATCCATTCCGTGAAATACGAAGCCAAAGCTGTGCGCCTCGCGGTTAGCCCGTCGTAGTAGTCCGCCCAGTCTGTGATCAAGCCGTTCTCCGTGCGCACGATGGACGTCCCGTTCAACGAGATTGGAACTCTACGTGTGAGTCCGTAGAAAGATTCCGTCAGGATTGTCTGCAGGGTCCATTCCGTGATCACGTGATCTGCACTCAGAAAAATCGTCTCAGTCCGAAGCACCGAGTCTGGATACAGTTCGCGTGTCTTTTGGAAGAATTCACCCAGTTGGTCTATGTCCGTAAATTGCAATCCCAACGCGTAGTCCTTGAACCTGAACTTGTCCGCGAAGCGAGCAATCGCATCTCGGATCTTTCCGTTCTTCAGGTCCGTTATGGCGGTCATCACCACTTCTTCTGAGACTGCCATTTGACTCGAAATGTGACTCACCTCTGTTCTCCTTACTTTCCGATCGCCGGAATCGATCTCAGCCCGAACCGACGAACTGATTGCGAGTATGAAGATTCCCCCGGGCGTTCGCTTTCAGAAAGGAGTCAAACTTCCATCCAATGAACCGAGATTCGTGCGCCTAACCCATGCAATTGCTGGCCGGGGGGCTTCAATCAGGTTCTGCAATACAAGGCGATTCATTTGCCGTGGGGTACTACAGGCCGCGGCGGTATGCACTGGGAGACATACCGAACCTTGATCGAAATGCGGTGGTCAGGTGAGCATGGCTGGAGAAACCGCACTCTGCAGCGATATCGATCAGCGCCATCGCTCCGCCGGCGAGCAGCGTTCGAGCCTTTTCCAGGCGCAGCTCCATCAGATAGCGATGGGGCGTCTGTCCCGTCGCTGCGCGAAACGTTCGCAGGAAATGTGCCCTGCTGTAGCCGGTTTCAGCAGCGAGTGTCGCAAGGTCTAAATTCACACTGATATCGACCCGCATACGTTCCAACACACGGCGTAGCGGGCGTGGCGGCAACGGAGAACTCTTTGAACTTGTATGGGGCCTTTGTGATCGCGTCACATAGAGCAACCGTGACGCAAGCGCGGTCGTCAGCGAGTCGGCGTAGAGAGTCCCGCAGAGTCCCCCTGTCTCTGATTCGTTCAGTAAAAGACGCAGGAGATTCCGCAGATCAGGAGCCTCCGTTCCGTACAGTTGGGGAAGGCCTTCACCCGGACACTTGTCGAGCTGTTCTTGTATGCCGACAATGAAATCTGGCTGGAACGCACCCACAATTACTTCATGCTCGAATTTACTGCGAACTGCGGGCCTGGTTCCCGGGAGCCAGGTCGTGATCGTATTGGGATACTTTTTGTAAGGGGAGAATCGGCCACTACGATAAGCACTTTCTCCCTCGGCGACACGCACATCCCATAGAATTAGAAAGTGGTGCTGAAACGTGGCCGCAGGTTTCTCGCAAGGCAGCATTGTACGGCGCTCTACGGCGAATTTCTTCCATCCGAGCTCGACGCTTGAAGGCGTGCGCAAGGTGGAGGCACCCAAGAAATCACTGATTTCCGTACTCTGGCGTTTAGCAATGAAGTCCGACGGCCTATTTTGTTCATCGCTAGGCAAGAAACTTGTTCCTCCCAAACCTCGCAATGTGTCCTGACCCGGCCGACTGAGCATTTCGCACGACAAGACCCGACTACCTAGGTCGCAGGTAAGGATGCGAACACCTAGCGGATGCTCACAAGCCTGCGCCGAAGCGGTGCCGCAAAGGTCGGCGTATCAAGAGAGCGGGTCTCTAAAACGCAAGTCGCTCAGTGACGCAGAAATTCCTGGCGATATTCTGTAGGACTGACTCCGCACATCCGGCGGAACACCCGTGCAAAATGCTGCTGCGTTTTGAATCCGCAGGCCACCGCGACGTCCAGGACGCGCGCCTCGGCCGCCCGCAACATTTCCTTCGCGCGATCTACTCTGTGGTGCAGGACAAAGTGATGAGGGCTCTCGCCGGTTGACTTCTGAAACATCCGTGAGAAATGAGCTGTGCTCAAGTCCACCGATTGCGCCATGTCGCAAAGGGTAAACTCGTCTTCTATCTTCGCGTGTACGAACTCTTTAATCTTTCGCAAGCGTGTGGAACCCAGCCCGCCTCGGTGCGTCCGCACAGAACGATGCCGCACTGCATAACTGTTGACTAGCGCCACGGCAAGCGCCTGCTCGACGGAATCCAGAAACAGCCTCCCGCTCGGGAACCCCGCAATCGTTTCCGCATTCACCGCAGCGACCAGCGCACCCAACCGCCTGTCAGTCAGGTTATCCACTCTGCGCAATTCGACCTCGCCGCTTGGTCCGTCAGATGCTGCCGTTAGCGCGGCGTCCGAAATGGCGATGCATAGAGCGTGCAAGTCTTCGTTTCGAAACCATTTCTCCGAATGACGAGGAACCAGGCTCATTTCTCCTGCGTCAAAGGTGAGTCTTCTCATCTCAGAACGGTGCAGGCCCACTTCAATGGAACCAGGCCCCAACGCCGTGGCGAGAACGGGCTGATGTTTCACCCACAAGCGCGGCTCTGTGACAGACTCAGGCACATTGAGTTCAACCCTCATCCTTGCCTCACTCGGCGCTGAGTTTAATCCAACTGTTCAGATGACTTTCCTTACATCAACAGAGTCTAAACGGAGGCGACCGCTTTACCTTTGAGGAATTTGATGTCGGCAGCGAGGCCCAAGCCTTCAAGCAGGTTGGCTTGCACTTGCTTTGAGAGGGCGTTGATCTGGTCGACACCGAAGGTTTCGGGGCTAACCAGATACCTCAGCTGCTTCTCTCCAGCGGGAGTCTCGATAATCCGCAGAACGGCGTCCGCAACTTCCTGAGCATTTCCCGCCATGGAGGAAAGTGCCGCGTTGATCTTCGCAGGAATCTGCTTGACAGCGCCATACGTATTGGTGCGGGCCTCGTCGGCAGCCGTCACCATATTGCCGATAACGGGCGTCTCGTAAGGGCCAGGTTGGACAATCACGGATTCGATTCCTTGTGAGGCAAGTTCGTAGCTGTACGACTCAGCCAAGGCCTCGAGTGCAAATTTGCTGGCGCTGTAGAAACCCATGGAGGGACCAACGATGCGGCCGGCGCCGCTGCTGATGTGCATGAGCACGCCGCTGCGTTGGCGCCGCATGTGCGGAAGCACGACGCGATTTATACGAACCGGGCCAAAGAAATTCGTGTCCATGAGACGCTGTGCTTGTTCGGTGGTGACAGCTTCCGCCAGCCCGGAGAGGGCGTAGCCGGCGTTGTTGATGGCGACGTCGATACGACCGGCTTTGGCCACGGTGGCATCCACAGCTCGCTCGACCGACACGTCGTCGGTCACATCCAGTTCAAGAACGTATATTGGCAGCGAATCCTTTTCCGCAAGCGCACGGATTTCGGAGGAATTCTTGGCATTGCGCCCTCCGGGGTCACGCATCGTCGCGAAAACCGTATGCCCTTTGCGAGCCAGGGTCAGGGCGAACAGTCTGCCGAAGCCGGTGCTGGAGCCGGTGATGAGAACCACTTGGTTGGAATTCATGCTTGTTCCTCCTTAAGATAGTGCTGCCGTGGAACCCATTTGATGCCGAAAAGAGCAGCTGGATGCCAAGGATCGCGATGTTCGCTGCGAAATCGCGAAAGATTCAACAGAACAACGGCCGACTGTAACGAGGGTTGACTACGGCTCAAGCACCGGTGCTCGGCCCGGGGCGCAGTGACGATACTGCGCCCTGCTATGAACAACACGCATGGTCGAGTTTTATTCCGGGCATTCCAGGCAGAAGGTAGGCCTCGGCCTTACCCACCACGCACTGCAGGGCTGCGAGACATGCCCCAAGTGTTGATCAATTGAGGATCGGTAACATCCTTTACTCCAATGACCATGAGGGTCATATCGTCCCTTTGGGAAAGGCCGTTGGCGAAGGCCGACATCTCGTCCAAGATGCGTCTGACTATTTGTGGGGGCGTGTCGTCACGGCATGAACGCAGCAGGCTTTCGAGCCGGTTTTGTCCCCACAATTCGCGCTCCGGGTTTTCCGCTTCTGTAATTCCGTCCGTGTACATGACCAATACATCACCAATTTCCAACTGGAACGATTTCGAGATGAATACCGAGCCATCGAGGAGTCCTAGCGGTGTCCCGCTGGCTTCCAAATGGAAGACCTCGCACTGGCTATGCTTCCATCGAAGGACTATTGGGGCATTGTGACCGGCGTTGACGTATCGCAACAGGCGTGTCGCAGGGTCATATTCCGCGTAGAAAAGCGATGCGTAGAGATGCTTGGGTGAAGCGGCGTGAACCAGGCGGTCGACGTCGGCGATAAGCGCGGAAGGATCCGAATGGGCGTGCATGGCCTGCGCACGAAGGGATGCTTGGAGACTGGCCATGAGCAGGGCGGCACCGATCCCCTTGCCGCAGATATCTCCAATGGCGATTCCCCAGCGGTTGGCTTGCAGCGGGAAAAAATCGTAATAATCACCACCGATGCCCTGAGCGGGTTTATAGAAGGTCTCGCAGGCGAGGCCGGGAATGGAAAGGTTCTCTTGAGGGAAAAAGGCTCTTTGAACGGCCCTGGCGTTCTCCAGATCCCTGGTCAGGGCCGTGTGAAAGCCAGAATCTGATTCCGATTCCTTGAGAACCTCCAACAGCGTCTCGACGTGATTGCGCAGCAGGAGTCCTGCTTCTCTCCCACGTCCTTTCTCCAGAGCGTCGACAATCGGTTGGTGTGATTCAACTACCTCGGGGAAATCCCTCGAAACCCATTCGATTGCTCCTCGAATCCGCAGGTCGACAGCCAAGCTGTCCCACACACGAAGTAAGACTTCGTTCCCGGAAGCTTGCAGAATGCGTCGATGGAATGTTACGTCGTGTTCCACGAAGGAATCCAGATCGAGACTGCCGAATGCTGCGCGCATGGCTTCGAGTTCGCGCTGTAACTCAGATGTGTTGCCTTTCAGAACTCGCGTCGCAGCGCGTCCCCCGATTTCCTCCAATGCGGCACGTATCTCGTAAGCCTCTTGCATTTCTTTTGGACATGGAGAGCGAACAACTGCCGACACGTTTCCCGAAAGCGTAACCATTCCAAGCGCCTGGAATTCTGCGAAAATCTTCAACACGGAGTCCTGATCGAGTTGAAATTTGGCCGCAATTTCGGAAAGTCGCACTGGCGAGCCGGCGCGACAGTGGCCATTCGATAGCTCGCCGGCCAGCCGAACCCGCGCGAATTTGCCCGCCGGGTCATTGCGGGCTGCCCATACAGAGGCTTCATTCTCACCGTGATGCAACAGAAACATTTGTATGCTCCGCGAGTTTCGTTCTGGGCAACCGGTCGAACATACCGGCGCAAGATCGCTGGCCCCAGCATGGCCCTCGTCCTCGCTTTGCATCGGTCTCCCTCATTGCCCCATCTTCAGCACGAGGCACGATGTGGTTCCGGTGGCGTAGACCTTTCCATCCGGGCCAACGATGCGACCCTCGGCGGTTACAGTTCGGCTTCCAGCGTGGGTCACTTGTGCCTCCGTGCGTAATCGAGGTACTGCCTCGGTTACGGCGCGCACGAACCGAACATGCAAATCGAGGGTGGTGAAGCCGCGACCTGCAGGCAGCACGCTTTGGACCGCGTACCCGAGCGCTGAGTCGAGTAGCGCGGAGAGCCATCCTCCATGCACGGTTGCGAGCTGATTGTATTGCCACTCGGCCGGCGAACCCTCGAAGACCGCGCGGCCCTCGGCCGCCCCTACAAGCGAGATGCCCAACGTGGCGATGATCGGTGGAGTCGGTAGCTTACCCTCCAGAGTAAGCTGCACCGTCTCAAGGCCGCTCATCGTTCCAGTTGCGGCGGGGCGTACACGTTGATACTTGTAAGCACGGGCGACGACATCAAGAACTTCATCCACGTTTACTCTCCAAATGTTCTGTCTAACGCCAGCTCGGGGCCGACTAACTGTAGACCGCATAAAACCCATCTCCCATCCTCCGCGGCTCTCAACCCACAGCAACACAAAACTTGCCGCCCATCACGCCGAGCGCATGAGCACCCTCGGTCTCGGTGCCGCCGTCCTCATCGTTTCTGCTTGTCACGCTCTGGTTGGACAGAATAGTCTCGCCCATGTTCCATCCAAACGAGATGATTTGTTGCGACTTAGAAGCGCGGGTTAATCACCGCACCTCTGTAGGCTCGTTCGCGAGCAGAATGTCCGCTGCCTTCTCCGCGATTGCGATGACGGCGGCGTTCGTGTTACCGCGGACGACCGACGGCATCACTGAGGCGTCAGCCACACGCAGACCTTCAGTATTGAAAACCCGGAGATCAGAGTCGACGACGCTGCCGATTGCGCACGTGCTCGTCGGATGATAGTTCGTGCCGGTTCGCTGCTCGATGAAAGCCATTATGTCGGTCTCCGCGTCGGATGCGGGAACCGAGAAGGGCGCGCGCCGCACCTTCGACAGATTGGGCTGAGCGAAGAGATCCATCGCCAGCCGGACGCTCACGACCATTGTCGCGCGATCTTTTTCGGTCGCTAGATAGTTGTGATAGATGCGCGGTTTCGCATCAGGGCGCGCCGACCGCAACGCCACCTTGCCGCGGCTGGTCGGCTTCAGGATGGACGTCGTCAGAGTTAAGGCGTGATCGATGGGGGCCGACAGCCCCTCATCGAAGTACATCGCAGGCGCCATTTCAAATTGGCAGTCCGGCACGTTCTCATCGCCACGCGTTGACAGAAACACGCCACCCTCGGCGACATTTGAGGTCAAGGGTCCGCGGCCTTCCTGGTAGAGGGCCACATCTTCCGGCGAACCAGCGCCGAACAGTGACTTCTCGTCGGTGAAATAGCTCATCGCCAGCAGCGGATGGTCCTGAAGATTGGCTCCGACCGGAAGGTCGGCGGTCGTAGGAATGCCGAACCGGGCCAGTTCTTCGGCCGGCCCGATACCTGACAGCATAAGGATTTGTGGTGAGCCATAAGCTCCGGCCGCAAGGATGATTTCCCTGGTGGAAAATAGAGTTTTTTCCTGGCCGTCCCGATGGATTGACACACCGATTGCCCGGTCCCCCTGCAGAAGCAACCGCAGCACGAGGTTGTCCGTGAAAACTTCGAGGTTCGCCCGTTCGCGCGCGGGGTGGAGATATGCAGAAGCGCTACTGCACCGAACTCCATTGCGTTGAGTGAGCTGAAAGCGTCCGATCCCCATTTGCGAGGCCCCGTTGAAATCGTCATTGGAGCGATAGCCCGATTTCGCACCCGCCTCAAGCAGGTGATCGACGAGCGGATGCATGGACCGGCTGTCCTCTACAGCCAGAGGTCCCGAGTGTCCGTGATAGCGTGGGTCGCCCCTCTCGTTGCACTCTGACCTGATGAAGGAGGGCAGCATCTCGCGGTACGACCATCCCGGTGCTCCTTCGTCCGCCCAGCCATCGAAATCCGCTGCGTTTCCGCGGATGTAGATCATGGCGTTCATCGCAGAACTTCCTCCCAGTGTTTTGCCCCGAGGCAAATAGATCCGTCGATTCCCCAAACCCGGCTCCGGCTCACTCGCGAAGTCCCAGTCGTACTTGGTCTTGAACAGCTGCGGAAAGGCTACGGGTATACTGATCTCGGGAGCGTCGTCCGGCCCTCCTGCTTCCACCAATGCCACACGGATTTTCGGATCCTGGCTGAGTCGCGCCGCTAGCACGCATCCGGCGGAACCCGCCCCGACGATGACGTAATCAAATTCTTGTCGCGCTTTCATGGATGGCCTCTGCGGAGATATTCACATCGTGCGGAGCGAAGTACATATTGTGTTGCAGGCCGATTTGAGCAATGCGTTCCATCGCTTCAGAATCTAGCGGTCCTTCCTTCGGATGATGCGCTCATCAAGGCCTCCAGATCGCGGCTCCTTCTCGCTCAATGTCTTTCGAGGTGGTGATGCCCGGTCCCGACTTGCAGGACCGGGCAGGCTTTCCGTTGTCCGCCGTTTTATCTGCGGATGTCACGGTTACTTAGACCCGACGAATCCATCCGTGTTCCCACCGGCGGCCACATAAAATCCGACGATTTGTCCGCGGTCGTTGATCCCATTGATTGTGGTCGTGCCGATGCCATTGGGATCATCGACCGACGTAAACTCTCCGTCGTTAAAGATGAAACCGTGGGTGAGCCCGGACGCATCAACGTATGTCCCAACGACCTCATCACGATTGTTCAAGCCGAACGCCTGCGTGAGCGTTGACCCTGGGAAATCGAGGGTCTTGAATTCACCTTTGGAGATCAGAAAGCCATGGTTCTTCCCGGCGCTATCGATGTAGAACCCCGAGATCGATCCATTGTCGTTGATGCCGGTGGCTTGGGCGCCGCCTACGGCTGCCGGGATTGTGATCACAGAAAACACTCCGCCCTTGTGGTCAAAAATGTAAGGATGATCGATGCCTGCGGCATCGGCGTAATAGCCGGCAGCCTGCTCAAGGTTATTCAGGCCGAGAAGTTGGTTGAGCGTTGTGCCGGGGAAATCCACGGTCGTGAAAGTGCCGTTGATATCCAGGAACCCGTGGTTGGTTCCGGCGTTATCGATATAGAACCCGTCGGTATAGCCCTGGTTGTTGATTCCAATCACCTGCGTTTGCGCGGAATTGGGAAAATTCTCCAAAGCGAAATTGCTTCGAAACGAGAAGACGAAACCTACGTTGCTTGCGGCGCCATGATAGCCGGCAATCGCTTCAGAATCGTTGATGCCCAGCAGCTGAGTGAACGTGTCGTTCGGGAAACTGACTGTTCTGAAATCAAAACGCTCACGCTCCTCCCCAGCTAGTGTTGCAGTTGCACTGCAGAGGCACATCACCGCCACCAGCGCGAATGTAAATACAATCTTCATGTTCTCCCCCATTTGCATGCGAATTTCGTGTTCTGATATTTGTTGTTGATGGAAATGTTTTTGCCGAGTGAGGCGGGACTAACTGCGGCCTCGGGTTGCAGGAACGATCTCGAAGTCTCCAGATTGTGCCTCGCCGTCAGGGTAAAATGCATCGAATTGGATGCATTCCACCCCGACAGCATCGCGAATCATTTTGGACGATTACTGGTCATTCCCTTTGGTCAACTCCGTCGAAACGGCCGTCAAATAACCAAACAATCCTCCGGAGCCATGATTCGGTCCGGCCGTGAAGTACACCTCTGCGGCGGGCGCGGCTGCGGCATCGCTGTTGGCCGGGCTGACATTTCCAGGGCTGAGTGACCAGATGCCATTGACGGCCAGCGGCTTACCGCTGGCATCCTGCAGCAGCCCGTCAAATTTTCCGGTGGCCAGGTCATAGGCAGCGATGAAGCCACTGGACTGGGTGTCGCCGCCTCCCGCGAACTGCCCGATGAGCAGGTCGTGGCTGAAGCGCCCGAAATCGAGCGGAGCTAGAGCCACACCCCACGGAGCGTTCAGCCAATCACCGTGCTCTAGACGCCGCAAGAGACGACCCGTGGAATCATAGATGTCCACGAAGCCCAAACCCGGACCGTCTGTTTCAAAGCGTGCACCTTTCTCGAGGAGCACATAGGTGACGACAATGTCGTTACCGATAGCTTTCACATTGAAAGGCACGTAGGAGCGCGGGAGATCGTCATCCACGAAAGCGTTATCAGAGTGGCCTTCGTGATCCGAGGAGTTCTCTTCGAAGTGCCGCGTGGATAGGTCTACAGGGCGAAATGCGCTGTCATAAACATCCACGCGGCCCTTGGTGAAATTTGCTGCGTAAAGATACTGGTTACCTTCAATGAAAGCGCTTGTCAGGCCGGTGTAGCTCGATCCGTCCGTAGTTTTGACCACAGTCACAGCCTCGGTCGACGGCGGTGCAGCTCCTGGCACAACAGCAACAGTTGGGTTCCATCCGGCAATCGTTCCATCAATTGTGCAGAAGAGGAATACGGCCGGTTTTCCCGGGGCCAGCAAAAAATCTGTCTGACTGCCGTTGAAGATAGTGCCGGTTGGCGAACCCGTTGGCTTGTTCTTGTTAGTCGGATCGGCGGGCGGAATGGTAACGATCAACGACTGTTTCACTCCTGCACCGTCGTAAAGTGTACTGAAGCCCGTCGCCTTGTCGGAGATCCACCAGGGTGAGCCGGAACCGCGGGATATCCCCCAGGGATTGACCAACTGAGGATCGGTCACAGGAGCGACTCCCGATGTATTGGAAACAAGATTGGTTTGAGTGTAGTGCTGCCCAAAGCAAACGGCGCCCATCATCAGAGTCAATACTGCTATGGTGCCGAGGCGTACTAAGGTCTTCATCTGCAAGTCTCCTTTTAGCTCTGCATCCGCTTTCGCGGGTGCTCGGAATAAGAACACCTGGCAAGACGAGTTATTCCCGAATGGCGGATCCCAAAAACGCAAACCTTAAGAAGGAGCCGTGATCGCTGCACGCACCTCCAAAACATTTCACTCGCGGGGCAGGGGTTGTTTCCTACGGCCATCGCAGTTGTCAATCAGGGGAGATTTCAATGCGAGGACAATAACGCGGTCGTAATTCCTAAGACTTCATCTTCATGCCGATGCTCGGGCATTTTTCTTCCATGGAGGATCGCCAGAGATTCGTCGAGGGCAAGCCGTACCAGCCAATTGCGGAAAGTGCCCTCGTCATCAAATGTCGTGACATGGCGGGCGGCCGAGAGCAGGCAATTCTCTGCAGCAATAACTGCGCTGTCAGGATTGCCAAGCACGCGGTGTGCCACAAAATAGAGCAAGCGGCGATATCGCGCAGCCCGAACGTGAAAAGATATGCGGTTATCCGTTGAACTCTCCAAGACTGGAACAACTTCGCGCAACTGCAGTTTCAAGGTCACGGTGGCCCGCCTTTTCGCTTCTAGTTATCGTTTGCCGCTCTGGGCTATTTGGTTTTTGCCGCTTAGCTGGGGCTGGAAATAAGACACCGGATGCGTCGTTCTATTCCCTCGCCGTGCGCTCGCTATAGACGTGGGCGATGTGCGGGCAGGCAAACACCTCGAAGGAAACATTTCGAGCCAGAATCTTCTCGCTTCGTTTCCTTTAGTGCTCGACAAGATTCTGGTCCGCCATATTCTGATGACAGACTAGACAGGAGTGTTGCGGGGAACCCGTTAAAGACGCCACCAACGCGTACGAAAGACCGTGATTAGTCCAAGTGATAACCTCGAAGCTTGCTTCACTCCGATAGTGAAAGGTGAGACTTCCCGACTGTAATTGTTCTCCGCCTGCCACGGCCGCCGATTTGCTGGAGGCGACCAGCAGAGTGATTTTCTCCGTTAGCGTCTCGTAGGCGACGAGTGCGGTTGGGTGGCCCTTGTAACTCACCAGACGCGCACCTGTCAGCCAGTAGAGCTCCTTGTCCTTTGGCGCAGACTGGGAGCTCGGGAGCTGAAAGTGGAATGGTGTTTTGCCTGCAAACCAATCTGTCACTACCCCAGGCGAGCGGGATCGGCATTGTAGTGGTAAGTCCCCGTCCAGGTAACTTCGGTGAATTTCGGTGGCAGCCTCCACGAAGTCATTGGCTCGTATGCTCCGGACGGCAGCTGGAATGAACATTAGGCTAAGAATGAACACCAGCGTCACCGCCGCCAGGAGCTTCCAACCAAAAACAAGCCGAGTAACGTTTTGCAACCATCGCGTCCACTTTTGCATGAGTGTTTCGCGACTCCGGCCAGATAGAGGAGTGCCTGCTCGTTCTTGCTGTGTGACGGCCGCCTCTACACGGTCCCGAAGAGCTTTTGGCGCCAAATAGAGTGGCCGTGTTTTGCGCAAGACGGACGTTAACGCCAGTTCTTCCTGCAAGCGGTCCCTGCAATTGGAGCAGCCCGCTAAGTGTGCGCAAAAGTCTTCAAACCTTTGGCCCGTCAATGCATTGTCAAGATAAAGCAGTATGTCAGTGCTGCGTTCGTCCGAGTGGCTCATTCTGTCGCTCCCTTCGCCTTTCGATCGGGAGTGCGCAAAGTATCCGAGAGCAGCGACCGGAGTTTGGATCGCGCTCTGCCGAGTCGAGACATCACTGTGCCGGCCGGGCAGCCCAACAAAGTGGCGATCTCCTGGTAGGACAGTTCTTCATACTCGCGCAGCACGATAATCTCGCGAAACTCGTCGGGAAGTTGCCGGATCGCTACTCTCACCTGCGCGCGCTCCACTTTGCTTACATAAAGAGCATGTGGATCCTTCGACGCTTCCACGGCCAGTCCCAGAGTGCTTTCGTCCACATCGAGCTCGACGATTTGGGGCGCGGTACGCCGCTGTCGCACCTGATTGAGCCAGATGTTTCGCAGGATTGTGAACAGCCAACTCTTCGCATTGCTGCCAGGCTGCAGACTTTCAACTGCTTTAACGGCACGAACACAGGTTTCCTGCACAAGATCCTCTGCTTCGGTGCGGTCGCGGCTAAGAACCAGAGCGTATCCATACAGCCCATCGAACACATCATCGAGAACCTGGCCAAGGAAGCGGCGTTTTTCACATGGAAATGTCATGACCACACAGCACGCACCGGGAGAGACAGGAATTGGGTAAATCGGATTCCGGTGACCATGTTGTCCATAAAAGCGAACATTCCCCTGAGCGAAGAAATAGCTCTCCTTCGTCCTGGTTCGTATTCTGGAATTCTGTTTTGCCGCCATATTGGCGCGCGGCTCTTGGTCGCCGGGATCGCGACCGGACCTGTCGCCTGGGAGCGGTGTCTCAGAGCGGACCGCAAGAAACGTGGAGGAACTTGCCATTGTTTACGCACAGCCCCCCGTGTCGCGTTGTTATGGTTCGGTAGGTATAACACCGCGCTTCAAGAAATATTCCCGCCACGAAAACAAGTTATCTGGAATTTCGCATGGCTTTGTTTCGAATGTGGGCGCGTTTTCTTTTATAGGCGGAATAACGTGACGGGCCGCGTGTATTGCCTTCAGGCGCTAAATCGGGCGCATCTGCCTCGCGCTGGAGTTCTATCGTGCTTCCCTATCTGGGCCCGGAGATCATCACTGTCATAAAAGCAGCATCTAGCTTTGCTCCAAACGATTCACGGAGCAACTCTCGCCCGAATTTCCGCAAAAGTGACGACATTATCCTTCCGTCGATGGTCTTGTCATCTACACTGAGGTACTCCAATTCGAGTACGGCAAGTGTCCTCGGCGTTTGGATCCGTTGGCTTCCCTGATGGATCCACGACCTGACGGCGCAGCCAATTTGAACCCGATCGGATAGCTCATGGCCTTCCTTGGTATTCCTTCCGTAAGAGATGAAATGACGCTGCCCACGCACCACGCCGATTAGTTTGTCGACACACACGCGCTTGTCCGCTTTCAACAACATTTGTTCATGTGCGAATTGTTTGTCGATTTTCGGGCGACAGAATCAGGAAACCAGTCACGCAGATTGAGTCGTCCCGGAATGTGCGCCGCTGGACCGAATCTTGAGGAAATTTGAAGGGTAAGATGTGCAACCACGGGACGAGAAATGCATCGAATCGAGTGGCGTGTAAAGAGCCGAGGGTGATGGTCGCAGCGTATTGAGTTTGGGTTCTGACGAGGATCCGCGCATTCCTCTTCTGCAGGGCCAGTCTTTATTGGGTGGGCTAACAGAGGAAAGCTCTATGGGATCCAACCCCAACATTTCATCTTCACGTCTCGCTCATCTGACTTGTCCTACTTCCGTTGTTAATTCCAGCGAAAGCAATTCCTGGGACGGCCTTCTCCTTGAGCATCACCGAATTCCCGAAGGCGAGCGGGCAGAAACTGTAACCGATAAGCATGTTTTGTGGCTTTGGACAACCTCTTATTCCGGCGAATACGCGGGACCGGGCGGGCGCTTTGTCCGTTGTTCGAAGGGGCGCGGAGCACTCACTGTGACGCCGGTCGGAGTTGTCCCAACGTTGCACACTTATACGCGCTCGGAAGTTATCCTCTGTGCGTTGGACTCACATTTCGTACGAGACATCTTGTTGGAGTTGGATCGGCAGCCCAGAGCTGAACCTGTCATCCGTCCCAAGTTTCAGGACTCATCCATTCGACGCCTCATGACACTTCTTTCGGAAGAAGTTCGGGCTGGGGGTCCTTCAGGCAAATTATATTCGGATTCGCTCGCTCACGCGCTCGCAATCCGATACCTCCTCTTGGATGAACGTCCGACCCACCAAAAAGCGGATTCGGCCGTATCTGCCCTTCCACCCTATGCGTTAAAGCGCGTTCTAGAACGGATTGAGCATAGTTTCCAGTCCGAGATCAGCCTTGCCTCGCTGGCAGAGGATGCGGGTTACAGCCGCGGACACTTTCTTAAAATGTTCCGCACGTCTATGGGCATGACACCTCATCGATATCTGCTGAAGCGCCGTATCGATCACGCCCGATCCCTCTTGAAACGACGAGAAATAAGTATTATTGACGTTGCTGCGGATTCTGGCTTCTCCAGCCAAGCGCACCTGACGCAGGTCTTCCGCGAGCACGTCGGAGTTACCCCAGGCGAGTACCGTCGCAATCAGTAACACAATCCTGAAAAAACCTCCCTTCTCTGTAAGACGCATCACCACGGAACGTCTATCGTTGGTCTGTGGCCCCACTCGAGCATGCCGATGGACTGTTCACTTATGCGATGGCGCTCACTCGCAACTCTTTCGAAGCTGAGGATTTGGTGCAGGAAACGTACGTTCGCGCCATGGAAGCGATGGGACGGTTGCGCGAACACAGTGATGTAAAGGCATGGCTGTATACCATCCTGCGAAACATTCGGCTCAACCAGATACGGCAACTACGTACCAGGCCGAAGTTGGTCGAACTTGATGCGCATGAGAATGCGGCTGACCTCGTCATAGACTCCGGCAGAGACCCCCACGCGGTTTACGTGAGCAAAGTGGAACGCGACCAGGTACGAGTAGCGATACAGCATCTTTCCGAGGAGTTTCGCGAGATCATCGTGCTGCGGGAGTTTGCTGAGCTTTCCTATCAGGAGATCGCCGAATTGTTGGATTGCCCACTTGGGACCGTCATGTCACGCCTCGCAAGAGCCCGCTCGGAATTAGGATCCTTGCTTTCCGCTACCCAGACGTCTCTGCCGACGCACGGGAATGCGAGAAGACCTCGCCCCCTCCATGAGAGATAAAAAATGAACCCTGCACCGAGCACAGGGCCGACATTCGTGTATCTCTTAACGAACAACTAAGCGGCCGTACGTTTGAATTCTTCAGCCCCTCATGAGGGGCTGTCCTGATTCGAGAAGTCACGTGGAGGAACAGCAAGCGCTGTCGCCTCTCGGACCTATCCTACCGATCGCACCGCGTTATGTGACCCTGGACGGGATTCGGGCGCACACTGGCGGGCCCAGGTAATGCATGCATGGTGCAGCGTTCTCGGCACGTATGCAGAGTACGCCGTGGCGCTTGCCGAACGGGTCGTGTCGATCCCAGACGACGTTACCTTCGAACAGGCAGCCGCCGCGCTGCTGGGCTCTGAAAAAGCAGTCGAGTTGAACTATTCTCAGCAGGTGACGCCATACTGGCTGGTGCAACCCGTGTTTCAGTACTACGTCGACGTCGGCGCCAATGCCGCATTGGCGAACGCGCCCGTTTTGGGTTTCCGCACGAAGGTCAATTTTTGAAATGGTGGGAGCGCCATGAAGACCAGAACCGAAGAACTAAAAAACATCGCAGGGCAGCAATTCGATTTGTGCGTGATTGGCGGTGGGGCCACGGGTGCTGCTTGCGCGCTAGATGCGCAGTTGCGGGGGATCCGCACCGTGCTTGTCGAAGCAGGCGACTTTGCCGGGGCTACCTCCAGCGCGGCCACGAAGATCATTCACGGTGGCGTTCGTTACCTGGAAGAAGCCATCAAGGGCGCGGATCTGCAGGAATATCACGTACTGGTGCGAGCATTACATGAGCGGGTTCGTATGCTGGAAAATGCGCCCCACCTCACGCGGATTCTCGAGTTCCTGGTGCCGAGCTACCGCTGGATCGACGTGGCCTATCTCGATATCGGCCTGAAGATATACGACTGGCTGGCGGGGCCGGGCCGCATCTCTCCGAGCAAGTTTCTATCGCTGGAAGAAACCCTGAAGCGCATGCCGGCCCTGAATCAGAAGGGATTGATCGGCGGCGTGGCCTATGCCGATGGCCAGTTTGACGACGCTCGGTACAACATGATGCTGGTGCAATCCTTCACCATGGCTGGAGGAAATGCGTTGAATCATGCCAGGGTCACGGATTTCCGGCGTGACGCAAATCGAAAACTCTCCGGATTAGTGGTCAAGGACCAATTGACCGGTCACGCGTTCGCAGTCGATGCCAAAGTGATCGTCAACGCCACGGGGCCGGTCTCGGACTCCATTCGCCAGATGGCGACGCCCACAGTGGGCAGGCGCATGCGGCCCAGCAAAGGCGCGCACATTCTGTTACCGCTGGATGTCTTTCCCACCAATGACGCGCTGCTGGTTCCAAAAACGGAGGACGGCCGCGTCCTGTTTGCCGTGCCCTGGAATGGAAGGCTGCTGGTCGGAACCACGGACGAAGAAGTATCGCCCGATGCCGAACTGCTCGTCACCAAGACGGATGTAGAGTACATGCTGCGGCAGCTCAATCAGTATCTGGCGCGCCCGGTCTCTCCCGACGAAATCGTCAGCGGCTTTGCCGGCGCGCGGCCCCTTGTTGGCTCCGAAGGCGAAGTCGATACAAAGAAACTTGCTCGCGACGACGTGATCGAAGTGGACCCTGTCAGCGGGCTTATCAGCATAATGGGCGGCAAATGGACAACGCATCGCGCCATGGCAGAGGATACGATTAACTGTGTCCAGCAAGCCTTGGGCGTGTCCCCTACGGATTCCTTGACTCGCAACCACGTTCTTTACGGAGGGGAGGGTTTCACGGGCGACTATGATGAAAAGCTCAGCCGCAAGCACGGGCTCTCGGAAGCGGCGGCGCGCCATCTCACATCCAAATTCGGCACCGCTGCGGAGAGGGTTCTTGCACTGGCGAGCGAAAACGCGTCACTCGCTCGGCCGATTCTCGCCGACTTTCCGGCCATCGGGGCGGAAGTGGTCTATGCCGTCCGCCATGAGATGGCGGCCACGATCGAAGACGTTCTTGCTCGGAGGATCGGACTGCAATTTCATTCCTGGCGTGACGCGATTGACGCCGCTCCGGCGGTCGGCCGACTGATGGCCGAGGAGTTGCACTGGGACGAAGCATATGCCAGCGAAGCGGTTCACGGCTACGGGGAAAAGATCCTTCACTTGCTTGACTCGGCGGGATTATCCCGCAACCGGCCTTTGACAAAGCAGGCGTTACAGGAATGAGCTCGGCCACAAGTTCCGCCTGAAACTATGCGGAACGAATCAGAAGTTCAGGAGAAGTACCTTGGCAAACTACATCGGCGCAATTGATCAGGGCACAACCAGCACTCGATTCATCGTGTTTGACCGTTCGGGGCGCGTAGTCTCTGTGGCGCAAAAAGAACATGAGCAGATCTATCCCAAGCCCGGATGGGTGGAACACAACGCGGAAGAAATCTGGCAGCGCACACGCGAAGTGATTGCGGAAGCGATGGCAAACAGAAAGCTGCAGCCGCAGGATCTGGCTGCAATTGGCATTACCAACCAGCGTGAGACAACCGTTGTGTGGAACCGCAGGACCGGCAAGCCGCTCGCCAACGCTCTTGTCTGGCAGGACACCAGGGTCGCCAGCTACGTGACCGAAATGGCAAAAGCCGGCGGGCAGGATCGGTTTCGCGGAAAGACCGGACTGCCGCTCACTACATATTTCAGCGGCCTGAAAATTCGGTGGCTTCTCGAAAATGTCAAGGGCGTGCGTGAACTTGCCCAGTCCGGTGACGCCATCTTTGGAAACATTGATACTTTTCTCGTTTGGCATCTGACCGGTGGCCCTCAGGGCGGCGCTCATATCACTGACGTCACCAACGCCAGCCGCACCCAGCTGATGAATCTGGAGACCTTGTCCTGGGATCAAGAGCTGCTCGACGCGTTTGGAATTCCAGAGGCGATGCTGCCAAAAATTCGTTCCAGCAGCGAGAAATATGGGGTTGCGAAGGAATCCTCGATAAAAGATGTGGCCATTGCGGGAATCCTGGGAGACCAGCAGGCCGCGTTGGTTGGTCAGACCTGCTTTGAGGCGGGCGAGGCAAAAAACACCTATGGCACCGGCTGTTTTTTGCTGATGAACACCGGCACGCGAAAAGTGGACTCTAAGTCTGGTTTGCTGACGACCATGGCGTACAAATTAGGCGACCAGCCAGCTCACTATGCGTTAGAGGGAAGTATCGCCATCACTGGCGCATTGGTGCAATGGGTTCGCGACAACCTCGGCCTGATTGAAAAAAGCTCTGATATCGAAAAACTCGCACGAACGGTGGACGACAATGGCGGTGTTTATTTCGTTCCTGCATTTTCCGGTTTATACGCCCCTTATTGGAAAGACAGCGCTCGCGGTGTGATCGCCGGCCTGACACGCTACGCCAACAAGGGACACATTGCACGCGCAGCACTGGAGGCGACGGCGTTTCAGACCCGCGACGTCCTGGAAGCGATGGAAAAAGACTCCGGCATCAACCTGGATGTACTCCGCACCGACGGCGGCATGGTAAATGACGAGCTGCTGATGCAGTTCCAGGCGGACATTCTCGACCGGCCGGTTGTTCGTCCGGTTACAAAGGACGCGACCACCGCGCTCGGCGCGGCCTACGCCGCCGGTCTGGCCGTTGGCTATTTCAAGGACCTGAAAGATCTGCGTGCAAACTGGGCGGTTGACCACACTTGGAAGCCGAACCTGAATAACGGGAAGCGCGAGGAGATGTACAACCTGTGGAAGCGGGCGGTCACCCGCTCGTTCGATTGGGTGGGCTGAGTTTAGTACCGGAGACTTTCGATGCTTGCAAAATGTTGGGTACACTTGTGCTGTTCTTGCTGGGCGACGGTGTGGTTAGAGGAGTCTTGCTCAAACGCTCGAAAGCGGAGGGCGCCGGCTGGATAGTAATCACCAATGGTTGGCGTTCGCGGTGATGGCGGGCCTGTTCACATCCATCGTCTGTGGCAGCAGTGATGCCTACCTTAATCCGGCGGTGACCGTGGGCTTTGCCGTGTCGTCTGGACAGTTTCCAAAGGTCGCCCCATATATCGTTGCGCAAATGGCTGGTCGATTCACGAGCGCTACTCTCGGGCCACTCATTGGAGGCAGTTTGGCCGGCATATTTCTGCGAGCCATCAGTTAATAGAAGGAGACCTGGTCATGAAAAAGTTCATCAACCGTCCCGAGAACGCAGTTGCGGAAATGCTGGAAGGACTAGCCGTTCTCAATCCGGGTCTGGTGCGCCTGGCGGGGCACAAGGTTTTGTGTCGCGCGGATGCGGAACGAATCCGCGACCAGCAAGTGGCCATCATCTCCGGTGGCGGCAGCGGGCATGAGCCTGCGCACGCAGGTTACGTCGGTGAAGGCATGTTGAGCGCCGCGGTGGCCGGAGAAGTTTTCACCTCGCCAGATACCGACTCCATTCATGCTGCGGTCAAAGCGGTCGCGGGAAAACCTGGGGCGCTGCTGGTGGTCAAGAACTACACCGGCGACCGGCTGAACTTCGGTTTGGCGGCCGAAATGGCGCGGTCTGAAGGCGTTCCCGTCGAAATGATCATCGTGGACGACGATGTTGCACTGGAAGGAAAAGGGCAATTCGCGGGTGCGCGCGGTCTCGCCGGCACGGTTTTCATTCACAAACTTGTGGGAGCTGCTGCGGCCGAGGGCAAGAGCCTCGACGAAGTTGCCGCCATTGGCAGGGGTGCGATTAAGTCCCTGGCTACCATGGGCGTCTCGTTCTCCGCTGGCACTTCGCCCGCAGTCGGAAGACCCAGCTTTGAACTGGACGAAGACGAGATGGAACTCGGCCTGGGTATCCACGGCGAACCCGGCGTGACGCGCACCCGCATGCAACCCGCTGATGAACTGACCGAAACGCTGCTGAACCAGATTCTGAAACACGGCAACTTCGGCAAAGACCGGCGCGTGGTGGTGATGATCAACAATCTCGGCGCTACCACCGAGATGGAACTCGCCATTGTGTCCCGCCATGTGTTGGCTGTTCTCGAAAAGAAGTCATACACGGTCGAGCGAATCTATTCGGGGACATTGTTGTCATCTCTCGATATGGCTGGAATTTCGATCTCGGTTCTTGGTGTCAGCGACGCGTCGCTGCGCTGGCTCGACGCCCCGACGTCGGCCCCCGCCTGGCCCAATGTGTTGAAACGGCGGCCGGGCCAAGTGGATACGCAAACGGCGCCGACGGTCGGCGTGAACCAGGGTTCCGCGCCCATTGAGAAAGCGCGGACAGAAACGGGCCAAAGAATAAAACGGGCCATCGAAGCCGCTTGCAGGGCCCTTATCGAAGCGGAAGGCGAGCTGACGGAAATGGATCGCATTACAGGTGACGGCGATCTAGGCGTGAGCATGAAGCGCGCGGCCGTGGCCGTGCAAAATTCCGTGGAATCGTACCCTCTCGACGATGCTCCCGCGACTCTGAAAGCGCTCGGTCAAACTCTCCGCCGTGCGTTGGGTGGATCATCCGGTCCACTTTACGGGGTCTTTTTTCTGCGGTGCGGCAATGTCCTGGAAAATCTCGGCTGGAGGGGGCTCGCGCAGTGGGCCAACGCGCTCGAAGAAGGAGTCCGTGCCATCAGCGAGTTGGGCGGCGCGAAGCCCGGCGATCGAACCATGTTGGACGCGCTTCATCCATTCGGAGCGTCTCTGAAGAGCGCGGGAGCAAGTGCGTCGCGCGAACTGGCTCTGGCCGCAGTGGAAGAGGCGAAGCGCGGGGCCGAAGCGACCGCGCAGATGACGCCCCGTCTGGGAAGATCAAGTTATCTGGGAGATCGCGTGATTGGCCACTCTGATCCGGGCGCGATGGCGGTCGCCATCTGGTTGGGTGCGGCGGTTGATGCGCTTTTCACTACCGAATTGCCTCAAGGGCGAGCGGTGTCAAGCACTGTCGGTTGAAAATGCCGGACGAGTCGCTATGAACGTATATTGGCTTGGCGACTGTACCGATGACACTTGCTGTGACGATTTTCTCCGGCGAGTTCACGGCGAACGGCGCCAGCCCGGTCGGCAGCATCTCCGGTACTGAGGATATCGGTGCACCGAGCGGGGCAAGCTCTGGCGATCCGGCGTCAGCGTGAATTCCACGTATTCCAATAGTCCATCTCTCCGGCAGAATTTCATCTTCGACCGGAGTCGCTAACTTCGACCAGTTGTTAGTGAAGCCACTGCATTTCCGAGGTTACTTTCCGCATAGAGTTGAGATACAAAAAAACGGCATATCGAAGAAGTGCAGTGCCGACACGAGTTTCCTGGTGTACGCTCTGTTTGACTCATGACAAGAGTAGCGAAACAAGCCGAGCGCAGCGGTCATTTGAAAAGTCGGCCGATATTTTGTGCGGCTCTATTCACTGCGCTCGCTGTCCCTGCCAATGGCCAAACAACGCCAAAATCGGTTAACGGCGGGGCCACCCCGGTTCAAGCCGTAGGTTCGACGCCCGATGTCGCAAACTACACCGACGTCACTTCTGCGCTGAACATAAAATTCGAGTACGTCGCCTCGCACACTTCCAGAAAATACCTGATCGAAACAATGGGATCCGGTGTTGCCTTGTTTGATTACGACAACGACGGGCGGCTGGATATTTTTGTGGTCAACGGGGCTCCGCTCGGCGATCCCACGCCAAAGGGGACGATTCCGCAGAAAACTGGCCCCATGGATTGGAACCGGCTTTTCCACCAGAAAAAGGACGGGACATTCGAGGACGTGACCGAAAAAGCCGGACTGCAAGGAGTGGGTTATGGAATGGGAGTTGCAGTCGGCGATTACGACAACGACGGATTTGAAGATTTATACGTAACCGCCTATGGTGGAAACAAGCTTTATCACAACAACGGTGACGGAACTTTTACCGACGTGACCGAGCGCGCCGGCGTGGCTGGCAGTGGATGGTCCACCAGCGCGGCTTGGGTTGATCTTGATGGCGACGGTCTCCTTGATCTTGTCGTGCTCCGTTACCTGCAATGGGATTTTGATGACATCTATTGCGGCGAACGCAGAGAGGGTTACCGCTCGTATTGCCATCCTGATTCCTTCCGACCGATCGCGCCTCTTGTGTATCACAACGACGGAAACGGCCACTTCACGGAAATCGCGGCGAAAGCGGGTCTCGCTCTCCCCGGCAAGGGATTGGGCATCGCGCTTGCGGACTACGACCGCGATGGCCGCATCGATCTGTTTTTCGCCAATGATTCCATGCCCGAATTTCTTTACCACAACAAGGCAAATGGCGCCTTCGAAGAAGTCGCGCTGCAATCGGGCGTGGCCGTGGATAGCGAGGGGCATTCGTACGCGGGAATGGGTGTGGATTTTGCGGATTACAACAACGATGGCCTGCCCGACATTGTCGTCACTGATCTGGCCAGCCAAATCTATGCGCTCTATCGCAACAATGGCGACGGCACGTTCAACTACGAGAGCTATCCTTCCGGAATCGGGCTGATGACCATGAAACATTCCGGCTGGGGCGTGCGTTTTCTCGATTTTGACAACGACGGGTGGAAGGATCTTCTGATCACGCAGGGACACGACCTGGACACGATCCAGCTTACGTTTCCGGATCTTCGGTACAAGGAGCCGATGCTGCTGGCGAGAAATACCGGCAAGGGTTTCGTGGACGCTTCCGCGCAAGCCGGCGCCGTTTTCCAAAAAGCCTGGGTGGGACGCGGGTTGGCGATCGGAGACATTGATAACGACGGCCGATTGGACGCTGTAGTCACCACAAACGATGGCACGCTGCACGTTCTACACAACGCAACGCAAAATCAAAACCACTGGCTGATGCTGGAACTCGTCGGTCACCGCAGCAATCGGGACGCGATCGGAGCGGAAGTAAAGTTGGTCACCGCGAAGGGCACACAATGGGCGACCGTGACGACGGCGGGCAGTTACCTCTCTTCGAGTGACAAACGGGTGCATTTTGGTTTGGGCTCCGAGTTAGCAGCTCGAACTATTGAAATTCGCTGGCCAAGCGGCATTCACCAAACGTTGAAAGATATCCACGCGGATCAGATCCTGAGGGTCGAAGAACCCCAGGCCGATACCAACGAAAAAAATCAGCCGAGATGAAATTGCACCGTCGCTGAAAATCATCAAGCTTCCTCAAGTTAAGGCTTTTTCGGTGTTGCCGCGATCGCAATGCCGGTTCCTTCTCTCAAGGTGTGGATCGCATCCACGGCCAAATGATCAAAGTGCTCCACCAGCCCACTTGGCCAGTGCACCTGCACTGCCTCGACTTTATCCACGGCACCCAGGCCAAAGTGCACCCGCAAATCGTTTTGCGAAATGTAGCTTGAACCGCTGCGCACCTCATCTACCAGTGTTCTCTTCCCTATCTTCAAAGTGATTTTCGCGCCGATTCCGTCCCGATTGGAACGTGTTCCCACCGTTTTGAAAGCGATCCAGTGGTTTTCCGAATGCACCGTATTTACCAAAAGACTCGGCTTCGCATAAACATTGTTGATCACCGCAGAAAGCTGTCCGTTGTTCCACAAATCCCCCACCGCCAGGCCGCGCGCCGAGGTCGGTGCCGTAATCCCGGGTCCCGCCGCCGCCGATATATCCGTGAACGTTCCATTGCCATTGTTGTGATAAAGAAGGCGCGGCTCCATATAGCCGCTACCGAGGTGAAATTTATCCACCTCCGGATAAACGTGGCCGTTCGCGAGAATCAGGTCCGGCCAGCCATCGTTGTCGAAGTCGAAGAACATCGTGCCCCAACCAAGGTATTGCGTGTGCAGGCCAAGTCCGGCGGCAAACGTAACATCCGAGAAGATTCCCTCCCCGTCGTTGCGGTAGAGAGTCGGCGTGTCGTCTGAGAAGTTAGTTTTGAAAATGTCCAGCCGGCCGTCGCCGTTGTAATCGGCGATGGTCGTCCCCATTCCAGCCTGCTCGCGTCCGTCTTCGTTGAAGGAAACTCCCGCCATCACGGCAACGTCGGTAAACGTGCCGTCGTGGTTGTTGTGATAGAGAATGCTGGGGGCGCTGTCGCAGGCGATGTAAATATCCGGCCAGCCATCATCGTCAAAATCAAAGGTGGATACGCTGAAAGCGTAATGACCGTTGGTGCGGTCAATGTGCGCCTTGGTGGTGACGTCGGCAAAGGTTCCATTGCCGAGATTCTCATACAGGATATTCTTTGAGCCCGGCAACCCGCGCGGCCCGCACATCACCGGAACGCCCTTCCACACACAGGAATTTCCCTGGCCCGGCACGGGCGTCGTGGACAAATTGAAATCGACGTAATTGGCGACAATCAGGTCCACCCGGCCGTCACGGTTGTAGTCGACGAAGGCGCACCCGGTTCCCCATGCCTTTCCGGTCCCCGCGACGCCCGCCTTTTCCGCCACTTCGCTGAACACGCCGTGATCGTTGTGGTAGAGCCGATTTTTCCCGTAGTACGTGACGTAGAGATCTTCCCAGCCGTCGTTGTCGTAATCCCCCACGCAAACTCCCTGGCCCCATCCCGTGGCGATCAAGCCGGCTTTAGCAGTCACGTCTGTAAACGTGCCGTCATGGTTGTTGTGATAAAGATGGTTGGTGGGAGTCTGATCCGGCGGAAACCCTTCGAGCGTGGTTCCATTCACGATGAAAATGTCCGGCCACCCATCGTTGTCATAGTCAAAGATGGCCACGCCCGTCCCGGTTGTCTCGATGATGTATTTCTTGGTGTCCACGCCGCCAAAAATGTTAACCGCTGTCAGACCCGCTTTTTCCGCCATATCCACGAAATTCGCCAGGTGTGGATTGTCTGAGGCGTTCTGCGCTACGTTCTGCGAGGGCAGGGGACTGCCGAGAAGCAGGCTCACCATAGTTGCCCCAAGCAACGCGTTCCGAACGAATTCACGCTGAGTCCACGGCTTAAGACGGTTCAAGCGTTCACCTCGCGCGAGCGGATTCGCAGGCTAGGTATCATGGCACCTTTTCTTCTATGCCGTCGGGAGGAAGCTGCCACTCTGGAACAAAAAAATCCCCAACCAGATCGTTCGCCGGCGCAGCAGACGGTTCCGCGGATGAATCCGCATACTTCGCCGCATTCTCCGCATCGCCCGCCCTGCGGTACGCCTGGCTCAAAAGCCGCTTGGCTTGGGTGTTTCCCGGATCCAGGCGAAGTGCTTCGTGGAGTTCCGGAATCGCTTCGTTCACGCGGCCCAGCGCGAGTTCGATCTTTCCCAGGTTTGTATGAGCCTCGGCATTTTTCGAATCCAACTGAACGGCCTGCTGAAACGCAGCCAACGCCTCTTCTGGTTTGGCAGCGCGAGCCAGGGCCAGCCCACGAAAATAACTGAGCAGAAATTTGGCTCCCAGCTTCTTCTCCGCATCAGCCAGTTCTGTTGCCGCGTCCGCAGCCCGTCCGGTCCGGAGTAACACCTGCGCCAATCCAACGTACCCCAGGGGAAGCGGATCGCCCGCAGCCACCAGATCGCGAAATACACTCTCCGATTCCGCATAGCGGCCGGCGGCAAGGTAGGCAGCGCCAAGTCGCAAACGCAAAGCGTATGATTTGGGATTCGGAGCAAGTCCATGCTGCGCCTCGGTGACGGCTTCCGGAAAGTTGCTGAGTTCCATCAACTCACGCGTCAAATTCAACCAGTGTTCCTCTTCCTGGGGAGCGAACGTCGCCGCCTGACGGAGCGCGGTGACGGACTCTTCTCCCCGATTCAGGTGCGCATCGGCAATGCCGATTACAGACCAAGCCCGAGCCAATTCCGCGGATTCTGAGCCTGCCGTGCGCGCAGATTTCGCATAAACGAGAGCTTCGTCGGCTGCCTGGACGTAACTTCCGGACAAAAGGTAGGCCAGCGCAAGATCAAATTGCGCCCAAGACGGTGGAGCTGCCCCGCGGCTCTTATGTAAGGTCTCCAGGATTTTGATTGCCGAAGTGTTTTCCTGAACGGAAAGGAGCAGGGAAGCAACGCTCACGGATTGAGCGTCGCTTAAGTGCAGCTTCCTTATTTGCTCAAGGACCCTCTGAGCATCTGCTCGGCGGCCGAGTGCAACATATCCCGTCGCAGCCTGGATCAGGAAACTCGACCCCACTGGCAGAGGCTGACGGGAAAGTTCCAATTCATGAAAGGCCTGCTCATATTGCTGTGCATCCAGTTCGACTCTCCCAAGATAATAGTGGGCGAAGGAGTCGTCCGGGGAAAGGTTCACCGCTCGCAGCAACGCTTCACGCGCCGGCCCCAGTTGGTGCTCCGTCCAGCGCAGAAATCCAAGATTGCGATAGGCATCCTCCAGGAGTGGATCGAGGCGAATGGCTTCCTGATACTCCGCTGCCGCCTCTCGATTCTTGCCCGACTGGACAAGCAATATGCCGCGAAAATTGCGGATACGCGCGTTCTCCGGATGCTCTCGTTCCGCGGCCGTGAACTCCCTAAGCGCGTCCTCTAGCCGGTTCTCTTTCAGCGCCGTCAGCCCTTTCTGAAACGCATCTGCTTGGGCAGCCTGCTGAAATTCGACCAATTGCAGACCGCTTGCGCACGCTGGCCCCGTGCCGGAGTGGAGCGCGAGTATGAGAATCGGGAAAAAGTTCATGCTATGGATCTTCGGCGGATTTTGTCACTGCACTAAGGCGTTCCGTTTGCTTCTCTAGCTTCTCGTGCGATTCACGGTTCAGGGTCGAGGAAAGCGCGAATTCCCGCGCCGCTTTCTCTTTCTCCCCCAAGGCCTGGTACACCCTCGCCAGTTTGTAGTGAACCGCTCCATCGTGATCGTTGGCGACAGCGATCTTGAAGTGCTCTTCCGCCTTGTGAAGGTCACCCAGTTCGGAATACGCAGTGCCTAAATCTCGGTGGATATCGGCGTTTCCTGGATTCGCTGCTAGTGCCCGCAAAAGATAGGGCAAGCCCTTGTTGGGTTGATGCTCGAACAGGTAGGTGTTACCCAGATCATTCAAGGCTCCCGCATGGCGAGGGTTCATCGCGAGTTCCGCCTCAAGCTCAACGCGCGCTTCGGGAACCTTCAGATCCTTCCAGAGCAAATGTCCCAGGCTGTAATGAAGATTTGGCCCGGACGGCTTTAAAGCAATCGTGACGCGATATTCTTCAATTGCTTTCGCATCGTCGCCTTTCGCCGCCTCCAGGTCGCCCATCAGTTGGTGGACGCGATACGAATCAGGGGCGGCCTGATAGAGGCGAAAATAGGCAGCTGTCGCCAGTTTTTCGTAGCAACGCGCGCGCCAGTAAGCTGCTTCGGCTGAACCGCTGTCGGCTGCGGATAATCCCTGAAGCGCCTTGAGCGCCCTATCGGGCTGCCCCGCTTCGAGCAAGGCGCTGGCCACCCGGATCCGAAGATCAGGGGAACTTGCTGGAGTGAAAACTTCTTCTGCGCAGGCGGCAATCCTGGAAAACTCTTCGCCCTGGAGAGCCGTCTTCACTTCCGCTTCACTGCACTTCCGGGCGGGAGTGTCGTTGAGCGCAGTGGAAGCGGCGAGGCTGGACTCCGCCGCTGCTTGTGGCAAATTTCCGCTTTGCGCAGCAAGAAACGCCAGTGCGAGATGCGCCGCGGAAGAATCGCGATTTTGCAGATCTTCTTTGAGTGCCTGGATTTTTTCACGGGTGGTGTCGGGAAGCTGCTCGAGCGCCGAATCGCCAAATCCATTTTCCCGAAGACCCAATATCCGTTCTGCTTGCTTCACATCCATGCCGGCTGCTTTTTCCCAATCCTGCAAAGCCGCATCCACGTTGCCCTGGATCAACCTGGCCTCACCTCGGCGCACCAGCGCTCGCAGGTTGTCTGGATTGCGTTCTAACTCTTCGTCAAACTCCCGCATGGCCTGATTCACTTTTCCAGCGTGAAGGAAAACTTCCCCAAGTTCGGTATGCAAACGCGGCCGGTTCGGCGAAGCCGCCAGCGCATTCTGAAAATGAATCACAGCGGAAGGCCACTCGTTGCTCGAGGCATAACTTTCCGCAAGTAATTGTTCGCTGCGCGAAGAACCCGGCGCAACTCTCTCTAGGTGTGCCACTTCCTGTTTCCCCAATCGCTCATAGGCGCTTCCTAGGAGATAGATTAAATCCACGTCGGCTGGCCTCAATTCCAAGGCTTTCTGGAGGGTGGCCACTTCACCTTGCCATTGCCCCGCGATCTCCTCGGCGGTCGCCAGCCAGAGCCAGGTGTCAGGCCGGTTTGGCTCCGCTTTCAGTGCCGCCCGCAGGTAGGGGACGGCCTTTGCACCCTCCCCCAATTTGCAATAATCCACACCCAGGAAAAAATTGGCGCCGGCAAGCGACGGTTTGATCTTGAGCGCGCGGTGGAATTCCGTCATCGCTTCGGCGGAGCGGTCCTCTAGCTGATAGACCAGGCCAAGATTCATGTGGACTTCCGCGAATTCCGGAGCAAGCGAAAGAACCGCCTGGTACTCGCGCTCCGCCATGGCGTAGTCCTTGTCGCGCTGCGCCTGTTGTGCCGCGGAAAAGTGAGCCTCGATTGCGGAACTGTTCTCGGCAGGCGCTGGCCCGCTCTGACCTGCCAGACTCGCAACGGCTATCGTCAAGAAAAGTGGAAATATACGCAGAGGCCCGGAGCCCCTCGAAATTAGTGTGGCCACAAGATCCAGATTCACGATTCGGTTTCGCACGCGGTGATTCACAACTCTCATTCTAGTTCTGAGGCGCGTTCGGCGAAGTCTTCTCTTTTTCCAATTTTGACAGCTGCTCATACTGCGCCAATTCGTCTGCACTGGCCTGTGCGTCATGTAGTTCGCGATAGACTCTCGCCAGCAAATAATGCGGCTGCGCCGCCGCAGGATCGGAGGCAATCGCCGCCTGGAACTCGGCTTTCGCCTTTTCGAACTCTCCTTGTGCCTGATAGCACTGCCCCATCAGAACGTGAAGTAGCGGCGTATTGGGCTCTGTCCGCTTCGTCACCATCAGATATGGCAGGGCTTCTGAAAATCGCTGGTAACGTACCGCAATGTCGCCCAGATACAAATTCGTCATCGCATCGTTCGGATTTTCCTTATAAGCCTCTTTGAAAGCTTTCTCTGCTGGCTCCATCTGCCGCTGCGCCCAATACGCCACTCCGATCAGGAATTTCATCCCCTGTGCATCCGGACGTTTCGCAAGAGCTTTCTGGTATTCCTCAATGGCCTCGGAGTAGCGTTCCTGATCCGCGTACACCTCGCCCATCAAGGCATGCAGTTGAAACGAATCCGGGTCCAGCGCCTTGAGCGCCTCGATCGAATGCAAGGACGCATTCTTGTGGAGCCGCGCCAACTCGTAAAGGGCATCCGCATCCTTCGGGTCTTCGGCCAGCGACTGATTCAAATGTGAAATCGCTTCATCAATGCGGCCGGCCGATTGCAGCGCTAAACCCAAGTAGTATTGCGTGCGGGGATGCGGTTTGGGAGTTTTGAGTTCCCGTTCAAAACAGTCGATGGAAGGAAGAAATTCATTTTTCCCGAAATAAGAAAGCCCCAGGAAAAAATTGACGCCTTTGTAGTTTGGATCGCCGGCAAGCACTTGTTTGAAGAGCCGGATGGAGTCGTCGAATTTAAGTTCCGTTTGCTCCAGAACGCCCAGTCGCTTCAGGACCTCGAGATTTTTGGGGGCAACAACCAGCGTTTGTCTGTAGGTATCTTCCGCCGCGTCGTAGTTCCCCGCATTCTCTTCGACGCGTGCCTTTTCGAGCAGCGCGTCAACGGTGGTCGGCCCTTGCATCGTCAGCGCAAGATTGATGGAGCTTCCCATGGGGGCGCCCAGCAATAGAGTGGATGCAATGCAAAACACCGCGCGGCGCCAGGCAGGACCAAAGCTTGGCGTCGAACTGACCAACGTTGCTGAATAGTCGCCGGACAAGAAGGTGTCCTTAACTTGAAGCAAACTCACAAAACTGCGTTGCTTTCGGAAAAGTATAGCAAGCCGTACAGACGATTTTTGAAAAGCGGCAAGTGGCCACGGGTCAGGCCGGAAGTTCCAAAACCTAAGGTATTCGACGGACAGCCACGAGAGTGGTGGTGTTCGGCGCCCCGGAAACTGTGCGGGAACGGATCAGGGCCTCAAACCAGATGTTTTGCGAGCGGCTTTCGGCGGCGGAAATTCCCAGCGCGTTCATAAGCTGACGCTGATTTACCGGATCCGCAAGAAACCGTCCCGCCGCCTCTGTCCCTTCCTGCTGAAGGCCTTGCAAGACCAGCACACTGCCGTCGTGCGTGGCATTGGGCAGCAGCGAAATCGTCGCGTAGTCTTCTCCCATCGTGCCGGTCCACCGAAGACCCTCATATTGCGCCTGTTCGCCGGGCAGAGGGTTCTTGTTCAAAAACATTTTGGCGCTGTTTCCCACCACGCCTTCGGCCTCGCGGAAATTCAGCTTGTCCTGGAGCAGCGTCACCCATGGATTCGACCCTGGGCTTCCGATGAAAACGTAATTGTTATGATCCAGGTCCCGCAATCTCAAATCCCGCGGGTAACGCACCAAAACCTGGGTCTGCAGCGGCCCGGCCATTCTGTACAAGGCCACGACGTCCGCCACATCCGCAAATGAAGTGAGCGTCGAGTTGGAAAGGTATTCGCTCAATCGTGAGTTCGCCGCGCCAATCTGGCTGGCTTCCGGGCCCTGGAGAAATTCCCGGTGCAGATATTGGTCCAGTGACCCAGGCTGGCTGGAAAGAATACGCGCCATTCCATAGTTGCTGTCCGCCACGACAATAATGGTCTGATGCCGCGTATCGAAGATCTGGGAAAACGGCCAGGAAAGAGCTGCTGCAGCCGGCGATTGCGGCGGTGGAGCGCGGTGCAAGAGGACTCGATATGCCAAGACGCCGGACAACATTGCCAAAACCCCACAGAGAGCCCACGGCAACATCGCCTGGCGAGGCCACGCCACAACTGGAATCGCCCGTGGCTCAATCGTCGCGGGAAGCGTCTCCGCCTTCTGAGCCGCTCGAAACACTGGCGCGTAGGAGCCCTTCGGTATCTCCAGAACGATCGGCTCGTTCCGTCCGTCTTCGTTGAAATATTCGTGCAGTTTCAGCCGCAACTGCCGCACATGCACCCGGACCGAGCTGTCCTCCAAGGGGCTGTAATCTGATGGCTTGTGAAACAGCGCGTTGCCGATGTGCTGCTCGGTTAGTTCGTGCGCATTGCCATGTAGTGTCTGCTCGACGATGTACTGCAAAAGTTCGCGCAGCCGGGTGCTCTTCTGAAAATGCGGGCTGGAAACAATTCTTTGGACGAGCTGCCAGCGCTCATCCGTTTGCAGGTCCACCATTGCTGGTGCGTGTGCGACGCTCATAGTGATTGAGGTCAATGACTATCAGGTTTTCGATTGGACGAAGAGATGCTACCACATACTTTTAACGAGTGGAATGCCTAACCGGCTTCTTCCCAATGATTTCGCCAGTTGGCGCTGGTATAAACAGCTGTGATTCACCTGTGAAACCCTTGGTTTGGGCCGGGAATCTCCCGATTATCTGTCGAGACTCGTGATTGTGTGAAAGTTCCAATGTCAGCTGACATCCTGCGGTCTATGAAATCGACGTCGCCAGGCAAGCCGCGAATGCTCGACGATTAGTCCAAATTTTATGGCAAGTTGAGAAGGGACAACAAAGACGCATGGTCTTTCGATTCATTTCCCGGCGTAGATTCATCGAGAACTCCATCAGTAGTGGCCTGGCCGCTGGACTTGGGCTGGCTATCGAACCCCTGCGCGCCGCTGCCTCAGCCGCGACCGTTGGCACGGATGGAGTAACGTTAAAAGTCACTGGCGACACCAATCGAGGCTTCGGTGTCGCCTTGCTCTTCAATGGCCGGCCTGTCGCCTGCCACAACCAGGGAGGTGAATTCTCCGCAATATTTCAGAACGAAGATCGCAGCGTGGAAGATCGTATCGAAAACTGGAAATCGACGACATGGGCAGGTAACTCCACACACGCGACTCTGAGCGGCGAGTGCAAGCTAAAAAACCTGAACGCGACCGTGTTTCTGCAGGTGGAATATGAGCGCATCACTCCCCACGTGGTGCGCAAGAAGATCCGCCTCCGCCAATCCGATATGTTCCTGATGTTCTATCAGCTAAGCAATCGCCTGGAAGCTTTGGAAAAACCCGCGAAACTCTGGAGCTTCGACCAGTTGGACTGGCAAGGCGAAGCGGTCCACGAGTATTTTCCCGCCGCCGGGTTCCGCATGCCAAATGGTCTCTCTGTCGGACTGCTCACAGATTCCGGTCACCGAAATCAGTGGACCAGGATCGTTCGCCGGGATGGCAAGCCTGTGAAGCCCGCCCCAGCCCGCATTCCTGACGCCAACCTTTATATTGGCTCTTCCCCCGAGGTGCGCCGCAAAGGCAATTTCTTTGTTCAACAGACCTTCGGTGAAGTGACACAACAGATTTCGACAAAACAACCTGCGCAACCCGTGGTGCTGCCCGGGATCTACTCGTGGAAACGGTTGGGTAGGGCGGCCCTGGAAGAACACGAGGGTGTTGCCGTTCTCACCGCGCGAAGCGCAGACGACGGGGTGATTGTCCCTCTCCCGGCAACGGATTCCACGGTCCTTTCGCTACGGATGGAATATCGCTCGGCCTCTGCGGTGGCACTCGAGGTCTGGAAAGTAGATGACCAGCTGCATAAGCTGCAGGACCTCACTCTTTATAACGATGCCGCACCCGAATCACCGGAGGCGTGGGGCGTATTCGAGACAACCGTTTTCGTGCCGGGATCCCAAGCCCATGGCCACGCGCTCTTCCTCTCCGTTGCTCCTTCGGAACAAGGGCTGAATTTGGAGGCGCCCGGCGGCACCGCAAAGATTGAAGTGCGGGGATTAGAAGTTCGCCCCATCGCCATACGCTGCGAACCGTACCATCGTCTGGAGATAGATCACCCCGCCGAAAAAACTGTTTTTATCTTTGCCGATGAAACAGTGCCCGATACAATCCGCGGCAACCGGATCGCCAGTCAACTGCACCTGGCGGATGGCCTCGATTTCAAGGGCGGCGACACCGAAAAAATAGTTTACGCCGACCTCATGATGCTCACTTGGATCGCAGGTCCCCAAAGTTTCCGGCCGATCCTCGCGCCAAGCATCTGGTATTCCGCCGCCGGCGAGATGTATCTCCGCGACAGTTTTTTCGCGCTCAACGGGATTCACGACCGCGAACTGAACGAAAGCGTATTCAGCCTGTGGGGTGAAAATCAGGGGCCGGGCGGCTCGATCAACACGCTCATCGAACCCAATCTTGCCAATGTGGAGCGCAAGTCGAATGATTCCACGCCACTTTGGTTGATGTGGGCGCTCCTGAATCGCCGCCGTTTCGGCACCAGCCTGCCGATGGATAAAGTTCGCAAAGCGGCGGAATACTGCCTAGAAACGTACGATCCGCGCCGCGAAGCGGTTTGCCACGCGCAGTTTGTCATGGGCCAGCTCGACGTCATCCGATACCCGGAGGGCACGTCAACAATCTGTGAAAACCAGGGCATGCTGGCCGTCACACTCAGGACGATCAGGGAATTGCAGATTCCTGGAGTCAGCGAAACGCTCTCCGAAGAATACACTGGCCGGGCCGAAGCGCTTTATCGCAGTTATTACCATCCCGTGCGGAAATTCATGCGTCCTGCGCGCGACATCGCCGATGCCATCGGCTTTGCAGAAATATTCCCCGAATATCTTTCTCTCTGGCTGTTCAAAAGAAAAATCCTCACCGACGAGATGGTCGTGAACCATCTCGATCGCATTCCGGCGATCATACCGAGAAGCGACTGCCCCCATCCCGAGACTGGCGGCACAGTGCGGCCGATCCTGATCGGTCTCCCGGAAGAACGAACGGACTGGAGCTACTTCACCAGTAAGTGGCACCCGATGGTCAGCGATTCCTTCGCGACGAACTACGCCAATCACGCCATGGACGGAATCTATTACAACGGTGGCAGCTGGATGCGAATTGAAATCTGCGGCTATGTCACCGGCAAACTCCACGGGTGGAACGGCGCCCGCAAGGCCATCGCAAACCGGCTCTGGGCCGAGCTGAATATTTCCCCAGACTTTCCGACCAGCCAGGAATACCTCGCCACCGACTCGGCCCACCCGTTCTTTGGTTACCACAGGGTCTTCGCTTGGAATTCTTTCATCCTCCAGGCGCTCGAGCAGGCAGGTCTCCGTTCCCCGGAAATGGACCCCGACTACCAAACCGGCCACCATATCTGATTTTTCATAGAAATTTCTCCCGCGTTTCAGGGATTTACCTCTTTTTCATACTCTTCCCATCATTCGAAGCAAGTAAAAAGGTGAATCACAATGAATTCACGTGTTACACCCTTTTCTTCGAACCGTCATGGGTCGAGTATCTCCCTACGCTGTGCTAATAGTGTAAAAACACTAGTTCGCGGATTTGCCCGCGAATCCTGTTTGTCTGGGGTGATCGGTTCTGGGTCTAAGCACTCGAATCTTGCCAGTCATTTGAGGCTTAACTAGTTCCTGATCAATGCGGTAAGGGGGAAGTCCATGAAGAAGTTCATTTATACTCTCTCATTCCTTTTAATCTCGGCCGCAGCCTCTGTTCACGCACAAACCACCAACGGCAGCATCGAAGGCTCGGTCACCGACCCCAGTGGCAGCGCTTTGGCCGGTGTCAGTGTCACAGCTCGGAACATGGATACGGGGCTCACGCAAGCTACCACCACGACACAAGCCGGAATCTATTCTCTCCCGAATCTCCCTCCCGGTCGTTACTCCGTCACAGTCGAGGCGCCTAATCTCAAGAAGTTCGCACAGGAAGGCGTTACAGTAACGACCGGGACCGCTATCTCCTTGAATATTCCCATGCAACTGGGCGCTGTTTCAGAAAGCGTGACCGTCACCGCCGACGCCTCCCAATTGCAAACCACGACATCTGAAATAGGCGCCACCGTATCGCCAACGTTGATAGCTAATTTGCCCCTGCAGGTTTCCGGCACAATTCGCAATCCCGTGCAGTTTATCGAACTCGTCCCTGGATTTGTGGGTGGTGTAGCCAACGATCCGGGAAGCAATTCGAGCGACGACTTTAAAGTGAACGGAGGCCAGGAAGGCGGAACCGACATCCTCGTCGACGGCGTGTCCATCTCGCTGGTCTCGCCGAACACGCAGTGGAATAAAGGCGTTTCCACGGATGCCGTGGATGAATTTAGAGTTCTTCAAAGCAACTTTTCGGCAGAGTACGGACAAGCCGGCGATGGCATTGTGAGCCTTACGATAAAATCGGGCACCAACGAGCTGCACGGTTCCGGCTACGATTTCCTCCGCAACAAGTCACTCGACGCTAACAGCTGGGCCAACAACCTCCAAGGGTTGAAAAGACCCGTGGATACGCAAAACGACTTCGGAGCCACTATTGGCGGCCCAGTTTGGATCCCCAAGGTCTATAACGGAAAAAACAAGACCTTCTTCTTCTTTGCTTACGAGGGATTCCGGTTCAGGAATGGTGGCACCGGCCAGGATAGTTTCCCGAACGAGAATTTTCGCAAGGGTGACTTCTCCCAGATTTGCAAGACCGGGTTCACCAATGGTATCTGCAACGACCGCGACGCCAGTAATAACGTCGCGAACCAGATCTACGATCCCACCACGCATGTGGCCGTCCCGGGCGACAACCTGGCAAACGATCCTAATTTCACAGCCAGCAAAGTAATGACCAACGTTTTTGGTTTGCTCCCCGCCACCAACGGCAGTTTGGATAACAATGTCATCGATCGATCCCTTTCCAGCACCACCGCGAATCTCTACGACGTCAAAATTGACCACAGCTTTTCCGAGAAGCACCGCATCTCCGGCGGCTTCGACTACGACAACACCAATACTGGCGGTACCTCCGATTTGGGCCCCATTTTCGGCTCCCACACTCCCCAGAGCACGCGGTACGCGCGCATTAGCGACAATTACGTTTTTTCTCCCACGGTCGTAAACCAGGCTCTGTTCGGCTTCAGCCGCCGGTTTCGCGGAGAAGTCTCGAACAGCCTCGGGCAGGGATACCCGGAAAAGATCGGACTCACCGGCGTGAACAACACCACCTTCCCCTGCATCAAGTGGGGCGATAGCAACTACAACGTAAACAACTGCGGCGATTCCCAATTTGCCGACAATGTGTTTCAAATCAACGACGCCGTAAGCTGGGTGAAGGGGAAGCACAGCTTCAAGTTCGGTGGAGAGATCCGCATGCTTCAGTTCAACGTGCGGCGTCTGACGCAAGGCTCGGGCGAATTCGATTTTGCCTCCGCTCAGACCAGCAGCACTGGCAATGCTTCCGGCCTGGGGGGCAATTCCGTGGCCAGCTCGCTCTTCGGCCTTTCTGATACCACGACTTTGAATTACGGCAATTTCAGCGGCGTGCGCTACAAGGATTTCGCGCTGTATGCGCAGGATACGTACCGGTTCAGTTCCAAACTCACCCTGAACTACGGCCTCCGTTACGACATCGACTTGCCGGCCGCCGAAGCTTTTAATCGATTCTCCATGGTGGACCCAACTCTCCCCAACCCCGACGCTGGTAATATTCTCGGGGCTTACACCTATTTCGGATTCGGCGCAGGGCGAAACGGACGGAAACGCCCCCAGGATATCTACTACAAGGCGTTCGGGCCCCGTCTGGGCTTCGCTTACAGCATCAACACCAAGACCGTGTTCCGTGGCGGATATGGCATCTATTATGAGGCCTTGAAAGAAGGATCCTTCGCCGATCAGGATGGCCTCGGGTTCTTCAACCGTCAAACGGTGAACATCACAAACGGCGGCCCCACGCAGATCGACAATGGCATCACGCATATCTTTCCAGCGTCCGGTCCATTTACACCCGGCGGCCAGAACAATCAAAACGGAGTCATCTTCGTCCCGGCAAACGCAGGCCGTCCGGCCGACATCCAGACCTGGAACCTGGATATTCAGCGGCAAGTCACGAACAACTTGATGGTCAGCGTCGCCTATGTTGGTTCGAAGGGAACTCACTTGCCGGCCCTGAACATCATTCCCAACCAGGCGAATCCGTCGTTTCTCACGCTCGGCAGCGAATTGACGATGCCTTCCTCATGCCTTGCTGCCGATACTTGTCCGAAGTCCGTTGCCGCTGGCCTCACTTTGCCCTATGCAGGATTCACGGGGAATATTAATCAACTGATTAGACCATTTCCCCAGTACGGCAACTTCAACCAGGAAGACAATTCATTCTCCCCGGATCGTACCGGCAACTCCACCTACAACGCGATGCAGCTGCAACTCAACAAGCGGGTCTCTCAGGGCCTGACCTTCCTCGTCTCTTACACGGTTTCGAAGAACATAACCGATGCCGACTCCGCAGGTCCGGGCGTCTCCGGTTTCATCGGCACCAACAGTTTTATCGGCGAGAACTCCTACAATCGGAAGGCGGAGAAGGCCGTCAGCCAGCTCGATACTCCGCAATCCCTGGTGACAAGTTTCTTCTATGAACTGCCGCTCGGTCATGGAAAGCCCTTCATGAATGACAGTGCTCTCAAGGATCGCGTGTTCGGCGGTTGGTACACTTCCGCGATCTTGAGCTATCACTCCGGGACGCCAACCGAGGTTTACGGCAACTGCCAGGGTACTGCGGGTGATGTCCTGTTTGGCGGATGCAATGTCACAGGAGCAGGCGCCCGGGTCAACATCGTTCCCGGCGTGCCTCAGACGAACAAGTCAAATTTCAATCCAACCACCACGCCGTTCTGGAACGCGGCCGCGTTCACGCCGGCGGCGAATTGCGCGACCTCAGCGACCACCTGTGCGTTTGGCAACGAGCCCCGATCCTTGGCGACCGCCCGTAGCTTCGCGGGGAAAAATGAAGACTTCACCATTGGAAAGAAAACGCATCTAATCGGCGAGAAGGCTACGCTCGACTTCCAAGCCTCCTTCTTCAACATGTTCAACCGGCACATTTATTCCACACCCAGCAATGTTTTTGGGCCTAGCCTGCAGACACCGTTCATTCCGGCCGGCACCCCCTCTACATGTCCTGGCAAGCTCGCTTGCGGCTTTGGCGCAGTGACCGGTTCCAGCGGGCCTCGCATCATTCAATTTGGCCTGAAGATCTCGTATTAGTATCGAAGAGCCCGGCTCGGGGGCCCCCCTCTGAGCCGGGTTCTTCCCACTCCTCCCGGAGTCGCCGCCATATGAGTCAGTTCAACCGGCGTGGCTTTATGAGAACGCTGCTCGTCACCGCTGTCGGCGCGGCCCCTGCTCATGCCGCCGTTGCAAACAAAACTGCCTGGACTTTTCTAGGCGCGGATCTTTCCGCATCTTCCTCGGATCTTGAACACGGCCTGCAACAGCTCCGCATCTCGCCTGCCGGTTCACCCTTCGCCTTCCAAAATTTCCTGCAAATCAACAACGAATGGAAACCCGCAACCCTTCCCAACAACCCGTTCATCGCTGGCGATTCTTTTCCGCTCGTCACTTCGCGCGTCAAGCATGAGGACTCTCGAATTCTCTCTACCGGCGAAGGCAAGGCGGAAGGTTTGGACGGGAAAGCGCTGTCTTACGGCTGGGACTCGGAAATCGGCGCCGTAAACCCCGCAGCGGACGCGCCTTGGTTCCGCTTTCGCACCACGCTCCACCTCCCTTCGCCCGTCAGGCTCCGTCAGGACGCCCGCGTTGAGCCGCAGATCATCACTTGGCTAAGCTCTTCGTCCACGCTGATGGAAGGCCAGTCCGGCAGTTGGCGCCGCGTGCTGCTCGAACAGCCGACGCGGAACTCGCTCGGCACCTACGGCAACGATCTTCCCGCCCTCTATCTACTCGACCAGACCCTTGGCATCGAAACGATGATGTTTTTCAATTTCAGCGAGATGAATTGGATGTCCATCGAAAATCTCCCCCGCTTTCTGGTTTATCGCTGCTCCAGCATTTCTCGCATTGAACGCGACGGCACCCAGCGCCTCGGCGTGGGTCTTCTCGCGCAGCAAGCCACCGGCAATGTGTTGCCCGCGGGAGACATCACCTTCACTTACTGGCTGCTTCAGCGTCCCATGACACGCTTGCTGACCGCGCAAGAATCCGTCTCGCGCTGGATGCAAGCCCTGCTTCCCCTCTTCGAAGAGAACCTTGCCTGGCCCGCTTGCGCCACATCCTGGAAACAATTCGCAGCCGGGACGGTGGAAGACCTGCAAGACAAAACGTCCGCGCAGATCGAGGCGAAAGGCCACACCGGCCTCCGGGCCTACGTGAAGTCCTCTTCTCAGCTCTGGACCGACGCCCCCGACAACTTCGAATTAATGACCGTCGCGGATGTTCTTTGGCCTTCGCTGCTCTATCTTCGGTTGCATCCTTCGGCGGCATTCGAACACGAATCGAACGCTTTACTCTCGGACCTTCCGGCGTTTTATCATCCGGAAACGCACAGCATCAGCAACGACTTCTCACCCAAAAAAGATGAGCGAGCCGATTCCTGGTATCCCTTCGAAAATTCGCTGATCAAATACCCGATGATCGGCAATCTAGCGGGATCAAAAGAAATCACCAACGACTTTCTCGACGCTTTCCAAACCGCACGGAAACTCGCCCAGCAGTACAACTATCTTTTCCCGATCTACTACCAGGTGGCCACTCTGAAAGCGGAGGGCGCCGGCACGAATTATGCCGTGGGCGGGCTATATGCGTGGGCCGCGATTCTCGCCAACAAGCTAACCGGAGAAGCTACGTATCTGGAAGATGCCCGCCGCGCGATCCAGGTCTTATACACCGTGCCCGAGGACCGGCTTTTCCACGAACCCCAGGAACTCGCCTACGGCGCTCTGGCCGCTGCGGAACTCGGCATGGTCGAAGAGGCAAAGTACCTTCTCTACGAGCAACTCCGCATGTTTTATTGGTATTCCGACCCCAGCCAGAAAACGCACGACATTCGAGGAATGGTTCAAGCTGCCGCCTCTATCTTGTATCCCGCATTCAAAGAAAATGTCGAGGCCATCCTTCCCTGGACCGGCGTCATGAAACGCGGAATCGCCTTTGAAGGCTTGCTTCGTTTCATGGATCAGCAGCGCCGTAACAATTTCTATTTCTTCGAGAATTGCACGGCCAGCCGCAAACCCGGCTCCTCCGCATTCATACCGTTCGAAAATCTCGGCACGCTCGAACTCGCAGGCATGACCGGCAACGTAGGCAAGGAAATCTACGGTGCGGGGGAATGCATCTGGATGTACTTGATGTTCGAGGCTCTCGGGCAGTCCGGTGATCGGGAATTGATGCTCGTCAACCTGAACCTTCTCGACCTAACCCAGGCAAAAGAGTTTCCGCCGCGGAAGTTGGATTTCATTCTCTACAATCCCACGCCCGCTTCCCGGTCCGCAAAGATTGCAATCCCCACAGCGAATGGCCGAGCTGTTCGCCTGACGGCAGACGGCAAAGCCACCGCCGAGACGCTGGAGGTTCAGAAGCAGTCCTTCATTCGGCTGCAGGCCGAGTTTTGACGGATAGGGGATTGTTCCCTTTCCACTGGGAATTCGTTTTCCACCTGAGTTGATTGGTTAAGGAAGGAAGTCTCATGAAGAATCCAATTCCTCGTTCTGCCATTCGTGCAGCAAGCGTGTTCGCCATTGTGGCGTTGATCGCCATTGCCCTCACTGCCGTCGCGCCCGTTTCCTTTTCTCCACCCTTCGGAACCTGGACGCGGCTTTCCGCCGATCCCATCCTCTCCCCCCAAGGTGACAAATTCGAATCCGCTGGAACCTTCAATCCTTCGGTTGTGAAACAGGATGGAAAGTTCGTAATGCTCTACAGAGCCCAGGATCGCAAGGGTACTTCCTCGCTCGGTTATGCCACCAGCGACGATGGCGTGCAATTCACCCGCCGCGCCGAACCAGTCCTGGTTTCCGAAGCCCCTTATGAAAAAGGCGGAGGAGTGGAGGACCCCCGGCTGCAAAAAATCGGTGGCACGTACTACCTGACCTACACCGGATATAACAATGTTGACGGAGCCGCAGCGGACAAGAAGGACGCTCAACTCTGTCTTGCTACATCCACCGACCTGATTCATTGGCAGCGGCAAGGCGTGATCATCCCCAGCTACCAGGGAAAGTGGAATGTGAAGTGGACAAAGTCAGGCGCAATCGTTCCCGAAAAAATCAACGGCAAGTATTGGATGTACTATCTTGCCGACGCCAAGGGCAAAGATCAGCAGATGGGCGTCGCCTATTCGGAAGATTTGCTGCACTGGACCGAGGACCTCGACCATCCGGTGATGGCAAGCCGCGCTGGCATGTTCGACTCGCAGGTGGTAGAGCCCGGGCCACCGCCAATCATCACGCCGCAGGGCATCTTTCTCGTTTACAACGGGGCCGATGACAACCTGGTTTACTCCACCGGCTGGGTCCTGTTCGACAAGAAAGATCCCACAAAGGTTCTGGCCCGCGCGGACAAGTCTATCTTTGTTCCGGAAAAGGAATGGGAAAAAGTGGGACAGGTGCCGAACGTAGTTTTTGTCGAAGGAATGGTCCGCGACGGAAACCGATGGCTTTTCTACTATGGCGGCGCGGATAAATATGTTGGCGTCGCGACAGCTCCGGCGCTCTATTAAAATCTTCTCGCTGTATCCAGTCGCTGAATCATACCGGCTACCGTCCGAAGGCCTGTATTTCATTCGAAGAGGATCTTGGCCATCATCCCTTTATCTTCGTGATTCAGCAGATGGCAGTGAAAGAGCGACATTCCCTTGATGACGGGATTGGTAAAATCCATCACTACGTCCACCGTTCCGCCGACCGGCACATTCACCGTGTCCAGCCACACGGGATTCTCCACCGGTTTCCCATTTTCGGCAAACACCAGGAAATGCGTCTGGTGAATGTGCATCGGATGCAGCTCGGCCGACTCGTTTAGAATCCGCCAGTGGTGATATGTCCCGACCCGCGCATGAGTCATCGGCGCCGCATTCGGCTCATACTTCTGCCCGTTGATATAAAACCCGTTTTTATCTTCCGTAAAGACCACGGCAAAGTCTGGCTGCGAACTCTCATACGCGCTCAGGTCGACTGATTTATATTCTGGCGGCCTCAGCTTGCGATTGTTTCTTTCAGGTGCCGGCTGTGCCGAAGATCCCGTCTGCAGATCGGCAAGCACCATCCCCGGATTCGGATCGCCCAGAGGTCCGGTATCGACACAGAGCGTTCGAAGCGACAGATGCGCGGCCCGATCGGGCCCCGTGACAATTGCTTCCAGTCGCCCCGCCGGCGGAACCAATGCATGCTCCACAATTTTTCTCGGATGCTTGGGATCGTGATAGGCCAATGGCATCCCGTCCAACGCCACGATTTCAAGTTTCTGCTTATCGAGTTGTAAATCCAGGTACTGATCCGCGGATGCGTTCACCAGGCGCCAGAACTGCCGCTCACCCGAATTGATGCTGATCGTCGGCCGAATCTCCCCATTAACGGTGAACACCCGTTCGGTCGCCCCCGATTCACTGCCGCATGAGGGAGGCTCCGCGTCCACGCGGCGCAAAAGAGCGGCCGCATCCGCGGAGCGCTCGATCGATTCCCCGCGCACCACAAGTACCTGCTCGCGCAGGTTGCGAACTTCCGGCACATACCGTTCCATACCTTCAATCACGATGGCTCCGGACATGCCGTCCAGCGCCTGGCGGTGGCTCTCTCCATGCGGGTGTGTGTGATACCAGAAAAGTCCCGGAGGATGATCCGCAGGAATCTTGACGACATAATGAAGCGTGTCCCCGGGCATGGCCATCATGTCAATCACGTCGTCTTCGGGCGACTGGGGAGAAATCTCTAGCCCGTGAAAATGCAGATTGGTCATGTTCTTGCACGGAGAAATCGCGCAACTCTCCGTTGAGTGAACCGGAAGATCGTTTTTATAGTCGATCTTCAACGTGTCGCCTGGGGAAACCCGAATCACCGGCGCGATGTTCTGTCCGTTGTACGCGAATGAGTCGTGGCCCTGAGAGTTCACGGTCGCATGCAACACCAACGAAACCACGCGGCTTTCCGAATGCACTTCCGGAAGCGGCGCGGCCGGCGCGTTCAGCCGCCCGGCCGCCGCCACCGCCAGCAAAAGAAGGCCCGCCGAACTCCAACTCGCTCGCACTACACCTCCTGCGGAATCTCGCGGGCCGGGGGCGCCATGAATTCCGGGCCGACTGGATGACGGACGCTCTCGCGCAGAATCGCGTCGATCGCCTCGAAATCGTTCTCCTTCAACTTCCAGCCGCTCACTTCGTTAATCGGCGCAAGTTGGTCAGGCCGGCGCGCGCCCCAAAGCGCCACTCCAACCCCCGACTGATCGAGCAGCCACCGAACCGCCAGATGAATCACTCCCTTGGCGAATTTTTCGCGGGCATAAGCATCCAGCCGTTGAGCCGCGTCCAGGTATTCCTCAAACTGCGGAGCCTGAAACTTCGGATCGCTGGACTTGCGCAAGTCATCCTTGGAAAACTGCCGGTCTGCCCGCATCGTGCCACTCAGCAATCCACGGCAAATGGCCCCATAGGTAATCGCGGTGATGCCGTGCTCGCGAGCGTATGGCAGAACATCCGCTTCGATTTCGCGTTCAAAAAGATTGTAGGGCGGCTGGACGGTGTGCAACGGCGCGACAGCTCGGAAGCGCTCCATCTGTGCCGGTGAATAATTGCTCACCCCGATGGCGCGAATCTTCCCTTGTTCAAAAAGTTCCCGCAGCGCGAGAGCCGTCTCCTCGATCGGCGCAAAGGGATCCGGCCAATGCACCTGATAAATATCAATGTAGTCGGTTTGCAGACGCCGGAGCGAGTCTTCAAATTCCCTCAAAATCCGCTCGCGGCTGGAGTTGCGTTCAATCGTGCCCGTGGTCCAGTCGATGCCCACCTTGGTGGCTAGGATAATATTGTCCCGCCGGCCATATTGGCGAACGGCTTCGCCCACGATCTCTTCTGAGCGTCCCTGGCCATAAATAGGTGCCGTGTCAATCAGGTTGATACCCTGGTCCAGCGCCGTATGAATCGTGCGGATGGACTCTTTTTCGTCCGTTCCGCCCCACATCCAGCCGCCGATTGCCCACGTCCCCAGTCCAATCCGCGAGCTTTTGAGAGTTGTACCTTTAATGTTGATATATTCGAGCATTTCGTCTTTTCCTTTTCTTGGTATTGGTAAATCGCGGCATTCCTATCCAAGCCACTGAGGATTGGCAAAGGTGCCATCGAAGTGGTGAGAAGTTTTATACAGTTCAAATTTGCCGGCTTCCGCAGCCTTCGCCGTCTTCGCCAGCAGCGCCGAAACTTGGGCGGAGTTCATCGGTTGAAAGCTGCGGGCCGCCTGCAGAGCTTGCTGCAGTATGGGAAGGGAATCACAGCCGGTGATCACCACGCTCGTTGGCAGATTCATTGCATAGTGCAGGCATTCGACGGGCGTGGCCGTTTTGCTTTCCAGGATCACATGATCCCCCATCGGCTTCATGCCCAGAACGCCTGTGTCGCTTTCTAGCAGCACGGGCAAAACCTTCTTTTCAAAACTCTCAAAGTGCGCATCCATCACGTTGAGGGGCATCTGGACGGCGTCAAATGTGAACTTGTGCTGGGAAGCGGTAGCCAGCATTTTCAAATGGATGTCCGGGCTCTTGTGCCCGGTGAATCCGATGTAACGAATCTTGCCGGCCTTCTTCGCCTCCAGCACCGCCTCCATCGCTCCACCCTCCGCGAAAATCCGTTCCGGGTCGGTTTCGCGGATCACCTCGTGGAATTGCATTAAATCGATGCGATCGGTCTGCAGCCGCCGCAAAGACTCGTTGATCTGGCTCGTAGCAGCCGCCTTCGTGCGCCCGTCAATCTTGGACATCAGAAACGCTTTTTGCCGATAGCCGTCGCGCAAGGCGTTGCCCATGCGCACCTCGCTCTCGCCTCCGTTGTAGTCCCAGCAGTTGTCGAGAAAATTCAGCCCCTCATCCAGTCCCGTCCGAATAATGCGGATACTCTCCTCTGAGTCCGCCTGCCTGCCGAGGTGATAGCCGCCGAGTCCGACCAGCGAAACTTTTTCCTGAGTGTGCCCCAGGATTCGATAGGGAATTCCATTTCTGGATTCCGATGCCGCAGCTTGCCGATTCGTTTGCGCGAAAAGGAGGGACGCAGCCGCGAAGCTCACGAACTCACGCCGGGAAACGCCTTTTTCGGGTGTTTGCTGCCTGTTTGTATCCGGCCCCTCTGTTTGCCCTTGCGGGTTTTTCTCGTATTCCATGACTTTTGCCTTTCCAAAACCGGCCGCGCGACTATCCGAAAAGCCCGCTCGAAGAGAGTGGCAGATTTCGAACCCGCTTCCCGGTAGCGGCATAGATAGCGTTAGAGAACGCCGCGACGAACGGCGGCACGCCCGGCTCGCCCACTCCCGCCGGCGGAGCGGAGCTGTCAACGATATAAACGTTTGTTTGCCGCGGCGCCTCATTGATCCGCGCCACGGGATAATCGTTGAAGTTGGACTGTTCAATTACGCCGTTCTTCGCCGTGATTTCCCCGGTGCGCACGATGCTGGTCCCAAAAACCGCTGCTCCCTCAAATTGGGCACGGGTGATTTCCGGATTAGCAACGAGCCCTGCATCCACCGCGGTATCAACGCGTGAAATGCGGATTTCGCCTTGGTCGGTGACCTCGACCTCGACGACGGTCGCCACATAAGTCAGAAAACTCCGGTGCGCCGCAATACCGAAGCCATGTCCCTTCACGCTCTTCTTCTTCGCCCAGCCGGATTTCTCGGCAACGAGTTCCGTGACATGCCTCAGTCGTCCGGTCTCCCACGGATACGTCTCGGGCGAAGCCCCATAATTGGGGTATTCGACATTCTTGAAATCGATCGTGCGAGACGGCCCAATCAGGTCAAGCAGGTATTCATACGGGTCACGGTGCGCCCGATGCGCGAGCTCATCGGTAAAACATTGCACCCCGAACCCGTGATAAATATTTGCCACGGAGCGCAGCCAGCCAATGCGCACGTGCGCCTTGGCCGGTCCGTTTTCAATGCTCAGGTTGGGCAGGTCATAGGGCATGTCGGTCCAGCCCTGCGCCAGATGCGGCGGATCCCCATAAACAGCGTTCACGTCAAAAATAGAAGTGATCGGCGGAAATACCGATCTCTGCAACCACGCCGTCGGTTTGCCTTTCGCATCCACCGCGGCCTTGAAATACATGCCCGCGACCGCGTTGTAGTAATCAAACTTGATGTCGTCTTCGCGCGTCCATACCACTTTCACCGGCCGCCCAATCTTCTTGGACAGCACTGCCGCCTCCGCGACGTAGTCCGGCTTCGACTTTCTCCCGAACCCCCCGCCGAGCAGCGTCACGTTGCAGATCACGTTCTCTTTCGGAATGCCAAGTTCCGACGAGACAATTGCCTGCACCGCCTGGGGATTCTGCGTAGGCGCCCAGATCGTCGCTTTCCCATCTTTGAAATCGGCAAGCGCGACCAGCGGTTCCATTGGTGCATGTGCCAGCAGAGGAACGTAGTATTCCGCTTCGACCACGTTGGTTCCGGAAGCAGCCGCCAGTGCCGCATTCGCGTCGCCGACGCTTCGAATAACTTTGGCCGGTTTGCGCGCCGTCTCCTGTAGCTCCTTCTTATATTCAACGGAGTCATAGCTTTCATTCGTTCCGTTATCCCAAGTAATCTTCAGTTTCTTGCGCCCTTGAAACGCAGCCCACGAATTGTCCGCCAGCACCGCCACGCCGCCAAGCGGCTGAAACGCCGCTGGCGGTTTGAACGGGTCAATCAGCATCGTTTGGTGAACGCCCGAAACCTTCAGCGCTTCCTGCTCGTCGTAGCTCTTCACCTTTCCGCCATAAACCGGAGGGTGCTCGACGGACGCGTAAACCATTCCCTCGATCTTCGCGTCCATCCCGTAAATCGCTTTTCCGGTGCAAAGGTTCTCCAGGTCATAACTGGTTTTGCCCTTGCCGATGTATCGCCACTCCGCCGGCTTTTTGAAGGAAAGCTGATCCTTCTTCGGCACGTCGAGTTTCGACGCTGCTGCGGCCAGTTCCCCATAGCCCAACTTGCGCCCGCTCTTCGCATGGACTACCGTGTGCGGTTGGGTCGAGCACTCGGAGGCGGGCACATTCCACTGCTGCGCCGCAGCCTCGATCAGCATCCAGCGCGCGGAAGCCCCGCATTCCCGCATCGTGTCAAAAAAGCTGCGAATCGAATGCGAGCCGTCGGTGTTCTGATCTCCGTATCTCTTGTCGCCGATGGCCTGATCGATCCTCACGCGGTTCCAATCCGCGTCCAGCTCATCCGCCACGACCAGCGGAAGCGTTGTTCGTATCGCGGTGCCCATTTCCGAACGATGCGCAACGATATGGACCGTCCCGTCGGTTTCAATTCCCACAAACACGTTGGGACGAAACGGCGCACGGTCCGCCTCAGTCTGTCCGTCCGGCGCGGGCTGATCGACAAAAATCGGCGGAACGTATCGCACGGCCAGTACAAACGCTCCCGTACCGACCACTCCCTTCAAAAACCCGCGGCGGCTTACATTCTCAATGTTGCTCATGCGCTCTTCTCCGCTACCAGCTTGATTGCCGCTCGAATTCGCTGGTAAGTTCCGCACCGGCAAATGTTGCCCGCCATCCCTTCGTCAATATCCTGGTCCGTCGGATGAGGCTTGCTCTTCAGCAACGCAATCGCCTGCATGATCTGCCCGGACTGGCAGTATCCGCACTGCGGTGCGTTCAGTTCAATCCACGCTTTCTGCACGGGATCCAATCCGTTCGCACCCACGTCCTCGATCGTTCGAATCTTGCTGCCAACCGCCGCGCCGACCGGTGTGATGCAGGATCGAATCGCCTCGCCATCTTTGTGCACCGTGCAGGCCCCGCACAGCGCCATCCCGCAGCCAAACTTTGTTCCCGTCAGCCCCAAAATGTCGCGCAGGTACCACAGCAGCGGCATGCTCGGGTCGCCATCAAACGTGTGATCGACGCCATTCACATTGAGCTTAACCATGAAAGCACACCTACTTTCCCTCCATAGAGGTTCACTTCAGATGCCATAAGATACCGCATGGTTCTTGCCAATAAAGCCTACCCCCATCAATCGAATTTTTGTATATGCAGCGCCCCGCCCGGTGCAAGATGCCGATAGTTGGACTCGAATGTCAGCATCCTGACAGTTCAACCCTCCGGTTCGCTGCCTCACCTGGTCGCGAATTGACTCGAAGCCAACTTCGCTGAAGCCTGCTCCATGTACTTCAGGACCGCTGAAAAATCCAGATCGCCATACATCTGGAGAGTCTCCGTGTTCACCTGGAACGCCGCTGATGTCGCGGGCATTTTGGCTCCGACTTCGCCCGCCAGTCCGAGGATCAACCGAAAATCCTTGTTCATCAGTGGCAACGGAAACTGAGGGCTAAAGTCGCCGCGCGCCGCCCGAGAAAGTTTCCCTACATGAGCCGGCGCGATCACCGCCGTTTGCGCCAGAACCTGCAACAGTATTTCGCGCGACAATCCGGACTTTTCCCCCAGCGCCGACGCTTCTGCAATCGCCTGCATCCCGATGCCGAGAATCGCATTTACCACCATCTTCATGGTTGTCCCGGCCCCGCTCGGCCCCATGTGAAAATACTTCGCCGCAATCGCTTGAAAAATTGGCTGTGATGCCTCAAAAACGTCCGGATTTCCTCCAGCCAGCAGCGTCAGGGTGCCCTGTTCCGCCGCCGGTGTGCTTCCCGAAATGGCAACGTCCATCGCCTGCACACCAACCTGCGAAGCTTTGCTCGCCAGTTCGCGCGAAGTCTCCGGCAGAATCGTGCTCATCTCGATCACGACCGTCTCTGGCTTGGCGTTCTCCAGGACTCCGCCAGCCCCAAAATAAACATCTCCGACGGCCTGATCGTCCGTCAGACAGGAAAGGACCACATCAACCGAACGAGTAAGCTCCAACACAGATTCAGAAGCCCTCGCGCCCTTTGCCTTTAGCGCATCTCTCTTCGCCGGATTCTGATCAAAAGTGGAAACTTCATAGCCCGCTGCCAGCAATCGAGCCGCAATGCGGCTTCCCATCCCGCCGAGGCCTATGTAACCAAGTCTGGTTGTGTTCGCTGTGAAAGTGTTCATTCTGCCTCCGCCCAAAATGAAAATAACGGCACGACAATTAGAGTCACTTGGAGGAAAGCAAGATGGATTCCATTTCCAACCGAACCCGTGTCCACCGCAGGTTCTTTTCTTCGAATGACTTAGCAGACGCCAAAAAACTCGCGCTCTGCCACTGCGCTTCTTAGCCGACGTTGGTGACGATTAGCAGGCACCCGTCCGCAGAGCGCATTCGCTTGGTTCTTCCAGAGAGGCCGTTAGACTATGGGCGACAGGGGTAGGTTCAATCCGAGAAGGGAGGGAAACCATCTGACTCCGAAACCCTCTTCATCTTAATGACCATGAGCGTCAGATCGTCGTCCAGGGAATCCCGCTCGGTGAACCCCGCGACGTCGCGCCACAGTTGATCGCAAATCTCTCTCGCGCTGCCACCAGAACGCAGCCGCACCGACTCCAGCAATCGCTTGGTTCCAAACTCTTCCGCGTCCCGATTGTTCGCTTCCGTCACCCCGTCCGTGTACCACACCATGACGTCGCCCGGCGCCAGCGTGATTTCCTCCAGCGAGCAATCCATCCCCGGCGACATACCCACAGGCGTCCAGGACGCGTGCAGCCAAACCGCATCTCCCCCGTCCCTCCGAAGCAGCAGCGCAGGATTGTGCCCGCAATTGATGTAGTTCAGCTGGCCGGTGCGCGGATCGAGTTCCCCGAGAAGCATGGTGACAAACCGTCCGTCGTCTTCGAGAGCGAAAAGCTCTTTGTTCAGGTGACTGGCAACCTCGCACAGCTTTCGCGGTTCGTTGGTCTCCAGCTGCACGGCAGCCGCGGTCGCCGACATCAGCAGCGCCGCCGCTACGCCTTTTCCGGAAACGTCCGCAATCACCAGCCTCATTCTTCCGTCCGGCCGCTCAAAGTAATCGTAATAGTCGCCTCCCACCACTCGAGCCGGGTGCATGGCGCCTGCAATTTCAAATCCCGCCGTTTCCGGATCGCTACGCGGCAGAAACAGCCGCTGCACCTCCGCGGCCAGCTCCACCTCTTTCAGCAACTCGTCTCGCTGGTGGCGGGTCAATTCATTCAGGGTGTTCCGCTGCGCCACAAACCATTGAAGAATCGCCACCACGAAAGTGAACCCGACGAGCGCCGCCAGATTGTGCAGGATTCGTCCCTGAATGTGATGGATCGGCGGGCCAAACAGGTCATGAAACAATATGCAAACAAGGACGATTGCATATGTCAGGCGCGGCGACAGCAGAATCGCGCTGAACGAGAGTGGCAATATATAAAGGTAACCGAGCGAAACGCCTTCCACCCTGTTGTCGGCATAGGCGACGCAGCCAATCGCCAGCACCACCACCAGAAACGCCCACCAGGTGGAGGATTTCAAGGCGATGATCATGTTAGCCGCGACATGCGATACCCGGTCGCGGGCATTGCCCACCCACACCGATAACCTGCCGCGCAGATCATGGAGCGACCCGGAGGTTTTCGGAAGGCCGGTTTCCACCTCAAAACTTGTTCCCATAATTCCCCGTCGAGTCAGGATGCACCTAGCGTGCCACTTGATGCATTTCGTGAAGACTCAAAACCCTTCCCAATTCTGCGAGTTAGCAGTGCCAGAAGCGAAAAACCGTCAGGGGAAGTGTTATGACACGTCGAAGTGTCGGCACCGCGCCAATATGGAGGCTCACAGCATCCAATCCGAATCTCGGATCCAGCCCGATTTTCGAGCGGGAATGTCTTTTGAGGCCCTCGATTGACGCGATGCCAACACCGGTGGTGCTATAAAGACCAGATGGGAGCATGTGCTCCAACGGGGAAGATGTGTTGGCAGACTGCGCGCCGCAGCTTCATCCGCGGCGGGGTAGAATGAGCGCGATGGACAGCACGCTAGAAACTCTCCATCAGTGCCATCGCGCCCTGCTCCGCGCCACCGACGAAAACGAACTCCTGTATTCCATCTGCCGGATCCTCGTCGAAGTCGGTGGCTTCCGGATGGTATGGGTAGGCTACCCACAGAACGACGCCCTAAAATCGATTCGTCCAGTTGCCCATGCCGGCCAGGAAAACGGCTACCTGGAGGGCGTCTCCGCAACTTGGGCCGATGACGAGCGCGGTCAGGGTCCTACGGGCACAGCGTTGCGGACAGGAAAGTCCGCTTGGGCAAAAAATATTCGCGAGGAACAAAGCTTTGCGCCCTGGCGGGAACACGCGCTGGCCCACGGCTATGCATCCTCACTGGCCTTGCCGCTCGCGAGCGGTTCGAACATCTTTGGCGTGTTGTCTCTCTACTCGTCCGAAACCGGCCAATTCAATGAAAATACTTTTGAGCGGTACGTAGAGTTTGCCGACAATCTCGCCTTCGGAATCTCCACCATTCGTACCCGCGAGGATCGAAAAAAGGCCGACGAAGCGCTAGAGAAAGCCTTCGAGGAAATCAAAGCTCTCAAAGACAAACTCTACGAGGAAAATCTGGCCCTTCGCGAAGAAGTGGATCAGGTCTCGATGTTTGAAGAAATCATCGGTACCTCCCCGGCCCTTCAGGAAGTGTTGTCGCGCGTTGCGAAAGTCGCTCCCAGCGATTCCACCGTCTTGATCACCGGGGAAACTGGCACCGGCAAGGAACTTGTCGCGCGGGCCATTCACAAGCGTTCGCAGCGCGCTGGCCGCGCATTTGTAAGCGTGAACTGCGCCGCCATTCCGTCTTCGCTCATCGCCTCTGAACTTTTTGGCCATGAAAAGGGAGCCTTCACGGGAGCCCTCCAGCGGCGAATCGGCCGTTTCGAACTCGCCGAAGGCGGCACACTTTTTCTCGATGAAGTGGGCGAACTTCCCGCGGAAACACAGGTGGCCCTGCTGCGTGTCCTGCAGGAACGTGAATTCGAACGTGTCGGAAGCAGCCAAGTGATCTCTTCCAATGTTCGCATGATCGCGGCCACAAACCGGGATCTCACTGCCGCGATTGCCGCCGGTTCGTTTCGCTCCGATCTTTTCTATCGCTTGAATGTTTTCCCCATCTCCGTTCCGCCCCTCCGCCAGCGGTCCGAGGACATTCCCTTGCTTGTCAGTTACTTCATTGACCGCTACTGTGAAAAAGTCGCGAAAAAGATTACCGGAATCGAAAGACGGTCCTTCGAGCTGTTGGCCAATTACACGTGGCCCGGCAATATTCGAGAACTCCAGAATGTCATCGAGCGCTCTGTGATTCTCAGTGAGTCCGGCGTCTTTGCTGTCGACGAGAGTTGGTTTGCCGCGCAGCCGGTTGCCGCCGGCGGTCCCAGAACTTCCCTCAACAAGAGAATTCTCGACCAGGAACGTGAAATGATCGAAGCCGCCTTGGCCGAGGCGAACGGCCGGGTATCTGGAAGTTCTGGCGCGGCTCGGAAGCTGGGCATCCCTGCCTCGACGCTGGAATCAAAAATCAAAACTCTCGGCATCAAGAAAGCCAAATTCAAGATGGCTTGATACGTCCGTGTCATACCCCCGGTTTCCCTGCCGAATTCTCGGAAATTCCCGAAGATTCGTGAGAATCAACACCCTCCTTCTCACGTATCCCTTTTTAAATCAGTGTCTTATGAATGGAATGCAACTTGCCTTATCCCTCTCCGGATGCTTGCTTGACGCCATGCTGAGAATTTCCAAATTTCAAACGGGGGATGACACTGTGGAATTTGCGCTCTCCGGACGATTTCAATTTGAGCACGTCAATGAGCTCCGTGGACTCATCGGAAAGGAGGAACTCAAAGTGGTTCTCGATCTTCGCGAGGTCAATCTGTTGGATCGCGAAGCCGTTGAGTTTCTCGTCGCCTGCGAAAGGGATGGCGTCCCTGTGCGCAACTGCTCGCCCTATATCCGTGAATGGATCACCCGGGAAGCGAGTCGCCAGAATTTGCCGTCTCTCGGGGAAGAAGGCTAAGAAGTCGCGCAGGTTTCAGGCGGTCTTCGCAACCGCTGTAGGTATTCCGTTTCTGGAGGATGACAAGATGGCTTCCGCAACTGTTTCATTCCAGCCTTCCGTTCCCGCAACCTTGCAGGAAAATCCCTCCCAGGCGTTTCGCGGCGCCGATCCAGCAAATGCGCTCGACGTCGCCGATGCATTTGCGGGTCTCGTCGGCTCGAGCGAGGCGATCCAGCGCGTGAAGGATCAGGTGCGCACGGTCGCTCCGACGGATTCCACCGTATTGCTCGAGGGAGAAACCGGTACGGGCAAGGAGCTCATTTCTCGCGCCGTCCACACTCTCAGCCAGCGCAAAAATCGCACCTTGATCAAGTTCAATTGCGCTGCCATTCCGCATGGCCTCCTGGAGAGCGAACTATTCGGCCACGAGCGTGGCGCCTTCACTGGTGCGATTGACCGCAAACTTGGGCGCTTCGAGCTCGCGGATCAGGGAACGCTCTTCCTGGATGAAGTCGGCGAAATTCCCCTGGAGCTTCAGGTAAAGCTTTTGCGCGTTTTGCAGGAACAGGAATTCGAACGGCTCGGCGGCACGCAAACCCAGCGCGTCAACGTCCGGCTCGTTGCGGCCACCAACCGCAATCTGGCGGAGATGGTCTCCAACCAGGAGTTCCGCAGCGATCTGTACTTCCGCCTGAACGTGTTTCCCATAACGATTCCTCCGCTTCGCGAACGCACCGAAGATATCCCTCTGCTTGCAGAGCGCTTCCTCGACGAATATTCCCGCCGCATGGACAAGCGGATTGACACTATCCCGGAATTAACGATCGAAAGATTGAAGCAACATCACTGGCCGGGAAACGTTCGCGAACTCCAGAACTTCCTCGAGCGCGCAGTCATCTTGACCACAGGACGAACCCTGCATGCTCCGCTCGAGGATCTGAAAATTCCCGCTGGCGCCCAACCGGAACCCGCCATCACGCTTCGTCAGGCAGAGTCCAGCCACATCCTGAAAATCCTTCGCGAAACAAATTGGGTGCTTGGAGGCCCGCGCGGCGCTGCCATCCGCTTGGGACTCAAGCGAACCACGTTAGTCAGCAAGATGCGCAAGCTGGGGTTAACGCGCCCAGCACCCGGCATGGCGCTCTAATTGCAGGCAACTGGCAGACTTTCGGTCGGCGACCGGAGAGGAAGCGCAACGCGGCCGGCGCTTCACCGGAAATTGTATTCGGAGTCCGAGGCCGCAAACGAAAAATCGTTGGAGGAAAAACTTGAACGTCAGAACCCGCGCATATCTGATTCTCGTGGCACTCTGTGCCATCCCATCTATTTCCTGGGGGCAGGATGCCCACTATCACAACGCGCCTGCGTCCGCGGCGCAGCAGAAAAACCCGCTTCGAGGTCAACAAGGGGCCATCGCGGCAGGCGCAAAACTCTACGCGGCAACCTGCTCGGCTTGCCACGGCGCGACAGCGCAGGGAACTGGCAACATCCCCGCACTCTCCCAGGGCCCCACGCAATCGGTGCCCGACGGCGAGGTTTTCTGGTTCATCACCGTCGGCTCGGTCGGTAACGGTATGCCCGCCTGGGGCAGCCTCTCTGAGGACGAGCGCTGGCAAATCGTCACCTACCTGAAATCACTCACGACATCCACAAAGGAAAGCAAGCCCGGCGCGGCCCCCACGAAATTTACTCCCGTCGAAACCAATGCCCCCCTGCCAGAGCCACCCTATACGGATTTTCGCCTCGAACAGCCCGGAAAGTTCCGCAAGATTTCCGCCCAGGATCTTCCCGCGCCCTATGGGACCGACTCGGCGAATAACGGCCCTCAACTCGTGGCGCGCCCCGAGGATGCCTGGCCGAAAGGACCTGAAGGTTTCACCGTCCAGCTCTACGCAACAGGGCTCGACAATCCGCGTCTCATCCGCACCGCCCCCAACGGCGATTTTTTCTTGGCTGAAAGCAGCAGCGGTAAAATCAAAGTCTTCCGCGGCATCACCACCGATGGCAAGCCTAGGGAGACCTTTGTCTTCGCCGGAGGACTCAACCGCCCTTACGGCATCGCCTTCTACCCGCCTGGAAACAATCCCCAGTGGATCTATATCGGCAATACAGACGCCGTCGTCCGCTTTCCTTATAAGAACGGCGACCTGAAAGCCACCGGACCCGCCCAGCACATCGCCGATCTTCCCTATGGAGGCGGCCATTGGACACGCGATGTGCAATTCACCGCCGACGGCAAAAAAATGTTCGTCGCTGTCGGCTCCGCCTCAAACGTCGACGACCCCGATACGACTCCCGCAGAAAAGGACCGCGCCGACATTTTGCAGTTCAACCCTGACGGCTCCGAAATGCGCGTGTACGCCTACGGAATCCGCAACGCCGGCGGCGGCCTCGCTATCAATCCCAAGACCAACGAACTTTGGTGCTCCGTCAACGAGCGCGACGGCTTGGGAGACAACCTCGCCCCCGATTACATCACCCACGTTCAGGACGGAGGTTTCTACGGCTGGCCGTGGTGGTACACGGGCGCCCATCAGGATCCGCGCCACGACGGCAAGCATCCCGAACTGAAAGACAAGACAATCGTCCCCGATGTTCTGCTTCAACCCCATAACGCCTCTCTTGAAATGACCTTCTACGAAGGCTCTCAATTTCCCGCGGAATATCGCGGCGACATCTTCGCCTCCGAACACGGCTCGTGGAACCGCTCCGTCCGCGCCGGCTACGAAGTAATCCGCGTCCCCCTCGACCAGGCCGGTCGCGCCAGTGGTGAGTACGAAGACTTCATTACCGGGTTCGTGGTCGACAATGGCCACGTCTGGGGACGCCCGGTCGGCATCACGGTGGCTCCGGATGGGTCGCTGCTTGTAACCGATGACGGATCGAACTCCATCTGGCGCGTCAGCTACACGGGCAGTAACGCGCAAAAAAGCGCCAGCGAGCGGAAACATGCAAGCAACACCGCCAAGAGCGCGTCCAACTAAGAAATTCCTGGCCGCCTCGCTCGGTCTCCCCGCGGTTCTACTATTGGCCGCGTTCCAGTTTGGTGACAACAACGGCCTGAACAATATGCCCTTCGCTCAGGTCCAGGGCCTAATCTCCAATCTTCCCAAAGCGCAAAAGATGGCCAGCGACGGTAACCTCGAACTTCTCGCCGGCAAAGCTGTGCGCGGCCAAGCTACAACTCTCCGTGGCGAACTCACCGACGCCAACTGTTTTCTCGGCACTCACACCCACGCCTACGATCACGCCTTCTGCGCAAAATTCTGCGCGGCCGCCGGCAGCCCGCTCCTGTTCGTTTCCGATCAGGGTGGTCTCGTCTACGTTGTCCTCGCGGCAAGCAACGGCGTTCCGCTTCCTGAAAGCGTTCTCAATCTCATCGGCGTTCCAGGAATCGTAGTGAAAGGCAGAACGCTCGATACCAATGGCGTACGCGCCCTGGCCATCGAAACTGTGCAGCCGTAACCATAGCAGCCTCTCAATAAGGTATGGCTAATCAGTACGTTGAAGGCGACGAAGGGAATGAGCATCGCCTCGAACACGGATTAAACTGGAAGCGAGAACCAGAGTCGAATCTCCGCTCGCTCTGGCCACCACTCCCCGGGGAACTTTCTGTCCGCTTTTCCGGAATTACTAAAGGTTGAGGCACCAGTCCGTTCCCTCGCCCCACGCGTTTGATTCGGGTTACTTTGGCCGCCGGGCTTGCGTCCTTATTAATGTTCAGTTTCACCGAGGAAACCATAACCATGAACTGTAAGCGCACTTGCTTGTTGAGCTTTCTGTTCTTATCGATCGGAGTTGCCAGCCCGGCTCAGACTCCGGATTCGCCATCCGCACCCCAGGATCAAGTGCAGGCTCCACTTTCCGGCAGCGGCCGTGGCACGGGACGCGCTGGCACGAGAGACGGTCACGGAACTGTCGGGAAGATCACCGTCATTCACGGCAACTCCCTTCAGGTCGTCCGGCCGGACGGCAGCACCGTAACAGTTAATCTCACGGACAAGACTGAGTTCCGAAAAGATCGCCAGCCCGCCCAGCTTTCCGATTTCAAAGTCGGCGATTTCGTCATGGTGCGCGGCGACGAAAATGCCGACCACTCCGTGACCGCGCAATCCCTCAGCGGTCGCTCGGGCAACGGTGGCCCCGGAGGAATGGGTTCAGGCCCGGGCGGTGGCGCGGCGTTCGGCGAAATGGGCAAGGACTTCGTCGCGGGGGTAGTGAAATCCGTTGACGCGCCGAAACTCACCGTTGTGCGCGCGGACAACGTCACGCAAACACTCGAGCTCAACGAAGACACTTCTTTGCGCCGTGGCCGCGAAAGCGTCACCATGGCCGACATCCAACCCGGCGACCACGTCGTCATCCGCGGTGGCTTGCAAAATAATGTCTTCGTTCCAAAAGCCGTAATCCTTGTTTCTTCCGAACAATGGGAGCGAATGCAACAATTCGCGCAAGGCGGCGCAGGCCCGGCTGGCAACACGCCCGCCAAAGCGCCCGCAGGCAGTCCGCCGCAGCAATAGCTCACCGAGGGAGTGCTAGTTGAAGTCCATGCTTCGCGGTGTATACGTGCTTCCCCTCCTCGTGCTGTTCCTCGCCCTGCGCGGCCAGGCGCAAGACGCCGCGCCCCAACCCAACCCTGCTCCAACTGGCCTTCCGCAAGCCGTTCCGCAAAGCGCTCCTCGACCCACATATGAAATCAGCGGCACAGCCCGCAGCGGCAAAACTCCCTTGCCCGGTGCCACCGTAACCGCTTCGAATACACTCACCGGGGGAAAATATTTCGCCGTCACCGACGCCGAAGGCAAATTCTCCTTCCCGGGCGTTGTCCGCGGTCGCTACGTCGTTCGCATCGAATTCATGGGCTTCTCTCTGTTCACGCAGGAAGTCGTTTTCAACCCAACAAATCCGTCCGGAAAAATCGACGCCCAATTAATATTGGCGTCCCGTGAGCAGCAGCAATCGAATAATTCCAACATCGCCAACGTCGCTGCCGGCCGCGGCTTCCAGAGCCTCGCCCTCGACAGTGCGCTGTCCTCCCTCTCCGGCGGCAATGGTCGACCCGGCGCATCCCAAAACCCCAATGACTATTCCGCTCTACCCATGAACGGCGCTGGCGCCGAAGGCCCCACCGAATCCATCAGCGTCAGTGGTGCGCAAGGCCGCACCCAGGATTTCGGCGGCGGCAGCGAACAGGATCTGCAAGACCGCATCCAGGAATTTCGCGACCGCATGCAACGCGAAGGATTCGGCGGGCCCGGCGGCGGTCCCGGTCCGGGCGGACAAGGCGGCGGCATAGGCGGCCCCATCATGATCGGCCGCATGGGAGGCCGCGGGTTCAACATCAATCAGCCCCACGGCGTCCTCTATTTTTCCGACGACACCTCTTCACTCGACGCGACTCCTTTTTCGCTCAGTGGATTTCCCATCGCCAAATCGCAATACAACCAGTCGCACTTCGGTCTAAACGTTGGCGGCCCCTTGAACATTCCCAAGCTCTTCAACGGCGGTAACAAATGGTTTTTCTTCGCTGGCTGGAATGGCTCGCGTGGGGACACTCCCTACGATGCCTTCTCCACCGTTCCAACCCTCGACGAACGCAACGGCAATTTTTCAAACGCCGCCTATCGAAACGGCACTCCAGTGGAAATCTTCAATCCCGCCACCGGCCAGCAATATCAGTTCAACGGCACTCCCAACGCGATCGACCCATCGTTATTCAGTTCCGCCGCGAAGTCCCTTCTCCAATTCATTCCACTGCCTAACATCCCCCTGACCTCAACCGGCCAGAACTTTCACTACGTCACCTCCGACACCAGCAATTCCGACTCGGTCATCCTCCGCCTCGTCCACAATTTCGGTTCGAGCGCTGGCCCTATGGTGCTGGGGCCAGGCGGAGGTGGACGAAACGGCGGCCGCCGCCAAAACAACATTAATTTCGGCTTCAACTGGTCGCGCAACTCCACCGGCATCGTGAATCCCTTCCCCTCGCTCGCCGGCGGCACCAGCACGCAAGGACTGAACGCCAGCGCCGGCTGGGTCTACGGCAAGAATCGCGCCATAAATAATCTCCGCGTGAACTACAACCACAACCACGTCTCCACAACGAATCTCTATTCCAACACTGCCGATGTTGCAGGCCCCGGCGGTGCCGGAATCACTGGCATCTCCAACAATCCGTTCGATTGGGGTTTGCCGGGCATCAGCTTCACTTCCTTCGGCGGCCTCAACGATCCGACGACCCGCCGCGAACTCGATCAGACCTACACTATCTCCGACACCCTCAACTGGAATCACGGCAAGCACAATTGGCGCTTCGGTGGAGACTATCGCCGCATTCTCCAAAGCTTCCAATCCGCCAGAAACGCGGAAGGAAGCTTCGTCTTCACCGGCTTTGCCACGTCGCAGTACGCCCCCGGCAGTACGCAACCGGTCACCAACACCGGCTACGACTTTGCCGATTTCCTCCTGGGCTTGCCGCAACAGACATCTCTTCAGTTCGGCGCAAGTGCGTACAACTTTCGCGCCAACTCGTTCGACTTCTTCGCGCAGGACGATTGGCGCATCCGCCCCACCCTCTCGCTGAACCTCGGTCTGCGTTACGAATACATTGGTCCCTACACCGAGACGCAAAATCGCATCGCCAATCTCGAAGTCGGCCCCGGCTTTGCCACCGCCACGCCCGTCGTCCCTGCGGGCGCCAGCTTGCCCGCGGGTTCCGGAACTTTCCTAACCTCCTCCAACCCCGCTCTCATCAATCCTGACCGCAGCAATTTCGCTCCGCGCATCGGCATCGCCTGGAAGCCCGCACAGAAAACCGTCGTCCGCGCCGGATATGGCATCAACTACAATCTCGCCCAGTACGGCGCGATGATTCAGAATTTTGCGTTTCAACCGCCCTTCGCCGACACCGCAACAAATTCCACAAACGCGACCGGCCTCACCGGTCCCGCACCCCTCACTCTCGCGAACGGTTTCCCCGCCGTCTCCCAAACCACCGTTAGGAATAATTTCGCCGTCAATCCTGATTACGGTTTGGGCTACGTCCAGATCTGGAATTCTGACATCCAGCGCGAGTTCCGTGGCAACGTCGTCCTGAACATCGGCTACAACGGCGCCAAGGGCACGCGCCTCGACTCGGAGCGCGCTTTACTGGTCGCTGGCAACCAGCCGTTCATCTACGAATCTTCCGAAGGAAATTCCATCCTTCACGCCGCATCGGTCCGCGTCCGCAGGCGCATGTCCAAAGGCCTCGGATTCGGCGCTCAGTATGTATTCTCGAAATCTCTCGACGATGCCTCTTCGATAGGAGGTGGCGGCGCGATCGTGGCACAAAATCCTTTTGATCTTCCCGCGGACCGCGGATTATCCAGCTTCAACCAGACCCACAAGTTCACCGGCAACTGGATTTACGATCTCCCCTTCGGCGAAAACCACCGCTTCGTGCAAAAAGGTGTGTTGGCTCACATGCTCTCCAACTGGCAATGGAGCGGCGATTTCACGGTCGCCTCCGGCCTTTATTTCACCCCCAGCATCCTCGGTGGCTCCGTGGACATCGCCCGCGGCGTCAGCGGCTCGCAGCGAGCCAACGTGGTTCCCGGCCAATCGATCTCGCTTCCCAATCCCACCGCGCTCGAATGGTTCAATACCGCCGCGTTTTGCGTCCCCGGAGCCACCTGCGCAAACCCCACCGGTTCCACCTTCGGCGACGCCGGACGAAACACCATCGAAGGGCCGGGAAGCATAATTCTCAATATGAGCATCAATCGCTCCATTCCCATCAAGGAATCCCGCAACCTTGATCTGCGCTTTACGGCGAACAACGTTTTCAATCACGTGAACTATGCCTCCATCAACACGGCCGTCAACTCGCAGACCTTTGGCGAAGTCACATCGGTCGGCAACATGCGCCGCATTACTGTGCAGGCCCGTTTTCGTTTCTGAGAAATAACGACCATGCCACCAACGCGAAAACTCGTCGCACTTCTTGTCGCAGCAACTTTGCTCTCGCCAGCGATTCCTCTCGCGGCCCAGGAACCCGAAAAGCAGGCCGCCGGCTCCGCCCCCATCCGCGTTTCCACCGAACTCGTCCTCGTCAACGTCGTCGCCCGCGACAAAAAAGGAAACCCCGTCCGCGATCTGAAACAGGAAGACTTCACCCTCTACGAAGACGGCAAGAAGCAGCAGATCTCCACCTTCGATTTTGAGGATGTGGACCAGTTGCCGATGACCGCCGGTCGAACCGTCTCCGGCGCCGCGCCCGGCACGCTCCTGCACTCCACCAGGAAGGCTCCTCCGACTCTCGATGCTCGCGATCGCCGCCTGATCATCCTCTTCTTCGATTTCTCCGCCATGGAGCCAGAACAAATCGACCGTTCCGTGGACGCCGCCAAGAAATTCGTCAGCACAAGAATGCAGCCCGCCGATCTCGTCGCTCTCGTCTCCCTCGCCACCAACATGCACGTCGATTGCGACCTCACCGACGACAAAGACAAATTGCTGGCTCTGCTTTCCAGCTACAACTCCGGCCAGGGTCAGGGCTTCGACAACGGCACCACCGGCAGTGCCGAAGGCACCGCCGAAACCAGCGGCTCTTTCACCGAAGACGACACCGACCTCAACACATTCACCGCCGATCGCAAACTTCTCGCCCTCGGATCCCTCATGCAGGCCCTCGGCAAGCTCCCCCAAAAGAAAAGCATCATCTATTTCAGCAACGGCATCACCCAAACCGGCGTGGACAACCAATCCTCCCTGCGCGCCGCCACCGCCGCTGCCGTAAAAGCCAATGCCTCCATCTACTCTCTCGATGTCCGCGGCCTCGAAGCCTTTCCTCCGGGTGGCGAAGCGCAAAACGCCAGCCTGCACGGCCAATCCGCTTACTCCGGCGCCTCCACGCTCAACGATCTGAACGGCAACGCTGCTTCACAGGACACGCTCGCCACGCTCTCCTCCGATACGGGCGGAAAAGCCTTCTTCGACTCCAACGATTTCAGCGGAATCTTCTCTCAGGTGCAAAAAGACAGTTCTGTTTATTACGTTCTAGGCTTCACCAGCGGCAATCCCGCAAAAGACGGCAGATTTCGCCATCTGAAAGTCACCATCAACCGCCCCGACCTGAAGCTCGATTTCCGTTCCGGCTATTACGCCGGCCGCGACTTCCTCCATCTGGACCGCGCGGATCGTGAGCAGCAACTCGAAGACGAACTCGCGACCCAGTTGCCCAGGGTGGATGTCCCTGTCTACGCGGGTGAATCCTACTTCCGGAAAGACGAATCCCACTACTATCTCGCGGTCTCCCTCATCATCCCCGGCTCGCAAATTCCGTTTGTCACCGAAAAAGACAAAGACAACGCCACCATCGACATAATCGGCCAGGCCCTCGAGAGCGGCAAATTCCCAGTGGGCCGCCTGCGCGACACTGTGAAACTCGCTGTTGAAAGCTCGCGCGAAGTCCGCCGCAAGAATGTCCAGTACAACACCGGCTTCCTTCTCGCTCCTGGCAACTACCATCTCAAGTTTGTGGTTCGGGAAAATCAGACCGGCCGCATGGGCTCTTTCGAAACCGACGTCCACATTCCCGACCTGCGCAAGTCCCCCCTGAAAATGAGCTCCGTGATCCTCGGCAGCCTGCGCGTCCCTTCAACCGGGAAAAAATCCACCGGCAATCCGCTGGTGCGCGATCAGATGGAGCTCGTTCCCAACATCACTCACGTCTTCACGCCCGATCAGCATCTCTATTTGCAGTATGAAGTTTACGATGCGGCAAAAGGGAAGAGCACCGTGCAAGCGGCCCCGGCTCCTGCCGCCGCCCAGCCCGGAGGCGCAAAATCCCCGGAGCCCGCGAAGCCCCCTCGCGATTCGGTCCGCGTCCTCACCAGCATCGAATTTCTCCAGGGTGCAACCAAGGTCTACGAATCCAAACCCGTCGTCGCGAACGAAGTCACCGCGTCCGATCGCAAAGCCGTCATCTTCCAGATCGATGTCCCACTGCAATCCCTGAAGCCCGGTCTTTATCTCTGTCAGGTAAACGTAATCGACGACGTCGCCGGCAGTTTTTCCTTCCCACGCTTTCCGTTGCTCATTCGTGAGCAAGCTGTGAAGCCGAATTCTCAAGCCGCCGCTGCCTCCCTAACGCCAAACTAGCCTCTACTCTTCGCCGATATCTTCGTTCCATACAGCGGGATTCGCCCGAATGTACTCTGCCAGCATGGAAACGCAGACGGGCGAGTCAAGATCAATCACCTTCACTCCCAGCGAACGCAACCACTCGATCCCTCCCTGAAAATTCCGGCTCTCTCCGATAATCACGGTGCCAAATCCAAACTGCCGCACCAGCCCGCTGCAATACCAGCACGGCGCCAGTGTCGTCACCATGATCAATTTCCGATAGCTCTTTTGCCGCCCCGCTTTTCGAAACGCGTCCGTTTCGCCATGTATCGAAGGATCGCCCTGCTGCACACGCCGATTGTGTCCCGCGCCAATCAACTGGCCCGTCGCATCAAAAATCGCCGCCCCAATCGGAATTCCGCCTTCCTTCAGTCCCGTCCGCGCTTCTGCCAGCGCTACCGCCAGCATCGAGTGATAATCCAGCTCAGAGCTCATCGCTTCTCCTCGCTCAAACCTCAGAGTAATTCCGCGCCAGTCACCTAATCATACGAATTTCTGCTTCCGCCATGAGCCTCATGTCCCAGAGAGATAATGGGTGCCCGGCAATTGCTTCAAATGGCTCGCCGCTTCCTCGGGCGTGATATCCCGCTGCGGTGTGGCCAGCATTTCGTATCCCACCATGAACTTCTTCACACTTGCGGAGCGCAACAGTGGGGGAAGAAAGTGCGCGTGAAGATGAAATCCCAACGAATGAGCCTGCGCCGGCGTCATTTGATGAAAACCCATCGTGTACGGAAAAGAGGTCCGAAACAAATTGTCATAGCGGATCGTCAGTGCCTGCAGGATTTCGGCCAGCGACACGCGTTCCGCTTCATTTAATTCGCTCAGGCAAGCGACGCTTCTCTGACTGATCACCAGCGTCTCGAATGGCCAGACCGCCCAGAACGGCACCAGGGCAACAAAATGGCCGTTGGCCCACACAACGCGTTCCTGTTTATCCAGCTCCAGGGCTAGGTAATCTTCCAGCAGCCCGGACTTGTGCTTTTGCAGATACTCGCGGAATGATGCGTACTCCCGCGCCAAGTGAGCGGGAATCGTCTCGTTCGCCCAGATCTGCCCGTGGGGATGGGGATTGCTCGAGCCCATCATCGCCCCGCGATTCTCGAAGATCTGCACCGATTGGATCTCCGGCTGGCTGGAAAGCGCGGAAAATTCCTCCGCCCACGCATCCACAACCCGCTGAATATCCGGAACGCTCATGCGCGCCAGCGTCAGATCGTGCCGCGGCGAAAAACAGACCACCCGGCATCTGCCTCTCTCGCTTCGGGCCAGCAGCAACTCTTTTTCCCGGTACTCGCCCGCCGGTGTATCGGGCTTCAACGCCGCAAAATCATTATCGAAAGCAAATGTCCCCCGGTACTGAGGATTGTGCACTCCTCCTGCCCTCGCATTTCCAGGGCAGAGGTAGCATTCAGAGTCGTACGGTTCGACTCGATCGGCGGGCGCCGCTTCCACCTGGCCTTGCCACGGCCGCTCCGCCCGCTGCGGAGACACCAGCACCCATTCCCCGGTCAACGGATTGAATCGCCGGTGCGGATCGATCTTCAAATCAAAGCCGCTCATAAATCGCCTGTGCTCATCTACGCCAGTCTGGCCGCCCCATCCGCGGCCGGCGAGACGTAGATTTCCGGTGCGCGTCCTGTCGCGCGCTCATACTCCGCTGCCACTTTTGCCCGGAATCCTTCCGCGCGATCTTCCTCGACCAGATTGATGGTGCAGCCTCCAAACCCTCCGCCGGTCATCCGCGCTCCATAAACACCCTCGTTTTGTTGAGCGAGGCGGACCATCAAGTCCAGCTCCTCGCAGCTCACCTCAAAATCATCACGCAGACTGGCATGTGAACTCTCCATCAGTCGGCCGAAAAGCTCCAGATCTCCGGATTGAAGAGCTTCCGCAGCCTGAAGTACCCGCGAATTTTCCGTCAAAACATGACGGCAGCGCTTGTGAATCATCTCGGGGAGTTGTCCGCCAAATTTCTCAAAGTCCGCCGGAGTGACGTCACGAAGGGTTTTCGCTCCAGGCACGCGCTCGGCAAGAAATCGCGCGCCAGTCTCGCACTCGGCCCGCCGCTTGTTGTATTCACCCGCGGCCACGCGGTGCCGCACCATGGTATTGCAAATCACCAGCCGCACGCCGGAGGGAATAGGGAGTTGCTGGAACTCCAGCGTCCGGCAATCCAGGCGCAACGCATGATTCCTTTTGCCATACACCGAAACGAACTGATCCATAATCCCGCAGCGAGCCCCTACAAATTCATTCTCCGCTCGCTGGCACAATTGCGCGACGCTCACTCCATCGAGCGTTCTCCCCGAAATTTCCAGCAAGGCCTTGCATACCGCCACCTCGAGCGAGGCAGAGGAGCTCAATCCCGCTCCCTCCGGCACATTCCCATGAATCATCAGATTTGCGCCGGAGAGGCCGTCCAGCGCTCTGTCCAGCAGTCGAACGACGCCGGAGACATAGTCGCTCCAATGGCCCCGGGCCGAAGCCGGCATGTCGTCGAGGTCAAGCTCGACGCTCTCTGCATAATTTTCCGAGGCCACCTGCAGCCACCGGTCTTCGCGTCCCGCAATCGCGATCTCGGTCTGGAATCCAATCGCCGCGGGCAATACAAAACCTTCGTTGTAGTCGGTATGTTCTCCGATCAGATTTACGCGCCCCGGCGCCTGCACCAGAACAGGGCGTTCTCCATAGACCGCCCTGAATCGTTCCAGCAGTTCCAGCGAAGGTTGTTCCGGCGCGGTTTTGTCGCTCATCCGTTTCTGAACTTGTCCAAAACTTTTTGTCCACTCTCAAAGATTCAATGCCGTGCCGCCGGCCGCGCTGGTTCTCCTGGCTTGTCAACCGCTCCCGCGGGCACCTGCTTTCTCCGCAAGCGCGTCAGCAGAAGCATCACCACGCCAAAACACAGCAACACGATGCCCCACCAGAAATTCATGTTCACGCCCAGCGAATGCTCCGCGTACATCCCGCTTCCTTGCGTGGCCGCGCCATACCCGATCAGCAAAATCCCGAACAGGCTGAACAGCATCCCGATCGGCATTCGGATATCAAATCCCATAGCCCCTCCTTCGGTGTCCGCGATCCGTGCGCTTCTACCAGAAAACCAGGTTCAGGCCCACAAGCAGCGCCAGCACTATCAACGCCAGTGTGCCGGGCTTCAGATACCACTTCAATCCGCTCTCCTCCGGTTTCGCCGTCAGCGAATACACCAGCCCTTTCAATTCCTGTTCCGGACGCGGCGTAGTCAGTAGGGAAATAACCACCGTAAGCGTAAAGCACCCGACCCACGCGAAAATCGCCGTCCAGAAATTCTGCGCCATCTCGCTCGGATAAACGTGCAGGATCGGCCCAAGATACCCGCCCTTCACTCCCATAACCGCTCCCGCCGGGAGCGTCAATCCGTAATGCGTCGCCGCCGCCACCGTTCCTCCCAGCAATCCCCAGAACGCGCCGTGCCCCGTCGTGCGTTTCCAAAACATCCCTAGCATGAACGTCGCAAACAGCGGCGCATTCACGAACGCAAACACCAGTTGCAGCACGTCCAGGATGTTGTTGAACTCCTTCGCGACAAATGCCGCCATCAGCGAAATCACCAGCCCAAATACCGTGGACGCGCGTCCCATCCATAAGTAATGTTGGTCGCTCGCCGCTTTATTGATGTAGCTCTGATAGATGTCATACGTCCAGACGGTGTTGAACGCCGTCGTGTTCCCAGCCATTCCCGACATGAACGAAGCGATCAACGCGCAAAGCCCCAGGCCCAGTAGTCCCGAAGGGAAATAACGCACCAGCATCATCGGCGTCGCGAGATCGTAATCCAGCACCACTTTTCCATCGGCCATCATTGGCTTCCCGGCAAGGTCGTATTTCGGCGGAATAATCCCCTTGCCACCGGTAAAAAACGGCGTTTGTGTCGCGGCCCCTCCGACGACGTTTACTTTGACGCCCGAGTCATGCAATTTGGAACCCGTCACTACTCCGGCGATCATTCCCGGTAAAATCACAAGAAACGGGAAAACCATTTTCGGAAACGCCGCAATCACCGGCGTGCGCCTCGCCGCGGTCATCGAATCCGCTGCCATCGCCCGCTGTACCACCAGGAAATCCGTGCACCAGTACCCGAACGAAAGCACAAATGCCAGTCCCATCAGCAACCCGAACCATTCCACGCCCATCGGGTTTTCGCTCGCATGTCCCATGTACTTCCACGAATGCACCATCGCGTCGTTCGCAATCCGGACTTTCAGCCCGTCCCATCCGCCTACATCCCGCAGGCCAAGATACACCAGCGGGATGAACCCCATCACAATCAGAAAAAACTGCAGCACCTCGTTGTATATGGCGGATGTAAGGCCGCCAAGAAATGTGTAGGCCAGCACAATTAGCGCGGAAATCAGAATCGCCGCCGTGAAATTCCATCCGAGTAATAGCTGCAGCAGCTTGCCCATCGCGTACATCGAAACGCCCGAAGAAAAAACTGTCATCACCGCAAACGAGATGGCATTGAACCCGCGCGTTTTTTCATCAAACCGGAGCTTGAGGTATTCCGGAACCGAGCGCGCCCGTGACCCGTAATAAAACGGCATCATGAAAATCCCGACAAACAGCATCGCCGGCACGGCGCCAATCCAGTAAAAGTGCGAAGTCGAAATGCCGTATTTCGCGCCGCTGGCCCCCATTCCAATCACTTCCTGCGCGCCCAGGTTCGCCGAAAGAAACGCCAGGCCCGCGATCCACGCGGGGATCGATCGGCCAGACAGGAAAAAATCGGTGCTCGTCTTCATGTACTTCTTCAGCACAAATCCGATACCCAGCACAAAAGCGAAATACAGCAGGATAATCGCGTAGTCGATCAAATGGGGTTCTGGTCGCACGTAAAATCCTTTCAACGCCACTGGTGCCTGCAAGTTGAGCGCCGCTATTCGCCCGAAAAGCATGCTCGAGCGCATCTAAAATGGCCCGAGCCAGCCGCTTTAGCAAGTCCCAAACTCAGTTCCTCGCCGTTTCGTTTACTCCTCCCGATCGCGCGACCGCGTCGCCGCTTCACACGTCGCACAGTTCGACGGCTTCCTCTAACGACCGCAGCGACTCCCGCGTGGGAATAAACTCATGCGCCACATATCCCGCATACTTCGTCGCCGCGATCGCCTGCATCACTCCCACCCAATTCACCTCTTGCGTGTTGTCCAGTTCATGCCGCCCCGGCACTCCGCCCGTGTGAAAATGACCCAGCCACTCGATATTTTCGGTAATCGTCCGGATCAAGTCGCCTTCCATAATTTGCATGTGGTAGATGTCGTACAACAGTCTCACCCGCGGCGAATTCACGGCTTCCATCACGCGAACTCCCCACGCCGTGTGGTCGCACAGGTAATCCTTGTGGTCCACCTTGCTGTTCAATAGCTCCATGCAGATCGTAACTCCGTGGTCTTCGGCGATTTTCTTCACTCGATTCAGTCCCCGAATCGTGTTCTTCATCCCCTCTTCATCGGACATCCCGCCCCGGTTCCCCGAAAAAGTGATGACGTTCGCCAAGCCCATCTTCGCCGCCCGCGGGATCGTCCGCCGAAAGGCCTCCTCGATCTTCGCGTGATTCTCCACCCGGTTCATCGCGCTCCGGATTTCTCCTCCGCCTCCGTAACCCATGCTGCACACCAGCCCGTACCGCCGCGGCACTTCCCACTCGTCCTCATTCAGCAGGTCAATCGCCTTCAACCCCATCGCCGCGCCCTTTTCGCACAACTCGTCGAGCGGAACCCTCTCGTAGCACCATCGCGAGACCGATTGCCGGATGCGTCCCTTGCGTTGTGGGTTTTGCAATTCTGCAACCGAGGAAAGAACCGGAGCGCCGGCCAGGGAAGCGGCCGCCACTTCCGAAGCAACCCGCCGGATCATCGAGCGTCTCGAAATACGCGTCATCACGATGTGGAAGTCTAAGCGAAAATCCACTTTCCAGCGAGCAAATGAATCTTGTTCCAGCGACTTTTGGTTTTGCTCACATTCCGGGTAAAATGAAACTTCAGAGCCTTTTGGAACACTCCGATTGGTTGACGCCATGATTCCCGAAACTCCCCCTCCAGAGAAGTCTCCGTTCAAAAATCCCTTCCTCTATTCTTCTCTCCTGATTTTTGGCGTTATCCTCTACGTCTCTTACGTTCTCTTCGCGCGTTATGAATCGAGCAGGGAGTATGAGCGGCAAACAAAGCAGCGCCGGAACGAGCAGCGCCGCGAAGACGATCGCCTCGCCGTCGAACAGTTAGGCGGCTCCGAACTGGCCATCCGCGGCCTATACATTTCGCCGCGGGCCATCCATCCGGGTGAAACCGCCCAACTCTGCTACGACGTCGCCAACGCCAAGACCGTCACTCTCGATCCCCCTGTGGGCGAGGTCTGGCCTTCTCACTCCCGCTGCCTGAATATCTCTCCCCCAAAAACCACCACTTACACTCTCACCATTAGCGATCGAGCAGGAAAAACGGTCTCCCAAACCGTCGAACTCCCAGTTCGTTAATTTCTCTTGGCCCGATCCAACTCGCTGAAAATACAAATCTTAGCCGGTCTCCGGCAGGGAAAGTCCCCCCTCCCCCCTTGTCGGGGCATTTCTCCCCCATCTATAATGTTCCCTGCGGAGTCCGGCCTTGCCGGATTCCGCATCATTTTTCTCTGACCCTGGAAAACTATGTCTGACCCTCTTGCCAAAATTAAAAAGAAGCTCCAGCAGGAGATTGACTCCCTGGAGCACGAACTCAACGTCGAACTCCCCAAGGAAATTGCCGTAGCCCGCGCGCATGGCGACCTTTCCGAAAACGCCGAGTACAAATACGCCAAGGAGCGCCAGGGCTACGTCAACGCCAAAATCGGCCAGCTCAAGAAGCGCATGGGCGACCTCGGCATGCTGAACCTCACCAATATTCCGAAAGACCGTTCCGGCTACGGCTCGCGCATCGTCGTCGTGGACGTGCAGAAAAGCCAGGAAATCGAATACAAGCTCGTCAGCAGCGAGGAAGCCGACGTCGAAAAGGGAATGATCTCCACCACTTCGCCCATTGGTCGAGCGCTCCTCAACCGCAAGGTCGGCGACGAGGTGCAGGTCCTCACTCCCGCTGGGAAAAAGGAATTCGAAATCGTCCGTCTTTTCACCATTCACGAAGAGGCTTAGAATATTTCGGCCGCCAGGTCGGCGGCGAGGTGCCATGCTTTATTGGGGTTCGGGTCCGGCTCTCGGTTTGCTGACTTGTCTCGGCTATAGCGTTTTTCTTCTCGGTTCTTTCTATCTGTGGCGCTACCGCGAAGAACTCTCGCTCTGGATGGAAGACGAATTCTCTGCCTTCCGCCGTAATTTATCCCGCTACGAATCTGTCGGCCCGTTCTATCTTCCCCGCACCGAATCGCGCCTCCGAGCAATCCCTGTCGGCTTTCTCCATTCCGTCAGCCGCCTTCCCCAGCGCCGCTTCTCGCTCGGCGCTTTTCTCCTCGTTCTCGGCCTACTCCTGTTTACCCTCGACTTCTTCATTTGAGTTCTCGCGGTACGCACGGCCCGATCCCCAGTCGCGCCACCTGTTTCCTGTTCGCTGATCGCCTCTTACCGATTTTAAATTCTGCTATTCTGCTTTCCTATGCAACCTTCTCTCATTGTTCACGGCGGCGCCTGGGATATTCCTGATGATGCCGTTGACCCCTGCAAATCCGGCTGCCTTCGCGCTCTCGAAGCAGGCTGGAAAATTCTCAAAAGCGGTGGCCACGCGCTCGACGCCATCGAAGCCGCCATCATCGTCCTCGAAGACGATCCGGTTTTCGACTCCGGTTTCGGCTCCCATCTCACCCTCGACGGCCACGTCGAATGCGACGCCATCGTCATGGACGCCGCCACGCTCCGCGCCGGCTCCGTCGCGGGCCTGCGCCGGGTGAAAAATCCCATTCAGGCCGCCCGCGCGGTCCTCGAAAAGTGCCCCCATATGATGCTCATCTCCGAAGGGGCGGAACACTTCGCGGCCACGCACGGCGTCACGCTCGGCGATCCCGAAGATCTCATCTCGCCGGCCGAACGTGAAGCCTGGCTCCGCTGCAGCAAGGATTCCCACGCCGCCAGAAATCATCGCGGCCATGAGCAGGGAACTGTCGGTGCCGTCGCGCTCGATCAACACGGACGCCTCTTCGCTGCCACCTCCACCGGCGGCACGTGCTGCAAACTCCCGGGCCGCGTCGGAGATTCTCCTCTGATTGGTTGCGGTTGTTATGCCGATGCGGAAACGGGAGGCGTCTCTTCCACCGGCTATGGCGAAGCCATCATGCGCGTCGTCATGGCCAAGACGGCTGCGGATTTTCTCCGGCCTGCCAACTCGACGCCCGCCCGGGCCGCGCAAGCTGCCGTCGAGCTCCTCGCCAACCGCGGCAGGGGCACCGGCGGTCTCATTCTTCTCGATAAAAATGGCAATCCCGGTTTCGCTTTCAATACCCCACGCATGGCCTTCGGCTATGTCAACGACGGATCATCATTTTTTACTTCCGTCTGATTCCGCCATCCTTCTTGCCGACTCCGACAAGTAATACGGCGAAGCAACGGTGTAAATCTGTTTATTCCCCCGCGCAAGCAGCACCCATTCGAGCAGCCGCGCCCTCTGGTTGTGCAGGAAATATTCGTACCAGCGATCCTCCACAAATTCCGGAATCACCACCGCAATCTTCCGGTCCGGGTATTTCTCCGCCAGTTTCAACACGTGCTCCACAATCGGCACCACAATAAATCGGTAGGGTGAGGGCAGCATCACAAACTCCGGTGGCTCTAAGCCCGCTTCCCGGTAAGGCTTCACCACGTACCGCTCCCAATCCTCCTCTAACAACGCCGCATGCTCCCCCGGCTCCACGTGAACTGCGACTAAACTCGGCGACAATCGCGCCGCAAACTCCAACCCCTGTTTTGCAATCGCGCTCCAACGGTCAATTGGAATCACCACGATTGGCGGCGGGTCTTCTGACGGAAGTTCCACCGGCTCTAAGGTCCGCGTAGCCATCGCTACGTTGTGGTAATGAGCACGGACTTTGTGAAACGCCACGATCGTCAGTGGAATAAACAGCAGCGTCAGCCACGCTCCCTCCACAAACTTCGCCACCAGCACCACCACCACTGTCACGCCAGTCACGAACGCGCCGAACCCGTTCACCAGCGCGAATTTTACCCAGTGCGGCCCCCGCGCTTTCCACCAGTGCCGCACCATCCCCGCCTGCGAAAGCGTGAACGCCAGAAACGCCCCGACTGCATACAACGGAATCAGCCGGTCGGTCACGCCTCCAAACAGAAACAGCAGCACTCCCGCAAGAATCGCCAGCACAACGATTCCCTGCGTGTACACGAGCCTCCGCCCGCGCTGCGCGAATCCGTGCGGCAGGTAATTGTTCTGCGCGATCGCCCGGCACAGCCGCGGGAAGTCCGCAAACGCGGTATTCGCCGAAAGTGAAAGCACCAGCAGGATCGATCCGATCGACACGTAATAAAACGCGCCTTTGCCGAACACAGCTCCAATCAGCATCGAAAGAATGCTCTGGTAGCCTGGCTGTCCTGGATCCGTTGCCACAATCCCGTAAACCTTCACCAGGTAGGAAATCCCGGCCAGCAGCACAGCCAAAATCCCGATAATGATCGTCAATGTCAGTTGTGCATTCTTCACCCGCGGTTCGCGGAAGGCTCGCACTCCATTGCTCACCGCCTCCACGCCCGTCAGCGCCGTGCAACCGCTGGCAAACACCCGCAACAACAGCCAGTACGTCACAGCCTGTATTTGCTGCGTTGGCGCAGGCAGCGGATTCGCCGGAACCGGATGCCCGCCGCTCAGCAATATACGCACAATGCCGCCGGCAATCGTGATCCCCAGGCACCCCACAAAAAGATAAGTTGGAAAAAGAAATGCGAATCCTGCGTCCTTCACCCCGCGCAGATTCACAATCGTGATCACCAGCAGGATGCCCAGGCACAACACCATCGTGTGCGGCATCAGCTTTGGTACCGCCGAAATCAGCGCGCCCACACCGGCAGAAATCCCCACCGCGGCCGTCAAAATGTAGTCCGCCAGGAGCGCCGCCGCTGCCAGCAATCCCCAGAACGCGCCAAGGTTGTAGCGCGCAACGGTGTACGATCCGCCACCTGTCGGATAGGCCTCGATTGTCTGTCGGTAGGAAAAATACACAACGACCAGCAGCGCGATGATCGCCGCGCTGATTGGGACGATGTAGTGTACGCCCAGCAGCCCCAGCGGAATCAGCAGGCTCAGCGCCGCTTCCGGCCCATAAGCCGCCGAACTCAGTGCGTCCAACCCGAAAATCGGAATCCCTTCCGCCGGACCAATCTGCTCGGCGCGCTCTTCCGAAGTTTTCAGCGGTTTTCCAAAAATCAGGTTAACAATATCCATAGAAGGCCGTGCGAATCTCCGCGAATCCCATCTCGTCCTGCAAAACTAGAACCTTCATTTGTCCCGAACCGCCCATCAATGTCAATCCGCTTTTCTTAAACCTCTTCAGTCTTGTTGACCCACGCTCCAACTGTCTCTACCATTCTCTTATGCTCGCAAACGCAAATCTTCGCAGCATGCTTCTCCTTCGTCTCCCGTTGATCGCTGTTACATGCCTCCTTGCCTTCCCGCTGGTCTCGGCCGCCCAGACCGCCGATGACGTCATCAGCGCCTACCTCAAAGCCCGCGGGGGCTTGGCAAAAATCAAAGCCGTCCAGACCGAGCGGGTCACCGGCGTCATCACCTTCGCTCCCGGCGTCGAAGGTCCCTTCTTCGTCGAGCGCAAGCGTCCCCTCAAGATGCACATGGAAATCACCGTCAACGGTCAGAGCCTCATCCGCGTCTACGACGGCAAATCCTCCGGCTGGATCTACAACCCCTTCGCCCCGAACGCTGCCGTCGTCCCTATGTCGCCTGCAGATATCTCTGGCATCGCCGACGAAGCCGATTTTGAAGGCCCTTTTGTCGACTACAAAGCCAAGGGCAATCAGATCGAATACGCCGGCAAGGAACAGATTGACGGCAAGATCGTCCAAAAACTGAAGCTCACCGGCAAGCAAGGCGACGTCAGCTACTTCTATTTCGACGCTTCCACCAGCTTGATCATGAAATGGCAGGGCACTCGCAAGGTAGGCGACAAAGAACTGCCTTGGGAAACCTACTTCCGCGATTTTCACGAAGTCGACGGCTTGAAGTATCCTTTCCTCGTCGAATCCGCCGCCGTGGATTCCGACCAGATCCAGAAAATCACCGCCACAAAAATTGAAACCAACATTCCCCTCAACGAGTCTCAGTTCGCCAAGCCCAAGCCGCCCGCGCCTCCCGTTACCCCTGCCGATCCTCCCAAGCCCGACTGATTTCAGGGTCGTCAAGGCAGCTTATGTCTGCACCTAAATCATCTCCGGACGACAATCCGCGCCTCGGTCTCTGCGCCGATTGCCTCCACGCCCGCCTCATCGAATCCGCCAAAGGCTCTCAATTCCTCCTCTGCCAACTCTCCCAGTCCGATCCATCCTTCCCCAAATATCCGCGCCTCCCCATCCTCGCCTGCCCCGGCCACTCTCCGACGGCAACACCCCCGCCACGCTGAAACTTCCCGCCGGGCTAGACGCCATCCTTCTCAAATCCCCTGGCCATCCCTACTTCACGCGCGCCCGCAAACTCCCCAAATCCGGCAAGCTAAACCTCAAAGCCATCCTCGACCCGTCCCCGAACTCCTCGAAATGGCCCGCAGCATTGCTCCCACTCCCGCCCTGTGCTAGCATCCCCCCGTTAAGAAGAGCGGACCAGGGATTCATTCTTTTCTCCTTCGCCCCGCTTGCCGGGACCCAGGTAGGGCCGCGCTCTCCTTTGAAACCACGACTCTCACCAGGCGCCGGCCCGCGCCTGTTTCTTCGCTCGGCGGACCGTCGCCCGGTGACCTCGTTTGGTCACACCTACGCGGAGGTTTGTCATGAAAATCTATCCCACCAAGGACATCAGAAACGTCGGCATTGTAGGCCACGGCGGCACCGGAAAAACGCAACTGGTGTCGTCGTTGCTCTATACCGCCGGAGTCACGCCACGCTTCGGCAAAGTTGCGGAGGGCACCACCACCACCGACTGGGACGAAGAAGAAATCGCCCGCAAAATCTCCATCCAGACTGGAATCGCTAATGCCGAATGGGCCTGTACCCTCTGTGCCGGTAACACCGTGAAAATCAATCTCCTCGATCTCCCCGGCTACTCCACCTTCATCACCGAAACAAAAGCCTCTCTCATCGCCGCCGACGCCGCCCTCATCACTGTTGATGCCCACGTCGGCGCTCAGGTCACCACCGAAAAAGTCTGGGACTACTGCGCCGAATACGATATTCCCCGCGCCTTCGTCCTCACCTGGATGGATCGCGAACTCTCCAGCTTCGAGCGCTCCCTCGAATCCCTCGTCCAGGTTTTCGGCCGCACCGTTGTCCCGCTCCAGATGCCCATCGGTGCCGAAAAAGGTTTCCGCGGCGTGATCGACCTTGTCTCCATGAAAGCCCACATGTACACGCCCGACGGCGACGGCAAGGTGACCATCGAAAATATTCCCGATGCGTTGAAAGATGAAGCGGAAGAGGCTCACGAACGCCTCGTCGAAATGATCGCCGAAGGCGACGACGAAATGATGGAGGAGTTTTTCCGCGAGGGCACCATCCCCATCCAGGACCTGATCCCCGCCGTCCGCAAAGCCATCGTTTCGGAAAAAATCGTGCCGGTCCTGATGATCTCCTCCACTCGCAACGTCGGCAACTCCAGCCTGCTCACCTTCCTCGCCGACGTCTTCCCGCATCCCGACGAGCATTCTCAGTTCGGCTTCAAGGAACCCGGCGGCAAGGGCGACCGCATTGACCGCAAATATGACGATTCGCAGCCGCTTTCGGTCTTCGCCTTCAAAACCCTTGCCGATGCCTTCTCCGGCCGCATCAACTATTTCAAGGTGAAAAGCGGTGTCCTCAAAAACGACGCCACGCTCCACAATTTCAATCGCAACATTCCCGAACGCTTCCAGCACACCATGGTCGTCCAGGGCAAGCAGCTCACCGAAATTCAGGAATTGCATGCCGGCGACATCGGCGCCATCACCAAGCTGAAAGAAACCGTGACCGGTGACACTCTCGGCGATAAGGCCGCTCCAATTTATTACGCCCCCGCCAAACTACCCGAACCTTCCATCACCTTCGCCGTCGAACCCAAAACTCGCGCCGATGAAGACAAAATCGGCGTCGCCATCCACAAAATCATGGAAGAAGATCCCGCGCTCCGTTTTTCCCGCGATCCTCAGACCAAGGAATTCCTCCTCGCCGGCAGCGGCCAGCAGCACATCGAAGTCGTCGTCGCAAAAATGCAGAAGCGCTACAACGTCAACCTCACCCTGAAGCCGCCCAAGGTTCCTTACCGCGAAACCATTCGCGGCAAGGCCGACGCCGAAGGCAAGCACAAGAAACAGTCCGGCGGCCATGGCCAGTTCGGCGTCTGCCGCGTCAAGTTCGAGCCGCTCGAACGCGGCAAAGGTGTCGAATTCGTGGACGACGTGTTCGGCGGAGCAATTCCCAAGAACTGGATTCCCTCCGTCGAACGCGGCATCCGCGAAGCCGCCGCCCGCGGTTTTCTAGCCGGCTTCCCGGTCACTGATTTCCGCGCCACTCTCTATGACGGCAAATACCACGACGTGGACTCCTCCGACATGGCCTTCAGGATTGCCGGCTCGCTCGCTTTCAAAGAAGCCATGAAAATTGCGCGTCCTTCACTCCTCGAGCCCGTCATGCACGTCGAGGTCTACGCGCCCGATCAGTATTCCGGCGATTTGATGGGCGACCTGAGCTCCCGCCGCGGCCGCATCGAAGGCAGCGAGTCTCGCGGCCACAACGTCATCGTCCGCGCCCAGGTCCCATTCTCCGAAATGCTTTCCTACGCCACCGACCTCACCTCCATGACCCAAGGCCGCGCCACCTACTCCATGGAGTTCTCACACTACGACTATGTCCCAGGCGAACTGGCCGACAAAGTTATCGCCGCGCACAAAGCCGTACATGGCGAAGCCCTCGTCGAAGAAGAAGCCTGACTTTAATAGTTTGATTGCAACGGATTGTAGGGGGCGAGTTAGGTCGCCTCCTCTTCGATTTCTAGGCAGGCAAAACCTTCCCCTTCGTCTCATGCCCAAATGGCAACAACAACAATCCAACCACAAACGCCAGCGCCGTAAACGCCACAGGTTTCCCGATCGTATGAAAATGCGCCACGCCCGCGCCCACTAAAAACGTAAATCCCGCCCCCGCAAATCTCCCCACCGAAGTTGCAAACGCAAACGCGCTGCCCCGACACTCCGTCGGATACTGCTCCGGCAGCCACAACGTATACATCGCGAAATTTGCTCCGCCCAAGCCCAGAAAGAACAAACAGACACTAAACCACTTCAGCGTGTCCGCCGGCAGGTAAAACACATACCCAAATCCAATCCCGATCGCGAACAGCATGCAAACGTAATAAAGCCCCAGCGTCAAGCGCCGCCCGATTCGCTCCGCCAGTATCGGCAGCACGATGCAGCCAAGTATCGTCGCCACCGAAAGCAGCATTGTTGCCAGCGAAATCAGGTGCGTCACATTCACTCCCGTAATTTTGTTACGGTTCACAATCTCGGTAATCGCCGCCGGCACGTATACCGACCCCGCCCACAACCCGATAATCGAAACCAGCACATAGAGCGAATTCACAATCGTCCGCTTGCGAAATTCGGGTGCAAACAACCTGGCCAGCGGCCGGAAAACAGACCCGGTCCGCACCGCTTCCGCTTTGCTCTCCCAGACCTTCGGTTCCTTCACTCCATACCGGATGAAGCTCACAAGAAGCGCGGGTAGTCCTCCGATCGCAAACATCCACCGCCAGCCATAGCGCGCCCCGATCTGATAGTTGGCCAGCGCCGCCAGAAAAAATCCCACGTAGTATCCCGTGTGCATCCACCCCGCCGCCATTTTGCGCCGATCCTCCGGCCATTCTTCGGCCACGAACGTGCCGCCCATCGCCCATTCGCCGCCAATACCAATTCCCGCAAGGAAGCGAAAGATCGCCAGTTGCCACACGCGCGTACTGGTGCAGCACAAAAATGTAAACAGCGAATACCACAGAATCGTCAGCATCAGCGTCCGCACGCGGCCGTACTTGTCAGCGACGGGACCCCACAGAAACGCGCAACCCCAGCCGATGAGGAACAGTGCGAAGAGCAATCCGCCGTAGTAGCCGACACCGCCCAAATCGCTGCGCAATCCGGAGCGCGGCAGAAGTTCCTTCAGCGCAGGCACCATCACCAGCGCAAAAATGTAGGAATCCATCCCGTCGAGCGCCCACCCGCCCCAGGATGCAAAGAATCCGCGCCATTGATTTTTTGTGAGAGGTGTAGGTGTGTGCTCGGGCATCGGTTGGCCACTGGCACACTACTCACTTCCGGGCTTTTCGGCAAGAAATTTCTGTGCCCCCGACGCCGGAGGCGACGTGTTTATCGATCGAGGCGGCGGCGAAGCGGCGATTGGTTTTGCTGACGATTTACGATGCGCACGGGCGCGGGCGCGGGAAAGAATGCCGACGCGGCGGCGTGGAGCAAGGCGCGAAACGCGTAACGATAGTCTCTGAAGGTAAGGGAAACGCTGGCGGGAATCTGCTGCAGACGCTGCGAAAGAGTTTTCATCAGTCACGTTTCCTTGGTTCGCGCTTCATTTGCTTAACAAAAAAGACTGCTTCAGCTTACGGGAGCTTCGGCTGAAACTTCCCATTCCTTTTCTTCCGGCAGCAGCGACTTCACGATGTCTTCCAGCTCGTGCGAACTTTTCACGTGTTCCGGATAGTTGTACGCCGAAAGATCAAAGGTCAGTCCGTACTTTGCGCGGACGTCCTGCAAACCTTCCTGCAGCCGCAGTGCGATCCGCTTGGCGTTCAGCGTGTCCGTTTCCGGCAGCACGATGCCAAACAGATCGTCGGCCAGGTGATAAATCGAGTCCGTGGGGCGCAGCCGCTTGGCCATGGCTTTCGCGGCGTCGCTGAACGCGCCTTTCTCGTCTTTCACCGTGGCCCGGGAATTCGGATTCGCTTTCGCAAGTACAAGGGACATGGTTTTCTCCATCGTAAGCGCGCGGCGGAATTCCATGCTCAGGCGATCCCAGAAATGGTTCTGGTCGGGCATGGAGTTGAGAAGATCAGCGCTGGCCTGAATCTGCAGATTCACGTTGCGCTCGAGTTCCGCCAGCAGGTGCTGCTTCAGCTTGGTGAAGGTGCGCTGCCGGTCGAAGAGATACCCGACAAAGAGCAGCGTCAGCGCGCAAAATCCGAAAAACGCCACGCGCATCGTCCATTTGTTGCCGTCTGGATGGACAAACACCAGCGGATACATGAACATGGCCAGCCCGCCGGCAAGGATCAGCACAAACACGGCGGAAAGAACGGTGAGCTGAAGATTGCGCCGTTCAAGGCGGTCCAGCTCCTGGCTATCAATGGTGGGCATCAGGGCACCTGTAAACAAAGGGGCGGCATACCCGCTGCGCGGGCTCCCGGAAATTGCCGGGATTCCAATAGGTTCCGTTCTGGGAGGGTGTGGCGCAATAGGCGCGGGGTACTGTGTGATGAAAGAGACAGGGGGGAGGAAAGTGGCCAGCGACCGATGCCCAGCGCCCAGTGGCGAGGAGGGCGTTCGGACGTCGTAGTGGCCGCCTTTTGAAAGAATGACGGCTTGGAATCCAAAATGGAACGGCTTACATCAAAGTATTGTGGGGCACGGGAACCGAGGGTAGTGATATGAAAAAGGGAGTTTTGCTTCGAGTTGTACTTGGCGTTGTGGCGATTCTTGCGCTTGCGTGGTTGCCGCAGGCAGCGCTGGCTCAGCATGGAGGGGGACACGGCGGCGGCGGTGGCGGAGGATTCCACGGAGGCGGGGGCGGCGGATTTCATGGAGGGGGAGGCGGGTTTCACGGCGGTGGAGGTTTCTCTGGCGGAGGCCACTCTGGTTTCAGCGGTGGGCATTCGTTCAGCGGATATCGTGGCGGCTACTATGGCGGACGCGGCTACTACGGAGGCCGCGGCGGTTATGGCTGGGGTGGCCGAGGCTACGGCTGGGGCGGCAGAGGCTGGGGCTACGGCTGGCGGGGACGGGGCTGGGGTTGGGGCTGGGGATTTGGATTCGGCTGGCCGTATTGGGGATATGGCTGGGGATATCCGTATGGCTACTACGGCTACCCGTATTACGCGCCCTACACTTATTATTCTTACCCGTCCGACGGCTCTTCCCAGGACTATATAGGGGACTATCCGCCGGATCCTTCAGACTACGACGACGGGCGGAATCACAACAACAGGCAGAACTACAACACGGGGCCAAACTCCAACCGACCGCCGCAATATAACTATCGGAACAATGCGGCTCCGCCGGCGGATCCGAACGCGCAGCCGCAGCCCGATCCGAACGGGCCAGCGGGATCTCGGAGGCCTCCGGCGCCGGGAAGCGCTGGCAACGCGAACTACTCCGACGGCTACGCCGGGAACTTTCAGCCGCGTCCACCGGTTCTTTCCGTTGATCCGATAATGGCGACGCCGATCAATTACCGGTCCCCGCGATCAGGCACCAATCGGGCTAAGACGGGACGGGCCGCCACGCAAACGGATGCGCCGCTTCGCCCGGAAATGCAAAAAGCGCTCGAAAGATTGCGCGAGATGCCGCCGTTTGCCCGTGAGCGCGAAATCGAAACCGGCCGCTACAGCCAGTTTTCTGCGGAGGACAAGCAGATTTTAAGAAACGGCGCGTAAGCCTGAAGGAAGAGAAGAGCGGATCTACCCTATGCAGACTGCGCATAGGGTAGGCCACCCGGAGCTAAAACCAGTCGGGGAAGATTAGTTCGACGAGGCCGGGGACCCAGTAGGAATAAAATTGGTCGTCGCAGATTTTATAGCGGCCGTATTTTTTGCGGGCGTAGTTGCCCCAGTGGGGCTGCGAGCCGTCGAGGTCGGTGAAGCCGTATTCGCGAGCGAGCGCCCAGGAGCTGAAGACTCGGCCGGACTTTTCGATGGCACGTGGATCGACGGCGAGGGCAACGGCGGCGCGGCCGATGTAGCGGGGCGATTCGGAGGCTAGGAAATCCTGCGGCGCGTCGTTCTGATCGGTGGAATTTGCGTTGGCGTCTTTGCGCTTGCCGGCATCTTTCCAGTTGGCTTCGGTGACGCCGAAATGTTCGAGGACGGCTTCGGAGCGGAGGAAGCCGGGAGTTAGTGCGACAGAAGCGATGTTCCGCTTGCGGAGTTCGCGAGCCATGGCGAAGGCCAGGCGGATGACGGAGATTTTCACCAGGTCGTAGAAAAGGTTGCCGCGGTAGTAGAAAGCATCTCCATCGGTAATTTCAAAAATAATCGGCCGTGATTTTCCACGGCTCCTGCCTTTTGTTTTTGCGCGCCCGAACATCAGCGGAGCGGCGAAGTGCGACGTGATGATGTGCGAGTGAATGGCCTGGCGGAGCATGCGCAGGCCATTGTCGAGGTTGGCTTGCCAGAAAGGCTTGCCGAATTCGGTGAGGGCGTCGCCGCCCCAGATGTCGTTGACGAGGATGTCGAGGCGATAATGGCGGCGCTTGATGAGCGCGACGAGTTTTTTCACTTGTGAGGGGTCCGTGTGATCGACGCGGACCGGAATGCCGCGGCCGCCAGCGGCGGTGACAAGTTCGGCGGTTTCTTCGATGGTTTCGGGGCGGCTGCGAGCGGGGCGACGTTTGCGGGAGCTGCGGCCGGTGCAGTAGACGGTGGCGCCTGCTTCGCCGAGGGCGACGGCAATGCCGCGTCCAGCGCCGCGGGTGGCTCCGGCGACGAGGGCGATTTTGCCCGCGAGAGATTTCTTTGGTGATTTTTGCGCCATGAAGTCGCGACCTTGGCTTGCGCACATGATAGCAGTTGGGGCGGGGAAGAGAGCGGAGGCGGGAAGAAAACCACAGGTAAAGACCTGAGGCAGCGGTGTTACATGGAATTAACAAAAAGAGTACAAGGAATTTACAGGAGGAGAATGAGAGAGAAACGGAGAGCGTTCACTGTAGGCCTCCCAGACCGAAAACTGGATGAGGAGGTAGTCGAATGTCAGCAAAAAGATTCGCGTCCCAGGTGAGGCATGGCGCCCGAGTGGGCCTTGCGTCGCTGGTGATGTTGCAGATGAGCCTGGCAGGTCCGATGGCGGGCAGCGCGCAAGCGAAAGAGCACGACGGCGAAGAACATAGCCGGGCACGCACACCAATCCAGCACGTGATCGTGATTGTGGGCGAGAACCGCACGTTCGACCATATCTTCGCGACCTATGAGCCGAAGAAGGGGGAGAGCGTGGACAATCTGCTGTCGAAAAAGATTGTCAGGGAGGACGGGACCCCGGGGCCGAATTTCGCTTTTGCCCAGCAGAATTCGGCGGATGCGACTGACAGCGCGACTTTCCAGTTGGCGCCGAAGAAAAAGACGCTGTACTCGCCGTTGCCTGCGCCGCTGAATGGCGGGCCGACGGACGTTTGCGTGAACAACGGGATCTGCTCGCTGGCGGATGCGATGTCGTCGGAGAACGGATTGGCGGATGATTACTATACATTCCTGACGAGCGGCGGAACGGGATTGAGCGGGAAGGTGCCGGACACGCGCATCCATGGTGTGAATGCGAGCGCACCGTATTCGACGCTGTCGCCGGGGCCTTTCCAACTGACCGACAAAAAGCAGCCCAACCCTTTTACGAATGATTCGTATGCGGCAAGTCCGGTGCACCGGTTCTACCAGATGTGGCAACAGGAGGATTGCGACGCTTCGCAAGTTTCGAAGGCGCATCCGAACGGCTGCCTGGCGGACCTTTTTGTGTGGACGGAAGTGACGCAGGGCGCCGGCCAGAACGGCCTGGCACAAGCTGCAAACTTCAGCACGGACTATTCGCCAAACGCGAAGACGACGGGCGAAGGCGCCACTTCGATGGGCTTCTACAACATGGCGCAGGGAGATGCGCCGTACACGAAGTTTCTGGCGGATCATTACGCGATCAGCGACAACTATCACCAACCGGCGATGGGCGGAACGGGGCTGGACAGCATCATGCTCTTTTTCGGCGATCCGATCTGGTTCAGCAATCCCGATGGGACTCCGGGTGTGCCTCCGCATAACATGAGCGTGCCAGGTTTCGCTGGAACAGTGGATGAGATCGAAAATCCTAATCCGCAACCCGGCACCAACAACTGGTGGACGGAGGACGGATATGGCGGGTTCAATAAGGACGGTTCCGTCTTCGGCGGTGGTTCGTACACGAACTGCGCGGATAGATCGCAACCGGGCGTGGCGCCGATTCTCAACTATTTGAGTTCGTTGCCACGGCCGGTCGAGCCGAAGTGCGACGCGGGCCACTACTACCTGCTGAACAACTACAACCCGGGATATTTCGGGGACGGCAGCAACGCGTCTACGGATACGAATGTAAGCAACACCCCATTCACAATTCCTCCGACGAGCCAGCGGAGCATCGGCGACGTGCTGCTGGAAAACCACGTGTCGTGGAAATCGTACAACGACCAGTGGAACGCCTACCTGGGTGACAAATACCAGCAAAACTACGGGACGGTGGGGCCGAACAGCGACCAATATTGCAACATCTGCAACGGGTTCCACTACCAAACGCAGATCATGGCCAACGATGCCGTGCGCACCGCGCATATCAAGGACACGATCGACCTGTATGCGGACATCGCGAGCGGCGACTTGCCGGCGGTTTCCTTCGTGAAGCCGAGCGGCTGGGTGGACGGGCATCCGGCGTCTTCGAAGTGGGACCTGTACGAAGGGTTCGTGAAGAAGATCGTGGACGCGGTAGAATCGAACAAGAAGCTGTGGGAGAGCACGGCGATCATCATGACCGTGGACGAGGGCGGCGGCTACTACGACTCCGGATACGTGCAGGCGCTGGACTTTTTCGGCGACGGGACGCGCATTCCGCTGATCGTGGTGTCCAAGTACACAAAGGCCGGGCACATCTCGCACCAGTACACGGACCACGTTTCGGTGCTGAAGTTCATCGAGCGGAACTGGAACCTGCCGACGGTGAGCGGACGCAGCCGCGACAACCTGCCCAATCCGAAACCGGAATCGGATAACCCCTACGTGCCGGCGAATACGCCGGCGATTGGCGACTTGTTCGACCTGTTCGATTTCCCGGGAAATTCGAGGTAGAGGGAAGCTGGGTCTACCGTACAAACCGTGAAAGTGAGAAGCCTCCGGCGCGGCATGATTTGCGCCGGAGGCAACTTGTTTAAACTGTTGGCGCCGGGCCGCGTTTAAAAGGGAACGGCGGCGTCACCGATCGGAAGCAGGATCAGAACGCAGTGCTTCATATAAATGGAACAACTCAGGGTGGCCTTCCGGATGATGCGGACCGGCGTGTCATCGGGGAAAGATTGCGGGAATTTTGCCGTGGCAATATCGGCGGTGGCGTTGCGCAGTTCATCGGCCCCGGAAAGATAGGTCACATTATCGACTTTGGAACCATTCGTGAAGGAAACAACAAATTGCGCGGAGCGGGAATTCCCTTGGAGCTTGGTATGGAACGGAATGTTCAGTGTGCGCATATCCGAAAGCCACAGTGCCCCCTGCGAGGCTGCGGCCTCGACACTGGAACCGCCCTGCGGAAGTTTCAGGAATGTCTTCAAGGACTCCCACTCTGAAGCCAACTGTTTGTGAAGATCCGAAGAGACGTTGGGGGGGACGGCAGCGAGGGCTCTGGCACAGACGGAAGCTGCTGCGCGCGATTCACCGAGTTTTTGCAGAGTTTCGACTACATGTTCCCCGATGAGCGACGCTTGCGAGAGTTCCCATGCCGCCAGGAGATAGGGTTTTGCGGTGTGATAATCCTGAGCGTGAAAATATAGCCAGCCCAGAGTGTCCCAATCGGCGGAGAGGGAGTTCATCAGCTGAAAATCGGATGCCCCGGCGTCGTCAGTGGAAATGGCCATGGTTTTCTGGGCGGCGCCGCTCACCGAGCGTTTGGAGTACTCGAGGGCTTCTTTGGAATGCGCGCCCGTTTCCCCGAGGTACCAGGCGACCTCGTTCAACAAAGCCGGATCGGGATTTTCCTCCAGCGCATCCTTGAAAAATTGGAAGGCCTTTTCGGTATCTTTCATGGCGAGATAGGTTCGGCCGTACAAATATCCGAGTTTGGGCGCGTCTGCCGGAGATTGCGCCTTCGCCTTATCAAGGAAAGCGAGCGCTTTTTCCGGGTGCTCTCCGGCGAGATAGGCCTCGACGAGCAATCCACGGACCTGCTCGTTTTCCGTGTGCGCTTCTGCAAACTGCTCTAGTTGTGCGAGCATCTGCTCGGGATTTTTTGGGCTGCCGGGCGGCGGGCCAGTATTCCGGCTGGCGCTGGCGCCCGCGGGAAAGTCGCCTTTCACAAAAATATAACGGGAGGGGGCCTCCCGGACGGTTTTCGCGAAATCATCGAAAGCGGAGCGCCGATCTCCGGTAATTTCCCGCTTGAATAGTTTCAGGCGGAGAGTGCCATGCACAACATTTGGGGGGCCGGTGGAGTATTTTGCAGAGAACGAAGCGAAATCATTTTCACGTTCCTGAGCTTCCGGTAGGACGGCAGTGAAGCCCTGCGGAAGGGCGATTGTGGAGACGTAGGTGATGTCCTGCCCCGAGCCCAAGGGCAGGTCGTCGTTTGACCTTTTTTGTTCCTCGGTTAGCTCGGGCATGTAGAGGAAGGGCACACCCAGGACGATGCGCCGGTTTTTCCAATCAGGAAAATCGGTGCGGTGGTAGTGAAAGGAAAGAGCAAAGGTTTTTGCCGTATCTTCGGGTTGGGTGACGGAGACATGGCTGACCTCGCCGGCGTAGCCCATTCCGCGCGCGACGGTCTGAGTGAGTTCCTGCCAATTGTTCTGCGGAGTCGCGCGGTAAGCAGTGCGAAAAGAGAGTTCTCCGTCGCCATGTTCTTCCATGGAAAAGTTCGCGTCCAGAGTGCCGGAGGAATCCAGCGAGCCATCGATGCGAACGATCTCGGAATTCGCTTGGAGGGGTTCCGCGGGAGTCAGATCGAGATGAGCCGGCGAGTTGACGGGAATCACCAGCGCCTGGCGGTCGCGCAGGGAGGCGAGGAGCAACCCAAAGGGAGCCACTTCCGGAGTGGTGTCGAGGAAAAGGAAGGAGCCGCCGCGGGGAATAACCGTGATGACGTGGTCAAACAGATCGGGCGATGGAAACGACGGGTCGAGGCGAAATTTCGAGCTGATTAACGCCGGATACGCGGGGATACCGACGGCCTGAAGCAGGGCTGCGAAAAGAGTGTGTTTGTCCTTGCAGTCTCCGTAGCGGTTCGCCAGGACATCGGACGCCGCGTGGGGAGAATAGCGGCCCAAGCCAAGATCCACGCCGATATAGCGAAACCGCGTGGAAACGAACTCATAGATGACGTGAATTTTTTCATCGTCCGTTGATTTGCCCTTGGTGAGTTCTTCGGCGCGCGACCGAATCTCCGGCGTGACCACCAGCTTCGGTTGCTGGAGGGAGTTGTACCAGGCTCCGACACTTTCCCAGGAAGGAAACGAGGAGATCTGGATTTCGGGCGGGTCTGCGCCGTGAAAATCTTTTTCCCACGCGGGAATTTTCGATGTTTCAGGCTCTTGCAAGGTGGAGTTTTGGAACGAATAGAAGGTGCGCCCGCCGTCGTCCCGGGTCGCGGGGTTCAGGTGAGGCGATCGGATTTTCACGGGGACGCCCGCGGGCACGGAAACCTCAAGTATCTGCTTGAGGCAAATGCCTTCCTTGAAAAAAGAGCTCTCAAACCAGAAATAGCCCGGAGCCATGGGATCGTGAATTGTCCAGCGAAGCTTGTATTCCAGGGTGTCTCCTGTGGAAAGAGATTTGATGGCGATGTGCTTTTCACGCTGGTCGGTGTACATCGGGGCCTGGCGGCTGACGGCGGAGTCGAGTTCCTGGACGTCGGAGGGCGGCGTATTCACGATCGTGCCGTCCGGTTTCGTAACTCTGGCATAGACTACATCGAGAGACTCAAACGATGAGCCGTATGGATAGACCAACAGGCCGAGTTCCCGGACCGCGGATTCCGACTGGACCCTGACGCGGACCGACAGTTCGCGCTGACCCTTGCCGTCCGCCTCAAAGCGCACTTTGTTCTCTATCAATTCAAAGACATACGGTTCTTTGTCGTAGGAGGGCGCCTTCAGGGGAGCTGCGGCCTGCGGAGGCGCCGGGGTAGCCTTAGGGGCCTGAGCCAGGAGTTGAAACGGAACACTCGATAAGAGCAGAAAGAAGCTGCACCAGAAACGATTGCTCATTCGCAAATGACCCCAGGAATGCATCCCGATGGTAACTCAAATTCTACGTGCTTGGGAGTTAAGGGATTGGCGGGTTCGCGGCTGCCGGGGGCAACCCGGACGCAGAACGGATACTTAACAAGATGGTTAGTATGCTCATAGGCCTGACGGGCGATGGAGCTCGAAGCTTCCCTTTCTTGGCTGGCGATGACGATGCGGCCGGGTGTGGGGACACGGCGGCCGATGGCACGCAAGTGGCGGAGCGGCTGGCCGAAGGAATTGAATCACGGCGCGACTGGCGATGGAGTTTGGGCGGGAAGTTTCTGGCGTACCAGGAAATGTGACGCAAGGAGATGAGCTTCGCGCCCGAATCAGTTGATCAAGCAGGGGGCCAAACTGGTTGCGAGCGCAGAAGACGTGATTGAGGAACTGCCAACGCCCGTCCGGGCAGTTTGGTGCAAGCGGAAGGGGTAGAATCGGAGCAGTGGAATCTGCCGACGGAAGAGGGGTTAAGTGGCTCATTAAAAAAGATTTACGAGATGCTGAGCGCAGAAGAACCGAGGCCGATCGACGAAATCGTCGAAGCCAGCCGGTTGAATTCAAGCGAAGTTCTGGCTACGCTGTTTGACTTGGAGATGAAGGGGATGGTGCGGCAGATCCCCGGGAAGCAGTTCAGCAAAGTGCTGTTGTAAAGGCAGGAGTTAGCGTAGAGCAAGAAGAAGAATGCACCCAAAGGGCGATTGCGAGCATCAGTTGCAAGCGTAAGAAAGCACCCGGCAGTGTATATATAAGGTAGCGAGAAGGACACAGACCGCCCCGGTAGGCCTTCCAAACGCAGCCTCACAGGTTACAAAGGAACTCATGGCACGTTCATTGGTGATCGTCGAGTCGCCGGCAAAGGCGAAGACGATCAATAAGTATCTCGGGAAGAATTACACGGTAAAGGCTTCGATCGGCCACGTGATGGATTTGCCGACGAAGACGATAGGGATTCGTCTGCCCATCGACGAAGACGAAATCAACGCGAAAAAGAAAAAGAAGAAGAGCAAGCGCGGAGGGAAATCCGCGGCGCCGAAACCGCCGCTGAAGCCGATCTATCTGGACGACCCGAAAATTTTCGAGCCGACCCTGCAGGTGATCCCCGGCAAGGGGAAAGTCATTAATGATTTGCGAAAGAGCGCGAGCACTGCCGATGCCGTATACCTGGCGGGCGACCCGGACCGCGAGGGAGAGGCGATCTCTGCCCATCTGGCAATGGTGCTCTCGAAACCGGCAAAGTTTCTGATTCCCGATGACGAAGAGGACGCGAAGAACGGGAAGAAGGACGGGGAGAAAGACGCGAAGGAAGCGGAAACAGCAGCCGCGGCAGGCAAAAAAGGTAAGGGAAAGTTTGCAAAGAAGGCCGCCGAAAAAGACAAGATCGAGATCGAGCCGATCGATCCGAAGAAGATTTTCCGCGTAACGTTCAACGAAATCACACCCAAGGCGATTCGCGCGGCGTTTGAAAAGCCGCGGCAGGTGGACTCGCAACTGGTGGACGCGCAGCAGGCGCGGCGCGTGCTGGACCGGATTGTGGGCTACAAGATTTCCCCGCTGCTGTGGGACAAGGTGCGGCGCGGGTTGAGCGCAGGGCGGGTGCAGACCGTGGCGCTGCGGTTGATTGTGGAGCGCGAGCAGGCGATTCGCGCTTTTGTGCCGCAGGAATACTGGACCATCCACGCGATGCTGGACGCGGGTGAGCCGCCGATTTTCGAGGCGCGGCTGACAAAGAAAAAGGGCGAAGACATCGAGGTCAAGAACCAGGAAGCGGCGGACGCGATTGTCGCCGCGGTGAGTAAGGCGAAGTGGGAGGTGGCGAGCGTCACGCTGAAGGAAAAGCGGAGGAACGCTCCGCCCCCGTTTACGACATCGAAGCTGCAGCAGGCGGCGTACAACCGGCTGCGATATACGGCGAAGCGTACGATGGCGCTGGCGCAGCGGTTGTATGAAGGCGTGGAGCTGGGCGCAGAGGGTTCGGTGGCGCTGATTACGTACATGCGCACGGATTCGGTGCAGGTTTCAAACGATGCGCTGGAGCAGGTGCGGGTGTTGATCCCGGAACGGTTCGGGAGCGCCTACCTGCCGGAGAAGCCGAACTTCTACAAGTCGAAGAAGGATGCACAGGGCGCGCACGAAGCGATCCGCCCGACAGAAGTTTCGCGGACGCCGGAAGACGTGCGGAAGTACCTGGAGGACGACGTTTTCAAGCTGTACCAGTTGATCTGGCAGAGGTTTGTGGCTTCGCAGATCCTGCCGGCGGTTTACGACCAGACGACGATTGATATTAATGCGGGCGATTACACGTTCCGGACCACGGGATCGATCATGAAGTTTGACGGATTCCTGAAGGTGTACCAAATACCGGTGGCGGGCGCGGACCGCGAGGACGACGAGAAGGACGACGAGGGAGAAGGCAAGGCGCTGCCGCGGGTGACCGAGGGGCAGGTGCTGAAGCTGGAATCCATCAAGCCGGAACAACACTTTACGGAGCCGCCGCCGCGCTACACGGAAGCGACGCTGGTGAAGGAACTGGAAGAGGATGGCATCGGGCGGCCTTCGACGTATGCCTCGATTATCTCGACGATTGTCGAGCGCGAGTACGTGAAGAAGGATCAGGGGCGTTTCACGCCGACGATGCTGGGCGAACGCGTGTGCGTGCTGCTGATCAAGAGTTTTGAGGACGTGTTCGACGTGAAGTTCACGGCGCGGCTGGAAGAAGAGCTGGATGAGATTGAGGAAGGCAAGCTTCCGTGGCGGGAATCGGTGAAGGAGTTCTGGGAGAAATTCGTCGTGGACCTGGATAAGGCCGGCGATGAGATGATTTCCTACAAGGCCGGGATTCCGACCGGGAAGAAGTGCGAAAAATGCGGGCAAGGCGAATTGCTTGAGCGCATCAGCCGGCACGGATTTTTCCTGGGATGCTCGCGATACCCGGAATGCGATTTCATTCAGGACATGTCCGAAGAGATTCCGGAGGACGCCGAGAACAAGGTTGAATATTGCGAAAACTGCGGCAAGGAAATGGCCTTGAAACGCGGGCGTTTTGGCGCGTTTCTGGCTTGTACCGGTTACCCGGACTGCAAGACGACTCGGCGCCTGGTGGCCGGGACGCGGATTGCGCACCAGCCGGATGAGCCGCTGGACGAAAAGTGTCCGCTGGACGGAAACGGGCTGGTGAAAAAACACGGACGATTTGGGGAGTTCATTGGCTGCTCGGGATACCCGAAGTGCAAGTACACGCGGCCGATCACCATGGGCATCAAGTGCCCGAAGTGCAATGAAGGCGAATTTGTGAAGCGCGGGAGCATGGGCAAGGGCGGACGCGGGAGATTCCGCGTGTTCTATGGCTGCTCGCGATACCCGGATTGCGATTTCACGACGCCGTTCATGCCGATTGCCGAGCCGTGCCCGAAGTGCGGCGCGCCGTTTATCGTGGAGAAAAAGACGAAGATCGGCACGGTGCGCGCGTGCATTAAAGAAGGTTGCGATTGGGAGAAGCTGGCACCGGAAGAGAAGCCGGCGGAAAAGCCGGCGGCGACACATGCAGAAGAGCCGGCGCCGGTCGGCGTGAAGGGCTGAACGGGCGCTGGAAACTGCAACAGGGCCTGACTTAATACGAAACATCCTCACCAAGAAAACCAACCGCGCGCGGAAGTGTATCTATACTTTAGGGAGCAAACGCGGGGCGGAATGAAGCCAACGATTCAAAAATATTTCGAGTACATGCGCTCAGTGCGGAACTCTTCGCCGCACACGCTGGTGAACTACGGGAACGACCTGGAGCAGTTTGTGGCTTTTCTGACGCCGCCGGGGACGGAAACGCCGAAGCTTGGCCAGGTGACCCACCACATGATCCGGGAATTTGTGGCCCATCTGCACGATACCGGGCTAGAGAAGAGTTCGATTGCGCGGAAACTGGCGGCGCTGCGGTCATTTTTCAAATATTGCGTGCGGGAAGGCCGGCTGAATGAAAATCCGGCGCGGCTGGTGGCCACGCCGAAATTGCCGAAACGCGTTCCGGTGGTGCTTTCGGCGGAAGAGATGAGTGGGTTTCTGAACCAACTGGCGGGAACTGGAAAGACTCGGGAACAAGGCCGGGCGCGGGAGAGGCAGAGGGATGGAAAGGGAGGCGCGGCGGTAAAGAGTTCGGGGGTTACGCGCGGAATTCAGGAAGATGGGCTGCTTTTGCCTCGCGATCGCGCGATTCTGGAGTTGCTGTACGCGGCGGGACTGCGGGTAAGCGAATTGACGGGACTGAATCTGGCGGACATGGACCAGAAGGATCAGATGCTGCGGGTGCGTGGGAAGGGCAACAAGGAGCGGATTGTGCCGTACGGAGAAAAAGCGGCGCAGGCGTTGAGAGCGTACTGGCCGGTGCGGGATTCACTGCTCGAGGTGAGCGAGGGGTCGGGGCGCGGGGCCAGCATGAATGCTGTATTTCTGAATTATCGGGGCGACCGTTTGACGCAGCGCAGCATCGGACGGATCGTGAAGAAGTATGTGAAGCTCGTGAATGTGAACTGGGATTTGCATCCGCACTCGCTGCGGCATGCGTTCGCGACGCACCTCTTGGCCGATGGAGCGGATTTGCGGGCGATTCAGGAGTTGCTGGGGCATCAGTCACTTTCGACAACGCAGAAATATACGCATGCGTCGATCCGCCAATTGATGGATATTTACGACAAGGCGCATCCGCACGCGTGATGCCTTGGCGGCCAGACGGACGACTTCAACAAAAAAAACTGTAACCTGGGTAGCTTTATTCCACATCCAAAGAGATTTATAGGACACTATCTGACTGTGTTTCCAGAGGAGCCGGATGAAGCGAAGCTGGATTTGGGCGGTGGTGGTGTTTTTCCTGAGGATGGCTCGGGCTCGCGGGACGTGGGCGCAGGACAACTCCGAAATTCGGGTGCACGTGTTGGACCGACCGGCACGCACCTCGGTTGTTTTGATCCTTTTTGTGGGGATTGCCCTGCTTTTCTCTCAGACCATCAGGTCGCAAACGATCAAGATGCATTCGCACGATGTTAAGAATGGCGAGCACCTTTTCAAGTCAGGATGTATTACCTGCCATGGAGCTGACGGCAGGGGCGCACCGCAGACACTGACCGAGTTCCAACGTCCCGAAACCTTTCCCGACTTCACCCGTTGCGATCAGACCACACCCGAGCCCAATTCGGTGTGGAAAGACGTGATACTCCATGGCGGGCCGGCGCGCGGCTTCTCAGAAATCATGCCGGCTTTCGGCGAATTGCTTACGTCGGACCAAATCGATGACCTGATCACCTACTTGCGGAGTTTCTGCCGCAACGATCGCTGGGCCCGCGGCGAACTCAATCTGCCGCTCCCGCAGGTCACAGAAAAGGCATTTCCGGAAGATGAGGAAGTGTTGACCGCCGCGGTGAACACTCACGGCGCCCCCGGAGTATCCACCCACATCATTCACGAACAACGCTTCGGCATGCACAACCAGCTTGAGGTGGATGTCCCATTTCTGTTCCAGGACGAAAAGCATACCTGGTACGGCGGCGTAGGAGATGCGACGCTGGGCATCAAACGCGAAATGTGGTCCAGCCTGAGGACCGGATCAATCCTCAGCCTGTTTGGCGGGGTGATCGTGCCCAGCGGCAACAGGCAGCGCGGCTTCGGCTCGGGTACCACAACGTTTGAGACCTTCGCCTCATTTGGCCAACTGTTCCCCACAAATACTTTTATCCAATTCCAGGCTGGCGCCGATTTGCCACGCCATACAGACATCGCTCCGCAGACGGCATTTTGGCGTACGGCGATCGGGCAGACTTTTGCTGGCGATCACGGGTTGGGCCGCCAATGGTCGCCGATGGTCGAATTTGTCGCGGATCGCGATCTGGTGGACAGGGCCAAGAACAACTGGGACGTTGTCCCGCAGATGCAAGTCACCATCAGCCGCAGGCAACACATTCGCGCGAGCCTCGGTTTTCGCAAGCCGTTCACTAACGTCGCCGCTCGCCAGAGCCAAGTTGTCTTCTACATCCTTTGGGACTGGGGCGACGGAAAGTTGACGGAGGGCTGGTGATGCAGAGGGCTTCCTGGGGCTTGGCCGCTGTTCTGACATTATTGATTGCTTCTCCCATCTTGCTGCGTGGAGGCGATGAGCGTTCCTCCTCCCCGAAGAATTTTCAAACCTCCGACCGATGCGTGGCCTGTCACAACGGCATGAAGACAGAGGCCGGAGCAGACTATTCCATCGGGCTCGATTGGCGCGCGAGCATCATGGCCAACTCCTCGCGCGATCCTTACTGGCAGGGGAGCGTGCGGCGGGAGACGATTGACCATCCCACGGCGGCAGCGGAGATCCAGGACGAATGTTCGCATTGCCATATGCCCATGACGTACTTCGACGCGCACGCGCAGCAAAAGAAGGTTGATGTCTTCTCCCGCCTTCCGTTCGATGCGGATAAGAAGG
>Ga0210410_10000131_pt1 | contig 113065 bp, 99 predicted proteins | sample IncBWC4MmetaG_FD_161058 | JGI IMG/M metagenome (GOLD analysis project Ga0210410, IMG submission 161058) | Forest soil microbial communities from Barre Woods Harvard Forest LTER site, Petersham, Massachusetts, United States - Inc-BW-C-4-M | ecosystem: Environmental > Terrestrial > Soil >...
CGGCGGAGTGACCGTAATCGACGGCGCAACGAACTCGCTCTCATTTGTAAGCGCTGGCCCAAACTCGCACATTGTGCATGCTCTAGCCCTCGATTCCACGACCAACACGATTTACGTGACGAGCGAGGGCTGTTTTCTAGATGATCCATGCAGGAACCCCGGCGGCGTGACCATAATTAACGGATCAACGAATGCGGTCACAACTAACATCAACCCGAGTGCCCATAACCCGGAAGGCCTCGCGGTCAATGAGATGAACAACAGGATCTACGTAGCGAACACGGGGAGCAGCAATGTGACTGTGATAGATGGCGGTGCTGCAGCTACATCGCATCTTTTGTTAGTGGCAATAGCCGGTAGTGGAAGCGGAACGGTGACAAGCACTCCCGCAGGGATCAATTGCACAACGTCTTGCGCGGCAAGCTTCGCTACAGGAAAGGTGGTCACTTTAACCGCCTCACCTTCTTCCGGGTCCGGGTTTTCCGGTTGGGACACAAACTGCTCAGGGATGGGCTCATGTAATGTCACTTTGACGACTTCGGACGAATTTGTCACGGCGACTTTTAACACTGGTCCGCCACCCGACTTCTCACTACAAGCTGCATCGGCGAGTTTGACAGCCCAGCGCGGTGCGCAGGTCACGGACGTCGTCACCATCGCTCCCCAGAATGGCTTCAGTAGCCTTGTTCAACTGTCCTGTGCCGTGACCGGATCGACGCCGCTGGCAACCTGCTCTCTATCCTCAACGTCTGTTACCCCCGGCGCAAATTCGGTTACTTCGAAGCTCACGATCACTGCACCAACGCAATCGGCACAACTGTTGCCCTCTGTCGAGGGCCGGCTCTCAAGCCCTTTGTGTGCTGTTCTTCTTCCAATCCCAGTTGCTCTGATTGGGCTACGTCTAGCCAACCGCAAGCCGAAAAATCGGACGCGCAACGTCTGGCTGCTGTGCGGTTTCTTCATCGGTTTTGTCGCCTTACAGGCCGGATGCGGAGGAGGAACCAGCAACCAACTGACGCCGCCGCCGCTAAGCTACACCGTCACAGTTACGGCCACCTCCGGTGCCATCCAGCACACGGCGCAGGTAACGGTGACAGTTCAATAGGCATAGTTTGTTACAGATTCAGGGAGCAAGAAATGATAGGCGAGATGAACTCGCCTCTAAAGGTTTAGCGAACCGCTGAAGGCCACGCGGGCTTTGCCGGATTCGCTGCGTTCGATGCGGCCGATGCGGAAGAATTTCTCCCGGCGTTTTTTGAGGTCGGCTTCGACGGATTTCACGTTTTTTGGCGGGACCACGAGAATCATTCCGACGCCCATATTGAAGGATTGCAGCAATTCGTCGGTGTCGATTTTCCCGAGCTTGGCGAGATATTTGAAGATGGACGGCACCGGCCAGGATGCCAAATCGATTTGCGCCTTTACGCCAGTAGGGAGCACCCGGGGAAGATTTCCCGGAATACCTCCGCCGGTGATGTGCGCGAGGGCGGAGACCCAGCCGCGCGCGACGATGTTTTTCAATGCCGGGGAGTAGCACAAATGAGGCTTGAGCAACTCGGCGCCGATCTTGTTTCCTACTTCGGCGACGTAATTGTCCGGTTTCAGCCGGGCCACTTCGAAAACGAGTTTGCGTGCCAGCGAATAGCCGTTGGTGTGCAAACCTGCTGACGGCAGGGCGAGTAAAGCGTCGCCGGGCGTCACGTTTTTGCCGGTCAAAAGCTTTTTGCGCTCGACGACGCCGACGATGAAGCCGGCGAGATCGTATTCACCGGGCGGATAAAATCCGGGCATCTCCGCCGTTTCGCCGCCGATGAGCGCACAGCCGGCCTTGCGGCACGAGCGGCTCATGCCTTCAACGAGCTGCTCGACTACCTGCGGCACAAGCTTGCCCATGGCGAGATAGTCGAGGAAAAAAAGCGGCTCGGCGCCCTGCACGAGAATGTCGTTGATGCAGTGATTGACGAGATCGCCGCCGACGGTGGAATGCACGCCCATGGCCATGGCGACTTTCAGTTTGGTGCCGACGCCGTCGGCGCTCGAAACCAGCACCGGCTCTTTCCACTTTTTGCGGTCGAGAGCGAAGAGGGCGCCAAAACTGCCGATACCGCCGAGCACACCGGGAGTAAAGGTGCGGCTGGCATGGTGGCGGATGCGCTGCTTGGCGTCATCCGCGACGGCGATATTCACCCCAGCATCCGCGTATTTCATGAGAGACCCGTGCGCTTCCGTTTCCCAAGCGGGCGAGAATTTTCCCCCGCCGTTCACATTGAGGAATTCACTCGCGCCGTGGGGGGCGCGGCGCTTGCTGCCAACTGCGCTGCTTCAACAGAAAGCTTAAAAGGTCTGGAAGATGCGTTTCCAGCGCACGGTTCCGGGATGCAAGATGGCGTTCGCGTAAGCGAAAAAGCGCTCGCGAATCTGGCCCGGCTGCCAAGGATCCTCTCCGACGTTAAGCGACATGTAAATAATGACGGGCGTGCCGATTATGTCCTTACGGGGGACGCAGCCCCACCAGCGGCTGTCGTAAGAATTGCCGCGGTTGTCGCCCATCACAAAATAACACTCGGCGGGAACTTTGTACGGCAAGTGCATCTCGTAAGGCTCGCTGGAGCCGGTGGTATAGGTTTCCACGAGCCGCTGGCCGTTGACCCACACAGCGCCATCGTGAATGTCGATGGAATCGCCGGGCAGGCCGATGACGCGCTTCACATAGTCGGGCGTGTCCGGAGCAAAAGGCGGCTTGAAGATGATGACCTGCTGGCGCTTGGGATTGCGCCAAAGGGAGACGTGCCAGTTGGTGAAGGGCACGCCGGCATCGTAGCCGATGCGGCTCATGATGAGGTGGTCGCCGATGAGCAGCGTTTTTTCCATGGAGCCCGAGGGGATGACGCGGGCTTGGCCGATCGTGCCATTGATCAAAAGAAAGGCGAGGCCCACCCAAAACCAGGCGATGACTTCGCGCTGAATCTTTGTTTTCACCGGGACGTTTGTTTCTTCCGGCTTGGTCTTTTTTTCAGTTTTTTCAGTTTTTTCAGTTTTCACGTTGCACCACCACCGGCCGCTCTGCGGGCGCGGGTTCATTTTCGCCACTGGGGATAGGTTCAGCGGACTTGCCGTTGGAGGCGCTTTCGCGGACTTCCAGCTGGACGAGATCCGTGGGATACAGGCCCGTATAACAAGACGTACAGAACTTGCCTTCGGTATCAGCCACGGCCTGGCGAAGGGCAGGCATCGAAACGTAGCCGAGCGAATCGGCGCCAAGGAACTTGCAGATTTCTTCGGGAGTATTGGAAGAAGCGATCAGCTCTTCGCGCGTCGGCGTGTCCACGCCGTAGTAGCAGGGCGAAATGGTGGGCGGGCAACTGATGCGTACGTGGACTTCTTTCGCGCCCACGTCGCGCACCATGCGGACAATCTTGCGGCTGGTGGTGCCGCGCACGATGGAGTCGTCGACGAGGACGACGCGCTGGCCTTCGAGGAGGCCGCGGATGGGATTGAGCTTCAACTTCACGCCGAAATTGCGGATGGCTTGCGAGGGTTCGATGAACGTGCGGCCAATGTAATGGTTGCGGATCAGGCCCATGCGAAACGGGATTTTCGATTCGAGGGCGTAGCCGACGGCGGCGGGGACGCCGGAATCCGGCACGGGCACGACGATATCCGCTTCGACGGGATGTTCGCGCGCGAGGAGGCGGCCGAGCATTTCGCGGCTTTCGTTTACGGAGCGGCCGAAAATAATGCTGTCCGGGCGGGAGAAATAGACATGCTCGAAAATGCACTGCTGGAGGGGCTTTTCGGGCGCGAAGTGGATGGACTCGATTCCGGACTTGGAGATGCGCACCATTTCGCCGGGGGCGATTTCTCGGACGTATTGCGCGTTGATGAGGTCAAAGGCGCAAGTCTCCGAAGCCACCAACCAGGCCACGAAGCCGCCGGGAGTGGTGAGCTTCCCGAGACATAAGGGGCGGAAGCCGCGCGGGTCGCGCACGGCGTAGAGTTCGTCGGCGGTGAGAACGAGAAGCGAGTAGGCGCCTTCGACTTGATTGAGGGCATCGCCGAGCGCGCCGGAAAGATTGCGTGCCTGGGAGCGCGCGATAAGATGCACGATGACTTCGGTGTCGCTGTTGGTCTGGAAGATAGAGCCGCGATGCTCGAGCTTGCGGCGCCATTCGGCGGCGTTGGTGAGGTTGCCGTTGTGGCCAAGCGCGACTTTGCCCTTGTTGCAGTCGATCATGATGGGCTGGGCGTTGAGCAGGGCTTTGTCACCGGCGGTAGAGTAACGCGTGTGGCCTATCGCGAGGCTGCCCGGTAATTGCGCGAGAACGCTGGGTTGAAATATTTCTTCGACTTGGCCCATGGCGCGGTGCAGGTGGAGTTCTGTGCCGTCGCTGGAGACGATGCCGGCGGATTCCTGGCCGCGATGCTGCAGCGCGTAGAGGCCGAGATAGGCGAGGTTGGCGGCTTCGGGATGGCCAAAGACGCCGAAGACACCACACTCGTCGTGGAAGTGATCGTCGAATTGATAGGCGATGGTCACGCGCGCTCGCTTCTACGTTGAACGAGAGATCTAACGTCTTCTACAAGAAGAGCAACCAAGCTCAGGCAAAGAGGAATCACGAGCACCACACCTCTTCCATCTGCTCCTGACCAGATCGCTGCAAGAATTAGGCATAGATTGCAAACGGTTAGGACTACGAGACCCAAGAGTCTTGCGTGCTTCACAAGGAGTGCAGCCAGCACGAGCAGGATTCCGAAGCCGACGTCGAACAGCCCCGTGACTAGATCGTCGAACAACCGGTTGCCCCGGGCGAAAGCGCCCCGAAAGTTTGCTTCGGTCACAAAGGGAGCAAGAGTCAAGAAAAAGATCAATAAGCCCAATCCGAAGAACACGGCTCGTGCCGTTCGCCGCGGTATTGACATGCTTTCCATTACTAGCGAGTAAGCATCCTCTCGAGTGAGTTGGCCCAGGCGTCGCGGAGCGTCTCGATGGAACTGTCGATCATCGCGCGCCCATTATGTTCGATGCGGAAGGCATCCCCGCGGGTGACCTGGCCGAGCTCGTGCGCCGCCACGTTGTATTGTCTCGCAGTTGCGAGAACGGCGGCAAGTTTTGAGGGAGTGACGGATACGACCGCGCGGGCGCCGCGTTCGTTGAAAAGGGCGTGTTCGGAATGATCGGGGTTGTCGTTAAGATGTAGGGTTGCGCCAAAAGCGGGCGGGGCGAGCCCCGCCCCTATGCCGGAAGAGAATGCCGCGAAACAGGATTCGGCGAGGGTGACGGCTAGGCCGCCATCGGAAATGTCGTGGGCGGATTGGACGGAGCCTTCGGCGGCGAGAGCGACGAGGCAATCGATGAGGCGTTTTTCGGCGGCGAGATCAATGGCGGGTGGTTCGCCGGCGACTATGGCAGCGATCGTTTTGGAATATTCGGAGGAGGAGAATTCGCGGGCGAATTCGGAAGTGGCGAGTGGCGAGTGGCGAGTGGCGAGTTCAGATGACAGAGAACCCCGATCGGCAGATTTGTCGCCGAACTGGTGTTCGGCGTTCCCAGGAAAGGCTGGCGCGCCTTCGAGGAGGACGATGAGGTCGCCGGAGTTGCGGAAGGCGATCTTCAGGACGCGGGACGCATCATCGAGGATGCCGAGGACGCCGATGACGGGCGTGGGGAAAATGGATTTGCCGAGAGTTTCGTTGTAGAAGCTGACGTTGCCGCCGGTGATGGGCGTGGCGAGGGCGGTGCAGGCTTCGGAGAGGCCATCAATGGTTTCGCTGAATTGCCACATCACTTCGGGTTTTTCCGGGCTGCCGAAGTTGAGGCAATTCGTGGCGGCGATGGGGCGCGCGCCGGATGCAGCGACGTTGCGGGCGGCTTCGGCTACGGCGTGCATCGCTCCGACGCGTGGATTCAATTGGCACCAGCGGCCGTTGCCGTCGGTGGAGAGCGTAAGGGCGCGCTTCACGGCGCCTGTATCGGGATCTTTGATGCGAACGACAGCGGCATCGCTTGCTCCGGGTCCGGCGAGCGTGTTGGTGCGCACGCTGGTGTCGTATTGCTCGGTGATCCAGAGCTTGGAAGCGATCGCTGGCGAAGCCAGCAGCTTTAAGAAATTTTCGGTGAGGTTTGTGCCTTCGGGGGCGAAGGCGAACCAGTCTTTTTCGGTTTCGATACGCGGGGCAGGGGCGGCAAGCGGGCGCTGATACACCGGCCCTTCTTCGGCCAGCGGGTGCGCGGGGATTTCCGCGACGACTTTGCCGTGGACTTTGACGCGCATCAGTCCGCCGTCGGTGACCTGGCCGACGACCATGGCGTCCAAACCCCATTTTTTGAAAACGCCCAGGACTTCGTGCTCGCGGCCTCTCTCGGCGACAAGCAGCATGCGCTCCTGCGATTCGCTGAGCATGATTTCGTACGGCGTCATGCCGGTTTCGCGTTGAGGAACTTTGGCGAGGTCGATCTCGATGCCGGTGCCGCCGCGCGAGGCCATTTCCGTTGTGGAGCAGGTCAGTCCCGCCGCGCCCATGTCCTGAATGGCGACGACCGCGCCGGTGTGCATGGCTTCGAGGCAGGCTTCGAGGAGAAGCTTTTCCATGAAGGGATCGCCAACCTGCACGTTCGGGCGCTTCTGTTTCGATTCTTCAGTGAATTCCGCCGAGGCGAGCAGCGACGCGCCGTGAATGCCGTCGCGGCCGGTTTTTGCGCCGACGTAGATTACGGGATTGCCGATGCCTTTGGCCTTGGCGAGAAAAATTTCTTCTTTCTTGGCGATGCCGAGGGCGAGGGCGTTGACGAGAGGGTTTTGCGAATAGCATGGCTCGAAACAGACCTCGCCGCCGACGGTGGGCACGCCAAAACAATTTCCGTAGCCGCCGACTCCGCGAATCACGCCGTCGAGGATGCGGCGGTTAGCGGCGATGGTGGCATCATCTGCGGCCGGCGGGGCAAGCCCCGCCCCTACGGATTTTGTGATGGGGCCGGAGGTGATGGGGCCGAAGCGAAGGGAATCGAGAATGGCAATCGGCCGCGCGCCCATCGTGAAAATGTCGCGCAAGATGCCGCCAACGCCGGTGGTCGCGCCCTGGAAGGGCTCGACGTAACTCGGATGATTGTGCGATTCGATTTTGAACGCGGCAACGAGGCCGTCGCCGATATCCACGACGCCGGCGTTTTCGCCCGGGCCTTGCACGACAAGCTTGCCGCGCGTGGGCAGGCGCTTCAGGTGCACCTTGCTCGATTTATAGGAGCAGTGCTCGCTCCACATCACGCTGAAGATGCCGAGTTCGGTGATGTTCGGTTCGCGGCCGAGGATTTGTTTCACGCGCGAGTATTCTTCGGCGCTGAGGCCGTGCTCGGCTGCGATTTCGGGCGTTACTTTGATTTCGATGCTTGCTGTAGCCATTTATCAGCCTAGATTGTGAAGGGCGCAGCCCGCCGCGGCGGGCACCCCTACAAAGAGGATTTTCAGCGCCTTGCCGGTCAAGCTGTGGCCTTTGCGGCGCCGACGAGCGCTTCGACCATGGAGCGCATAATCACCAGGCCATCGGAGGAACCGAGAGCGGATTCCACGCCACGCTCCGGGTGAGGCATCAAACCAGCCACGTTGCGTTCGCGATTGCAGACCCCGGCGATGTTGTGAACCGCGCCGTTGGGATTGCCGGCGTTGTCATCGGATCCGTCGGGGGTCGTGTAACGGAAAATCACCTGGCGGTTTTTTTCGAGATCCGCGAGCGTGGCTTCATCGCAATTGTAATTGCCGTCGGAATGCGCGATGGGCATCTTGAGGATCTGGTCCTTTTGCGCGGCGTTCGTGAAAGGCGTGTCCGTTTGCTCGACGCGAATGTAGACGTGGCGGCAGATAAAACGCAGGCCGCTATTACGCATCATGGCGCCAGGCAGCAGGCCCGCTTCGCACAGAATCTGGAAACCGTTGCAGACGCCGAGCACCATTCCGCCGCTGTTGGCAAATTTTGCGATGGACTTCATCACCGGAGAGAAGCTCGCGATGGCGCCCGTGCGCAGGTAATCGCCGTAAGAGAAACCGCCGGGCAGGATAATGGCATCGCAATTCGCCAGATTCTCCGATTGGTGCCAGATGAATTCAACGGGCTTTTCGAGGACGTTGCCGATGGCGTAAAACGCGTCGTGATCGCAATTGGACCCGGGAAAAACTACGACTCCAAATTTCATGTAGTTGCAGCCCCCTGTAGCATTGCGGGAGCTCCCATTTTAGCACAGGGCAATGGCTGGCGAACTTTGCATTTCTACGCTACTGCCTACCAGGCGTCTTGTTCTCTTCGCTCCTTCGAGGAGAACTGCCCATCGCACGGAAACTTTGCTCGACACTGGGCAGGTTGGCAGGAAGCACGGGGAACCGATGGTAGGCAAACGTCCCACGCACTGCGTTCAAGAACGCAAGCGTGATGAAAACTGGAAGGACGAGATTCCCATGTCCAGTCGAGATAAGAGCAAAAACTCGATCCGAGACGTAAAGGAGGAGGGCGATGAGAGCCGCAGCCCGCGACCTGCGGCGAATTCCAAAGGCAATAAAGCCGAAAACAATAACGGACAGAAGTCCTTGAATTGCATATTGGTCAGGGTCCTTCATGACGTCAATGAGAACAAAGAATGCCGCCATGACGGCAACAAACGTCGCGGCCCAAAAGCCTTCCTCGATCGCGTTCTGTGCACGTCTTCGGCTGTCGACCTTGAGCCATACCCAGTTGTCAAACCAACTCATAGTGCTTCGACCTTACAATTCAATCTTCTTGCGAACTCGGTCCAGAATTAGACTGGCTGCAATCCTGGGAGAAGGCGAGACGGAATCCAAAATTGTCTTCCACTACCATTTCGTAGCACTTGTACACGCGCATGGTGGGTGCGTCGATAATTTTTGCGCCGCGTTCTTTTAGCTCCGCGTGAAGCGTATCGAGATCGTTCACCCAGATGTAGGCGTCGAGTCCTATTTTTCGGCGCATCACATTGGGCGAAGACTTGGCATCTCCATCCACTTTGCCAAAATGAATTTCCACATTGTCGCGTCCGACCATGGCATAGACGGGCGGATCCAGAAAGTAGCCGAGCGTCTTAAAGCCGAGGATGTCCCGGTAATACTCCGCGGCGGCGCGGACGTCCGGCACAGCAAACTCCGGCGAAATCATCGTTAACTGGACTGCGGGTTTGACGTTTGTCTCTTCCATGCGAAAACTCCGGTAGCATCAAATCGAGCGTCCCGCTGGTAACGCGGACGATAACACTCGTTTATTGGGTATTCAATGATTCCGGTAAGGCAGACGTGGCAACGGCTGTTGACTTGCTGCGTCAGTCGCTTCGATTGAGGTAGGTGCGATCGAAGGAAGCGCCTACTTACGCTTTTTTGCTTCTCGCCGTGACTGTTGTTTGCGGCGACGCCGGGATGATTTCTTGGGTTTCTCTTCGGACGCTAGTTCGCGCCGCTTCTTTGACGCCCAGCCCGGTTTGTTGACCTGACGCCCGCGGGCAATTCCCAAACCATCGGCAGGAACATTCTCAGTAATCGTCGAACCCGCGGCGACGTATGCGCCATCACCGACGCGCACGGGCGCAACCAGCGCCGTATCGCTGCCGATAAAAACTTTGTTTCCGATCGAAGTCGGATATTTGTGAAAGCCGTCGTAATTGCAGGTAATCGTGCCCGCGCCGATGTTGCTCTTCGTTCCGATTTTCGCGTCGCCCAGGTAGGAGAGGTGCATGGCCTTGGTGCCTTCGCCGATGGTGCTCTTCTTGAGCTCGACGAAATTGCCGATGCGTGCGCCGGCTTTCAGATGATTGTCCGGACGGAGGCGGGCGAACGGCCCGATGATGACGCGATCGTCGAGGCGGCTCTGTGCCACGACACAATGCGGCTCGACAGTCACGTCGTCGCCGAGGGTCGCGTCCGTAAGCACGCTGCCCGTTCGAATGGTGCAGCGCGCTCCAATTTTGGTTTTGCCGAGCAATTGCACTCCCGGCTCGATAACGGTGTCTTCGCCCGCGGTCACTTCAGGATCGATCAGCACGGTCTCCGGCAACTGGATCGTGACGCCGTCATCCATTAGCGCGGCGCGTTTCCGCTCGCGGAAGATGCGGTCAACTTCGGCGAGATCCGCGCGCGTATTGCAGCCCAACACTTCGCGCGAATCGGGCGCTACCTGCGCGAGGACGGTCTCGCCTTTGGCATTCAGCACGGCGATGGCATCGGTCAGGTACAACTCGCGGTGCTTGTTGTTGGGCTTCACCTGCGTCAGCGCGGGCCAGAGCTTCTCCAGCGTGAAGCAATAAATCGCCGAATTGATTTCATTGATCTCGCGCTGCTCGTCGGTGAGCTGCGATTCCTCGACAATCGCCGAGACCATCGTCTCGGACTTTCGAACAACACGGCCATACCCCGCGGGATCGACAAGCACCGCAGACAGAATTGTCGCGGCGGCATTCCCGTTGCGATGCGCAGTGATTAGTGCCTTCAAAGTTTCCGTGCGTACGAGCGGTGCGTCACCCGGCAGTACAACGGCGTATTTCGCCCGGCCTAAAGCGCGCTTCGCTACTTGCACGGCGTGGCCGGTCCCATTCTGCGGCTGCTGCAATACCGTAGTCGCCCCGAGCGGTTCGACTACCGCTGCGACTTGCTCAGCCTGGTGGCCCACGACAACCACTGTCTCGCGCGCCTTCAGCGGTTCACACGCGCGCACCATTTGTTCGACGAGCGCGCGTCCACCGGCGCGGTGCAGCACCTTCGCCAAGCTGGACTTCAGCCGCGTGCCTTTGCCCGCGGCCAGGATCAAAATGGCTAGATCGTTGTTCGGCATGGTTTCGAAGCCCATTCTGCGGGAGGCGCGGATATTCCGCAATGAGGTGATGTACTGAACGCAGCGAATCCCTAATCAGTGGCGGGCGCGGGCGAGAGGGCGGTCAGGTAGGAGTCGCTTTCAGGGAGGGCGGCTTCGTCAGTGGTAATGGTCCAAAGGGAGGGGTCGGCGAGGAGCCGGCTCACGAGCTGGGTATGCAGGGCATGGCCCGCTTTATGGGCTTCCACACGAGCCAGAAGCGGCAAGCCCGCTAGCGCCAGGTCGCCAATCAAATCCAAGGCTTTATGCCTGCCAAATTCGTCGGGAAAGCGCAGCGGCCCATTCATCACGCCGTCGTTGGTGAGGACGATGGCATTGTCGAGCGAACCGCCGCGAATCAGGCCCATGGCCTTGAGCGGCTCGATGTCGCGCTCGAAACAGAATGTCCGCGCCCTCGCGAGAAGGTGGCGGAAGGTGTCCGGCCCGACCAGCATCTCCACTTCCTGCTGGCCAACCAGCGGGTGCGGAAAATCCACGTAGCAGCGCACGCGAAACTCGTCGGCAGGATAGATGCCGATGCGGCGATCCCCTTCGAAGACCTCCAGCGGCTTCAGAACCTTCAGAAAACGCCGCTTTCTGCGCAGCTTTCGCACTCCGGAGTGCTCCAGCATCTGCATAAAGGGCTCGGCGGAGCCGTCCAAAATCGGCACTTCGATGGAATCAATGTCGATGTAAATGTTGTCGATGCCGCAGGAATAGATGGCAGCCAGCAGGTGCTCGGTGGTGGAGAGCAAAACGCCTTGCTTCATGAGGCTGGTGGCGTAGCTAACGCGTGCGACGTTGTGCCCTTGGGCTTCGATGGGGAAGTTTTCGAGGTCCACGCGGCGAAACACGATGCCGGTTTCCGCAGGGGCGGGCACCAGGCGGACGTGCCCGTACACGCCGGTGTGAAGGCCCACACCCTCAGCAGAGGTTTCGCGCGCGATGGTAGTCTGGAACATGCCCTACTGCTATGCTAGCATGTTGTCTGCCAACAGTTCTCTACTTTGTGCTTTATTATCAACAAGTTGGAAGCATGAGAAGTGTCCAATTAACAACTGGTGTGGTATTTCCGCAACGTTTGGCAATTTCAGCGTGTCCCAATTCAGGAAGAGTTCGGCTTTCTGAGCCCCGACCTAACTGATTAGGCTTCCTTCTTGATAGCCAGCGCGTCTCACCCCTTGTTGGTGCTATAATTGTGGTTTGTAGCTACTTGTGGAAGGGTGGGGGCATGAATCGAGCGGCTCGCATCGTTATTTTTTCTGTTTCCGTGGTCATCTTCTGCTACGCGGGGATAGGCCACGTCTTGGGCCGCACTCCCGACGACAAGGCCTACAAGTCCCTCACGGTTTATGGGGAGGTCCTGCAGAAGATCCAGCAGGATTACGTCGACGACCCCAACATGCGCACCGTGACGGCTGGCTCCCTTCACGGCTTGCTCGAATCTCTGGATCCGCAGTCTAGTTATCTGACTCCCCGCGAATACGACGAGTACAAAAAGAAGATCTCCAATACGGGCACGGGAGACACCGGCCTGACGCTCAGCAAGCGCTACGGCTACATCATCGTTCTTTCGGTGTTGCCCGATAGCCCTGGTACGAAGGCAGGAATTCGCAGCGGCGACATTTTTGAGTCCATCGCAGGATTCACGACTCGCGACATGTCCGTGGGCCAGGCGCTGAATCTTATGAATGGCCAGCCGGGCACGGGCATCAAGGTTTCAGTCATTCGCCGCGGCAAAGCGACGCCTGAAGAAGTCGATGTCGTGCGCGAGAAATTGCCTCCCTCCAAGATCGTGGTGCAAAAGGCGGACCCGGACATTCTCGTCCTGCGCTTCCCGTCACTGGAAACAGGCCGGGCGGAGGAAGTTCGCAATCGATTGCTCGACGCGGAGAAGCAAGGCGTGCATAAAGTTATTCTGGACGTGCGAGAGTGTGGCCGCGGACCGGTTTCCGAGGCGATTGCGATCGCGCGCCTCTTTATTCCTTCAGGTACGCTGACCACGCTTCGCGGACAAACGGTCTCGGCACAGGTATTCTCGGCGGAGCCGAAGCAAGTCGTCTGGAAGAATCCGGTTTCCGTGTTGATTGATGCCACGACTTCAGGCGCTGCGGAGGTCCTTGCTTCCGCGATCGTGGCGAATCATCGCGGCGATGTCGTTGGGGAGCGCACGTTTGGCCTGGCTTCCGAACAGAAACTGATTACGCTGGATGATGGCGCAGCGTTGATCCTCACGGTGGCGAATTATTACAATCCGGGCGGGAAGTCCATCCTGGAAGAAGGCGTCACGCCCACGGAAGTGGTGCGCGCCGTTGCTGAAGACGATTCCGATTCCGGCGACGACGACGTCGCAGCGGCGCCGGAGAATTCGAAGGAACCTGGTCTGGGGCCGCGCCCGCTTTCTCCGGAAGATCCAATCTTTCATCGCGCTCTCGACCTGCTGAAGTCGCCCGCGAAAAAGGCCGCTTAATCGTCCGTGCCTTTTCCGCACTCTGAAACAAATTCGATTCCCTGCTTCTGGCGTGGCAAGGCTTTCAGAGTCTTGCCACTTTTCTTTTGCGGCGGCTTGATTGGGCTTGCGTTGCTTTTTGCCGGGTGCAAGAAAGAAGGAAAGCCCGGCCTCTCGCCCCCGCGTGTACATGCCATTACGCGAGAACTGGCTGACGCGGCCCGTGCGGTAGCCCCAGCGGGATCCGCGATCCATATCGGATTGCAGGCGTCGGACAAGAACCCGGAAACCACCGATCGTCTGGACATCACACTTTTTACGACCGGCTCGCCTTCGCAGGCAGCCGAAGTCGCACAAATCCAGCAATCTCTGGGCGCTGTGGCTACCCGCAACGCTCTCACGGAGCAGCCATTCGAAAGCCGCGAGGGAATTCTATTTTTCTATTTAAAAGGTGGGGTTCGAACGCACGAAGTTCACATTCATCTCGCCTCGAGGGACCAGGAACAATCCGGGAGCGCTTCCCCTTCGACCAAAGTGCCGAAGCTGGCCATTATTCTTGATGACCTGGGAAGTGAGCGTGCGGCCGCCGAGGCCGTCTTCAGGCTGCCCTATCCCCTGACGATTTCCGTTCTGCCTAACCACGAGCATTCAAGCGAGATCGCCCAGGAGGCGCTGCGCCGCGGCTACCAGGTTCTGTTGCACATTCCGATGCAATCCGTCGCCAATGAAAAGCCGGAAGCCCAGGAATTGCATCCCGGCATGCCCGCCGCGGACGTGTCCTCACTCGTCGATCAGTTTTTGAAAAATGTTCCCGGGGTCGTGGGCGTCAACAATCACCAGGGATCGCAAGCTACCGCAGATCGCGCCGTTATGGAGGAGTTGATGCCCGTGCTTGGCGAACATCATCTCTTCTATGTGGATAGCCGCACCACCGCCGCCACAGTGGCATACCAGACAGCGCAAGAGTTCGGGATCCCCTCCGCGTTTCGCAATGTCCCGTTTCTCGACGATGTCACGGAAGTTGCCGCGGTTCGAAAGCAGCTGGAATTGGCTTTGCGGGGAGCCCGCGACAAAGGCGAGGCTATTGCCATTGGCCACCCGCATCCTGCCACGCTCCAGGCGCTCGGCGAAGTTCTGCCGCGAGCGCAGGCGCAAGGAGTACACTTGGTCTTTGTCTCCGAACTCGTCCACTAATCTGCCTGGTTGTTCTACTTCTGTTCGGGCTCTGTTTTCGTTGCGGGGAAAAGGAAATGAACCGCGATAGCCAGAATCCCCATCGTCAGGAAGCTGAAGATGCTGCCTTCCGGCCCCACGGTTCCGCCGGTCAGCCATGTCGAACCATGCAGCGTCGCGTTTGAAAGGTGATGCTCGAAAAGGGAGCCGCTATCCGGCACGGAATAGAGAAACGTCTCTCCGAAATCAAAGCTGGCATGCCAACCCACAGCAAGCCAGAGGTTGCCCGTCCTCCGCAACGTGAACGCGAAGAGCAGCCCAGTGGCAACCACGCCCGCGGCTCCGACATAGTCTTCGCCGGGATTCCAGAGGTGCACCGCGCCGAACAGCACGGAAAGAACTATAGCCGCCGGCCAGAATCCGATACCCCGTGCCAGCGTGTATTGCGTGTAGCCCCGGAACAAATATTCTTCCGAAAGACCGACAGCGACGAAGGCCACAAACCATAGCCCGCCCCAGCGGGCCACGTCCAGTCCATGCATGGAAACGGAACCGAACGAATACCCGCCAAACGCCGCAATCAAGCCAATGAGCCCAGTCACTTCAACCAGCCCCAGGAACCAACCTTGCCAGAACAGTTTTCCAAAGGCCCGTTCCCTGGGCAAGCCATAAACGTCCACGTGGCGCCGCTCGAGTCGTGCCATCGCCAGCGCCGCTCCGAAGGCTGCCAGGAAGCCCAGGAGATCCTCCCTCAAGACGCTCTGCACGGAGAATGAGTTCGCGGGATACCCGAAGAATCCGATGGCGAAAAGCCCCAGCCCAAAAGAAAAGGTAATCCACAAGAGGCCGTAGAGCAACACCCTCCAAATCGTCCGCAGTTCTTCATCATTCACGAAGACTTTCTCGATGAGGCTTTGCGGTGGCGGGACGACAACTGGCGGAGTCGAAGGAGAGCCGCTTTCCGTATCAAGTTCCAACACTCACCTCAAGCAATGATGGCTGCAAAAGCGCCAGACTGCCGGACTCATCTCCAACTTATGGCGCGATGCGAATTTCCGCCGCGCCTAGTATGCGCCGGCTTTTTTTTTCCTGCACGAAAACCACGGCCCGCAGATTTTCGCGCTTCCAATCCAAGTGCAGAGGGGCGTTTGAATCGGCGGAGAAGGACGGTTCGGCATCGGCTTTTGCTTCGCCAATCCTATGCATCGTTCGAACGATGGCCGCGTGGCGCAACTCGTGGCCGGCGTTTTCACCGCCCGTCACCGCCGAATGCAGCCCCGTTTCCGTAATGGCCAACCACACTTCCGCCGCGCCGCCCTTGGTGGTTCCCGTCCATTTTCCAACGGTGACCTTAAGGTTTATCCCGCCTTTGCCTTCCGCTCGTGCTTGCTCCACCGTTACGGGAGCGGAAGCATTGCTCGCAGCATCCAGAATTTTCTGCCGCGCCAGTTGCGCATGGTTGCCGACAAACTCCGCCTGCCCCTGCACCACCATTTGCGGCGTGTAAGGGTTGCGGTTTCCGAGTGTTCCCGCGTAAGCGTACTGCCGGCTGGTCCACTCCCGCGAAGAGAACGGGTCAACCCATCCCAGCTCATCCCAATAATCGACGTGCTCCTCCAGCGCAATCACCTGTACATTCTCTGCAGGAGGTTGCACGGCTAGCTGTGCCAGCAACGCGTCCGCCGGGGGACAGCTCGAGCATCCCTCCGAAGTGAACAATTCAACGACCACAGGCGAGCGGCCCGGCCCGGGAGTATTACCAAAGACCTGCGCGTGTGACTGCAGCAGCACGAACATTGTTGCTGTCGAAAAAGTGCAAAAAAGAACAAATGGTTTCACGGCGTTTTTCATAGAGGCCCTCCGCGCGCCTCTCGTCTGATCCGCACCACCCCAAAAGGTTACCACTTGTTGCTGCAGAAGATCGCTTTGCTCTGCGTAAGCAGCATGCTAGCTTCTGTTGTTCTGCGGCTGGAGAGTTTTTCTCCGTCCAGCCGTCAGGGGAGGCTCGTCTCATGCGTTCTTCCGCCGCTCCCATAAAGCTGCTGGGAGGCCGGCTCTCCGTCGATTTCGTCAACGCCACACCCACGAACGTCGAGTTGTCTTGGGAGAAGCTCATACATTTCCTGCAGGAAACGCGCATCGTTTCCCCGGAGCGCGGCGCGCAACTGCTCGCGTTGCCTCATTCCGACCCGCAAGCAGTTGAAAGCCTGCTCTCGAAGGCCCAGCGACTCGGCTTCGCGTTGCGCAAGGCGTTTACCGTCATGCTCCGAAAGCACCGAATCGACCGGGAATGGATCGAGCCCCTCAATGAAATCCTCCGCATCACAGAGGGGCACGATGAACTGGTCTTCGAGGATGGCAACTTCCGGATCGAGTTCATCGCCCGGGAGGGCGGCCTCGATTGGTTGCTTGCTGCCGTGGCGCGCTCAGGCGCGGAGATCATCGCCGATGGCCCCGGAGCTCGCCTGCGGCTGTGCGCCAATCCCCACTGCGGCCTTTTCTTCTGTGACAAGTCCCGCACGCACCGACGCCGCTGGTGTTCCATGTCCGTTTGCGGCAACCGCAGCAAAGTGGCCGCCTTCGCTCGCAAGCGCACCTCTTCGCGCCGCCCAAGTAGTTAAGAGGTGTCCCGCGCGAATTTATTTCACGTACTTTGGCGTCTCGCCTTTCGACCAGGGATCGTAGCTGTGCGCAAACACCAGCCGTTCCGCGAGCGGAGGATGGGAGTAGAGCCAGAAGGTGATGAAAGACGGCGGATTCGGATCCGACAAGTCCAATTCTCCGAGTTGCTGGAATGCGTGCGCTGCAACCTCCTCCGAATTCGGTATGAGCCCGTGAATCACTTCCAGTCCGTAAACGTCCGCGGCATGCTCCTCCATCCGGCTGACCCAGTTGATGGCGGGCGAAGAGACAAACAGCAGGATTTGCAAAAGCAACAGCATCACCGTGAGCGAAGCCCAATCTTCCGGGCCGTAGATTTTCCAGTCTTTCGCCCAGCGGTCCAGCGACCAGTGCAATCCGCGAAACATAAAGTAGAACGCCACTAACAGCCCGGCGGCGCCCAGAAAAAAGCCGCGCCGGATGTGCCCGAGTACATAATGTCCGAGTTCATGCCCGACGATGAAAAGCGCTTCATCGGCGGTGGTCTTTTGAATCGTGGTATCCCAGATCACCACGCGTTTCGATGTCCCGAGGCCCGTCACGTAGGCATTGATGCCATTTGTTTTTTGACTCGCCATCATCAGGAACATCCGCTCGGGTGGAATCGGCACACCCGCGCGCTTGGTTAGTTTGGCGATGGATGCCACAAGCTCGGGATGCTGCTGGCTGAGCGGCTCAAACTTGTTGAACAGCGGATCGATCACCAGCGGCGTGATCACCATCAGCCCGAAAAGGATAGCCACCGCTGGAAACCAGAAATAAAACCACCAGCGGCGCGGGCTGCGCCGCATCACGGCAAACAGGATCATGACAATCACAATGCCGAATCCCGCATCCAGAAGTTCCGCCTTCGTCCAGTCCCAAAACCATGAGCCCCAGCCTTGTACGGACTGCTCATAGTGGAGCGAAAGCCGGTGCCAGTACATCAGCACGGGCAAATCGAGTACATCCACCAACAAGAAGAGAAGCGGAACAAAGATGAGTCCCTGGACCCACCTCTTGTCACTCGCATTTTCCGCAATGTCGCGAAATCGCGCGGCAATTCCCAGCCGCAAAATCAGGAACAGGCAGAGTCCGCCCAGAAAATAGGAGAGGAAATAGAGTGTGTAACCGGCTCTCGAATACGCGACTGCCTTTTCATAGCGTTCATGCGAAAGGGTGTACTGCTCCGTTTTAGTTTGCTCGGAAGCTTGCGAGGCAGCACCTGGTTTGCCGGGCAAATTCGCTTGCGGCTGAGTTGTCTGAAGGTTAGAGTCCGCTCCGCTGGGCAGGCTCGTCTGCTGTGCAAACGATAACGCGACTGGAGAGTTCGCCCCAAAGGCGGACCGGGAATTCGCGGAAGCACTCGCAACCGCCGCAAAAAGAATCAGAATAAAAACGGCCAGAGTGAAACGGTGATGGGAGAGACACCGTCTCATAGGACCACCTCGTGTTTCCATTGACGCAGATTTGCGAGCGTCGCGTGCCGGGGCCTTCACGCGCCGCGAGTATGCAGCACTCCTCTCTGAACTGCAATATTTCATCCTAAGAATGAGACGGACAGAACTCCCGTGGCGTTAGCGTTTCTTCAAAAGTACATGGCTATGGCGCGGTCGGCGCGTGCCTGGTCTTCAAGCAATAGTTACGAACGCCGCCGGTCGTGGCCACGCCGATGTGCGCGATGGAAGTCCAACGCTCCAGCTTGTGATGGCCGTAGCGATGGAATAGATACGAAACGCCGATCGAAGCACCGGTTCCCGCGGCTTCGATGGCCGCAAAAGCAGCGTGATTGTCCACCGCATCGTTCGTGATCAGAATCTCCTGCAGGCCGCGCCGCCTCAAGTTCAATGTCGAAAAATAATCCAGCGTGCGCGCCGCGCCGACTCCCGCGAAAAGCCAGGCGTTTTCCTTATCCCAGAAGCGGTGCATCTGCCTCGGCAAAGCCGCCACCTGTTTACCGGAGATTGCGGGATCGACGGCGCCGGGCGACTTCGTTTTCGGCGTGGAGGGCTCCTGTGCGCGAATCCCGCTCGCGCCCAGTAGAACCATCAGAACGAGCGACGCCATCTTCCATTGCTTCAGCACTCTCTTTTCGCCCTCCGCAAACAGCTGCCTTGCCGCTATGTCTTTTCACAAATCAGTATATCGAGCGCAAATAAATTTTGCTGCGCCTGAGGTTGTCGGATTGACACCTGAATCATGCCGGGGATTGTCATTCTTCTCCCGCCGCGGTATCTTGAGGATTGGCCCCGCCCCGTTTCCTAAGAGGAGTAGCACTATGTCGCGTTTCTTCTCATTGCGTTTGGCTCTTCCGGTCTTTCTGGTGTCCGCGCTCCTTCCGGTTACGGCAGTTGCGCAATCCCAGGATTCTCAGTCCGTGGCAGAAGCCGCGCGGAAAGCACGCGCGAAAAAGAAGAACTCTGAAAAGCCGGCCAAAGTCATCACGGACGATACACTGGATGTAAAAAAAGGGGACGTGCAGAGCGCCGTCGCTGAGGAACCCAGAATACCGGGTTCCCCGGAACCTTCGGCGCAGCCCTCTGCTGAAGGCTCCGCAAACGCGCCCGCGCAAGGCCCAAGGAATGCTTCTAGCGACGAAAGGGCGCGCGCGACCTTGAAGGAGCGCGTCGCGTTAAAGGAAAAAATCAAGGATGCGCAGAGTGATCTTGATCTTATTCAACGCGAATATCAGCTCGATCAGGATTCGTACTACTCGAAAGTTGACTATGACAAAGACACCGCGGGGAAAGACAAGTTGGACGCTGAGAAGCAGCAAATAAGTGACAAACAACAGGAACTCGAAAAACTGAAGGCTCAGCTTGCAGCATTGCCAGAATCGCAGGAACCCCCCGCAGCAGCGCCTCCCCAGTCCTAAGTCTTGCGGACTGGCTTCATCCTAATCAATTCCATGAATCTTCATGCTGACCAGCTGATCGACCGTCAGATTCTTCATTCCGCGTGATTGCAGCCCGTTGATAAAGTCAGGCGTCACGCCATGAATGCGCATGGCGATCAACTGGTCCGGCTCCGGATGCTGATACCCGAGCTTCTGAAGTTGGTTAATGAAGTCCGGAGAAACGCCATGAATCCGGAACGCGATCAATTTGTCGAGCTCCACGTGGTCGTAGCCGCACTTCTTCAACTGTTCCATCCACTCGGGTGACGCGCCATGAATTCTCATGGCAATGAGTTTGTCCGCGTCCGGCTCGTAGCCGGCCTGGCGCACGCTGCGCACCAGTTCAGGCGTCACACCATGAATGCGGAAGGCGATCAATTTGTCGCTGTCCAGGACGTTCAGTCCCTCCGCCTTGATTCCCGAAATAAACTCCGGCGATACGCCGTGAATGCGGAAGGCAATGAGCTTGTAGCTGTCGTATACTTTCAAACCCGCCGCGCGAATCGCTTCGATGAACTCGCGCGTCACTCCATGAATTTTGAACGCGATGAGCTTGTCCGTATCCAGCCCATCGAGTTTTTCCGCCTTCATCTCCCTGGCGAATTTCAAGCTGACGTCGTGCAGAGCCATCGCCCATTGCTTGTCACTGTCGATGTTATCGAATCCCAGCGACTTCATCTCCTGCGTGTACTTCGCGTCGGCAATGAAGTGAAAGAGTCCCGCGCCCTCGCCATCCTTCAAGTATCCTTCGCATTCGAATCTTCCCGCGTCGCGCGTAATCGTGAAGTGCACTTCTTGCCGCCCGCTCTTGGATAGATCCAGCCCGCTGAAATCGCTCACAGGCCAGTCCGAGCTGGAGTGAAAATGGCGCCCGCCGCGCGAATCCATCAGCGAAAACTCCACTTTTCCGGGCTCATCGGATTTCCTGATGGTCCAATCGCCGCTTTGCGTGTCGCTGCCCAGCGTATTCGCAACTCCGAATACGGTTCCGGCAACGATGAGGATCAGTCCGATCATTCGGTTCAAATTCAGGTTCATGGCGCGTCGCTCCTCTTACTCTTTCCTCCGACCCTTAAAAAATGTCCGCGTTCTTCAGCGAAATCAGCTTGTCCAGCGTCAGGTTCTGGAATCCGTGTTTGCGAGCTCTCTCGATAAACTCCGGTGTGATCCCCTGCACTTTCGCCCCGATCACATCATCGCTGTCCAGATCCTTGAATCCCGCCGCTTGCAGCGCCTTCACGTATTCCGGCGTGACTCCTTGCACTTTCAGGCCGATGAAGTCATCACCGCTCGGCTTCAGCCCCGTCGCCCGCATGTCCTTGATATATTCCGGCGTGATGCCCTGCACCTTCATTCCAATGAGCTCGTCGGCCTCGGGCTTCAGTCCCAGCGCCTTCATTTCGCGCACATACTCAGGCGTAATGCCCTGCACTTTCATTCCAATCAGTTCATCGGGAGCCACTTTCACTCCCAGGTCGCCCAATTCCTTCGCGTACTGCGGAGTGATCCCCTGGACTTTCATTCCGATCAATTCATCCACGCTCACCTTTGCGTCGATGGTTCGCATTTCGCGAATGTATTCCGGCGTGATTCCTTGCACGCGCATGCCGATAAGTTCATCCGCTGTCGGCTGCATTCCCAGTTCGTGAATCTCTTTCACATACGCCGGCGTAACCCCTTGAATCTTCATCGAGATGATTTCGTCCACGGTCAGGTTCTTGAAGCCCGCGGCCTGCATGGCGTCCAGATACGATTCTTTCTTGTTCTGGCCGTCGCTCGCTGTTTGCTTTTTCTCGTTTGTATCCGTCTGCGCCTTCGAATCCGCCTGTTCCGCCTCCTCAACGCGCTTTGCGTCTTTCCGGTTGCGTTCCTTAGCCGAGACAGGTTCCGGCCTGATTACGATTACGCTGCTGCCTTGCTCCTGTTTTGCTGACGCCCCGGCTCCCAACGCGGCGTGTGCGACTCCCAGGAAAGCGTTGCCCGCCAGCACTGCGCCGGCCAAGCACGCAAATCCCACCGCCAGCCCTGCCATTCGAATCCTCCCGCCAGCTCCTTCCAATCCGAGCAGCCGCACCACGCGTTGCGCAAGCGGGCTGCGATTTGCCGCCATCAATAAAGAAGGAGCCGCGCGCCACTCTTCCATCAGCGCCAGCGCCCGTGCATAATTCAGCACGTCCCCGCAAACCGCAAGCGCTTCGTCGTCGCAGCAGTTCTCGCGCTCGGCGCGAATTCGCTGGCTCGCCCACCAAACCGCCGGGTGGTAGAACAGCAGCGTTTCCGCCGCAATCTGGAAAAGATTCACGAAACAATCCAGCCGCCGGATGTGCGCCAGCTCATGCGCGATGACCGCTTCAATTTGGTCCTCGCTCAGGTCCGTCAGAGCCTTCGCCGGCAGCAGCACCACCGGCCGAACCCATCCCAGCACCGCCGGAGCTTCCAGCCGGAAGCATTCGCAATACTGAATCACTCGTCCAAGCCCCATCTTGAGCTGCAGCGCCACGCACTTCTCATAAAGTGCTTGCGCCACCGGCTTGATTTCCTTACGCCGCATCCGCGCGATCACCAGCAACCCTCCCGCGGTCCTCAAACTCAGCAGAAGAACTCCCAGAAACCACGCTTCTACCAGCCATAGCATTCCCGTTGGCTGTTCCGCGCGAGATTCTGCGGCCGGGGCGCCGGATGGAGTAGAGGCCACGGCGTTGACGGCATGCGCTCCCACCCACGACGATGCTCCTTGCGCCCCGGCCCGCACGGCCGGACTCGTTTGCCGCTGCATCCAGCTAAATGTGACCACCGGACACGCGATCATCAAAACCAGCGCGCCCACCGCCAGCGCGTAACGCGCCGACGCGCTCCGGCACACCGCCATCGACACGGCCAGCAGCGCCGCCAGCGCCGCTCCTTGCCACACGAAGTGCAGCAACGTCCAGCCAAGTGTCTGCAGCAACTCCGGCGATATCCCGTGTGCGAGGCTTGTCATTGGTGGCTCCTCTCGTACTCATCCAGGAGACGGCGCAACTCTTCCAGCTCTTTCTTGGACGTTCGCCGGCCCTCTAAAGCATGGATCATTAATTCGCTGGCAGAGCCCTCAAAGACCCTCTGCAGCACGTCCCCCACCAGCTGCCGCTTCGTCTCCGTCGCGGGCTGGCATGCTTCGTATACGTGAGCACGCTGGTCTTCGTTCCTTCGCACGGTGCCTTTTGCGGTCATAATCTGCAGAAGTTTGAGGACGCTGGTATAGCCGAGGGCCTTCTTCTCGCTAATTGCTTCGTGGACTTCCCGTACCGTGGAAGGCCCCCGCACCCATAACACGTGCAGAATCTCCAGTTCAGAAGCTGTTGGCTTTTGCAGCGGTTCAGTTGCCATGTGCGGAGCGTAATACGAAGCTCTTCGTATTGTCAACGAAAATCTTCGTACTTCTTCAATTTCGCGTGTTCTTCTCCGTCTGCAACCCCACCACAATATCTTGTAGTCTTTTCCCTTGACACCACAGCCTTATCGCGGCAGAATCCGCGCCATCACGTACGCGTTCCCGCGCGCCCCAGCTATTGTTGTAAACGCGGCTTGTGCCCTGAGCGAAGTCCCAGGGTCAAACCGGTGGCTTTCTTGGGTTGGAGCGCGGCGAAGGATTGGCCGCCAGGGGGCTTGGTGTTTTTCACATGCGACAGCCCAGCCGTCGCATGTGAACTGACCCGGGCATTGCGGCCTTAAAGGGAGACTCGATGCAATACTTGCCCGGCTTCACCGTGCAGTGCATCAATCCGCTTTGCGAAGCGCGCGGCCAATGGATGCGCGCCGATCAGACTGCTCCGCTCGGCAACGATGGCCGCTGCCCCTGCTGCGGCGATTTCCTCCGCAATGTTCCTCCCCCGCTCGGCCCGCGCTTCCGCATGCGCCCCCGCGGCCTAGGCTCGCGCCCGCCGCTCCGCCCCCGTCCGCGCTAGATCGCGGCAAGTGGCAACGCAGCTTTCTCGCCATTCCCACGCTCGAAATTGAAAACGCCGGGGACCTGTTCCCCGGCGTCTTCACCTTCTGAGATGCAAATACGAACTACTCCTCGACGAGGCCTTTCTCGATCATCTCCTCGTCGCTGAGCCACAGGTCGGGGATGTTGGCTGAGCCGAGCCGAAGAATGTCTTCCAGCGCACCGCGCACTTCGCTGAGATGAAAATCAACGCCGATCCGTTCGAGCAACTCGATAAGCGCCTGTGCGCCTTCCGCCAGCGCCGGTTTCGGAGCCGCTCCTTCGCGGTCCACCCGGTGATACGTCACGACGTAAATGGCATTGGGCCCCGCGCCATGCCGCACGATGTGCAGGAACCCACGCGTGCTGGGCTTGGCCGGAGCGAGCCGGACTGCTACTCCTGAACCGGAGGGGAGTGCGCTCATCGGGTTTGTGCTCTCAACGGTCCATCGCTCCTTAACTGCATCCGCTCGTGCTGCCGCAGTTTTCGCACTTGTAGCAAGCCCCGTTCGGCACCATCAGCATGCCGCACTCGCTGCAGGTGGGCGCGCCTTCGTGCGCGTTTGTTGGCTTTGTTGTATCGGTTGTAAAGCCTGTCGCCACTTGCGCTGCCAGAATCGCTGGGTCGGGAACAGCGGCGCCGGCGCTTTCCACATGAGTGCTACCTCCATTCAACTTCAAGTAGTCCGTGGAGATGAATCGCCCGCCCATCCACCGCGCGATGTAATCCAACACCGAGGAAACAAAACGTATATTCGGATTCGCGGTGATGCCCGATGGTTCGAACCGGGTGTTCAACAGTTTGTCCACGAATACCTTCAGCGGCACACCGTATTGCAAGCCCAACGAAATGGTCAGCGCCAGACCGTCCACCATGCCGGAAAGCGTCGAGCCTTCCTTGGACATTTTCATGAAGACCTCGCCCGGCCGGCCGTCCTCATACATTCCGACGGTGATGTACCCTTCGTGTCCGCCCACGCTGAACTTGTGCGTTACCGAAGCGCGTTCCACTGGCATCTTCTCGCGCTGCATCCGTGCAAACAGTTCCCGTTGAATGGGCTCCATGGTAGCCGGCTCGGCTTTCTTCTCATCCTTTTTCTGTCCCGCGGCGGAAAGCGGCTGCGAACGCTTGGAATTGTCGCGGTAGATGGCCACGGCCTTCAGCCCTACCTTCCACGACTCGATGTACGCGTTCATGATGTCTTCTTCGGTGGATTCCTCGGGCATGTTGATGGTCTTCGAGATCGCGCCGGAGAGGAACGGCTGCGCCGCCGCCATCATCTTTACGTGGCCGGTCCAGGTGATGGAACGCCCTCCGCCCATTGGCGCCAGCGAGCAATCGAACACCGGCAGGTGTTCATCCTTCAGGTACGGCGCGCCTTCGATCTTCCCGTTCTTGTCGATGTGCGAAACGATCTCGCTGGTTTGTTCCGGCGTGTAGCCCAGCTTCATCAACGCTTGCGGCACGGTGTTGTTCACGATCTTGATCAACCCGCCGCCCACCAGCTTCTTGTATTTTACGAGGGCCAGGTCCGGCTCGATGCCCGTGGTGTCGCAATCCATCATGAAGCCGATGGTGCCCGTGGGCGCCAGCACCGTCACCTGTGAATTCTTGTAGCCGTGCTTTTCGCCGTGCGCCAGCGCCGTGTCCCACGATTCCTGCGCCGCCATGAATAGTTCGGTCTGCACGTGCTCCGGCTTGATCCCGCGCATCGCTTCGCGGTGTATGCGGATGACATCGACCATCGGTTCGCGGTTCACTTCGTAGCCCGGGAACGGCCCCATGCGCTCCGCAATACGCGCCGATTGCGCGTACGCTTCGCCGCACATCAGTGCGGTGACAGCGCCTGCCATATCGCGCCCCTCGTCGGAATCGTACGGCAGTGCCATGGACATCAGCAGCGCGCCGAGATTGGCGTACCCCAGCCCCAGCGGCCGGAACTTGTGTGAATTCTCCGCAATTCTCGGCGTCGGATAGCTCGCGTTATCAACGAGAATTTCCTGCGCCGTGATGGTCACGTCCACAGCGTGCTTGAACGCCGGCACGTCAAACTGTCCGCTAGTGTTCACGAACTTCATCAGATTCAGCGAAGCCAGGTTGCACGCCGTGTCGTCCAGGAACATGTATTCCGAGCACGGGTTGCTGGCATTGATTCGCGCCGTGTTCTTGCAAGTGTGCCAGCGGTTCACCGTGGTGTCGTACTGCATCCCGGGGTCGCCGCAGTGCCACGCGGAATCCGAAATCTTCATCATCAGGTCGCGCGCCCGCAGCTTGTCCACCGGCTGGCCGTCGGCCACGTTCTTCGTCCACCAATCCTTGTCCTCCACCACCGCGCGCATGAAATCGTCCGTCACGCGCACCGAGTGGTTGGCATTCTGGAAGAAGATCGAGCTGTAGGCGTCTCCGTCGATGGCGCTGTTATAGCCTTGTTCGATCAGCACGTGCGCCTTGCGCTCTTCCTTCATCTTGCATTCGATGAACTCGACGATGTCCGGGTGATCGATATTCAGGATTACCATCTTGGCGGCGCGCCGCGTTTTTCCGCCGCTCTTGATTACCCCGGCGAAGGCATCGAAGCCTTTCATGAAACTCACCGGCCCCGACGCGATCCCGCCGCCGGAAAGCGTTTCCTTGCTTCCGCGCAGGGAAGAAAAATTCGTGCCCGTGCCCGAGCCCCACTTGAACAGCATCCCCTCGGTCTTCGCCAAATCCATGATCGAGCCCATGTCGTCGCGCACCGAGTTGATAAAGCACGCCGAGCACTGCGGCTTGGCTTGCACGCCGACGTTGAACCACACCGGCGAGTTAAAAGCCATCTTCTGCTCGACCAGAAGGTGCGTCAGTTCGTCGCGAAACGCCTCGCGCGAAGCCGCGTCGGCGAAATACCCGCCCGCGTCGCCCCAGCGCACGATGGTGTTCGCAACGCGGCTGATGAGTTGCCGCACCGATCCCTCGCGGTCCGCGGTCCCGGGCTTCCCGTGAAAATATTTGCTGGTGACGATGTTGGTCGCCGTCTGCGACCAGCCCTTGGGCACTTCCACGTCTTCCTGGCGGAAGATCGTCACGCCCTTCTCGTTTCCAATCAGCGCGGTACGCTTTTCCCATTCCACCGCGTCGAACGGGGATTTCATCCCGTCCGTAAAGTATCGGGAGAAGACCAGACCTTTTTCTGTTCCGCCCGCTGTGTTCACTGCGGCTGCATCCGCCGCAGGCGCTTTTCCGCTCAGTGCGTGCTTCACTGTGGCCATCCGTTCCTCCCCGCTTTTGGGTCCCCTCCCAAGCGCGGGGATCCCTTCCAGTTTACTCCTCTGCGCCGGGCAGAGGCGCTGCTCTTCGCTTCCAGGTCTGGGGGGAAGCGGACACAACTCGATTCGATAAGATCGTGAAAGTGGGCAACGAAAAAAAAGCCGACCACTCAGCGGTCGCACTTAAGTTCCAGCGCAAAACGCCAATGCTCTGCCGCTGGCCGGTGCTTCGCACTCAGCCTAACAGCAGGTGCTCCGCCTCAAATACGGGCGCGGAGCAGGTACTTCGCGCTCGGTTTTTTTCGCTTAGAGCCCGGGCTGCTTCGTGGACTCACACGGACCTTCGAACATCCCCGACTCGGTCCGTCTGGCGCTTCCACGTCCCCCGAATCTGGAATCGCAGTATCAACGGAAGAAAATTTTCTGTCAAGAGAAAAACGCAAAATGTGGTTGACGTTTTCGTACTGCGTCTATTTGTAGTGGTGCTCTTTCCAGTAAGCCGTTGTTGCTGTAGCGCTTCCGGCCACAAAACGTCTCGCGCTACACTACTCGCATCCAATCCATTATGAAACGAACGCCGATCTTATTCGCTTTTCTTCTCGCGCCCGTCCTGCTTTCGGCGCAATCCAACCCCACGGCATCCGGGCCCTCCTTCCCGCAGTCCACCCACGGACAGAAACTGCACATCAACGGAATTCCAAATGCCGGAAAAATTACCGAGGTCCTCTACCGTGGCGCGCAGCCCCGGGAAGTGGGCTTCTCTGAACTGAAAATCCTGGGCGTCGCCACCATCGTCGATCTGCGCCAGGAGGACCGCGAGACAATCGCTTGGGAACGCAAGCACGTTGAATCGCTCGGCATGCGCTTTGTCCACATCCCCGTTGATGGCTGGTCTCCGCCAAGCGACGAACAGGTCGCCCAATTTCTCTTTCTTCTCCGCGACAATCCTGGAAAAAAAATCTTTGTGCATTGCCGTTTCGGTGACGATCGCACCAGCGTGTTCATCGCCGCGTATCGCATGGCCATGGAAAAATGGCCCTCCGAACAAGCCATCAAGGAAATGTATTTCTTCGGTTTCAACGGTTTCTGGCACCCTTCGATGAAAGTTTTCGTCCATGATTTTCCCTCGCATTTGACGAGTGCTCCGGCGTTCGCCTCGCTCTCCACCGCCAAACCACAACCGTGATGTTCGCCTCAAGAGCCCATCTCGCGCTGCATGGTTCGCGCGAGGGCAACCTGTACTTGCCAAAAGGAATTTCCCGTCCGGAGGGACAGTTGGTAAAGTTTTTCCCAACCGCCATATTACAGATAACTTGCTCATTTAATGAGACTTATACGAACCTCGTCCTAGGCCGCCAGTAGTACTTCTGTACCCTCAAAAACGTTACGATTGCTTCATTCCCGCTCACTCCCCACTTCTCTACTCTGTACTCACCTTGGAAACACCCCTTCTGAGGGAGAGGTCGACGTGCAAGTTGGACGCTACGAGATTCTCGAAATCATCGGCACCGGAGCTCATGGCCGCGTAGCTCGCGCCCACGATCCGCTCATCAATCGCCTCGTCGCCATTAAACTGTTTCCGAAAGAATTGGCGGCCGGTGAAGCCCGCCAGCGATTCATTCAGGAAGCGCGTGTGGTGGGCCAGCTTTCCCATCCGGCGATTATCACTCTGCACGACATGGGCATTGATGAACCCACGCAAACGCCTTATCTGGTGATGGAATATATCGAGGGCCAGCCGCTCGACCGCATCCTGGACAAAGGTAGTCTTCCTTTCCCCAAAGCTTGTGCGTGGGCCTCGGAAGTCGCTTGCGCGCTTGGTGCGGCGCACCGCAAAGGCGTGATTCACGGCGACGTGAAGCCGGCCAACATGCTGATCACCAATGATGGCCGCGTGAAATTAATGGACTTTGGAATGGCGCGGCTCGCTCGCCGCGATTCCGCCGCCACACCGCTCTCCGGCACTCCTGCTTACTGGTGCCCTGAGCAGATCATGGGCAAGCCCCAGGACTCGCGCTCCGATCTTTTCTCCCTGGGCGTTGTTCTCTACGAAATGGTCACCGGCCAAAGGCCCTTCGACGCAGAATCCCTGCAGGGCATCTGTGGCCGCGTTCTTTCTTCGACGCCGCTTCCGCCGTCTCATGCGAATCCTTCGGTGCCGGCCGGATTCGACCAAGTAGTCGCCCGCTGCCTGGCGAAGGATCCGGAGAAACGTCATGCCACAGCCGAAGCTCTGGCTGAGGATCTTTATCCTCTTGCGCGGCGCGCGCCCGTTGTAGCGCCGGTAGCGCCATCGAACGGAAATGGGCACGGCCTGCGCGACCGCGCGGCACGTCTCCTGCGCTCTGCCTGATGATTACACTGCAACGAGGCCGCTACGAAGCCCTTGAATTGATCGGCTCCGGTACTACGAGCCGCGTCGAAAAGGCGCGTGATAATGTCATTGGCCGCACGGTAGCCCTAAAAACCTTCATTGATTGTTTTGCTCATGATCAGGAACAGCAGTTCCTCCAGGAAGCGCGGCTCGTTGGACAAATTTCTCATCCTGCTGTTGTGCAGCTCTTCGACGTGGGCATCGACGAGGACGGCACTCCGTTCCTGGTGATGGAATACATCGCCGGAAAGACACTCGAGCACTACTTCGCTTCTTCCACTCTCACTGTCCAACGCGCTTGCGCATGGATGGTGGATCTTGCGGGAGCGCTTGCGGCGGCGCATCGCGCGGGCATGATTCACGGCGACGTCAAACCCGGAAATATCCTCATCACGCCGGAAAAGAAAGTGAAACTCGGTGACTTTGGCATCGCCAGGCTGGCGACGCAAGCTTCGCGCGCGGGACGCGTGCTGGGGACTCCCGCGTACCTGGCGCCGGAACAGATTCAGAACGAAACTCAGGACCAGCGCTCGGATCAGTTTTCGCTGGGCATTGTTTTTTATCAGATGCTGACGGGCGTTCCACCATTCGACGGGAGTTCGCTCGGCACGGTTTGCTCCCAAATCGTGAATTTCGAACCAGCGCGGCCATCGCGGCTCAACCCCGCCGTGCCGCCCGCGCTGGACAACATCGTCGCGCGCTGCCTCGCAAAGAACCCCCTGGACCGTTTCGAATCATGCGAAGAATTCGCGAGAGCGCTCTACCCATTCGCGCGTTCGCGTCCGCAACATGCCACTGCTTCAGGTGAAAAAACAGCGCCGACTGCGCCGGCTGCGAGTATGCAGATCGAAATCACCTCGACCGTGACCGAGGGCACTCTGGCTGTCTTCGCGGACCAGGATTTGGTTTGCGTCGCAAACTTGTCTGCGTACAAGCCGGGTTCACCGATTCAACTCGAGCGCACGTTATCCGCCGGACCTCACCGGCTGCGAGTGGCCTATTACAAGCCGGACCGGAGCTTGCTCTGCGAGAAAGAAGGCCTGGGGGATATTTTCGCAAGCGGTGAAAACAAGCTGGCCGTTCGAATGGGCCGCGGCCCCAGGTTGCTGTTCCGCAATGAGTTGGTTCTGAATGTGGCCTGGCCCGGTGCGCAAACTTCTCCGGCTGATCAGCACTGCGCGGCGCTCATGACTCCTGCCTTGACGCAGTAGCTTCCCGTAATTCTTTCTATTGATTCGAATGAAGAGACTGACCAGCGCTATTCGTAGCGCAGAGCTTCGACAGGATCGAGTTTGGCGGCCTTCATGGCGGGCCACACGCCGAAGACGAGCCCCACACTGACGCTGACGATGATGCCCGTCGCGGCGGCCCATAGGGGGACGCGGCCGGGCCACTTTAACGCTACCTGAATGAGAAGCACCAGAAGGTTTACGAGAATTAGCGCGATGACGCCTCCGGTTCCCGTTAGGGTCATCGCTTCCAGCAAGAACTGCCAGGTGATATCGCCGCGGCGCGCGCCGATGGCTTTGCGAACGCCGATTTCGCGCGTGCGCTCCGTGACGCTGACGAGCATGATGTTCATCACGCCAATTCCGCCCACCAACAGCCCGATGGAGCTCAGCACCACCATTGCCAGCGCCACCATGCCCACGATGTTGTGAAATTCCTGCACCTGCTGCTCCGCCGTTTCGATCGAAAAATTGTCCTTGCCGCCATACGGCACCTTGCGACGCCGCTCCAGCACTTCACGCGCCTGGTCCACCGCCTGGTCCAGCACTTTCGGATACGCCTGCATACGAATATTGAGCTCGTCAGCCATCGGATAGATTTTGCGGAAGGTGCTGAAAGGAATGAGCACGCGGCGATCCTCATCGCCCATGCCAATACCGCCTTTGGGTTTCTCCACGACGCCGATCACGAGGAAATCGGAGCCATCGATCATCACGTCTTTTCCAACGGCTTGGCCGTCGGGAAAGAGCACGGGGGCCACGTTCTCGCCAAGCATCACGACCTTTTCCTTGTGGAGGTCGTCTCCCTCGCTGATGAAGCGGCCTTGCAGCGTAGCGGCGTTGGCATAGACCTGGCCAAAATTAGGCTGCACGCCGCGAAAATCAATCCCCGTCACTTCGCCAGCTTTGGTGCGTACCGAATGAGTCTGGTCCCAGCGGGCCATCAGAAAAGCGGTGACATTCTTGACCGCCGGACACCTTTCCTCGAGGGCCTTGGCGTCCTCGACGGTCAGTGGCTTGCGCTGCCGCTCTTCTAAAGGCGGAGGCCCGCCGTGGCGGCCCTGGTCCCACTTGGTGATAAAGGCAGTGTCCGCGCCGAACTGCTTGATATTTTCCTGAATCTGCATGTCGAAGCCGGTGATCAGTGCGGCCACGAGCATGATGACGCTCACGCCGAGGACCACGCCGAAGACGGTCAGAGCGCTGCGCAGCTTATGCGTGCGCAGGGTATCCATCGCCTGCCTGAGATTCTCGCTGTATGCCTGAGCCATGTTTGCGTCACCCATCCGCGCGGAGGGCTTCGATGGGATCCAGCTTCGCCGCGCGCATCGCCGGAAAAATTCCGAAGAACAAACCCACCGCCGTCGAAACTCCCAGGGACAAAAACACCGCGCTGAGAGGAGTCTCCATCGGGAAGGAGAAAAGTGTTTTCACAAGGAGCACGATGCCGTAGGCGACCAGAATGCCGATCAAACCACCGGTGGCCGCCAGCACCGCGGACTCCGTCATGAATTGCAGAAGGATGTGGGCTTTACGTGCGCCGAGCGAGCGGCGCAAGCCGATCTCGCGAGTGCGCTCGGTTACGCTGGCCAGCATGATATTCATGATCACGATGCCGCCGACCACCAAAAAGACGCTGACCAGGGCCATGGCCACAAACGCCAGATTTCCCGTCAAGTCATGCCAAAGGGCCATAATCGAATCGGAACCCAGGATGGCAAAATTGTCTTTGGCGTCGTAGGGCACCTTGCGCCATGCGCGGAACAGCATGCGCGCTTCGTCCTGGCAGGCTTGCATCATCTCCGCGTTCGGCGACTGCACGAAAATGGTCAGCCAGTCGCTCTGCCGGTGCCATTCCTTCATGTAGGTATTGAGCGGGATGATCATGTAATTGTCTTGCGACTGTCCGAAGGCGCTCCCGAAGGGCTCGGCGACTCCGATGACTTCATAGCTGTGCGTTTCGGCACGAATTGTTTTGCCAATGGGGTCGACATTGGGAAAAAACTTGGTGGCCAGATCCGAACCGATAAAAACGACTTCCGAGCGATGGTCATCGTCCGCCGGGGTGAGGAAGCGTCCGGCGGCCAAATTGATGTTGCGCACGTCGGCAAAATTGGGGCTGGCGCCCATCACGTCGGTGTTTTCCATCTTGATGTCGCCGCTGCGCGTCTGGACGTTGCGGTCATCAATGGCGGCCACGGCGCTGGCGGTTTGCATGGACTCGCGCAGCCGCTGGTAATCGTCGAAGGTGATCAGGGGCCGTTTCTGGGCCTTCTGGAAGTCGTCCATGCTGGTGATAATTCCGAAGCGGTCGACGATGAACACATTGGCGCCGAGATTGGCAACGCGGTTTGCCACGTACATGTTCAGGCCGTTTATCACGCTCATGACCGCGACCAGGGTGGTGACTGCCAGGATGACTCCCAGCAGCGTCAGGAAGCTCCGCAGTTTGTGGGCGCGGAGCGAATCAATGGACAGCCGGAAGGTCTCGCCCATGGTGACGGCGGCGCTCCGGAACCGGCCCAGCCTCGAAGCAGTTCCCACCGGCCCCCCGGATACCCGGGGTAGCGCGCTCAAGCCTTCCATGGGGGTTACGCCCAAACAGACCTCCATCCCTCTATAACTAAGACGAAGAACACCGGCCAATCGTTCCTTAAAGATAGACGTGCGGGAGAGCACTTCGCTTACAAAGGTTCTTGAGGAAGCCTTACGCCCGGCCGGTTCATCGCGCAGGAACTGCCCCGCGGTCGTTACATTCCACGCCTATTACACCGTTTTTAGCGGGCAAACAGGGAAGGATGTGCTCACTTTGCCTGCTTCGTTAAGCCGTTAAGGTAGCTTCGAATGCGCCGTATGTATTTGTGTTCTCTATAGTTTACGATAGCTATGTCAACGCTTTTACCCGACGGCTCAGCCTAGCAGAGTTCCCTGGACAGTGGCGGGAGCGCCCCACGGGCTGGCCATCACGCCGAGTCCTGGGAAGAGGTCACCAATTACGGGCAGAGGCACACCCGCTGTGTGGAAACTATGTCCGCCGAACAGCCGTAACCATTAGGTCGCCGCGGACAGGTCCGGCGGTTCACCTTTATGCTTTAGCGCCCCCCCACGCCATTCTCCACGAGGGAGGTGTACAACAATAAGGTGGCCAAGCGAATCCGATTCAGGAATGCGCTGGCGCCCAGCTCGAAGATTCGAATGATGCTCAAACGATTCTGTGGTTCGATCGCGGTACTGTCTGTTGCGCTGGCGGCGAATGCGGCCGGGCAATCCATTGCTCCGGATTCGACGGCCACGATTGGGCCTGCGAAACCGGGTCTTTTCGAACGCATTATTTCAAACCAGAAAAAAGATGAAGCGGCGCTGGATTTCTACGAACGCATCGAACGGGTTGAAACCCGGAAAAGTTTGAACGATCCCGCGCCCGCTACGGTAAAAATCGCACGGGTGATTCCTTCGGGCACGGGCATGGACCGGATCCCTGTCGGCGCCGATGGCCAGCCCGCGGACGCGGCTGCCTATCGCGCGAATCTGGAAAAGCTCGAGCAGGCCCTGGCGCTGATCGCGAACGACACACGCGCGCAGCACGAGTCATTGGAAAAATATGCGAAGAAGAAAAAGGATCGCAACGATCTGATCGACGCCACGCGCAATGCTTTTCTCTTTACGTTTCTCGTGGCAGAGCCGCGCGGCGACCGTATGCTTGCAAAATATAAGATGGAGCCCAACCCGGCGTTCAAGCCGACGTCACGATTCACCAACATCTACACGAAAGTGCACGGTTTTGTTTGGGTGGACGAAGCCGCAGGCGAGCTGGCGCGGATCGAAGGCGACGTCACGGAAGACATCGCCATCGGCTTGTTTCTGGGGAAAATCTACAAAGGCAGTCACTTCATGCAGGAGCGCTACGAAGTTCTGCCGGGCCTCTGGCTAGCCAGCTTTTCGCAATACGATTTTGACGGCCGCAAATTGTTCTCGAGTTTTGCCGTTCACGAGCGCTCGTTTTATACGAACTACCGCTACATCGGCCCGCCCAAAGAAGCTCTGGAAGCCCTGCGCAAGGAACTTGGGCGTGCCGATTTGGGCAAACCCGCCTCCTCCACCTCCGCGCCTTGAGACTTTTCCCGGTAAACTGTGTTTAGCAACGTATAGCCCTCGACGTTGAGAGAATGGAGGCATATGCCCCGATCGCTCTCACTCGCAATCCTGATGATCCTTCTCGCGGCCGGTTCCGTTGCCGCGCAATCTCCCGACACCAGTTCGCCCCCGCCAGCTCCTCCCCCGAAGGATTCCAGTGCGGCCAGCGATACGACGAAACCCAAGAAAGTGTGGACCAACGAGAATCTTTCCGACGCCAACGGCACGGTTTCTGTGGTCGGCGATCCGAAGAGCAAGCCAAAAACAACTGCTTCTTCCAAGCCGGCGGACGCGCAGTATATTGCGTCGACACGCAAGCAGCTGGAAAAATTGCAGTCGCAAATTGCCGATGCGGATAAGCAAATCACCGACCTGACAAACTTCAGCAAGGGCGAACCTTCGACGGACGCCGGCGGCATCAAGCTGAACAAGGGGTACAACCGCGAACCCATCGAAGTGCAAATCCGAGTGCTCCAGGAAAAGAAAAAAGATCTCCAGGCGCAAATCGACGCGCTGCTCGATGAAGCCCGTAAGAAGGGCGTTGAGCCGGGCCAGTTGCGCTGAGGCCCCGTAGGCAGGCTGGAGGTAGTCTAAATTAGACTAGTCTAATTTAGACTAGTTTTTCGCCGCCGGTTTCTTGGCTTCGAAGCGAATTTCTTTCAACATCTCGGATTGCCGGTAGAGTTCCGTTTTGCCGGCGGGAAATTTATTCATGCTCAGCATGAAGGCAAGAATGTCCGCATCCTGCTGGCGGGTGAGGCGGCCCGGAGCGCTTTGCGGCATGGTCTTGCGGATTCGGTCGAATAAATCCCCGACGCTGAGGCCATTCCAGTTCGCAAGAAACGCGCCGCCCGTGAGCGGCGGAGCGGACTCGCCGCCGGTCATCATGTCGCCGTGGCAGGACGCGCACTCCTTGTGATAGATGGGCTCGCCGCGTTTGGATTGTTCTCCGGTATAGACGCCGTCCCACACGGAGCGCGAGTCCGCCGGCGGCGACTGCGCGCGCAGCACGCCGAGTGACAAAACGATAGCGGCCAGAACCGCGATGGCTGCGGCGCTTCTCATCTCCGCCTTGTCAGTGCATTCATGTGCGCCTCGGCAACGGCGTTAAGGAAGTGGTCACTACTCTGCTGACGGGAGCGTGTAGGCAATGTACTCGCCCGAGTAGGGTCCGCCGCTGACGGCCACGACGATGTATTGCTTGCCGTTGACCATGTAGGTCATCGGCGATCCGGTCTGCGGAGCCGGCATGTAGACCGCGCCGACTTCTTTGCCAGTGGCTTTGTCGTAAGCGCGCAGCATGGCACCGCGCGGATGATCCGCAGTCGTGGTGATATTTCCTTCGCCCGCGATGACCAGCGTTTTGGTGATGAGCGTCCCGATGTTGTAGGTGATCTGGCCGGTGCGCGGGATGTTCATGCCCTTGAGCGCTTCGGAATTTCGCACCAAGTCCGGCGTCTCGCCGTGGGCAATCTGCCAGACGAAATCTCCTTTATCGAGATTGATGGCTGTAATCGTTCCGTAGGGCGGCTTGATCAACGGCAGGCCGTCTACATCCAAGCGAGTAAAACCGCCACCCGCAGCGCGTTTCTTTGGCGGCTTGGGAGAATCGGCGCCCGCGTTCTCGCCGGGACCATGGAGAATCTCGACTTCCCTTCCGGCGACTCCGGCGACGTAGTTCATGTCGGAAACTTCCTTGGGAGCAGGAACCAACCCAATCGGCTCGACGCAGGCGTTGCAGGCAAACAAATAGGCGATGTGGGTTTCGGGATCGTAGGAGCCGCCAGGCCAGTTCGTTCCGCCGGACGCGGTGCCCAACGTGAGGGTCCCGAGCGGGCCTTCGAGTTTGCTTACCGTCGGCGGAGTGTAGACCGGACCCAGGTGATAGTGAGATACAACTTCTTTTGCTTTTTCGCGGAGCGCGGGCGTGAAGTCGATCAGGTCATCGATGGAAACGCCATTGCGGCTGTAAGCCGGCGGCTTCGACGGAATTGGCTGCGTCGGCGAATACCACTCGCCCGGGACGCTGCCGACTTCAACCGGCTTTTCCGGGATCGGCCAAATGGGTTTTCCGGTCACGCGATCGAGAACATAAAGAAAACCTTGCTTAGTCGGCTGCGCCACGGCTTTGACTGGTTTTCCGTCAACGACGATGTCGGCGAGAATGGGCGCGGAGGAAATGTCCATATCCCAAAGCGCGTGGTGCACCAACTGAAAGTGCCACTTGCGCTCGCCGGTTTTCAGATCGACGCATACCAGTGTCTCACCGAACAAATTGTTTCCCGGGCGGTGGCCCCCGTAGAAATCGCTGGTCGGTGATTCAACGGGCAGGTAGACCAAGCCGAGTTGTTCGTCCACGGTGAGCTGCGTCCACATGCCGGTGTTGCCGGTGTATTCCGCCGAACCTTTTTCCCAAGTGTCGTAGCCAAATTCGCCCTTCTTCGGAATGGTGTGGAAAATCCAGAGGCGTTTGCCGGTGCGGACGTCGAATCCGCGCACGTATCCTTTGTTGTTGCGCATGCTTTTCGGGGTCATGCCTTCGCGGAAGGCCGCGCCGATGATCACCGTGTCTTTCGCCACCACGGGCGCCGATTGGATGCCGATTTCGCCGGTGATTAGATCCGGAAGAATTTCCTGGTCGTCATTCAGCTTGAGGTCCACTTCGCCGTTGTCTCCAAACGAAGGAACTCGAATGCCGTTCTTCGCATTGAGGCAGATCAGGCGGAAACCGGGAGTCACATAGAAGATTCTTTCTTCTTTTCCGTCGGACCAGTACGCCAGGCCGCGTCCGGAAAGCTGGCGGGGAGCGGCGCCGCCGCGCTTGCCTTCATGCTCGCCGTGGATCCAGAGCAATTCGCCGGTGGCGGGGTCCAGCGCGATCGCCGCGCGCCGCGAGCCAGCGGTCGCGTAGAGTATGCCATTCACCATCAGCGGCGTGCCTTCCAGCTTGTACTCGGGCCGATCGCCGAAATTGTCAGTCTTGATGCGCCAGGCGATTTCCAAATCACTAAAATTCGAGGCGTTGATCTGGTCGAGCGGGCGGTAGCGCGTTCCCGCGAGATCGGCGGCGTACGAAGGCCACTCGGTGGGTTTGGGGTTGTACTGCGCCGACGCGGTGAGCGGCAGCAAGGCAGGCACGATGATCGCTGATAAAAAGAGTTTGTTTAGTCCCTTTGTTTTTCTTTGGCGCATGTCCAATCCTCGCGTGGTTGGCATCGTTCTCTCCAAGGCAGGAGGTCGGCCGAAGTCTAATTCAATCAACTCCATTCTACAAACGGATGATTTCGGGCGCTCCGTGGGAACCGGCCGACCTGATTTTTCTGACGCGACCGTTCTGCGCAGCCGCAGCTTCCGTTGCGAGGGAATGCCTCCGGCGATATGATGCGTCGCGCGCAACCCGCAGATCATTCGAATCGCACATAAGCCCGAGTGGTGAAGGAGTGGCCATGCTGAGATTTATGAGATTGTTCCTGCTTTTGATTCTCCTCGCCGCGTCGCTCTCCTCAGAGTTGGGGAGAGCACAGGAACGCGCCATGGCGTTGAAGGCTGCCACGATCCTCGACGGAAAAGGCCAGGTTCTTCGAAACACGGTCATCGTTGTTGAAGGCGGAAAGATTGCCTACATTGGCGGCACCGTGCCGCGCGGTGCGATCACTTACGACCTAACCAAACTGACGGTCATGCCGGGCTGGATCGACGCCCACGTCCATCTCACCTGGCACTTCGACACCAACGGCCGCCTTGCCGGCCAAGACGAGCCGAAAGAGGAGACGGTCCTCGCCGCCACCGAGAATAACTGGAAGATGTTAGCCGCCGGTTTCACCACCGTGCAAAGCCTCGGCTCCCCTCTTGATAAAGACCTGCGCGACGCCATCGACCGCCTTGGTTTGCCGGGACCGAAAATCCTCACCTCCCTCGACCCCATCTTCGGCCGTGGCGACTCGACCGGCACGCCCGACGAACTCCGCGCGGTTGTCCAGCAGCACGTCAAAAATGGCGCCGACGTGATCAAGGTTTTCGCTTCCGGCAGTATCCGCGAAGGTGGCAAGCCCACGCTTTCGCAGGACCAGCTCAATGCCATTTGCAGCGAAGCCAAGAAAGCCGGCCTCCGTACTGTCGTGCACGCTTACGGCCCTTCCGTGCGCATGGCCTCGCTCGCGGGCTGCACGGAAGTCGAGCACGGCCTTTACGCCACTGACGATGATCTGCGCTTTCTGGCAGAGCACGGCACGTACTTCGATCCCCAGGCCGGCCTGGTCCTCCAGAACTATCTCGACAACAAACCACACTATCTTGGCATCGGCAATTACACCGAATCCGCTTTCGACACCATGCAGAAGGTATTGCCCGAATTTCAGGAACTATTTCGCCGCGCGATTCGCACGCCCGGCCTCAAGGTCATATTTGGAACGGATGCAGTCGCCGGCGCTCACGGACGCAACGCTGAAGAATTTCTCTATCGCGTGCAAACCTGCGGCCAGGACGCTATGGCTGCTCTGGTCTCCGCCAGCTCGCTGGCCGCCCTAGCTCTAGGCTTGCAGGACCATACCGGCTCCATCGCCCCCGGCTACGACGCCGATATCATCGCTCTCGATGGCGATCCGCTTAAGGACATTACCGCTGTGCGCCGCGTGGTCTTCGTAATGAAGGGCGGAAAAGTGTTCGAGAATCTGGCCAGTGGGACAAAAGCAACGGGGGCAAAATGACCGGCAGGAAGTTTGCTGAGTGCGTCCTTTTGCTCTTGCTGTTTTCCAGCGCTCCCATCAAGGAGCAGTGGTGGAAAGTGCAGACCAGCGGGATTGACACCAACCTGCGCGGCGTGAGTGCGGTCTGGATGCAAGATGCGAAAGGCGCCCCCATTCCTGTGGTTTGGGCCTCCGGTTCGAACGGTGTAATTCTGAAATCGCTCGACGAAGGCAAGACCTGGCAGCGCCTGCATGTGGCGGGCGGCGAGGCGCTCGACTTTCGGAGCATCCAGGCGTTCAACGCGAACACGGCTTATGTAATGTCCAGCGGCGAAGGCGACAAATCCCGCATCTACAAAACGACCGACGGCGGTGAAACCTGGAAGCTGCAATACACCGACAATCGCAAAGCGTTTTTCCTCGACGCCGTTTATTGCATCTCGGAAAAAACGTGCGGTGCACTCGGCGATCCCATCGATGCCAAGTTTGTTCTTCTCACCACAATGGACGGGGAGCAGTGGAACCCGTTCCCCAGCGCCGACTTGCCCGCAGCACTCCCTGGCGAAGGCGCGTTTGCAGCTAGTGGAACGTCGCTAATCTACGGCGGGCAAGAAATCGCCTTCGGAACGGGCGGCGGTCGCGCTGCGCGTTTTTTTCATTCCCTTGATCTGGGAAAAACGTGGACCGTCACCGAGACTCCGATCGCGAGCGGCACGGCCTCGTCCGGGATTTTCTCCATCGCTATGGGCGATGACAACAGAATGTTCGTAATGGGTGGCGACTACAAAGAACCAAACCGGCCTTTTCAAGTAGCTGCTTATTCCCTCGACGCGGGTAAAACCTGGAAACTTTCTGCTCAGCAACCCGGTGGCTACCGTTCCGCCATAGCACACATCGATGATGGGCGCTGGGTGGCCGTCGGTCCTAACGGTGAAGACGTCACAACTGATTACGGCGTGCACTGGAAGCATACGGATTCGCTGAATCTCAATGCTGTGGCGATCATGGACATCTGGACTGGGTGGGCCGTTGGGCCCAAAGGCACCATCGCACGCTTTGTCAATCACACCCCATACAAGATCCGCTACCGCCAGCCGCAGAAGAACCGTAGACCAGTAGCTTCCGCCATTGCTGACTAATTCCAAAAGGTATAGGCTCCCGCTTTGCAAAGACTGGATGGGTTTCTCTTTTTCGTTTCATGAACAGTGCATTTGAGGAGGCCGCTATGGCGGATTTTCCGAACTTTGATCGCAACGATGCAGAAGCCACGAACGTAAACGACGCCGCCGAATTGCCAGCGATTTTTTCATCCACGGATCGCCGCGCTTTTTTGCAAACCGCAGCAGCAGCGGCAGGGGCACTGGTCATGCCACGCTGGGCGCACGCACATCCGGGAGACATGGACGCGATTCGCGCGGAAATCGAAAAGCGCCACGACGAATCCGTGAAGCGCCTCCAGACCTGGATTCGCCAGCCTTCCATCGCCGCCGAAAACCGCGCCATGAACGAAGGCTGCGAGCTGATGATGCAAATGCTGCGCGATGCCGGTTTCGGCGGCGTAACAAAAATGCCGACCGACGGCCAGCCGGGCGTCTTCGCCACACTGGACGCCGGGGCTCCCAAGACGCTCGGCCTCTATTTCATGTACGACGTGAAGCAAGCCGATCCCGCTGAATGGTCTTCTCCACCGTTCGAAGCCGCGCTTGTAGACAAACCTGGCCTCGGAAAAGCGGTCGTCGGCCGCGGCGCTACCAACCAGAAAGGTCCAGAAGCAACATTTCTCGCCGCGCTCCACGCGATTCGCGGCGCCGGAAAAAAGCTCCCAGTGAATTTGGTCTTCGTTGCCGAAGGCGAAGAGGAAATCGGCTCGCCGCATTTTCCGCAAGTGGTGCACCGGCCGGAAGTCCTCGCCGCCCTGAAAAAGTGCGGCGGAATCTTCATGCCGTTTCCTTCGCAGGGCCTCGATGGTGAAGTCACCTCCTACCTGGGCGCAAAAGGCGTGGTGGAATTGGAGTTGATCTCCAGCGGCGAGCGTTGGGGCCGCGGCCCGCGCAAGGATGTGCACTCCAGCAACAAGGCTCGCCTGGATAGTCCGGCGTGGCATCTCGTCGAAGCGCTCGCGACACTCGTCTCGCCCGATGGCAACGAGCCTGCCATCGAAGGCTTTGCCGCGAAAGCCCGCCCGCTCTCCGACTCCGAAAAGAAAATGATCGCCGAAGCCGCGCGGCGCCTGAGCGAAGCGGAGGCCAAGAAACTCCTCGGCATCGAGCACTGGGTCCACGACGTAAGCTGGCAAGAGGCGCTGGAGCTGCTGACCTCGCGGCCAACCGTCAATATTGAAGGCTTGGTGGGCGGCTACACCGGTCCGGGCGGAAAAACCATTCTCCCCGGTAAAGCGGTCGCGAAGATTGACATGCGCCTGGTGCCGGACATGACCGCCTCCGGCGCGCTCGAAGCGCTGAAGACACACCTGGCGAAAAAGGGATTCGGCGATATCGAAGTCCACATGAGCGGCGGTTACGATCCAACAAGCACGCCCGCGGATTCAGGAATCGTGCGCGCGGCGACGGCGGTCTACAAGAAAAATGGAATCGATCCCGTCGTCCTGCCGCGGCTCGCCGGCTCGTGGCCCGGCTACGTTTTCACCAGCGATCCACTTCGCTTGCCCGCGGACCACTTCGGCCTTGGCCACGGCAGCGGCGCGCATGCCCCTGACGAATACTACGTCATCGAATCGAAGAATCCGAAGGTGCAGGGCATCGACGGCGCCGTGCGCTCTTACGTCGAATTCCTCTACGAACTGGCGCAGACGAGTTGAGCGCAGGATCGTGACCCCCACGGAAAACTCCGGCGAGCGTTCTGATCCCGCCGGCGCGCTCGCGCGGCACCTCGGCCTCTTCGGCACCACCATGGCCGTGATGGGCGGCATTATAGGCGCCGGGATTTTCATCAATCCCTATCTTGTCGCCGAACGCGTGCACACCTCGGCGCTAATCCTGAGCGCGTGGATCGCCGGCGGGCTGATTGCTCTTCTTGGCGGATTTATCTACGCCGAGCTGGCTTCGCGCTTGCCGGTGGTTGGCGGCCAATACGCTTACCTGCGCGAAGCTCTCCACCCTGGCGTCGCGTTTCTCTACGGATGGGTGCTGCTACTCGTCATCCAAACGGGCGGAATGGCTGCCGTCGCAGTCACCTTCGCGCGCTATTTTGTTGAGCTGACCGGCTGGCGCGTCAGCGATTCCCTCATCGCCGCGTCGGCGCTCGCCTTGCTCACAGGGATCAACTGCCTGGGCGTGCGCGCAGGGAGCCGTGTGCAATCCGCAATGACGCTCACGGCAATCGCCGCTATCGGCATGCTCGAAGCGTTTAGCTTTTTGCGCGGTAGCGCCTCGCAGATTTCGTGGCGCCCTCTTCTCGACCAGCCGCCGTCTCTCAATCTCGCCGTCGCTTTCGGCTCCGCCATGACGCCGGTGCTTTTCGCTTACGGTGGCTGGCATACGTCGAGCTTTTTGTCCGGCGAAATCCACGATCCGCGCAAAACTCTTCCGCGCGGCCTGGTTCTGGGCGTACTTGGCGTGATTACCGTGTACACCTCGGTGAATTTCGTTTACGTGCGCGCGCTCGGGCCGGCGGGACTGGCCGCCGCGACGACGCCGGCGTCCGCGGTGATGCGTGCGCTGCTGGGCCCGCGTGGAGGCGCGCTGATCGCCGCAGGCATTGCCTTCTCCGCTTTCGGATTTCTCGCGCAATCTTTTTTGACCGCGCCGCGCGTCTATTTTGCAATGGCGGAAGATCGCGTTTTTTTCCGCAGCGTCGCCTGGGTGCATCCGCGGACGCACGTGCCGGTTGTCGCCATCGCCCTGCAAGGTGTTTGGGCCATCGCCATCGCGCTGACCGGCACGTTTGCACAAGTCGTGAATTACGTCGTGGCCATGGACTCGCTCTTCTTCGGACTAACGGCCGTGTGTTTGCTTGTGCTGCGGCGGCGCGCGGCGGCCTCCGGCGCTGAGAAGGTGGACTACCTCGTCCCGGGGCACCCCTGGACCACGCTGCTCTTCATCGCCGCGGAATGGATCGTCGTGGTGAGCACGTTTGCGCGCGATCCCCAGCGCTCCTTCATCGGCCTTGGCATCGCCGTCGCCGGTTTGCCCGTATACTTTTTCTGGCACACAAGAAACAGGGAGCCGGTCAAGGCATGAGCGGTTCAGCGCGAACAAAAGGCTCACCCTACATGGAATGGGCGAAGACCCGTTCGCACGCAAAATTCAATCTCGCGACCAGCGGCCTCCTCGGCGTCTCTTTCTCGGAATTTCATTTGCACTTGGAGGATCTCGAAATTACGGCGCCCGGCGGTTACGGTTATGCACCGCTGAATCAAAGGCTGGCGCGCCATACGGGTGTTCCAGAGGATTGCGTGGTGGCCGCCACCGGCACTTCGATGGCCAACCACCTCGCGATGGCCGCAGTCCTCGAACCCGGCGACGAAGTCCTCATCGAGCTGCCTGCTTACGGCCCGCTTCTGGATGTGGCGGAATATCTGAGCGCACGCGTGAAACGCATCGCGCGAAGATTCGAAACGGGATTTGCGATCGATTTGGAAGAGCTCGAGAGCGCCATCACGCCGCGCACCCGCTTGATCGTGCTCACCAATCTCCATAATCCGAGCGGTGCGCTGCTTTCCGAAGAAGCGCTTCTCTCGATCGGCAAGATGGCGCAGCGTGCCGGCGCCCACGTGTTGGTCGATGAAGTTTACCTGGAAATGTTGTTCGGGCAGAACGCGCCGTTTTGTTTTTCGATTTGCAAGTCCATCGCGCCCGCGGGTGACAATCCCTTTATCGTCACCAGCAGCCTCACGAAAGTCTACGGCTTGAGCGGCTTGCGCTGCGGCTGGGTGCTCGCCTCGCCCGAACTCGCCAAACGCATGTGGCTCCTCAACGATTTGTTTGGCTCCGTTGCCGCTCATGCGGCGGAGCGCATGTCCGTGATGGCGTTCGATCATCTCGAACAATTTCGCCATCGCGCGCGATCGCTTCTGGCTTCCAATCGCGTTCTCATGAGCGCGTTTCTCGATTCTCGCCGCGATCTCGAGTGTTTCCGCCCGCCGGCTGGCACCGTCGTCTTCCCGCGACTCAGCCATGGCGATCCCCAAGCATTTTTCAAGCTGCTCCGCGAAAAATATGAAACGACGGTCGTCCCAGGAGACTTCTTTGAGATGCCTCAGCATTTTCGCATCGGCATCGGCGGCGACACCGCCGGCCTCCGCGCCGGGCTCGAACGCCTCAGCGCCGCCCTCGACGAATTCGCTAAACGCTAGTCGCGTTCTCTTCAGTAGAGGTGGAAGAACCCATCGTGTTGCCCCAGGCGAACGCTCGCCTTGAACAGCTTCGAAAGATTCTCCGCCGTGAGAATCGAAGACTTGGGTCCATCGGCGAGGATTTTCCCCTCGCGCAGCAGGACGATGCGCTCGATTTCTGGAATGATTTCTGAAACGTGGTGGGTCACCAGAAGAATGCCCAGCCCGGATTGCGCGAGTTCCCGCATGGTTTCGCGAAACTGCAGTTGAGCGGAAATATCCAGCGCATTGCTCGGCTCATCAAAAAGCAGGGTTTGCGGCTCGTGCACCAGCGCTCGGGCGATCAGCGTTCGCTTGGCCTCGCCGGACGACATGTGCGCCACCGGGCGTTCCGCCAGATGGGCGATGCCCAGCCGCTGCAAGGCCGCTTGCGCATGCGCTAGGTGTCCCGGATCAGGGTGCTGATGCGGAAAAATGCGCGTGCTGCTGAAAAATCCGGAGAGCACCACGTCGCGCGCAGTGGCATCTGTCGTGCACGAAGCAAGCAAGTCCGGAGAAACGATGCCCAGAAGCGTGCGCAGCTCAAAGATGTTCCACCTCTCGCGTCCGAGAATCGACATCGAGGATCCATCACGAGGAAGTGGGTAACACTCCCGCGTGATGGTTTTGATGAATGTCGACTTGCCGCAACCGTTGGGGCCGAGAATGCACACGTGTTCCCCGGAAGCAATTTCGAGGCTGATATCTTCCAGCGCGGCGCGGTCTCCTCGCATGACCGTGACTTTTCTAAACGTCAGTAGGGGCGGGGCCACGAAGCTCCTTTGAGGTCCGGTTCGCAGGACACTGTCATCTTAACCGACCGCCGCAAGGAGGAAAATGCATCGAGGAGGAGCCTTCAAACAAAAAGGAGGTGAAAACAGATTCGTTCTCACCTCCCGGGGTGGGTGGGGTGTTGCATGACAATCTCTAGGCGGCCCAGCAGGCCTGCCCTGCCAGGCAGGTCTGCGGCCTCACTCGCGGACTGCTCTTCGCAATGCGTTAGGAGACTCACCACCAAAGAGCTTGTCTTTCAGCGGTTTGTAGCACCGCGAAACGCGGCTGTCAACGGCAAAGATTGTCCTTTCTTGAGGCCGGCAGCCGAAAAATTCTGGTGGTTTCACCGCGACGTTGCGATTTTATTTGCTTCGTCGAGAATTTCCCGCACCTTGCATGCCAGCGTCGTTGGGCTGTAAGGTTTCTGCAAGTACTGTGCTCCGGCAGCCGCTGGCGCGACATTTTCCGAATCTTCTGAATAACCGCTGGTAAAAAGAATCGGAAGCCGGTCGTAGCGGGCCAGCAGCTTTTCGGCCGTCGCTGAACCGCTCCACTTGGGCATGATGACGTCCAAGATGGCCAATGCGGGCTCTTCCCTTTCGCAAAGATGCAGTGCTTGCTCTCCATCGCAAGCCGAGAGAACGCGATAACCCAAGCTGACGAGCGCCTGGCGGGCCATTTCGCGGATGCCATCGTGATCTTCGGCCAGCAGAATCGTTTCCGATCCGCGCATTTCTGCGAGCGATGGCGCCGCTGCCTTGCCGGCTCCGCCTTCCTGCGCCACTCCTTCCATCCCCGGCAAGTAGATGCGGAACAGGCTCCCTTGTCCCGGCTCGCTGTAAACGTGAATAAACCCGCCGTGCTGCTTGACAATGCCATAGACGGTGGCAAGCCCGATTCCCGTGCCCTTGCCGCGCTCTTTGGTGGTAAAGAACGGTTCGAAGATGTGCTCGCGTGTTTCCGCGTCCATGCCCATGCCCGTATCGGAGACCGACAAAACTGCGTAGCGGCCGGGTTTGACATAGGGATAAAAGCGGCAGTAGGAGTCGTCGAGTTCGACCATTTCGGTCTCGATCAGCAGCCGGCCACCTTGCGGCATTGCGTCTCGCGCATTGAGGCACAGGTTCATGAGCACCTGTTCGATTTGCGTGGGATCGGCTTTGACGGCATCCACGGGAGCGGTGAGCACTTTGACTTCGATGTCCTTCCCGATCACTTTTTCCAGGAAGCTGGCCAAGCCGCCAGCGACCGCGTTCACGTCAACTGGCCGCGGCTGCAGTACTTGGTGCCGCGCAAACGCCAGGAGTTCTCGCGTCAGCGCCGCGGCTCGCTCGGCTTGCTCGCGGATGCGCGCAAATCGCTCCGCCGCCGCAGGGGTGGCGAGGTTCTGCTCAAATCCCAGCTCTGCCCACCCGAGGATGGCGCCAATCACATTGTTGAAATCATGAGCGATCCCGCCGGCTAGTTGGCCGATGGCTTCAAACTTTTGCGCCTGCCTCAGCTGCCGCTCCATGGCGCGCAGTTCCGTGACGTCCTCGGCCACGAATTCGATCGACTCCGGATGATTGGGAATCGAAAGGCGCCGGAGATGCACCCGCACCGCCACGATCCCGCCATCGCGACGCCGCCACTCCGTCTCCGCGCCCCGAACCTTCCCATGCGCCCGGCAATCCGCCATGTGCTGGGCAAATTGTTCAGGGAATCGGTAAACGTCACGCACCAGGTTGAGGGACTTGAGATCCTCGCCGCGACCGCAGCCAAGAATGGTCAGCAGCGCGGGATTCGCATCCAAGAACGACCCGTCCATCGTGGCGCGAAAAATCCCGTAGATGGAGTTTTCCACCAGATCGTGGTTGCGCAACTCCGAGACACGCAGTGCTTCTTCGGCGCGTTTCCTCTCACGAATATCAATGACGCTTCCGCGAATCAGGCGCCCTTCCGGCGATGGCATGCGTACAAGCCGGACTTCGCAGGGAATTTCGTCTCCCTCGCCATTGCAATGGATCCATTCAAAAACCGGCGTCTCTCCGTTCAGGGCCGCCTGGATATAGGAACGCGCCGCATCGAAAGAAAGCCGCCCATCCGGCTGGTATCCCGGACTGAGCGTAGCCGGGTCAAGCTCCAGCAATTCTTCGCGGGAATGACCGTAGAGTTTTTCTGCATTCTGATTCGCGTCTATAAAACGATTTCGGTCCCCATCCAGAACGACAATGGCTTCAGGAGCGTGTTCAATCTGCGTCCGATAACGCGCCTCCGACAGCCGCAATGCTTCCTCGGTGCGCTTGCGCGCGGTGATGTCCACTACAACCGCACACACCGCGAAAACGCTCCCATCTTCAGCTCGCAGCGGGTAATAGCTTGCCAAGGAATGACCCCAGCCCTCCGGAGTTGTTGCCACCGGGAAGCGTCTCTCGGCATTGAGGATGGATCTCCCGGTCTCAAACACTTGGCGCACCTCAGCGGCTACTTCCTCAGCCAGTTTCGGGATGATCTCGTGGACTGACCTGCCGACGTGCTCCTCGGGAGGGAGACTGTGGATCCGGGCAAGAGAGTCGTTTACCCGCAGGTAACGGAGCTCGCGGTCAAAAACCGCGAACCCCAGCGGAATGGAGCGATAGATAAGTTCAAGTTCCTCGAATTGCTTTCGCGCGCCTGCTTCGCTTGCTGCCAAGGCAACACGTCCGCGCTCGGTTTCTTCTCGCAGGGCCTTCTCTTGCAGCGCCCGCCGCAGCGCGAAGGGCAGCCTTGTGAGGTGCTCATCGAGGACGCAGTCACTGAAACCCTGTTTGATACATTCCACCTCAGCTTGCACGCTCAGCGTGCCCGTAACAAGAAGGAATGGAATATCCCCGCGCCTCGCTTTCACTTCTTTCAATGCATCGAGAGCAGTCCCGTTCGGCAGGTGATAGTTGGCCAAAATAGCGTCGAATTCTTCGTTCTGAATCGCGCGGAAAAATTGCTCCAGGTTCTCGGCTATGGCATGCTCGGCCAAGATACCCGATCCTTTCAATTCGGAGAGGATCCTCTTAACGTCTTGGCTCGAATGCCCCAGGATGAGCGCACGGACAGGTTTGGCGGTTTGGACCGTTCCCGTTGCTTCGAGCATTTTCGCTTTCATGCGATTATCCTGGAAGCATCGACAGTGAAAGCAGGTGCCCGAGCAGCGCGCAATCCGCTCTCGACCGCGTCCAACAACTCCGGGAACGGCCGCGCATCAACCGGCGACCAGAAACCGGCATTCAAGCGGACTTCCAGCGGCCCACGGGAGCCCAGCTCACGATTTAGCACGGCGATGCGCCTCTCCACACGCTGACAGAGAACGGGGCCACTGGGCTCGATGGCGTTGACCGCCAAAGCCGCAAACTGCGACTCGCCCAGGCGGGCCACTATGTCCGTTCTTCGAAAACTATGCGCGAGCAGCGAGGCGAATTCGCGCACCGAACTCTGCTCGGCGTTCGGTCCGAAGGCCGCGCGCACCGCAAGCAGATTGCCGATTCGCAGACAAAGCAAGACCAGCGTGCTTCCGTGGCGTCTCGCAGTTTCCATGGCGCGCGCTCCCAGCGCCAGAAGACCATCGCGGGTGTGAAGGCCCGTCAAGGAATCACGCAGCAGATCGGCCAAGCCATCGAGTGTGTTGTGCTCCAGGGCCGCACGAAGAACACGCTCGAGCGTCCGCGGGTCCATGCCGCCCTTGAGGAGGTAGTCCAAGGCTCCTTGACTCAAGCTCTTGGCGGCGCGGTTCTTGTACGCCTCGTCATCAATCACGATGAGTGGAACCGCCGGTGCAGCCCGGTGCACCAGACGCACCGCGTCGATCTCGTCAGGCTGTGCCAGCGAGAGATCGAGGAGGATTATTTCTGGTCTTACAACTTCGATCGTGGCGATCAGCGTTGGGACTGTGGAGACAACCGTCAGCTTCAGATTTTCCAAACCATCGTGAAAAAGCGCGCGCAGCGCTGCCGCCCCTTCGCCGGAACTTCCTTCCGCAAGCAAAACGCGCAACCTCTTCTCTTTCATGCGCGTCGCCTCAGTTCGTCTACGGCTCGCGGCGACGGTGCACCTCGCGCCGTGCACAGCACGGCACGTTCAAATTTCGCGGAAATCCATTCGAATCGACACGTCATCGCAAGCCAGCTCAACACACGAGACTGGAGAGGGCAGTCCTCTGGACACAACACTGTTTGGAAGGGGTTTGTTTATTCTGACCCAATGACGGCAAGAGTCAAGCTTTCTTCGATGCAAGTTCCTAATCAGCTAAGAATGTGCTGGATTGAACGTTGCGCGCCGCAAGAGAAAAGCTGTTAATCCCGCAAGAAGTCCAGCCGTGATGATGATACCTTCCCAGACGATCCCGGTGGCGAGCACTTGTGACGCGGGGGCACCAAACGGCGCGAGTAGCACCACCAGCATCGCTTCGCGAACGCCAATTCCACCTTGCGTGATCGGCACGACGGCGGCGATCTTCGCCAGCGGCCACGCGAACAGCCACACTCGCAGCGGCAGAGCAAGGCCGCAGGAAACTCCCAGTAGCGCCGTGAGCAAAATGTACGTGCCCTGAACGGAAGTTCCCAGCAACCAGCCGGCGAGAAGGCGCTGCGGGCGGCGCGAAACGGAACGGATCGCATGACGAACCTGAGCGATTCTGCGCCGGAAGCGGATCGAACGTCCTCGCAGTAAGGGACGCAATAGCAATAGCAATAGCAAGAGCAAGACTGACAAGAATACAGCGGCGGCGAGAACTCCGGCGATCAGCACGTGCCTCGCCGGCGCTTGGAGCGAAACCGGCAGCGACCCGGGAAGCAGACTCAGGCCGATGGAGACGAGCGTGAGCTGCGCGGCCACGTCGAGAAAACGATCGGCGACATTTCCAGTGATCACCGCTGCTGGTCGCGGGCTGTGCGAGATCCCGACAGCAAGGCGGGCGACGTCGCCGCCGATAATCGAAGGCAGAAACAGCGCGCCGAAAAGCCCGCTGGTGTAGCACTGCGCGCTGGCGGCGAATTTTAGTTGGGCGCCGGCGGAGTTCACCACGATGTGCCATTTGGTGATGCCGCCGGTCAGGGCGACCAGATAAATCAGCAACACGGCAACGAGCCGCGTCAGCGGTACCCGCGCCAGGGCCGCGCGCAGCGGCGCGACCGGCAGCAGATGCAGCAGCAGACCCAGGATCAAGGCGGCAGCCGCCCAGCGCGCAATAAGAAAAAACCAGCTCCGCAGAATTCTTTGCGGCTGGCTCGCTGCGATCATTGCGGGAAAGCCATTTTCTTTGCGGGCGAATCAGGCGCCAAAGATTTCGTTGATTTTCTCCGCCAGCACAAAATCGTAGTCGCTGATGCCCTTCACGCTGTGGGTGGTCAGATCAATGACCACCTTATTCCAGACGTTAAACCATTCGGGATGATGGTTCATGGCTTCGGCAATGAGCGCCACGCGCGTCATGTTGCCGAATGCGGTGACGAAATCCTTGCAGGTAATTTCCCTGTGCAGCTTGCTGTTGACGATACTCCAGCTTTTCGCGTTGCGAAGCATCGTGGTGATTTCAGCATCGCTCAGTTTCTTTGCGGGCATGACAGGCTCCTCCTCCGGAATAGTTCTAGTTCGTCCCAGCCATTATGCGGCGCACGCCCCTGCGGCAGCAATGTTTCCGGCATCCGTGGCCGCGAGTGAATGCAGGTCCCTGGCAGGTGGAAAAGCGGGAGCGAGCTCCGCACTACAAAGCGCCGCGGTTCTTCGTTGAATGGGCGGCGAAATTCCACTATCGTATAGGTTTCATTTAAGGCAAAAATACGCGGTGAGCGCTCCCGCCACAAAGAGACGGAGATCGACGTGAAAAAGAAAATTCGCGCCATCCAGTATGGTGTCGGCCCCATCGGCGCATCGATTGCGCGTCTGATGCGGGAAAAGCAGGCGATTGAAATCATCGGGGCCATCGATACCGATCCGGCGAAAATCGGGCGCGACCTGGGAGAAGTGGTTGGTGCAACTGACGCCCCCTGGGGCGTGAAAGTATCCGGCGACGCCAAGGAAGTGCTGGAACAAAACGCCGGCGTGGTTATTCACTCGACTTCGTCCTCGCTAGCCAAAGTAATGGACCAGTTGCTGGCGTGCCTGGAAGCGGAATCCTCGATCGTCTCGACCTGCGAAGAGCTTTCGTATCCTTTTCGCACTCATCCGGAACTTGCGGCGCAGCTGGACGCGGCGGCCAAGGATTCGGGCGTGGCGCTGGTGGGTACGGGCGTGAATCCTGGTTTCGTGATGGACAAGCTGGTGGTCACGCTGGCGGCGGTTTCGCAGCGTATCGAACATGCCAAAGCGTTGCGCATCGTGGACGCCTCGAAGCGGCGGCTGCCGCTGCAGAAAAAAATCGGCGCGGGAATGGCGGTCGACGAATTTCGGGCCAAAGTGAGTGAAGGCGTGATCAAGCACGTCGGTTTGCCGGAGTCCGTGGCCATGGTGGCAGACAGCTTGAATTTGCCGGTCGAGCAAATCACCGAAACGATCGAGCCGAAAGTGGCCACTGACCGCGTCCAAACCGAGTACTTGACCGTCGAACGCGGCCAGGCGGCGGGCGTGCACCAGATCGCGCGAGGCCTGTCGAAAGACGGCAAAGAATTGGTGTACCTGGAGTTGCAGATGTACGTGGGGGCGAAGGATTCTGCCGATACCATCACGCTGACCGGCCATCCTACGATCACCCTGACAATTCCCGGCGGCTCGCACGGAGACATTGCGACTGCGTCGGTCGTCGTGAACTCGATTCCCGTGATCCTCGACGCCCCAGCAGGGTTACGCACGGCGCGCGACCTGCCGATCGGGTTCTTCTCCCCCAACGCGCGGCCCTGAAGCCAATTCGCGGTGGCGTCGCCGTAGATCTCAGTTACCGCTTGCCGGCGGCCATGAAGGCTTTCGCCTCGGCAGGAGGAAGAGCTTCTGCGGAATAAGTAAAAGTTCCCTTGTCTCTAATCTCGCGGGCTGCTCGCACGAAGGCTCCGAGAGCGGCGCGAGCAAGAGTTCCACCCACGCTGATCCGCTTCACTCCCGCGGCAGCTAATTCTTCGACGGAAAAAGTAGCGCCCTTCAAGCCCATGACGACGTTGACGGGCTTTCCAACGGAGGCACACACCTGTCGAATGGAATCGAGGCTCGGGAGCCCCGGCGCATACAAAACATCCGCGCCAGCATCGTCAAAGGCCTGCAAGCGCCGGATGGTGTCCGCGAGATCGGGTCGGCCATGAAGGAAGTTCTCGGCTCTGGCCGTCAACAGAAATTGGCAATCGTGAGCGGCCTTTGCCGCCGCCGCAACTCGCTCCACCGCCAGTTGGAAATCATAGATGGGATTATTCGAATCGTCTGTCGAATCCTCGATGGATCCTCCGGCCAAGCCACTCTCCGATGCAAGTCGAATGGTTTCTGCGCACGTTTCGGGCGCCTGGCCGAAGCCGTCTTGCAGATCAGCGGATACGGGTAAATCCGTGGCTTCGACAATTTTTTTGGCATTGGCCAAAATTCCCTCGCGTGTCAGATCGGTCCCAGAGTCACGCCGTCCCACGGCGAAGGCGTAACCGGCGCTCGTCGTCGCCAGCGCTTCGAAACCCAACGTCGTCAGAATTCTCGCTGTTCCGGCGTTCCACGGGTTCGGGATGACAAACGTTCCGGCTCGTTTATGGAGCGCCCGAAATGCTTGGTATTTCTGCTCGCGTGTCACGATCGTGATCCTTCCTACCTTTGCGAAGAATGGGGATTACTGGTTGGACCAGGGTGGAACGACGCCGGTCATGCGGGCATAGGCGATAAGCTGCCCCATGTGCTCGTTGGCGTGAACGATAATGCGCAGGTACATGCCGTCCACGGTGGCGTCGCGATCGGCAATGTGGACTTTGCGCTCGAGGTCTTTTGGCGTGACCGCCAAGTGGGCGGACTTCACGGCATCGAGGGAGCGCTTCAGCCAGTTAATGACTTCGGCCTTCGAGGTAACCGATTTCTCCATCCCTTCTTTCATATCCGCCGGCATTTTGGGACCGGTCACACTGAGCAGGTAGAAATTCGCCATAGCGATGTGCATGAAGACTTCGCTGGTGGAGCGCACTCCGGGTGCAGGACGCCAGGCAAATTTCTCCTCGGGCATGGCCTGGGCCAGCGCGAGCAATTGGCTGGACACATGGCGCCATTCACCGTCATATCCCTGCCAGATTCCTTCCGGCGCCGTTTGGGCAAGCAAAGGGCGCGCGCTGAACATGAAAAATAGAAGGAGTGCGAAAAGCGCTTTTCTCATGGTTTGTCTCGTTTCTGGTTTTGTCGTTTGCTCCAGTAGAACAACGGAAACGCATTTTATACCGAGAGGATTGAGACGGCAAAAAGAGTTGCCTCGTCACTCGGGAGAGGTCCGGCGAGAGGGTTTGATCAGGGCCAGCGAGGGAGGGGACGTCGACCGAGGAGGGCTTGGGCGGCCCATTGGCCAAGGTAGACGGAGAGGGCGACGCCGTGGCCGTTGTATCCGGCGAGGATCATCACTTGTTTGCCGCGGGGATGGCGGCGGAAGACAGGGCGCATTTTTTCGGTGAGGAGAATCGGGCCGCCCCAGCGGTGCGTGATGCGCACGGAAGCTAGGGCGGGATGCAACTGGCGAACGCGATCTTCGAGCCAGCGGAGACGGGCGGCGGATTCGCCTCGGCGAACATCATAACGGCGTAAATCGTGGGGGCGGTTTTTGATCGAGCGGGAACCGAGGGGAAAGCGGGCAGGCGTGCCGACGTAAGGAGGGACAAGGCCGGCGCCCAAGATGACGCCGTTCGAATCGAGCAAGCGCCCCCACAAATACGGAAGGTCGATAGTGTAAAACGGGCGGCGCGACCCGAGGCCGATGGCTTTGAGTTGCGCGGCTGGCAGCGGGGCGGTGGCCAGTGCAAAGGTGAGTTTCGGAACGGATGCGGCGCGCAGGCTGGACAATTCCAGCCCGTAGGCGTTGGTGGCGAGAAGCACTTGCCCGGCGCGGATTTCTTTTCGCTCGATTCGGCCGCGGAGTTTGCGGCGGACGTGCACGCGCGGCGGATTCGAGAAATTTAGTGCGCGAACCTCGGCGTGCTCCACAATTTGCGCGCCGGCACTTTCCGCGGCACGCGCCAGACCGGCGAGCACTTTGCCCGGGTCCACCGTGCCGCCGGGCACGTGGCGGACGGCTTTCAGATCCCCTGAATCGTTCCAGGAAATCGGCGAATTTCTCACGGGAGAGGAGCGGCCCAGCTCCCAGACGCCGGGAAGCGTCAATCGCGAGTCAATGCGGAGAGCGCGAAGAATTTTCTTGTAGCCGGCGAGCACGTCGCCGAGTCCGGGGAGTTTGCCAGCCGCGGTTTCGGCAAGAGCCATTCCACCAGTGCGCCCGCTGGCACCTTCGCCAAGCGAAGCAGCCTCGAGCACAACGACGGAGCGCCCTGGAGCAAGCCTGCGCAACCAGGCTGCGGCGGAAAGGCCGGAGAAGCCGCCGCCAACAATCGCGAAATCCACCTGATCCGGGAGCGCGCGAGCAGCGGGACGGAAATCAACGGTCCAAGGTGGCTTGCCCCAGGGATGAGCTTTGCGCGGCATTGCTTTTCTTTGATGCAATGGGAATGCGCAGGGTTGAAAACCGCCGGGTTTAACCGGCCTCTACATAAGCCCAAACACAAGTGAACTTCTCAGTTGTGCTTCAGGAACTCGCTTTTGTGGCCGGTGAGCGAGTTGAACAACGTTTCGATAAACGCATCGGCGTTTATGAATGCCTTGTCCGGCGCCCATTTCTCGCGCCAAGGCTCAAGAATTTTTTCCTGCTTCATCTGCTCGAGCGTTTTATGTTCGCTAAGCGCCTTCTGCACCACTGCGGAAGTCTCCTTCAGCATTTTTGTGAAAGCACGGACGTCGTCGAGGTTGGAGAGATCACCGTGCCCGGGAATCACTTTCACGTCCGCAGGAAGCTGCGCGGTGGCTTTTTCCATGGCGTCAATCATGCCCTGCACGCTGCCGCCGCTGGCCACGTCAATGAACGGAAAACCGTAACGCACAAAGTCGTCGCCCATATGGACCACATTATTCTTCGGAAAGAAAATGATGGAGTCGCCATCGGTGTGACCCGCGGGAAAATGCAGCGCGCGAATGTCCTCGCCGTTCAAGTGCACGGTCACGTCGTGTTCGAAGGTGATGATCGGCAGCGTGGCTTTCGAAGCGGGTTTGTTCTCCATCTTGATGGAACCACCGTTCCCCGCGGTGCCGCCGCTTTCCAGGCGCTTGCGCACGTTGTCCTGAGCGATCACCGTGGAACCAGTGTTGCTGAAGGGTTCGTTCCCGCCGGTGTGATCGCCGTGATAGTGCGTGTTGATGACGAAGCGCACCGGCTTGTCGGTGATCTTCAGTTCCTTTAGCGCGGCTTGGATTTTATCCGCGAGCGGCGCGAACTGGTCGTCGACGATGACGATGCCGTCCTCGCCGATGGACGCTGCGATGTTGCCCCCCGCCCCCTCCAACATGTAAATGTTGCCGGAGACTTTCGTTGCCTTGATCTGCACCTTTGAAAAATCCTGGCCCTGGCCCGCAATTGCCCCCCGCCCACCTAGCAGCGCCGCCACTGCCATGATCTCCCAAGCCCATATCTTCTTGCGCATGTCTTTTCTCCTCCGGAATCCGCCGGGGATTCTATCACCGCGGCCCGTTCCCGTGCGAAAGCAAGCCAGCGGATCAAATTCTGCTTACCAGCCCCTGATCCGTGGCGCGCGTGTTGCGCACGAGCAGCAACACCAAAACCATCCCGATGAACGGAATAATTCCCGCCACAATCACAATCGGATCAAACGAGTGAGTAGCCGCCGCCTGGCGAGCATCGGAAAAGTGTCCGATCAGCTCAAACGCGATAATCGTGCCAATCCCCGCCCCCGTGCCGCTCAGGCCGCTCACGGAAGCTACCGAGTCACTCGGATAAAGGTCCGTGGGCAATACGTTGGCTATGGTGGTAAAAGCACCGTACGAAAACGAGGCCAGCGCGAAGAGCAGAGTAATGAAATACAGATTTATCGTGTATATGGTAGGGATGAGAAACAGCACTCCGACGCCTCCAAAGACTACCAGCGCTTTTCGCGCTGCACCCAGTGGCCATCCTCGCCGAATCAAATAACCGGAAGCCACACCGCCAAAAAAGTTTCCGACGTCCGTAGCAAGGAACGGAATCCACACGGCAATCAGGCCGCTCCTCAGTGAAATCCCTTTGCCAAGCAAGTAGATGGGGAACCAGTCGGTGATGAAGAACCAAACGGGGTCGGTGAGGCCCTTGGAGACGATGGTTCCCCAAGTCTGGGGCAGTTTAAAAAGATCGCGCAAGCGCAGGCGAGGTTTTTGAGATATCCCGGATTCCTCGCTCTCGGCAAGAATCATCTGGCGCTCCGCGTCGCCAATGTTCGGATGTTGCTGGGGCAGGTGATACATGCGGCGCCAAACCATCAGCCATAAAAATCCGAGCAGCCCAGGAACGGCAAATGCCACACGCCAGCCCCAGCGGAGGTACAGAGGCAATATCAAGAAAGGTGCGATGGCGCCGCCGACTGACGAGCCACTGTCGTAGAACGCAGCCGCCAGTGCGCGATCGCGCTTGGGAAACCACTCTGAAACTGCCTTACTGGCGCCGGGCCAGTTGGCAGACTCGCCTGCGCCAAGCAAAAAACGAAACACGGCGAAGCTGGAAATGCTGGCCGCCAACGAGGTCATTAGCGAGACGATCGAATACCACGTAACACTGATCGTCAGACCGCGTCTCGTGCCGACTCGGTCCATCAACCGGCCGCACACGGTTTGCCCGATGGTATACGCCAGCCGGAACGCGATGGCGATGTTCGCGTAGTCGGTGTTGGTCCAGTGGTATTCCTGTTTGAGAAAGGGCGCGAGAATGGAGAGCGTTTGACGGTCCACATAGTTGATCACCGTCGAGGCAAACAGAATGCCGCCAATCCACCAGCGCAGCGAAAAGATGATGCGGGGCCGCGGCGGATCCATTTGCGGGGCTAGCTTCATAGAATTTTTGCTGCGGCCAGCGTATAAGGAATGGTGATCGCAGCCATAATGATTCGCGATTATGCGGCAGGAGCAAATGCTGCGAGCGTCCCCGAATCGAGTGAAGAGGCCGAGTCTTTATCGAGATAAACCGTGGCATTCGAATGGGTGCGCAGAATCGAAGCAGGCGCCATCGGACTGATTTCTCCCTCGAAACAAAGTTTGACGGCCTCCGCTTTCCGGGCATCCGGTACAACGACAACAATCTCCCGCGCCTTCATAATCTGCCGCACGGACATCGAAATGGCTTGCCGGGGAACTTCTGAAAGATCCTTGAACCATCCTTCGCCCACCTGTTGGCGGCGGCAAGCTTCGTCCAGATTGACGATCAGATAAGGCTCGTTAGTTTGGAAATCTGCCGGAGGGTCGTTAAAGGCCAGGTGACCGTTCTCTCCAATACCGACGAAGGCTATATCAACCGGCGCCGACTTCAAGCTCTTACCAGTGCGGAGGATCACTTCGCGCGGATCACTGTTGCCGTCGAGGAAGTGAAGCTGGGTAATTCCCGTTTTGCGGATTAAATGGTCTAGAAGATATTTGCGAAAGCTGGCGGGATGAGTGATGGACAGTCCTATGTATTCATCGAGGTGAAACATCTCGACGCGTCGCCAGTCAATATTTTCTCCTTTGGTTAGAGCCTCCAAAAAATCCAATTGAGATGCTCCCGTCGCGACGATGATACGCGCCCCGTTGTGATCATGGATGGCGCGGATAAGAGCCGAAGCCGCGTGTTCGGCGGCGGCTCGGCTGAGAGAGAGTTTGTCTTCGAACACCTTCACAAACACCGGGTGGTCTCCTTGCACCTTGGCACGCGCGGCGGCGCGACTTTATGCAGTCCTGGTGCAGCGCACGCGTTCGCCGGTCCTGCAAGCTGCGTAGATCGCTTCCACGAGCGCCAGGCTGCGGCGCCCTTCCCGCCCGTCGCAGCGCGGAGTAGCGTTGGTCTGAATCGCGTGGAGAAAATCTTCCAAAACGGACTGGTGTCCTCGCACATCGCTGACCACGGGCGAGGACGCACTGGGATTCTCGTCCGCTGTTCCGCTGCGCAGCAAATCCTCGGGTGCATTCCGCAAGTCCGCAGCAAGCAGACGATCCTGCTCGATAATCAAAGTGCCTTCAGAGCCCGTAAGTTCCAGCCGGCGAGGGTAGCCTGGATATGCCGAAGTAGCAGCTTGCAGAACGCCGAGCGCTCCGTTGGCAAACTCAAACAGTGCGACCAGTGTGTCCTCTGTCTCGATCGGATGGAGCAAGGCCTTGCTTGTCGCCTGTACACTCACCACATCGCCGAACAGCCAAAGCAATAGATCCACGGTGTGCACAGCCTGGTTGATCAGCGCTCCGCCGCCGTCCAAAGCCGATGTTCCCCGCCATCGAGAATTCGCATAGTAATCCGGTGGACGGTACCACTTTACGCGAGCGTCGGCCAGAAACAGCCGCCCCAATCCACCAGAGTCCACGGCCTTCTTCACCCGAAGGATGTCCGGTTTGCACCGATCTTGAAAGAAGACCCCTAATTTGACACCGGCCTTGTCTGCAGCCGCAATAAGCGCATCGGCTCGCTCAGTCGTGATGTCCATCGGCTTTTCGGTCAGAACGTGCAGCCCGCGCTGCGCCGCGGCAATGCCTTGAGCAGCGTGCAATCCCGAAGGGCTGCCGATGACCACGAGCTCCATGGGACGGTGAGCGAGGAATTGGTCCAGGTCAGAGTAAGGCTTCCCGCCGTGCTCGCGGCACAAGCGAGCGACCTTCGCTGCGTTTGTTCCATAGATGGCGGCAATTTCGATTCCGGGCAGGGCGCGAGCGGCCCGCGCATGGGTTTCTGTAATATTTCCGCCGCCGATCAGTCCAATATATGTGGTCATGTGGCCTGCTGGGGCCCACGCAAGACATCCAGTTGGCTTTGAGGCTTGCCATTATCAAGGAGAGGTTCCTTTGTTTCAAGGCGTGGACGGTGGGTTATACCGCAATCACCTCAAACGAATGGCTCTGCGGCGGCAGGAGCGAAACCTTCTGCCTGGATTGCCCGTAGAATAGGCAGATGGGTGTGTGTCGATGAAACGGCGAATCTTGCTTCGGGAGCCGGTCGGCGTGGCGCTGGAGACGTTGCGCCAGCACAAGATGCGTTCGTTCCTCATGCTGCTGGGGATCATCCTGTCCGTTTCGACGCTGATTGTGGTGATTTCGCTGATTTCCGGCGTGAACCAATACATCGCGGACCGCGTGGCGAACTTAGGGTCGAACGTGTTCCTGCTGACGCGCTTTCCGCTGATCACCGACGTGGAAGAGTTCGTCAAAGCCAACCGGCGGAACAAGAAAGTGACCTGGGACGACTATGAGGCGCTGCGAGCGAACCTGAAGCTGGCGGAGCGGGTGGGCGTGGAGCTGCGCGTGGACGGGAAAGTACGCGCCGGCTCGCAGGCCATCGACGACACCAACATCCGCGGGGTGACCGCCAACATGGGGGACATCGACCCGGTGGTGCCGCGAGACGGGCGCTACATTTCCGAAGGCGACGATCAGAGCCGCGCGTTGGTGACCATGATCGGCAACGACCTGGCAACAAAACTGTTTCCGAACATGGACCCCATTGGGCGGGAAATTCTGATCGACGGAAGGCCCTTTGTGATTGTGGGGATCGCAAAAACCATCGGTACGGCGTTCGGGCAATCCCAGGATAATTTCGCCTACATTCCCATCCAGACGTATTTAAAGATGTATGGAACCGGCGACACGATTTGGCTGAACATACAGGCGCGCGGCCCGGATTGGATGGAGCGCACGCAAGACGAAGCGCGAGCCATGATGCGGGCGCGGCGTCATCTTTCTCCCAACGAGCCGGATAACTTTGGCATTTTCGACCAGGCGACACTGATGGAATTGTGGAAGAATCTGACCGGCGTGATTGCCACGGCCATGGTGGGCATCGTTTCGGTATTTTTGGTGATCGGCGGCGTGGTGATCATGAACGTGATGCTGGCGACGGTCACGGAGCGCACTCGCGAGATCGGGATTCGCAAGGCGTTGGGAGCTAGCCGCAGCGATATCATGCTGCAGTTCCTGATTGAGGCCACAGTGATGGCGGCGGTGGGCGGCGCGATGGGGGTGACGTTGGCTTACGGGATCGCGGGACTCACAAAAGTGGCCACTTCCGTGCCCATGAAAGTTCCGCTTGCCGCTGTATTGCTGGCAGAAATCATTTCCGCGGCGGTGGGAGTTTTCTTCGGCGTTTACCCCGCGAGGAAAGCGGCGGCGCTGCAGCCCATCGAAGCGTTGCGGCAGGAGGTCTGATCAGCGTGAAAATCTCGATGCATATGAACCTGGGAGAGAACGCGCAGATGGCGCTGACCACGCTGCGCGAAAACAAGATGCGCTCGTTCCTGACGGTGCTGGGCGTGGTCATCGGGATTACCGCGTTGCTTTCCGTGGTCTCCATTCTTGTAGGCGTGTATGGCGACGTGAATGCCTACCTCAGCGACTACGGGCCGGAAACACTTTTCATTTTCAAGTTCGACCCGGGGATTCACTCGGGGAGGCTGACACCCGACGAACGCACGCGCAAGCCGCTGACACTGGAGGATGCGGAAGCAATCGAGGAGTTCTGCCCGGCGGTGCGCGCCGTCACGGCCAGCGTTTTCCCGCGATTTACCGAGGAAGGCCCGCAGCGCGGACCGGTGGTGGCGCGCTATCTGAGCAAGGAAGTCGCCGGAGTGGATTACAACGGGACGCTGCCATCGAATGAAGTGGTGTTCAATTCGCGGCCGGCAAAGGGACGCTTTTTCAGCGACGCGGAAAACATGCACCGCGCGGATGTCGCGGTGATCGGACCGGACATCGCCAAGACGCTGTATCCGGAGATCGATCCAATCGGAAAGCCCATCATGATCGCCGGGGTGTCCTACGAAGTGATTGGCGTGCTGGAGCCGCGCAAGGGGCAGCTCATGAAGGACCAGTCCGCGGACAAAGCGGTGATGGTTCCTTACCGCAGCTACCGCAAGCACAACCCCGAGGACGACGAGCATTTCATCGGCGCAGTGGCTTACCCGGGGCTCATGCCGGAAGCGGAGGACCAAATCCGCAGCGTCTTGCGGCGGCGGAGAAACGTGCCTTTCAACAAGCCGGATAGTTTCGGGATTTCCAGCGCGCAGGAGATTGCCAACGAGTTTCGTCAGATCACTTCGTCGGTGGCTTTGCTGATTTCGGTGATCAGCTCGATTGGGCTGCTGGTAGGAGGCGTGGGGGTGATGAACATTATGTTGATGTCGGTCACGCAGCGCACGCGCGAGATTGGGGTGCGCAAAGCCATCGGCGCGCGGCGGCGCGACGTCATCTGGCAATTCCTCACGGAGGCCGTCGTATTGACGGGAGCCGGCGGAGTGATCGGCGTGCTGCTCGGTGGCGGCATCAGCCTGCTCATCAACCTGGCGGTGCCCAGCCTGCCATCGTCCATTCCGCTGTGGGCCATCGTGCTGGCGGTTGGCATGTCCATGAGCGTAGGACTTTTCTTTGGTATGTATCCCGCCATCAAAGCGGCGCGGCTCGATCCCGTCGAGGCCTTGCGGTACGAGTAGTCTAGGGCCGCGTGCCGGAGCCGATGACGATTTCCAGCGGCATGTTCAGTTCTTTGCCGTTCCAGAATTTTTTCAAAGAGGCGAGAATATCCGCGACGGCCGCGGCCTTTTTCTCCGGACTGAGTTGCGCGAGCAAGGGGCGGAAGGGCGCGGCCACTTCGCTGAACTGCTGCCAGTATTCCTCCGGTGGTCCTGCCCAGCGCCCGTTTATGGTGCGGTGTTCCTCATGGACATTGGTGAACCCCGCTGCTTCCAGGGCGCGGCGAAGACGGCCGCTCTCGCCAAACATGAAAATGCCCGGCGCGTCAGGATCGGGAGGGGGCGGCGGAACCGGCAGATGCTTGATCAGGTTGGCAGCCGTGGAGGTAAAGAAGGGCTGATCCATTTTCCCCCAAGCCACGAACGCCACGCGCCCGCCGGACTTCACGACCCGCAAGCATTCGCGCAGCGCTTTTCCGAGATCCGGGAAGAACATGATGCCGAAGCGGCAAGTGAGGACGTCGTAGGACCCGTCCGCGAAAGGGAGAGCTTCGGCATCCGCTTCGCGGAATTCGATATTGGTAAGGCCTTGCTTGCGTGCGAGCTCTTCCGCAAGCGACATCATGCCTGGGCCCAGGTCGGTCGCGGTCACACGGCCCGTTGGGGCGACCGCCGCAGCGAGGGACAGCGCCGGATCACCGACGCCGCTGGCAAGATCGAGAACGCGCTGGCCTGGCCGAATCTGCGCGGCTTCGAGGATGGCATCAGTCGCGCCTCGCGAATAGACTGCAATCCCCGCGTGCCATTTTCGCCAGGCGGCGATGGTCTGCTCGTCGGTCCACTCCCGGTGAAGATGCTCGCGAAAGATTTGGATCTTCGCCGGATCGGGCGCGCTCATCGATGTCCTCCACGGAAAGGATCACTCAGGGAACGTATGCGTCGAAGCACGGTAGCACAGGCTCTTGCCAACGCAAAGAATCAACGAGGCGGGGTGGTAGAAAGAATTTGTGGCTCGAGTCAGCAGTGAGTGGCTGAAGAACGACGTGACATGGCTGATCGAATCTCCCTGACGATTCCTCCGCCAAAGACAATCATGACTGGGCTCACAAAAGTGGTCAAAAGCAGTGGCACCAGCGAGAAGTTGGGCTCTGACCAATACTGCCTGAAATATCCCAATACCAGTCCACTCCATCCGGCAATGAGGAGACCGAGTGTCATGGTGGCAATCATCTCCTTACCCTTGGCGGCCACCGCGATGACGCAACCGACGACAAACGGTTCGATGAGACGCTCGATCAGAACCCCGTATAGAAGCCAAAAATCATAAGCGTCGATGTGCGCGTAGACCTGGTATTTGTAGTGAACTGCAACGACCGCTTTCTCGGTAAGCCAATATCCAGCCCACCCTAGCAGCCAGCCTCCCACTACAGTTCCAGCGATCAACCACGGCGTAACGACGAATCCCGTAGCGATCAGATGGGCAGCGGTTTTCGCACTCTGCCGCCAGTACCAACCGCGGGCGCTCGCCGCGCCCGATTGCGACGCGAGCTCTGAGAATTCCTCAAGGAGGTCTCCTGGAATCGATTCAGTCTGGCCGGTCGGCGTGAACAAATCGACAAGCCAGGCGGCCATGCGAGGCGGTCGAACGAAAGTTGCCTTAGACATTATGAGCAGCTCCTGACGAGACGGAGGCCCTCGGTCATGCTCTTGATTGCACGGTGTGAACGATTCACCGCGGCTATACCCTTAGCTGTGACATGGAAAAAGCGTTTCGACCGTCCGCCCCGTTCAGGCGTAGGATCTCCGAGCTGAGACTTAACGTAACCCTTCGCCTCTAGACGATCTAGAGTGGCATAGATGGCGCCGATGGACACCTCACGCCCTATCCGGACTTCGATCTCCCGCCGCACTGTGACCCCGTAAGCCAGATCAGAAAGACGCAAAAGCGCCAAGATGACAATGTGTTCAAATTCGCCGAGATAATCGCGACCAGACATTAGACATACAATATAGAGGAAATATCGCGTGGTCAAGCAACTATTGGTAGCTGCTTGGACCCAAGTCTTTGTAGACGCGATAGCCTGAGACTGTCCTATGCACGAGGCAGGATGTTAGCGATGCTTCAAGCGCTGGAACTCGGTGCGAAACGAATCGAAATCGCGTCGATCGGGGCGAGCTGGAAAACAATTTCTTCGCCGGGGTCGACCAGGATGGGCGGAGTGATGGAACCGGCGATGATGATTTGGCCGGATTGGAGCGATTCGCCGAAAGCGGCGAGCAGATCAGCGGTGTGACGGACGATGTCAATGAGTTCGCCGGTCAATTTTTGCAGCGTCTGGGGATCAGACACGTTCGCGATTTCGGATCCGTTGCGCAAAACGCGGCAAGTGAGGCCGTCGAGAACGCCGCCGGCGCAGGAGACGTCCTTAGCGCCGAGAATGATGTGGCGCTGATAAATGTTGCGGGCGAGCGTGCCTTCAACGTCGTCGGAGGGATGCTCGACATCGGCCACTTCGATGGCCGGACCGAGTCCGGCAATCGCGGCAATTGTCGTGGAACGGTCCGCTCCGACAGGTAAATCTTTGCCAAGGTGAACGGCGATTTCTGGTTCCGCAGCCGGTTTTTTCCAATTCAAGAGCGAAAGCGAAGAGCCGGAAGGAACGACCGCGCTTCGCAGTAGGAAGCCGACGAGCGGCGCGTTGGTATGAAGGCGTTCCATCGCAGCAGGCCCGCCGAAAGCGAGTTTCCAACCGAGCGCTTTGTGCCCCGATTGCAGAAGTTCGCGGCGGCGGCGAAGTTGCGCCGTCATCCCGCGAGAGATGCGCGGATCGTCCCAGGCTGCGCTCATGATTCGAATGCCATGCCCGTTCAATAGCCTTCCGGCGGAATTTCGTAACCCGCGGCTTCGAGCGAACCCGCGCCGCTCCAGCCCCAGACGAGCACGACGTCTTCCTTGCCGGTATTGTCGAAACCGTGCCAGTGGCCGCGCGGCGTGAAAATCACATCGCCCTGGCCGGAAGGTTCGCGCCCCGCATCCGTATAGATGAATCCGCTTCCCTTGATAACGATGAAGAATTCGTCCGCGTTGGGATGGCGATGTTTATCATGCCGCGCGCCGGGAGGAAGCACGGTCCAGCCAACGAGCAACTTGTCGGAGCCGGCGCTTTTTTGATCGATAAGGAATTGCACCTGCATGTTGATCCAGCCTTCGTCGCGCGAGAGCCCGCCAACGTGAGGAACCTCTCTAAGATTTGTTCGGTACGGCTTCATTTCGTCATGCCTCCCAGGCGGCGGTAAACCTCATAGACGGTCACGAAATCGTGATCAGCAAGCCCGAGCCCGCGGCAAGCGTTCAACATTTCATTGGCGGCGGCGCCAAGCGGCACGGGAACGCCCATTTTCCGCCCAAGATCGAGCGCCAGCAGCATATCTTTCTGCTGAAGATTCACGTTGCCATAGGTAGCGTCGGAGATGTGGCCTTCGAGAATCAGCGGCGCGCGATAGTTGAGCACCGGCGAGGCGACGACGCTTTTCAGGAAAGCGTCGACGGCAACTTCGCGGGGAACGCCGCCTTTTTCCGCGAGGGCGATGCCTTCGCAAAAACCAATCACTTCGATCACCAGCGTCATGTTGAGCGCAACCTTGAGCTGAACCGCCAAGCCCTGCGCCCCGATATACGTAACCTTCGGCCCGATCGCCAGCAAAACCGGCTGCACGCGTTCGAACGCCGCTTTGTCTCCGCCCACCATGAGCGAAGCTTTGCCCTGGCCGAGCGTGAGCGTAGTACCGGAAATCGGCGCGTCCAACATCGTCAAGCCCGCCTTGGCAAATTCAGCGGCGACGGCACGGCTGCCGTCCGGATCGATGGTGCTCATGTCGAGATAAACGCCGTCTTTGCGCAAGCCGGCGATGATCCCGTTTTCACCAAGCGCGAGCGAACGCACCGCAGTGGAGTCCGTGACGATCGAGAAAACAATTTCCGATTCGCGCGCCACTTCGCGAGGAGAGTCGGCCCAAAGCATCCCGAACTTGAACATCGCCGCCGCTTTTTCCTTCGTGCGGTTCCAGCCGGTGACGGCGTGTCCGGCGCCAAGCAATCGCGGAACAATGGCCTGGCCCATGTCTCCCAGACCGAGAAAACCGATTCTCACGTCAGACCTCCTTCTTGGTTTGATAAAAATTCAGGAAGTCTCATGAATGGAATGCGTCACTTTTTCCAGAATTTCATGACCGCGGAATAGTCGAGGTCTTCCTTGGCAGCGCCCTTGACGTAACTGTACGTTTCGCGTGCCGCAGCCGTGGCGGGAAGAGCCACGCCAAGCTGGTTCGCCAGATCGAGCGCCAGCCCCAGATCCTTGTGCATCAGTCGCAAAGGAAAGCTCGGCACATATTCGCCCTTGAGCAAATTCGGCGCCTTCACGTCGAGCACCCCGGACCGCGCCATGCTGGATTGCAGGACTTCCACAAGTTTCTCTCCCTGAATCCCCGCGCGCGTCACAAGAGCCAGCGCTTCAGCCAGCGCGTCCACTTGCAGCGCAAGAATAAGGTTCATCGCCAGCTTGATGGTTTGTCCCGCCCCGTGCGGCCCCAGGTGAAACCACTTTTTTCCCATCACGCCGATAATCGGCTCGGCCTCTTTCAGCGTCTCGGCATCCCCGCCGATCATAAAAAGGAGTTCGCCTTTTTTGGCGCCCCAATCCCCGCCGGTAACCGGCGCGTCGAGAAAACGCACGCCGCGTTCCGCGCAAGCCGCCGCAATCTTGCGCGCCAGCGCCGGAGAAATCGTGCTCGAATCCATATAGATGCTGCCGCGCTTGAGCGCTTGCATCGCCCCGCCAGGTCCCCACAAGATTTCTTCGATGGCCGGCGGATCGCTCACCATGGTGAGAAGAAAATCCGAAGCCGCGGCGACTTCCTGTGGCGATTTGGCCAGACGTGCTCCCGCCGCCACGAGTTCCTCGGCGCGTGAAGCGCTGCGGTTCCACACCGTAAGCGCGTAGCCGGCTTTGATGAGATTCATGCCCATGGGTCGTCCCATGAGCCCGAGACCGATTAGTCCAATGTTTTTGGGGCCGACATCAGGTTTCAAGAGAAGCCTCCTCAACGCCGGCGAGCGCAATGCGCGCCGGTATTTGCTCAAAACGAGGAGACGATTGTAGCCGAATTGTGAGCGTAGAAGAGTCGAGCGTGGAAATTTGTTAAGCGCTCAGGCTGTCTTGTGACGCTGAGGCACAGGGAGAATACCGGCAGCCCCGCCGGCAGCAGCGCGGGCTGCGGCGCTGTGCGGCTCTTCGCTGGTTTTGGATGGTGTGGAAGCTTCAGGCGCGTTTGCGGGGGCCGCGGTTGTCGAGACAGTGCTCGCGGTTGCCCCGGAATCGGGCTTCTCTTCGATCCGCACCAGACATTGATAAGGAATTTCCCAGCGAAAGTGCTTGTGCTGGCCGCGCTGCTCGAACTGTTGTTCGAGAAAAATCGACCGGCCGGAATCCGCCACAAACGTGCCGGAAGCAGGCAGAAGTATATCGCCGGCGCGATATTGCACCTCAACCCTGCGCCCGAGAAAGGCGGAGTAACGAGCCATCCTTCACTCAGTTTCTGCGGGAGCCAGTAACAGGGTCAATAGTACGGAAGGACCCCCACCGGGGAGAGTGTGGAAAAATACAGTGTTTCGTTTTCCCCGAAGGGAGAAAACTCCGGTTTACGGCCAGGTGCCCGCTCGAAATCCTTGACATTTCAGCCCGAGAGGCTATTGTCTGCGTTCGGGGATTCAGGCCTTCTATGCCGGAACTGAACGATACGGTGTCTGCCGGGCTGTCAGCCTACTATGAATATGTCGCCGCGCATCTGCACCAATGGGTGGACCCGCTTTCGAACGAACAGTTCTGGCGCAAGCCGTATCCGTACGGAAACAGCGTCGGGCACCTGGTGCTGCACTTGACGGGCAATTTGAGCTATTACATTGGAGCGCGCGTCGCGGAGACAGGATACGTGCGCGACCGCGATCGCGAATTCACGGAGCAGCAGCCGCCGCATAAGGACGAAGCCCTTCGCGCCTTCGATCGCACCATGGCCATGGTGGTGGCCGCGATTCGCAAGCAAACGGCCGAGGATTGGGGAAAGGCATACACCGCGGAGCTCGAACCGGAAGCCGAGGACCGCTTTCAAGTTTTTGTGCGTTGTGCGGGGCATGCGTATCATCATGTAGGGCAAATTGTGTACCTGAGCCGCGAGCTGGCGAGAGCTTGAGGCCGGAAAAAAACGCCGGTGTGATGCAGAGTGGGCATCGCAAGGGCGCGAGTTGAAACGCGAGTGGCCGAACAGAAGAAACTAACGACGGGCAAGGCTGCCCTGTTGCTGGTGCTATCCGCCTTGGGCGCGATCGCCTCGGCAACATTGCTTCACGGATGGTACGTCTACGTGGGATTTGCCATTGTCGGCGTCGGTATTCTTATCGGATTCCTCAGCTGGAACCGCAAGTCCTGAAAGAAACGTCTCTGACAACAACCCGGAGGTAGCGAACGATGCGAAAAGTGTCTTTGATTCCTGTCGTACTGGCGGTGTGCGGCTGGCTCGCCGTTCCCGCGGCCGCGCAGGAAGTGGCGAAATCTTCGTCCGCACCGGCTTCCACGACGCCCACGATTGACCAATCCCTAGAATGGAAGAGCGCCTCCGGCCCGAAAATCTCGCCGGATGGAAAGCGCTTCGTTTACGAGGTCCAGACCACGAACTGGGAAGAGAACGCTTTCGAAAGAAATTTGTGGATCGGCGATACTGCTACGGGTGAATCGCATGCGCTCACCACCGCTAAAAAATCCAGCACCAGTGCGGCGTGGTCACCTGATGGAAAATGGATCGCGTTTCTCTCCGATCGCCCGGGCCAAATCGCGGGAACACCCGACGGCAAGCAACAACTGTATTTGATTTCGCCGGATGGCGGCGAAGCGCAGCAATTGACCAAGGTGGAGAAAGACGTCAACGCGTTCGAGTGGGCTCCCAATTCGAAGCGCATTGCGTTCTCGATGTCCGATCCTGATCTCAAGTCACTGAAAGACCGCAAGGAAAAATACGGCGAATACTCCATCGTTCATTCCGATTACCAGATGACGCACCTTTGGACGATCGAGATCTCCCCGGGAGCAACTCCCACGGAGGAACCAAAGCGGTTGACGGAAGGTGACAAATTCAGCGTGGGGAGTTTTTCCTGGTCGCCCGACGGAACGCGCATCGCCTTCAGCGCACAGAAAGATCCCGACTTGATTTCCTCGGAGTCCGCGGATTTGTACGTCGTTACCATCGACGATCGCGCGGTGAAGAAAATTGTGAGCACACCCGGGCCGGACACCAGTCCCAAGTGGTCACCCGACGGAAAAAAGATCGCTTTCGAAACCGCTGCGGGCTCGCGCTATTTCTTCTATTCGAATTCCAAGATCGCTGTGGTCGCCGCCGACGGCGGGGCGCCACAGATTCTGACCGAGACGTTTGACGAAGATCCGGGATTGGTCGCCTGGGGCCCCGACGGAATTTATTTTACGGCCACGCAAAAAACGGCCAGTCATCTTTTCCGTCTGAATCCCGCCACAGGAAGCGTGGAGAAATTGAGCGCGCCTGAAAACATGGTCGCCTTCTCGTTTTCCTTTTCGCGCGATTACAAACAGGCGGTGTACCGCGCATCGCTCGAAAATCAATTCGGCGAAATCTATACATCGAGCGTCGCTCCATGGGCGCCCAGGAAATTGACCGCCATGGGCGATCAACTGAAAGGATTTGCGCTGGCGCACCGCGAAGTGATTTCGTGGAAATCCGCCGACGGCACGGCGATTGAAGGTGTTCTCTACACGCCGCCCAAAATGGAAGCCGGGAAAAAATACCCGTTGCTGGTGGTCATTCACGGCGGGCCAACAGGAGTGGATCAGCCGATTGTGAATGCCGACCGCTACTATCCCATCGAACGCTTTGTCGCCAAAGGCGCGCTGGTGCTGCGGCCGAATTACCGGGGTTCGGCGGGTTACGGTGAAAAATTCCGCGCCCTCAACGTGCGCAATCTCGGCGTCGGAGATTATGCCGACGTCATTTCCGGCGTGGATGCGCTCATCGCCAAAGGCATCGTGGACAAGGACCGCGTAGGCTCGATGGGCTGGAGCCAGGGCGGTTACATCTCCGCGTACATCACCACGTCCAGTGACCGCTTCAAAGCGGTCTCGGTAGGCGCGGGAATTTCTGATTGGATGACCTACTACGTCAACACGGACATCACGCCCTTCACGCGGCAGTATCTGCACGCGACGCCCTGGGACGACCCGGAAATCTACTGGAAAACTTCGCCGATCAGCAACATCGCGAAAGCCCGCACTCCCACTCTAATCCAGCACGGAGAAAACGACCGCCGCGTGCCCATTCCCAACGCCTATGAGCTGCGGCAGGCGCTCGAAGACCGCGGAGTGCCGGTGAAGATGGTCGTTTACAAAGGGTTCGGTCACGGCATCACCAAACCGAAACAGCAGCGCGCCGTGATGGAAGAAAATGAAAAATGGTTCGCGCAGTACATCTGGGGCGAAAAACCGGAAGAGCCCAAGACCCCCGAGCCGAAAGCGACCGAGAAAAAATCAGCAGCAGCGGTAAACCCGTAAACTCGGCAGTGGCTGGAGGTCCGGTTCGACCCAGCCTTCACGCGCGGCTGCCGTCTGCAGGAGCTCTTTCGAATAATAGCTAGCGAGAAGTTCCTTACCGCCGAGTTCCGGGTGGGCGGCGATGAACGGTTCAAACGTGGTGTTCTCCGGCGTCTCCACCAGTGCCGCGGCAACCAGCCGAATCCAGGCCAGCGTTATCGTGTGATGGTATTTTTGCGTGGCGCCCTGATGATTCGCAAATCGTAGAATCCCCGCCGCCATTCGTTCTGCGGCGCGCGTGGCGTCCGAAGAATTCAAGTACAGCCAGGCGACGCGGATGTGCTCCCGGTGATGAAAGAGCTCCGCGGGAAACGACAAATCCTCAAAAGCGCGCAGGAAGTCTTCGTCGCTCCACGCGGAAGCGTGGGACTTGGATTTGGCATCGGTCATTGGAAGTTGGAAAAACCTGCAAGATTCAAACTTCTTTTATTCTACTACGTTTCCAGCTTGAAGCGCGAGGAGGCCAGGCGATACAGGCGCCGCCAGAGCAAGCGGTTGATGAGCACCACGATAGTAGCCATGACCAGCGTCGAAGCGAGCAAAACGTCGAAGCGCCCGGCATCGCTCGCGCTGCTGATGGTGCTGCCCAGGCCCGCGGTCGAAACGATCCTTCCCTGAAAATGGAAATACTCCGCGACGATGCTGGCGTTCCACGCCCCGCCCGAAGCCGTCACCATGCCGGTGACCAGATACGGAAAAATGCCCGGCAAAATCAGGTGACGCCAGCGATCCCAGGAACTGAAATGGAAAATTTGCGCGGCCTCCTTGAGATCGGTGGGAATGGCCATGGCGCCGGCGATCACATTGAAAAGGATGTACCACTGCGTCCCCAGAAGCATCAGGAGCATGGCGGCAATTTCCAGCCCTCCGCGCAGGCGCAGCAGAAAAAGCAGAATGATCGGGAAGAGTGCCGTCGCCGGAATCGAGGCGGCCATCTGCACGAACGGCAGAGCGATGCGGGCCAGGCGTGGGTTGGAGCCGATGGCCACACCCACCGGAACGGTCCAGAGCGCACCGAGGATGAGCGCCGAATTGACGCGAAGGAAAGTGAGTGACGCGCTCTCCAGGAGCTCGATGTAGTCCTCGTGATGAAGACCCGAGAGTTCGCGAACCGCGTGAAAAACCGCGAAGCCTAAACCGATCAGAACTCCCGACGCAGCAAGATAGCCGATCCAACGGCGCAAGTGGTGCTGCTTCGGCGCGGCGAACGTTTCCGCGGCCCGCCGTGCGCCGAGAGTGAAAGTGAGAGTGAGCCAGTTGAAGAAGGGCCGGAAAACAAGCCGGTACAAACGAACGATGATCGTCGCGCGGCCGAGAAGATGGAGCACCGTGGTGTGTGTGGTGCCGGAGCTCTCGACCTGTTCAAACTTGAATTTATCCGCCCAAATGATGATGGGCCGCCAAACCAGTTGATCGAGCAAAACGATGACCGCGATCATCGTTCCGACGCCCCACACAAGAGCGCGCGTGTCGCCGTTGCTTGCGGCCGTCTGAAGAAAGGAACCGAGGCCGGGCAAGCGAAAATCGCGCGCGCCGAGCACGAACATTTCGCAAGCCATCAGAAAAAACCAGCCGCCGGCCACGGACATCATCGAATTCCACACCAGCCCGATGGTGGAAAAGGGAAGATCGAGTTCCGCGAACCGCTGCCAGCGGCTGAAACGAAAAATCTTCGCGGCTTCGTGAAGTTCCCGCGGAACGGTCTTGAGCGAGGAATAAAAACTGAACGCGATATTCCACACCTGGCCCGTGAAAATCAGCAGGATGGAACCAAGCTCGACTCCCAGCTGGCGGTGCGGAAACAGCGCCACCATGGCCAGCATCACCCCGGGAAGAAAACTGAGCACGGGAATGGACTGCAGAATATCCAGCAGCGGCACCATGATGATTTCGGCCCGGTGCGAACTTGCCGCGACGTAGCCATACAAAAGCGCGAACACCAGGCTCAGCGCGTACGCGATGCTGATGCGCATCAGCGAGTAAAAAGCGTAGAGAGGAAGCACGCGAGGATTCTGGGAAATCTGCGCCTGGGGAAGAACCGGCCCGAGCCACGCGCGGCCAATGGCATAGATCCCGAAAATCGCCGCGAAAACAAAAAGAAAAACGGCGATATCAATCAGGAAAGCCCAGCTCCAGCGCGAGCCTGCGGGCCGCTTCACGGTAGGCGGAAGCGGCGTGGCTTGAGCAGTCGAAAGAGTGAGCTCCGGCACGGTAGCGTCAAGCCTCGGTGAGCGTCAACTTGCCGGACTCGGAGTCATAATCGAAAATTTCTGCGTACCGCCCCCATTGGATGGCTGTTTCGAGCTGGCGGCGCGATTCTTCCTCGCTGAATTGCTCGTCGAGCAGGTCGCGGAAAAATTCTTCGTTGAGCGTGCGGTTGGATTTGGCCTTCAGGGATTGTTCCATCTGCCGGAGCAGCGGGACATTGGCGAGGGCCGCTTTTCGGAAGATCGCTTTTCGAGCTTGAATATCTGCTTGCGCAAACGCTTGCCCATCCGGAGTGATGATCGCATCACCCTCTTCGACTTTGAGGAAACCGAGCATGACGGCGGTGTCAACGGTGGGAAGGAGCGCGTCCACTTCCAGACTCAGTATTTCGGCGAGGCGATGGAGATCCGCGCGGCCGCCCTGGTCGATGAGAATTTCCAGGAGACCCGCCATACCGCCCGGGCGCGTGTGGGGAAGCATGATGGCTTTCGGCCGCACGGCGGGTCCGGGGCCGTAAGTACGTGGCGGAGAGGTTTCGTCTTTGTGATCGGGCTGCGTGAGAACGCGATAGATGGAATCGACAAGCTCGACAAACTTGGCGCTTTTCCGGTCGCGCGGATGCGCCATGTCCACGGCAAAATCAGCGTGGATGTGCGCTGGATGCCTGCCAAGAACAATGATGCGGTCGGCAAGCACGACGGATTCCTCGATGTTATGCGTGACGATGAAAATCGCGCGCGTGGGAATTTTGCGGTCGAGCCACAGTTCGAGGAGTTCGCCGCGCAGCGTTTCGGCGGTAAGAACATCAAGTGCGGAGAACGGTTCATCCATGAAGAGCACTTCGGGTTCGACGACCAGGGCGCGCGCGACACCGACACGCTGCTTCATGCCGCCGGAAAGTTCCTTGGGATAGGCGGTTTCGAAACCGTCGAGCCCGACCGCGTCAATGATGCGCAGCGCGCGCTTGTGGCGTTCGATCGGAGCCATGCCGCGAGCTTCGAGAGGCGCTTCCACGTTTTCGAGAACAGTGAGCCAGGGAAAGAGCGCGAAACTTTGGAAGACGATGGAAACGTTCGGCGATTCGCCTTGCACGGGCTGGCCGTGCCAGTACACGGAGCCGGCGCTCGCGGGGGAAAGTCCCGTCAACATGCGCAGCAGCGTGGATTTGCCGCAGCCCGACGCGCCGAGCAGCGCGATGATTTGCCCCGGATAGATCGCGAGGTCGGTGGCCGCGATGACCTGGATTTGGCTGCCGTCCGGCTGGGGATAGAATTTCTCCAGCCGGCGCGCTTCGATAATAGGAGCGACCGCGGTGTTTGAGGTGGTCATGGGCGCGTGTATTATCGCTCAACTGACAGGCGGGCGCACATCCGCAGATGAAGGACGGGGATGCGATTCGAGAGCAGTTACAATGGCGTGAACAGAGCATGACTTCTTCCGCCGCACCCTTGAAAACTTTGGATACGACTGGAAATTCTCGCGGATGGCTGCTGGCGCTGGGTATTTCACTGGGGACCGCGCTGCTGATTGTTTCGCCGTTTTTCTGGCTGGGAAATGCGTCGGGGCATGACATTTCGTTTCACGCGTCTTCGTGGCTGGATGTTGCGGGGCAGTGGAAGGAAGGGATTGTTTATCCGCGGTGGACGGAGTGGGCGAACCACGGATTCGGAGAGCCGCGATTTATTTTTTATCCGCCGCTGTCGTGGATGCTGGGGGCGGCGCTTGGTTTTGTGGCGCCGTGGAACGCGGTGCCGGGAGTTTTTATTGTTGTGGTGCAGACCCTGGCGGGAATTTCGGCGTTTGCGCTGATGCGGAGATTTTTTTCGCGAGGGGCGGCGCTCGCCGGGGCCGCTTGTTATGCGGCCAATCCGTATGCGCTGCTGATTGTTTACATGCGCAGCGATTTTGCGGAACAACTGGCGTGCGCGCTGATGCCGCTGCTCGTGCTGGCGGCGCTGCCGTTGTGCGGATTCGTGGAAGATCGCCGGCGCTCCCTGCCGCATGCCATTTCGTTTTTCGCTCTGGCGTTCGCGGCGGTGTGGCTGGCAAACGCGCCCGCGGGGGTGATGGCCAGCTACAGCATGGCGCTGGTTTTTGCGTGGGCAGCGGTGGCGCAAAAGTCCTGGCGGCCGTTGTGGGGCGGCGCCGGTGGGCTGGCGCTGGGATTTGGATTAGCAAGCTTTTATCTGGTGCCGGCGGCCTACGAGCAACGCTGGGTAAGCATCACGCAGATTCTTTCGACAGGATTGCGGCCATCGCAGAATTTTCTGTATGCAAAAATCGCCGATGTGGAGCACAACAATTTTAATTGGATTGCTTCGAGCGTGGCGATTCTGCTGATCGTGCTGACCGGAATTGCGGGAGCCGTTGAGCGCCAGAGAGCGAAGGCCGAAGATTCGAGCGGCAGGAGAGAAAAAAACTGGCGCGTGATGGCGCTGCTTTTTGTGGCGGCGGCCGTGCTCATGATTCGTCCGACGGACATTTTCTGGGAACATCTCCCGAAGCTGCGCTTCGTGCAATTCCCGTGGCGTTGGATGGCGATGCTGGCGGTGCCTTATGCCTATTTTTTGGCGTCCGCGATGTGGCGGAAACGCAGCGGATGGGCCTGGGGCGCCGCGGTGCTTATCGCCGTTGGTGGGACGGCAACTTTTCTGGTTCACAAAGCCTGGTGGGATTCCGAGGACATCCCGTCGTTACAGGATGGGATTGCGAACGACCAGGGCTTCGATGGAACCGACGAATACGATCCAGTAGGCGACGATCATTACAATCTGCGCGAAAAAGCGGCCCGCGTACAGATTTTGCCAGCCGAGGAGTCCGAAGGACACGCACCGGCTGCGCAAGTGCAGGTCCAGCGATGGACGGCGGAAGACAGAATCGTGTCCGTGACTTCACGGGAGCCGATGCGAGTGGCGCTGCGGCTGCTGGACTATCCGGCGTGGCGCGTGGAAGTGAATGGCGCGATGATCCGCCAGGAACGCGCGGAGACGACGGCGCAGATGATTGTGCCGCTGCCGGCGGGATCGGAGCAGATCCACGTGCACTTTGTGCGCACGCCGGACCGGACTTGGGGCCTGGTTATTTCCGTAATCGCGGTGCTGGTGCTGCTGACGCTGCTTAATGCTGGAGGTCAGCGCCTTCTGTCAGCAAGCCCGTAGGGAGCCGGTTCTCAGTGATCAGTGGTCAGTTTTCCGTAAGAGAAGAGAATTGGAATCTACCATTCGTGACGCGCACCCTCCAGTGAGCCCCTATTGCCGATAATGGCCCTCCCCGTTTTTTTGTAAGTGTTGCATCTAAAAGACTTACGTTTTCCGTAAGTGATTTAGAATCAACACTTGCAGGGTAGTTGTGTAAGTGTTGATTCTAAAGGAGTTTGCTGTCAGGGCGGATGCGGCAGGTGTCGCCATGGTGGAGCCAGGGAGCGTCTCTGTTTGGTCCAGGTGGGGGAGTGGGTGGGTGCTGCTGCGGGGGTTTGATGGGATGTGAGGCGGGTGGTTGGGCTTGAGTCTGCGGCGGGGCAGGCGAAGTCGCGCCAGTCTTAGTTAGCGGGGCGGGAGGCGAGGGTGGAGTTGCCTTGAGCGGCGAGGCGGGCGCTGGAGTCAGAGATGGGGCAGAGGAAGAGGAAAAAGCAGATTCCTCCCGATAAGACTCGGGACTCGCGCACCTCGCCGGGCGCTCGTCGCTGCGCTCCCCGACAAGGTCGGGGCGGGCGGAATGACAATTTACGGGCGTTTGCGCGGGCTTGGGTGGAGATGATTGTTGGGCGGGGGAAGTGGGCGCCGCAGGCTGGGGTTGCGGTTGGGCGTTGCTGGGTTGCGGGTGTTGTGGGGGAGCGGCGGCGTCTCGACCGGGTCCCGACGGGGTCGGGATCTCCGATCGGGATGAATTCCGGCCGCCGCTACGATGGGGTGGGAAGCGGTAGATGTGGTTGCCGTGGACGGAGTTAGCGATGGAGGTGCGCCAGGTATCGGGGCTGAAAGCTTCGCAGTATTCGTGTTGGGAGATGTGGATGGACTGCAGGAGCGTTTGGGCCATGTAGGCAACGGTGCGGGCGACCTTGGGTTTGACGTCGCCGCGGACGACGGCGGGGATGAGGCAGCCCAGAGCGGTGCTGAGATCGCAGGCGGAGAGATATTGGCCGGAGAAGTAGCGGGCGAGGTCCGTGCCGAGACTTTGCGCGGCACGGGCGCGAGCTTCTTTTTCGGCGTGGTCGTAGCAGAAATGGGGATGGTTGCGGAGGCGCGGAGTGCGGCAACGGCGGCCATCGGCGAACGAAAACATACACAAGGACACGCGGTCCTTGGCACTGAGTGAGGACATAAAAGTCTCCTTAGATTGAGTTTTGGGATTTGCTTGCTGAGAAGAGCCGGTTTTCAGCGGTCAGTGGTCAGTTCTCAGTCGGAGAAGAGAGAATCTGATTCTCACCCTTGCAGGTAAACCGGCGCTACGAACACGGGCCTAAAACAGAAACGCCCCGGCTGGAGCCGGGGCGTAGTTTCTTACGGGAAGATTGTACCACAACGGTAATGCGGGTCAAGTTAAAAGATTAGCGCAAGGGGGTGCCAAGCGGCCGTGACGACAAAATAGCGGAAACGTCCCCTGGGATCCCATAGCAATTTAGTGCAACGTAATTACCGGAGTCTGGGACTTAGAGACTGGCGATGGCGGCATAGCTAGTTTTATAGATGCCCCCACAACCGCCGTGCCGCGCGTCAATTGGTCGAATGTGTCAACAAAAGACCATTCATTGAGGTTTTGTATGGGCACTGCGCGTTGTAGGAATGCCCCAGCGATGATCGTTCGATGTAACTGGTCGTTTACCGCCATTACTGTTCCAAACGTGCATCCCAAGTTGGCTCGCCCGACGTCCAGGTTAAGTTCATCCATTATATGGCTGACCTCTGATTGTGACATTTTGGCAAATGCGTTCTGATTGTCTGGCGAAACTGTGACAATCGCCTTGAACTGTAAGTATCCAGGTTTCTCTTTAGCCCTGAACACTTCTACTGGCTGGGCATTGGTCGGCAGACTTAATGTATGGGCAAAATAAGAATCTGGTTCGTTTGCTGGCCCTATATTCATTCCCAGATGCTCTACCCACAACTTGATATTTCCCTCGACATTTTCTGGAGTTATTTCTGTTGGAGCCTTGGAAAAAAAAGGCCGCCCAGTAAACGTGAATAACAGAATGGCGACACACGTGGCTCCAAATACCATGTAGGCGATTGTCGGAGCATGGTCTGGCAACTTCTTCTTTAGATATCCGAGTACTGCGGCTCCGCCGATCACTAATAGCAGCTCCGCCACGAAAGTTGAAAATAAGTTCTGCCAAAGCCAATCCATATACACGCCCCTGCTGTCGCTCAGACTATACTCCAAGTCTTAGAGTCAGCAATGGTAATGCGGTTAAACATATATCAAGTGAGTTGTTGCCACGCGATCGAAGATGCGGCATTCCGGCTGCGCCACGCGGCCATGGAACTAAAGGGAGATTGAGAGTCAGGGAAAGGGGCTCTGGCGTATGACCGAGTCGAAAGAAACGAAATACCAAATTACACAGCCGCTAACCGCATACTTCTGGCCGTTTGATGTTCCTACAAGGCTTTGGCATGGCATATGGGTCAGGACTACTCCGGAGCTTCCAACCGACAAGAATGATTTCTGGCGATGGGCGCTGAGTGGCAGAGAAATGGAAAATCTCAGAAGGATTCCGTTTTGGGTCACTCTGGGGTGCCGCGCCGACAGCAGGGCGCTTAGCAAGAGGCAGCAGCGTGCAGTCGAAATCGTAAGGTACACCAGGCTTGCAATACAGGTGGTCGCGCCGGTCGGCTGCGACGAGTCCACGATTGTGATTTCGGGCCCAAATGTAGTCAGCACGGTGCGTCCACCACGGATGCCGTCGACACCGTGGGGGAGAATTAACATGTACGAAAACGCGACGCTCGATGAGATACGCCGCGTGGTACGTGGAGTACATTCAATCCTACGCTTTCGGGTCCCGCGACTAATCAATTCGCTGAATTTCCTGGAACTCGGATTTGGAGCGGAAAACCAATACATCAGCACGTTTCTCTGGGTGAGCGGATTGGACGCGATACTGATGGCGGGTACGCCACAGAATTTCAGGCAGCGCCTCGTTGATGTGCTTGGTGAGCAGACCTTCGTCCTTCCAAAAGTTGATCCTGGTGGACAACCGAAGTATCGCGTCGGCGAGGTAGCAGAAGACGTTTATGAACTTCGCAGCAAAATAGCCCACGGGAGTTTGATCCCGAAGAAGTTCTTGGAGCAGGTGAGGCTCAAGAACGTGTACGATAGAAATATTGAGTCCTATGCTCCCCCGACGCAATATCTCCACATCGTGCGAGAATGTGCTCTGTTTCTTTTAATTGGAGTGCTAAAGAGGATTTTCCTCGAGGACTGTGCAAAGGTTGCAAACGACACTAGCTTGTGGCGAATGAAGCTAAACAAGCCCTGGTAGTCGATATCAACGGGATTCGAAATCGTATCTGAGGCTCCGCATCTGTAGTCCAGTTCAAAGGCGAAGAGAGATTCCTCGCTGCGCAGGCCCACCGCTTTACAGGAGCGAAGCGGAAAGAAAAAGCGTCGTCGGAATGACGGTTTTGGGGTTTTGCGGTGTATGTCGGAGCTAAAGCTCCGACCCCTATATTCGTCAAATCACAGGGGACTCGACAGGTGGGACAAAAGAAGAAGGCGCTCGGTAAGCTCACAAGCGCCTCCAGTACTGCTCAACGTAAACCGTACCTCACCGGATCACCTCCTTCTCGGCGGGAACGCCGATATCGACAAGAGTGTCGAGTGGTCCGATTATAGCGCGGGATCGGGGAGGTTTCAGATGAAGCGTTTCCGTAGCTTTGGGTTTTGGGACTCGAAGCCAGTTGAGCCGGCAGCGTTGAACCATGACTTGCCTAAAGTACTGGCGGAAAGGAACTTTTGCTCCATTGGTTCGTGGCCAATCGAAATAGTACCTTTACCCTGCCTTATGAACGCTAAAACCCTTGGTGGGACGCCGCGTCGCCACCAGCGTATTTCCTTGCCGCAAGGCATGTCCGTGACCTGGTACGGCAGCGGCCAGCAACAGGTTTCTCGGGTCAAAACGTTAAGCATGGGAGGCCTGTTCCTCTGCGGGTCCATTACGCTGCGAGTAGGCACGGATCTGACGCTAGTTTTTGAAGTACCCGGAGGCATGGTTCTGGCGAACGCGGTTGTCCGAAACATCGTGCCTGGTGAGGGGATGGGTGTCGAATTTACCAAGATGAATCCTGAAGTGCGAGTTCTGCTAGAAGGATTGCTCACGCGGTTGTTGCGCTAACGATTGAATCGTGCCGCCCTTCGGGCGCAATTCCACTTGATTGCATAACAATGCCGGCTTCTCGACCCGAGGCTCCCGAATGGAACAGGCAAACCCAAGACCCAGGCTCCCAAACCGAGCCTAGGGCACCCGCGCCAATCAGGAGATTCATCCCGCCTGAACCGCGGGATGGAGCAGAGGTGGCGTTCCCGGGAAGCGTGGGCGCCGCGGAGTGCAGAGGTTATTTCGAGACTAGTTTTTCGGCGGCGAGTTTTTGGGCGGTGGCGAGGGCGTCGGCGGCGGAAACTTTTACGTCGGGCTCGACGCCGGTGCCTTCCCAATTGGTTTTGGAGATGGGGTTGATGGCGCGGGCGAAGGGCACGCCGATCATGAAATGATCGTCGATGCGGTGACCGGAAACCGGGTGGGCGCCACCTCCGGTGGTTTCGCCGATGAGGGTGGCGCGTTTGAGATTCTTGAGGTTGTAGCAGAACTCTTCCCCGCCAGAGAATGTTTCCTTGGAGGTGAGCACGTAGGCGGGCTTGCCGTCCAAGCGCTTGCCGGGCACGTAAGGCAGAGTCCAATACTGGTGGGTGACATCGCCTTTGCGCTCCCAAAGATCGTTCAGGTGGGTGGCTTCGGAAAATAAGTAGGTAGAGAGGAAAGCGACCATTTTCGGGTCGCCGCCGCCGTTTTCACGGACGTCGAAAATGATGGCGTCGACGTTGGCGAGGAAATTCATGGCGGCGACCGCGGTGGGTCCGCACACATCCGGATCAGCAAAAAAATTGAACTTGAGATAGCCGACGTTGCCGGAGAGGATTTCCGCCTTGTCGAAGCCGCAGTTCATGCGTTCCATGTCTTTGCGGTAGCGGGCGATGGAGTCGGCGTCGGGAGGGCCTTCGGGACGTTTGGGCATGGGCGCGGGGCTGAAGTCCACGTTCAGATGCTTGTCGTGGCTGACTTCCTGGAAATTATCGGTGAGCATTTTGGCGAAGGCGCCACCGTCGGTAATGGAATCGTAGTCGCCTTTCTTTTGTTTTGATTTGACCAAGTCTCCCATCTTTTTCGCCGTTTCCGGAAAGACGTAAGACTCATTGAGCTGAGCGATGGCGCCATCAATGACGCGCGCGCGCGTTGCAGCGTCAATCTTGAAGTTCAAATCGGACACGTTGGTGCCGGGAGGCAGCGCGCGCAGGCCAAAGTCGGCGACGACGGCGGGGTCGCCCTCTTTCACGTCCAGCTTGCCGATGGCTTTTGTTTCGCTGCGGCGCTCCTTGACGAGAAATTCGAGGTGAAGCGGTTCGCTCTTGACGATCTGGAGCAGGTCGAAGCCGCCAGTCATGCCACGGAACTCCATCTCGCGGTCCACGGGCTTGCCGGGATCGTATTTGTGGAGGTAAGCGTCCAGCTGGGCGCGGTCACCGCTGTTGAAGGCTTCGAGCCAAGCATTAAGAGTGTGGCCTGCAGGGGTATCGGGAATCGTGGGCGGCGCCTGCGCCGGAGTCTGGGAAATCGCTTGCGACGCCAATGCTGCCGCCAGCCCTAAAACCAAAGCGAAGAATGAACGAGAGAACATGGGGCACCTCGGCGAGGATTTCCGTTGGGAGCTTCTGACTGGCGCAGTATACCACCGGGGTCGTAAGGAAATCCGCGATGATGACTTGTAATCCGAGGCGCAAGGACCTGGAAGAGGGACGCCAAACCGCTGACCGTCTGAAAGCGTGACCGTCGCAGTACGGGTATCTTGGCCTTAAGCTCGCGGACTCCGGTGGGGAGTCTTGGCTGGCCGGGCCTTGGCGCGCGCTGTAAGGCGATACTCCTTGGCACGGGTCATGTTCTTGATGAATGCGGCGCGCCGAAAGCGCTTGGCGGACCAATCCTCATCAATGGCCACCATGCGAACAGGCTCAAAACCTTCCTGGCCAAGCGCATTCCAGCCGTGGTCCCTGTCAATCTGCGACTTGTATTTCTTGGAAGTCCCCTTGGGATAGGCGAACCATACGATGGCGTCGCCTTCGGCCTTGCGGGCAATCGCGGGAGCCAGGGCATTGACCTGTTCCTGAGTCGTGACGAACGCCAAGGAAAACGTCACCTGTTTCGCTTTCTTCAGATCGCGAATGATCTCGACACCTTGCAAAGCGGCGAGTTCGCTTTCGAAACTGCCCGGTGAGCCGAGGACCACAATCTGCTTGTGGTCTTTAAGATTCAGCTTGGCGAATACGGTGGACATGCGTTCACTGGGAGCTTAGCACCAGAGAATTGCCATCGACATCTTTAAAAATGGAACGGAGGGGGACAGGAAGAAAAAGGGGGAGGCGCTCGGTAAGCTCACAAGCGCCTCCTGTACTGCTCAACGTAAACCGTACCTCACCGGATCACCTCCTTCTCGGCAAGAACGCCGATATCGACAAGAGTGTCGAGTGGTCCGATTATAGCGCGGGGGGATTTCAGAACAAGCGTTTCGTTAGAAAGAATCACGACTCGAAGACCCCGAATGGAACAGGCAAACCCAAGACCCAGGCTCCTAAGCCGAGCCTGGGGCACCCTTCGTGTTATTTCAATTTGTGGGTGGAGAAAGTTTGTGTGTTCGATTGACGGAGATTGATTAAGAACAAGGGAATCATTTCCGGGCCACACTGCCCTCGGAAGACAGCCACTACAAATGCGCCTTGGGTAAGGGGATCAATCGTGGCGAGAAGGGGAGCAGCGGCGCTGCGCCGGTACACATAGAGGTTGACGAAAAGTTTAGAACTTCTTGACCACAACCGCGCGTAACCCTTGAGTGACCGCCGCGTCTGATAGGAGGTACACGTATTGAGGATGATTGTTTAAACGATTTCCGGCGCGGCCGTAGCGATGCAACGCCTCAGGAATGCGGCGGTTATCGGCAACATTCCAAACGTCACAAGGAGGAAGAGATGAAGAAGCATGGCGTCCGAATTCTGAGCGCGTTTTTTGGGTTGGCGGCGTTAGCGGTTGCCAGCAAAGGCCAGACCCCAGATCAAATCGTTGTCAAAATCCCCTACGAGTTTGTTGTGGCGGGAAAAACACTTCCGGCGGGCACCTATAAAGTCAATCGCGTAAGCGATAACAACCAAAGGGCGCTCACCATCAGCAGTTTTGAAAATCACGCCGCGGTTTTTGTCGTTTCAAGCGAAGTCACCGACAGAAGCGGCGCCAATCATCCCAGCGTCAGCTTCCAGCAAGTTGGGGAGCAGCATCTGCTGAGCAAGATTGAAACAGCGGATCACGTATTCGCGATTCCCGTATCGAGTGCTGCTGTACTCGCAGCCGCGATGAAAAATAACAACGGTCCGTCCATGTCGGGTAACTCGGGAAGCAAGTAAGCGTTGTTTCGTAAGGCATGTGGAGCGGGTCCAGACTTCAGATAATTCGGAGTACGTCTGGGCCCCTCCGCATTTCCTTCTTCGCGGGCCGTAAAGAATTCGTATCGAGGACGATCATTTCCGCCAGGTTCGCTTGCCGCGGCGGCGCAACTGTTTGAATCCTACCGATGTCTTAAAGCCTCGCAGATTGAAGCGCGGTTCCGCTAATCCGGCAATTTCCCAATGACAAAGGACGACACGACGAGTGGGGCGAATGTCGTTCCGTGTCGCTTGTCTGGCCTCGTGCGAGCGCCGTAGGGTCACATCCACACGGCCCACGCCGCAAATGGCGGTTTATCGACGCCGATAAAGAGGAGAACCAGCATGAACGTAACAAGGACTAGCTCCAATCGGAATAGCCAATGGTCTCGAGGAGGCAAACACCTGAGGAGAATCATCCTCGCTTTTCTAACGACTCTGGCCGTCGCCAATCTCAGCCTCGCTGAGGAGACGACTTTTAAGGTGAAGCTGGCGGACGCGAAAGGGAAACAGGCGGACGCCAACATGATCTTGAGCGACAACAACAAGAATATTGTGGTACGCGTGGCGGATCATGATGCTGTCACTATCCCCTACGACCAGCTCGACAAATTCTCGTACGAGTACACCAAGAAACACCGAATCACGCAGGGGGCCATCGTGATGGTGGCCTCGCTGGGGGCCGGCGCTATCGTGATGTTGACGAAATCGAAGAGCCACTGGCTGTACATCAATTTTCACGAACAGAATGCGCCAAAGAGCGTCGTCCTCCGCATGGACAAGAACGACTACAAGAACATTTGCGCCTCTCTGAAAACACACACCGGCAAAGAAGTCGAGGGCCTTGAACCGGACAAGGCGAAGAAAGAAAAGAGCAAAGACGAAAAGAAGGATAAGTAGCGGAGGCAACGCGAGAAGGCGTGGCCAGAGCGATCCGCAATGGACGGGGCTAGCGGCGGTCGACGGTGGGGTGGCGGACGTCCTGGCCCTGGACAAGGTAGATGACGTCTTCGGCGATGTTGGTGGCGTGGTCGCCGATGCGTTCGAGATTTTTGGCGACGAGAATCAATTCGAATGCAGGGAAGACCACGCTGGAATCGCCCATCATGTAGGTAAGCAATTCGCGGAAAATCTGATCGCGGTAGTGGTCAACCTGATCGTCGGTGGCGAGAACTTTTTGGGCGACTTCGACGTCGCGGCGCACGACGGCGTTGAGGGCGTTGCGGACCATTTCCTCGACGAGTTCGCTCATGCGCGGGAGATCGACATAGGGCTTGACGCGGGGGTGGCGGAGGATGCGCTGGGCGCCCTGGGCGATGTTCACGGCCTGGTCGCCGATGCGCTCGAGGTCGTTGTTGATGCGCGAAACGGCGAGCACGAAGCGGAGATCAATGGCCATGAGCTGGTGGAGCGCGAGAAGCTGCACGACGCGATCGTCGATTTCCAGCTGAAGTTCATTGATGGCGTCTTCTTCCTGGAGGACGCGCTTGGCAAGCTGCTCATCGGAATTCAAGACGGCGTGGACGGCCTGGTGGACGGAGCGCTCCGCGAGGCTGCCCATCCAGAGCAGACGCTCTTTCAGTTCGTTCAGGTCTTTTTCGAAGTGACGTTCCATGAATCCCTTCCCGTAGATTCTCAGGCCCTAAAAGCAGATTCCTCGCTTCGCTCGGAATGACAATCGAGGTAACGGATCAACCGAAGCGTCCGGTGATGTACGCCTCGGTGCGCGGATCACTGGGGGTGGTAAAGAGCTGCGGCGTCGGGCTGAACTCGATGAGCTGGCCGGTAAGAATAAAAGCGGTGAAGTCACTGACGCGCGCGGCTTGCTGCATATTGTGAGTGACGGTGACGATGGTGCAAAGATCTTTCAGCTGGACGAGCAGCTCTTCGATTTTTGCGGTACTGATGGGATCGAGCGCCGAGCAGGGTTCGTCGAGAAGCAGCACTTCCGGCTCGACGGCGAGGGCCCGGGCGATACACAAACGCTGCTGCTGGCCGCCAGAAAGTTCGTAAGCGGACTTGTGCAAATGGTCTTTCACTTCGTCCCAGAGGGCGGCGTGCCGGAGGCTGTTCTCGACAGCTTCGGAGATCGGAGCTTTCGAACCGTTGATGCGCAGGCCGTAGGCGACGTTATCGAAAATTGACTTTGGAAATGGATTGGGACGCTGGAAAACCATGCCGACGCGGCGGCGAAGAGAGGTTACATCCTGCGCGAGGATGCTTTGGCCATCGAGAAGAATCTCGCCTTCGAGGCGGGCGTGGCGCACGGTTTCGTGCATGCGGTTTAGGGTGCGCAGGAGCGTGGACTTGCCGCAACCGGAAGGGCCGATGAGGGCGGTAACCTTGTTGGTGGCAATGCCCAGGCTGACATCGAAAAGGGTTTGTTTGCTGCCGTAAAAGAAGTTGAGCTTGGAAACGGTCATGCGCAAGGTGAGAGCCGACGGCGTCTCACGCGTCGCTGGGCCGGTCACGGTCGGTGGAATATTTACGGACACTGCTGGCCTCACAGAAGCGTGCATGAGTTAGGACCTCGAAACCGCAATGCCCCGGGAAAGAATCGCCCGGGCGACGATGTTGATGACCAGGATTAAGCCCAACAGGACGAGCCCCGCGGCCCACGCCTGACGGTGCCAATCATCGTACGGAGCAAGTGCATAAGTATAGATCATTACCGGCAGCGAAGCGGTCGGCTGGTTCAAGCCGGGGCTCCAGAATTGATTGCCAAGGGCGGTAAAGATGAGCGGCGCGGTTTCGCCGGCGACGCGGGCAAAGGCCAAGAGAACGGCGGTGAGAATGCCACGGTAGGCAGCGGGAACGATAATCGTGGCGATGGTTTTCCATTTGCTGGCGCCGAGGGCCATGGCGCCCTCGCGCAGGGCATTGGGCACGGAACGCAGAAACTCTTCGGTGCTGCGCAGCGTGATGGGAATCATCATCAAGCCGAGAGCGAATCCGCCGGCGAGGGTTGAGAAGTGCTTAAAAGGAAGAACGGCGAGGGCATAAGCAAAAATGCCGATGACGATGGAAGGCACGCCGTTCAGCAAATCCGCAGCATAACGCACGACAAAAGCGGTGGTGCCGCCGCTGAATTCCGCAAGATAAATGGCGCCAAAGAATCCGATGGGAACGCCGAAGAGCGTAGCGATCAAAAGCAGCTTGCCGCTGCCGAGAATGGCGTTGGCCATGCCGCCGCCGGTTTCGCCGACAGGCGCCGGCAACTTGGTAAAGAAGTTCCAACTGATCGATATTCCGCCGTGATAGACGAGGTAGCCCAGGATGAAGAAGAGCACAGAGACGGAAATGACGGCGCATACACCGGTCATGGCGAGCATGAAGTTGCTCACGAATTTGCGCCAGCGGAGACGCGCGCTCATGCGTTGCCCATTCCGCTGCCCTTCTGGGAAGTGGCAACGATCAGGATGCGGGCAAGCCCGTTAAGAATAAAGGTTAGGAGAAAGAGGACGAGGCCCAACTCAATGAGGGATTGATAATGGAGATTGCTGCTAGCTTCGGCGAGCTCGTTAGCGATAACGGCGGCGATCGAGTAACCAGGAGAAAAGAGAGAAGCGCTGATCAGGGGAGTATTGCCGATGACCATGGTAACGGCCATGGTTTCGCCAAGGGCGCGTGCCAAAGCCAGGAAAATCGAGCCAAAAATACCCGAGCGGGCAAAGGGCACGACGACTTTCCAGGTGGCTTCCCAACGCGTGGAGCCAAGCCCGAGAGCCGCCTCGCGCTGGTCGCGGGGAACGGAAAGGAGCACTTCACGCGACACGGAAATAATGTAGGGAATGATCATAATGGCAAGAACGATGCCAGCGGTAAGAAAGCCGATGCCGTAAGCCGGGCCTTGAAATAGCGGGAGGAAGCCGAGGGAATGCTTGAGGGCCGGCTGAATGTATTGGCGCATCAAGGGAACGACGATAAAGACGCCGAGAAGGCCGTAGATGACACTGGGTACTGCGGCGAGAAGATCGATGAAGAATTCCAGCGTGTCAGAAACCCTTGCGGGAGCGAGCTCAGCGAGAAAAATGGCGGCACCAATGCCGAGAGGAACGGCGATGAGCAGCGAAACGGCGGCGGTGACGAGAGTACCGTAGATGAAGGGCAGAGCACCGAACTGGTCGAACATGGGGTCCCAGACGGAGGTACGGAAAAAATTAAAGCCGAACTTGTGACGGGGCAGCGACGAACCAATCCAGAGTTCGTAAACCAGCAGAACGGTCAGCAACACAACGGAAGCGGCGAATAAAAACGTGATCATCCGGGCGATCTCGTCGCCTTCGCGCAGCCGGGAAAGAAACGAACGCGAGCCCGCAACGGGGCCCGCGCTCGGAACGGTGGTGGTCGTCGTTGCCACGTTACTGGACGTTGTTCAGGGCCTTCAATTCTTTTGCGACGACTTCCTTGGGGAGTTTCGCGTAGGACAGGGCCTCTGTATAGTTCTGGCCGTCCGCGAGCATCCACTTCACGAAGCTCTTGAGGGCGTCGCGCTTAGCGGTGTTGGAAAACTTAGCGGGAACAAGCAGCCAGGTAAAGCTGGAGATGGGGTAGGCGGTCTTGCCCGGAGCGTCCGTAATGGAAACGCGGAAGTCGTCCGGCATGTTCTTCGCAGCGCCAGCCGCTGCCGCAGTAACGCTTGCAAGGTCGGCCTTGACAAATGCGCCCGAGGAATTTTTCACGCGGCCATAAGGCATTTTGTTCTGGATGGCGTAAATCAATTCGACGTAGCCGAAGGTATTCGGCTGCTGCTTGATCACGCCCGTTACACCCTCGTTGCCTTTGCCGCCCAAGCCTACGGGCCAATTGACGGAAGCGCCCTTTCCAACCTTGGTTTTCCATTCTTCGCTGATCTTTGAAAGATAATCGGTCCAGATGTAGGTCGTGCCGCTGCCTTCCGACCGGTGCACGACGACAATGTCCTCTGCGGGAAGTTTGACGCCTTTGTTGGGGCCGGCAATCGCAGGGTCATTCCATTTCGTGATTTTCCCGAGGAAGATACCGGCAATGGCTTCCGGCGTGAAATTCAACTCCGCATCCACTCCGGGAATATTGTAGGTTGGGACGTCAGCGCCGAGGACGGTGGGGAAGTGCAAGATGGCAAATCCGTGCTTGTCCTGATAAGCCTTGAGCTGCTCGTCGTTCATCGGGCCATCGGAAGCGCCGAAATCCACGGTGCCTTCGGTGATCTGCTTGATTCCGCCGCCGGAGCCGATGGATTGATAGTTGATTTCCAGATTGGTGTTTTTCTTGTGGTACTCGTCAAACCATTTGGAATACATGGGGTAAGGAAATGTGGCGCCCGCTCCGGTGATCGAGAGCGTATCCGCCCACAGAACGCCGGCGAGGACGAGAACAACCAGGCAGGTGCCTAAGATTCGCTTCATGCGTATTCTCCACGCCAAAGATTTATGTCTATCCCGGGGAATTGAAGTATGGAGGGTCTTTATTACAGCATTGTTACAATCGATTCATTGTTCGTTGAATGAGGCGCCGGCAGCACACCGGGTGGGAGTTTAAGATTCATGGCATGAAGGACTTAGAGCACGAGACGGCAAGTGCGTTGGAAAACAAAAAAGGGGCAGCCCGGTGAAGAGCTGCCCCTGTCCGCCCCCAGGGGAGGGGCGGGTTGTATTGCCCGCCTAAACTACGGCAGGTAATAGCGGAAAGAGGTCCAGACCATATTGTCGACGGCCTTGGGGGCGATGCCGGCAGCGCCCGACCAGCCAGTCCTGGTCAAGTAGGAGTAGGTCACGCCCCACCGAACGCCACCCTTCGGTCCCTGGTAGATCTTATGCCAAAAGCCGAGTGTGCCTTCGATGACTATGCGGGAATCTCCAGCGCAGGTTCCGCCGGCGCTCGGTGTGAGTTGGTTCGCCGGAGGATTCTCCGTGCTGCAACCGGAGTTGTTCGCGGCTGGGTTTCCGTAGCCACCGATGCCGGAAATGGATCGCGCGATCGTGGTGTTCACAAGGAGCGACGCTCCAGGTCCAGTTCCCGTTACGCTCGTGGTCGTGATTTTCACGGTTTCATACCCAGTGTAGGCGGCGCGAGCGGCATATTCCGCGCCTCCGTAGGCGAAGATGTCGAGCTTGGGACTTGGGTGGAGTTCGAGAATGCCGAGACCGTGGCCCGCTCGAATGGGAGCGAGGGTGCCATCGGGGCGGGCGGTGGTGTCGGGAAGTTGCGCGGAGCCGAACCGGCCGATGCCGTCGCCGTAGACGCCCTTCACGCCGAAATCCAGTTTCTTGTTGAAGAGCGGAACCCGGAAGCTTGCGCCGCCGCCGCCGCCCGTGCGTGAATCGTTGAAGGCACCGGCGGCACTGGGTGCCGTGGCTCCTGCAGCGCAGGTGATGGCCGCACCCGTAACCGTTGTTGTCGTAAAACCGTCAGGATTGGTCGTTACGCCAGGCGGAGCAGTGCTAACGACGGCGCAAGGATAAATGCGCGCGCGGAATTGGCTGAGAATTCCAAAGATTTCGTAGTGGCCAAAGCCGGGATCGAGCGCGGCCTTAAATACGACGTCCGGTGCCTTGGTCTGCGCATATCCCGTGGGGTCGAAGGCGTTGTTGAGTCCGCCGCCGTTTCCAGGAGCTGCGAACCAAAAATTTTGCGACGTGGTACCCGCGGCATTCGTGAATGCCGAGAAGCCGCGGCCGCCAAGAGTTGTCTGGGGACCTTCGATGGACACGCCCAAGGTGACCTTATTCTCAAGAAGGGCCTGCGTTACGCGGATCGCATCGGCACGCTGCCAAGTGAAGCCGACGACGTACTGCGGGTCGACCATCATGGGCAAGGCTTCGCCGCGGTTTTGAATTCCCTTTCTGTTTTCTGTTGCCAGACTCCACATCTGACCACCGGTGATGGAAAAACCGCTATCGAAGGCAGCTTGCGCCCACAATTGGCGCTGCCGGAAAACATAACTATTGCTTTGGCGATTGTTGGAAGTCGTGCCGGCTCCGAGGAAGTCCATCTCGAAGTAGCCGGAGATCTTTGCGGGGCCAACTTTGGATTCGGCCAACAATGTGGCGCGAGTCTGCCGGGCGGAGAAAACGTTTTCGGAAACTTTGCCGAGCGCGACGCCTGGGTAGGGGATGGCGTTGAGCTGGGTGTTAATGTCAGCATCCTCCGCGCGCTGGCGATAAACCGTAGCTGCTTCGATGAATCCACCAGGTGTGAGGCTGACGCCCTTATAGCGAATGGTTGTCGGCCCTTCTTCGGAAGGTTTTTGCGCTTCGGCTTGACCGGTAGCGACGGTCGTCTTGAGAGCTTCGTTGCTGGCCTTCAAGGCGCTGACCGAGGAGTTGAGCGAAACCGCTTCGGACTTCACTTCGGCGGTGGTGTTCGCCGCTTCGGTGGCCTTGCTGCTCGCTTCGGTAGCGCGAGCGTTCGCAGCTGCCGCCGCTTCGCGGGCTGCATCGATCTGGCGGTCGCGCTTGGCAAGCTCTTCCTTCAACAACTGAAGCTCTTCCTGTTGAGACTGCAGCGCCTGACGAAGTTCTTCGATTTGCGCCGAGATGGCTGCATCTGAGGTTTCAGCCTTCTTGGCCGCTTTGGGCTTCGCCGGGCCCGCCGCCTTGGCCGGATTCGGATCGGCATCTTTGGGAGTATCAGCAAGAGCTGTTCCGGTCGTGAGGAACAGCGATAGTGTGAGTGCAGCTAGTTTTTTCATTTCCTCTCTCTTTGGAGCAAAATTCGAAGTGCTACCGAAAATACGTGCCACCCCGCGGCAAAAGGTAAATGTCCCGTCTTACAGTTATGTCAACCGAATGTGAATATCCTGTAACAATGAAACGGACTCCACGGCAAACCATTGACATATCAGAGGTTGCGAATATTTTAGGGGGTCAACAACAACGAGCGGAGGCCAAAACGAGCGGAAGAACTGCAGTCCGGCAAATGTTTCGGCCGTTCGCAGGTTGTGAGAAGAACCGAGCCATCCGCAAACTCCAAGGTACAACTTTCCTTTGCTGCACCGGTGGGTTGTACTTCGGTGTGGAAATCCTATAGGCCCAGGGCAAGCCAGGTCAAGCGATATTGGTTCTGAGGCAAGAAGCCGGGGAGGGGAGATGGGGACCGGAGCCAGGGGTGCACCGATCCCCGAGGTAGGACTTTACATGAAGTTCAAGCGCGCTCAGTTTCGCAGTCCGGAGTCACGTCCGAATGAAGGACATGTGAATTCTCCGTGATGTTGGAGTTCGCGGAAGAGGTCTCCGTGGTCGTCGAATCGGGGCGAATCGCCAGGCCGCGGCCATGGCGCACGTCGAGACCGCGGACCCAGAAAATAATGTCCTCGGCAATGTTGGTGGCGTGGTCCGCGATGCGCTCCAGGTGGCGTGTGGCCAGCACGAACTGCATTCCGGGGCTGACGAGTTCGGGTTCCTGGGTCATGCGTTGGAGGAGGCGCTCGAAAATGCGGTCGCGGTATTGATCCACGACGTCGTCACTCTCCAGAACTTGCATGGCCATGTCCACATTTCGAAAGATGAGTGCGCCAAGGCTTTTGCTGACCATGGCGCGCACGGCGGAAGCCATAGGGGCAAGCTCTTCGGGAATCTGGGCACCCTGCATCTCACGGAGGGAGACGACGCGCTCGGCCAGATTCACGGCGATGTCGCCGATGCGCTCAAGGTCATTGTTGATTTTCAGGGCGGCCACAATCAGGCGCATCTCATCGTCGGTGAAGGAGCCACGGCGGAGCAGCCGGATGGCGTGTTCATCGATGACAATCTCCATCTCATTGATGCGCGGCTCGAGAAGAAAGACTTCGCCGGGGAGATTCGCGGTGCGGGAACTTTCGAGGCTCACAATGGCGTCGAGCGCACGATTCATGGCGCCTTCAACGGTGCGGGCCATCGAGACAAGGTAGTTGACCAGCGTGTCGTAAAGCACGACTTCGGTGAGTCCTGCCGTCGTGGCCATGAATCCCCTTTCGAGCGGAGGGCTGGAGTCAGACCGTCCCGCGTAGCCGACATTCTGGCGCGCGGTTGGTTACAGCTTGTTCACACAATTGTGAAAATGGTGCAAAAGATAGGACTTAGGAGGGGCGAGCGTTTCGGCCCCGTTTTGCCGTGGGGTCAGTGCCCCAGGCGAATGCCGGCGCGCTCCGAATCGAAAATGGGAACGGTGAAATGGAACTGCGAGCCCTGGCCGATTTCGCTCTCCACCCAGATGCGGCCGCCGTGGGCTTCGACAAGATGCTTGGCGATAGAAAGGCCGAGTCCGGTGCCGCCGACTTCGCGGGAACGAGCCACATCGACGCGGTAGAAACGCTCAAAAATGCGCGGCTGATCCACCTGGGGAATCCCGATGCCGGTATCGGAAACGGTAATCGTGACTTCACCGTTTTCCGCGGATGCACTGACCATAATCTGGCCGCCCGAGGGAGTGTACTGGATGGCATTATCCAGCAGGTTTTGCAGGACTTCGGCGAGACGCCGGCGGTCCGCGGCAATGTCCGGCAAAGGAGACTGCAGATTCACCGAGATGCGCAGATCTTTTTCGGCGGCGGGACGCTGCGCGCTTTCGACACAGCTCTCGACAAATTGCGAGACGCTTAAGCGGCGGACTTCCATATCGAGGCGGTCGGCATCCATTTTCGAGAGCATGAGCAAGTCTTCGGTGAGGCGCGCGAGACGACGTGAGTGCTCTTGAATAATTTCAAGAAACTTCACGCGATTCTCCGGATCATTAATGGCGCCTGCGAGCAGCGTTTCCGAAAAACCCTGGATGGCGGTGAGCGGGGTGCGAAATTCGTGCGAAACATTGGCGACGAAATCTCGGCGAACACGCTCCAGTTTGCGCAGATCGGTGATGTCATGGAGCACGATGACGGCGCCGAGGTTCTCCGCGGCGCGGACAGAGGCGACGGTGACGGCGAAAAAATGCTGGCGTAGCGTGCCGGTTACAATTTCCGCTTGCACGCGCTGGGCACCCGCTAGAACCTGGCGAACTGCTTCGAGCAACTCCGTCTGGCGAACAATTTCAACCAGGCCGCTCCCCGATTGCGGCGGCGTGTCCAACCCCAAGATTTCCGCGAACCCCTGGTTGGCAAAGACCAGACGTTCGTTGGCGTTTACGACGGCGACGCCCTCGACCATGCTTCCGAGAATCGCGGCCGAGAGATTGCGTTCGTCGGTCAGCGTTCGAATGGAGCGGTCGAGGCGCGCGGCGGACTCATTTAACGAAACGGCCAAAGCTTCAAGAGCGTCGCCGGAACGATCCGCTTCAATGGGGCGAAAATCTCCTTCCGCGACACGGTGCGAAAACAACCTCAGGCGCTCAACCCTCGCTGAAAAAGAGCGCGAGATGAGCAACGAAGCAATACCGGTGACGAAGAGCATGATCAGAGAGGCCAGCCACAACCTGCGGCGGAATTCGAAGATCTCCTCATCGACGGTCTGCAGAGGAAGGGCGAATCGCAAGACCACGGGCGGAGCGTTCGCCACGGGGAGACGCACGGCGTAATACAGGAGGTCGCGATTGATGGTGACGCTGTGGCGAATGGATTGGCCGGCGCCACCGGCAAACGCATCGCGAATCTCTGGCCGTCCGGCGTGATTCTCCATGGTCGAAGGATCGGATTGCGAGTCTGCCAGGACCAAGCCATCGGCGGCGATCACGGTCACGCGGACGCCACTCGCCGCCATTTTCGCAACCCATTCGCGAAGCCTGGCGGAGTCTTCGGCGTGAGTGGTTGACAGAGAAGCAGACGGTGGCGGGCTGGCGAGGGCGATGCGCGCGATGGCGGCGAGCTGTTCGAAACCGGATTGCTCGTAATCGCGACGCAGGGCCCGCTGGGCGTAGTAATCGACCGGCAGCAGGGCCGCAATCAGCAGTGCGAAGAAAGCAAAGCCGAGCTTCCAAAAAAGATTAAGCCGCACGGGTTTCAAACAGATATCCCGCGCCGCGAACGGTTTTCAAATGCGCGGGATTTTCGGGATCAGATTCGATTTTTTCACGCAGGCGCCGCACGTAAACATCCACGCTGCGCGGAGTGACAAACCGGTCCGTACCCCAAACCGCATCGAGCAGTTGGTCCCTGGTGAAAACGCGGTTCGGCCGCGAAGCGAGGTAGTAGAGCAAGCGAAACTCCAGCGTGCTGAGCGGGACGGGCTTCCCCGAATGGCTCACCCGATAGGATGCCGGATCGATGGCCAGCTTGCCAATCTCAATGGTACGGGGAGCGTCGGCGGGCGGCTCGGCACGGCGGAGCAGGGCCTTGACGCGGGCGAGGAGTTCGCGCGGGCTGAAAGGCTTGGTGACGTAATCGTCGGCACCCATTTCGAGCCCCACGACGCGATCGGCTTCCTCGCCGCGCGCCGTAAGCATAAGGATGGGCAAGCGGTTCAAGGCATCATCGCGGCGAATTTCGCGGCAAATCTCCAGACCGGAAAGTTTGGGAAGCATGAGGTCCAGAAGCAATAGATCGGGAGGGGTCTTTTTCAAGGTGCTCAAGCCGGTGCTGCCGTCATGAGCAGAGGTGACTTGAAAGCCTTCGTTGGCCAGGTTGTAACGAACCAGCTCGACGATGTCGCGATCGTCTTCGATAATCAGGACGCGTTTCATTTTAGTGGATCGCATCGTTGGCCAGCTTGGCGAAAGTGTACCGTAGCTCGGCGGATTGCGATAGGCGTTGGGATGATTCTGATCCTTCCAGTTTGACGTAACACGTCTTATTGTCGCAGGAGAACGGCGCGGCGAGGTAACAGAGCGATTACATGAATGTGAATGGCAGGTTAAAGCCGCGAAGCCTAATCGTTGCTAGTGGTTGTGAAGGCCAAGGCGAGCAGGGTCTTCTGCTCCAGCTCATGAGCTTTGGAAGAGCCGGTGGCCGGGCTGGCGCTCGCCGAACGTTTGACCGAACGAAAATTGAGCCCCCCGGCTTTCGCGAGGCGTTCGAATCGCGGCAAAACATAACCTGCCGCGCCCATGTTGCCGGGTTCTTCCTGGACCCAGACGATCTCGCGCGCGTTGGGATGCTCGGCGATGGCGGCGGTAATCTCCGTGCGCGGCAGCGGGTAGATCTGGTCGAGAAAGAAAATGGCCGTGCTGGTATCCTTTCGGCGGCGGCGTTCGGCGCGCAACTCATGGCCGACCTTGCCGCTGGCAATCAGGATGCGCTTCGCGTCGTGCACCTCGTGGTCGGGAACTAGCGGCAGGAAACGCGGTTGGGTGAATTCCTCGATGCTGGAACTGGCGTCGGGATGGCGCAGCATGCTCTTCGGCGTGAAGACGATGAGCGGCTTGCGCCACAGACGGCGCGCCTGGCGGCGCAACATGTGGAAATACTGCGCAGCCGTGGAAGGCTGGCAAATCTGCATGTTGTCTTCCGCGGCGAGCTGCATGAAGCGCTCCATGCGCGCGCTGGAATGTTCTGGTCCCTGGCCTTCATAACCGTGGGGCAAAAGCATGACTATGCCCGCAGGGAGGTTCCACTTGTCTTCGCCGGCGCTGATGAACTGGTCGATGATCACTTGCGCGCCGTTGGCAAAATCGCCGAACTGCGCTTCCCATAAGACGAGCGCCTCCGGATAGTCGCGGCTAAAGCCGTATTCGAAACCAAGGCAGCCGGCTTCGGAAAGAGAAGAATTGTAAATCTCACAAAAAGCCTGGTCCTTCGAGAGGTGGCAAAGCGGCAGGTAATCATGCTCCGTCACCGTATCGGTCAGCACCGCGTGGCGCTGATTGAATGTGCCGCGCTGCGTGTCCTGACCAGTGAGCCGGACCGGAGTGCCTTCCAACAGGACGGAGCCGAAGGCCAGGGCTTCGGCAAAACCGTAATCGATGGCGCGCTTTCCGTGGCCCATTTCGGCGCGCTGTTCGAACAACTTCACGATTTTCGGGTGAACGTGGAAACCTTCGGGAACGCGCACCAGGCCGTCAGTGAGTTCGCCCAGTTTTTCGGCGGTCAAGCCGGTATCCACTTCATATTCGGGCTTGTAGCGGCCATGGACATAAGGCGCCCAGTAATCCGGCAACTTCCGTAAGTGCGGGATCTTTTTTAGCGTCCGGGCCTTGGTCTGCTCTTCTTCATATTCCTTGCGGACGGCATCCACCATGGCCGTGGGATCGATGCCGGTGTTTTCCGCATAGATCTTCCAAAGCTGGGCATGGTTCTTGATGCGCTCGTAGAGCTTCGGCTGGGTGATGGTAGGGTCGTCCACTTCGCTGTGGCCGTGGCGGCGGTAGCCAATGATGTCCACGACGGCATCGCTGCCGAACGTGGCGCGATACTCCGTGGCGAGTTTGCCGATGCGCACGACGGCGTCGGGGTCTTCCGCATTAACGTGGAAAATCGGCACGGATTGGCGTTTGGCAATGTCGGAAGCGAAGCGCGCGGAATGCTCCTGCTTCGGCAGGGTCGTGAATCCGATCAGATTATTCACGATGATGTGAATCGTGCCGCCAACGGAGTAAGCACGCAGGTCCGCGAAATTAAGTGTTTCCGCCCAGATGCCCTGGCCAGCGAAGGCCGCATCGCCATGCATCACGATGGGAATGACCTTGTTCATCGTTTCGCGCGAGCGGTCCACATAACCGCCGCGCAAGCCATAGCGCGTCTGCTTCGCGCGAGCGCGGCCGACGGCGACGGGATCGACCGCCTCCAGATGGCTGGGATTCGAAACCAGGTGGATGCTAATCTCCTTGCCGCTTGTGGTGACGTACGTGCCCGTCGCGCCCACGTGATATTTCACGTCTCCGGCGCCGAGAACGCTGCGCGGGTCTACGTCTTCGAATCCTGCAACGACCTCGTTTGGTGGCTTGCAAGCGGCGTGCACCATCACGTTCAAGCGGCCGCGGTGGCTCATTGCCATGATGGAGGATTCTGCGCCGTGCTCTCCGGCGGCCTCCAGAATGGAATCGAGCAGGGGAATCAGTGCGGTGACGCCTTCGAGCGAAAAACGCTTGCTGCCGAGATAACGGGCTTGCAAGACCTGTTCGAAGAGATCGGCGCGGATCAGGCGTTCGAGGATTTTGTGCTGGTCCACTTTGGCGGCGGGGGCTTCGAGGCGCTCGGCGATCCATTGGCGGCGCTCCGGCTCCGCCAGATGCATGAAGTCTGCACCCACCGTGCTGCAGTAGATGCGGCGCGCTTCGTCGGCGATTTCGCCGGTCAGGCCGGCCAGGTCGGCAGATTTCAGCGGTTCAAATAGGCCGAGAGGGTCGAGCGTCGCTTCCAAGTAGCCCCAGCGGCGGAAGGCGTCGAAAATGCGTTCCCGCTCGGAAGGGCCAGCGCTCGGCGCAGGGGATTTCTTCGCGGCTTTCGCGAGTTTTTCGGGAACGAGTGTAGTACGGTTCGCCATGGGTATCGGTTTCAGACTCTCTATTTTGCCATAAGAGAGGAAGACGCGCTGTGGGCAGGAGTCTTGGCTAAGCTCTTCCATCGGTCGATATCACGCTCCGGGCCGTCAAAAGCAAAACCGGCAGAAGAACCGCAGCAAGCAGGAGGGCCCAGTGGAGCGAAAGCATGTTGAGAGCAAAAAAGAGAATGATCGTGGACAGAATGCTCCAACCGGCAGGGCTTCCTTGTTGCCGCATCACTTCCTGATAGGGCTTTGGTAAGAGTTTCCAGGCCAAAAAAAGAAGCAGGGTAGTCGAAGGAATCCAAATGACCACGCCAATCAAATAGTGCTCAAAACTGCGGTTCAAAAGCAAATCACCGTTGGAGACCACCAGCTGCGGCTTCACGCGGACGATCTGCAAGTGTTCGCGAAAAACCCTTTCGCGGCCGTAAGTCAGGAACAAAATGATCTGGCCGGAGACCCATGACGCGATTCTGAGCATGCTCAGGGTGACAACCAACCAGACCACCAGAAACCTGCCTCTCAGGGATTCGTTCTGTTTGGTCGTCAAGGAATCTTCAGGCTTGGTATACATAAGAAATGTTGTGCGCTTGAGGTCAAGAATATCACCTGAGCGCTGGCGTTATTTCCTCATAGGCGCCCTTTGCTCTGTCGACAAGCAGCTGGGAGAGCCTGGAAGGTGCTCCCATGAAAATCAAACTACAAGGAGCGGACGAGGGATTGGAGTTGTGCGGCGACTTCTGCCGCAGGAGTGCCTGGGGCGAACGTGACCGGGGCACCGATGCGAACGGTGATTTCGCCGAGGTGGGCGAGGCGGCGGTGGGCGCGCTTCATTTTCCACACGCCGTCGAGGCGCATCGGGATAATGGGAATGCGCAAGTTTTCGGAAAGCAAGCCAATGCCCTTCTGGAAAGGCGCCATTTCGCCCGTGGTTGAATCGTTTACCACGCCCTCCGGAAAAACCAGAACGCTGTAGCCCCGGTCCACTGATTCGCCGGCGAAACGGAAACTTTCGCGAAAGCCGGAGAACTGCGGTAATGGAAAAACGTTGAAGAGCGCGGTGACGAGCCAGTAGCCGAAATGGAAGGCCCAGCGTTTCGCAAAGAACCACTCGCGCGGCGGGTGGCGCATATCTTGCAATGTTTCGCCGCCCATGGCGATCGCCAATCGGTGGCGGAATCGCCTCGGCAGCGACGCGAGAATTAGGCCGATGTCCGCGCGCCGGGTGATATGATTCGAAACAACAAGAACTGGCCCGCGGATTCCGCGCAGATTTTCTTGGCCTACAATCCGCGGATGGCCAAGGATCTGCGTGGCGGGCCAGACCAGCCCGTAATAGACCAGAAGCCGGAGCCAGCGGACGGGTTCGCGTTGCGTCCAGCGCGGATAGACGTATTCCGTGTGACGAGCCGCGGGCGCTTTGAGCAACCGTTCGACATCCGCGACGGTTCGGGCATTCGCAAAGGCGGTCTCGCTGAGTTCCACGTGAAACTTGGCCTCCAGCGCGCTCAGAAGCTCGACGCGGTCCAGGGAGGAAAGATTGAGATCTCTTTCCAGATGACCGGCGCTTCGCGAAACCCCAGCGCTGGGAGGATTGAATCGCTCGAGGAGTTCATGCAACCCATCGGTGGAGGGTGAAGAGTGCGGACCGGAGTCCGCCCCTACACGAATTCTCACATTCTTTGTGGCATCAGTCTTGGTTGCGGCGAGATTCTCGTTTGCCCAGGCCGCAATCACGGAAAGGCGCGGTTTGCCTGTGGCCGTGCGCGGAAAATCAAACTCCGGCCAGGCGATCCACGTTCGCATGCGTTGGTATTCGGCAAGCGAAGAATTCGCGGCTTCGACGGCCGCGCGTGCGGCACCCTCACTCTCGTCTATCATTAAGAGAACGGCGCAGGGCTCGGCGTTGCCGCCCCGTTCGAACGGTATGACGACGCAATCGCGCACGACGGGCTGTTTGCGAAGGGCGGCTTCGAGATCTTCCGGAAAAACGTTCAGGCCGGCAGACGTGACGATGACATGCTTTTTCCGGCCCCGGAAGCGGAGATTTCCTTCGGCGTCGAGCTCGCCGAGATCGCCGGTGCGCAGCCAGCCTTCGTTTTTGTGAGCCGCCGGCCGCGGCGCGCCTTTTTCCCAATAGCCGCTTGAAACATTTTCACCGCGGACCAGAATTTCGCCGTCCTCGGCCAGGCGGAATTCGCGGCCGGGAAGTATCTTGCCGACGGAGCCTTGCGCCGACCGGAACGGGTGATTGAGGCTGATGAGCGAGGCGGTTTCCGTCATGCCGTAGCCTTGCACGACGGCATAGCCCATGCGGCGGAAGAATTCTTCGGTGGCGCCAGAAAGCGCGGCGCCGCCCGAAATGAACGCCCAGAATTTCCAGCCGAAGCGCCGATGAATTTTTCGAAACATCCAGGCGCGCCGAAGAAATTTCCGGCCATTCGCTTTTTCGAACGTCTGGCTTAGCCATTGAGACTTCCCGTGCGCATCCAGGTCCCGCTCGATTCCCGCTTGCAGAACGTCCAGCATGCGCGGCACGGCGATAAGCGCTGTGGCGCGTTCGCGTTTCACGGTCCGAATGATTTCCGACGGATTCGCGGACAGCTCGAACACCACGGCCGCGTCAAGAAGCGGCGGAACAAACAGCGCCATGAACTGGCCGAACACATGGCTAAGCGGAACCAGGGACACGAAGCGCAACGGGTGAAACCAGCGCTCGTATTTTCGATAGGGATCGATGCCACGCTCGAGGGGCTCGAGGTTCGCCAGAAAATTCCCATGCGTGAGCACCACGCCTCGTGGCTCGCCAGTCGTGCCGGAAGTGTAAAGAATCTCAGCGATAGTGCTGCGCGTGGATTCATCACCCGGGTCCACGCCTGCATCCGTGGCCGGTTGCGGGGTGGCCGCCCCATCCTTGAAGTCATTGATGATCATCGACGGCGGCGAGCCCGGAATTTCCGTCTGCTGACGATCCCGCAAGATCAGCTTCACGCCGGCGTCCTTGATCGCGCGCTGAACGAAATCCGGCGCTGCGCCAGCATCCATTGGAACAACGACCGCACCGCGCCAGAGGATTCCCCAATAGCAGGCCACCCATTCGGCGGAGTTAGGACCCCAAAGAAGGACACGATCTCCCGGAAGCACTCCACTTCCAGCAAGCGCACGACTCCAGTAACGGGCGGCAGCGTAAAGCTCTGTGTACGTCAGCTTTTCCCGACGGTAGCCGCGTCTTTGGATGACAGCCACATCGCCGCCGAAGCGCGCGAAATCTGTCAGAAGACTCAGAAGATTCTTTCTGGGCATAAGCGCAGTAGTTTCTTCGCCTTTCGTATGGCTCGATTCTACGCCCGAAGAGGTGATGCCGTTTTCCGGGCCATCCAGACACTCCGTTTGGACATGAGAATCCATGACTTACCGAAGTGCACTTTCCGTGCCACGAAGGAACAGGTCCTTGCATCTCAAGAAAAGCACCTGAGCGCAATTCGAGGATTCTCGGTTACAATAGGTGCTGGACGTCTTGGTTGTTTGTTGAGACGCCGGGGGCTCGCGGGATACCCCTATCTAAATTGATTTGAGCAAGGAACGATGCCGGTACCGATTTCACAGATGTGGACGGTCGCAACGTACGTCCTCAAGCAAAAGCTGAGGGGACGGAAGCGTTACCCATTTGTGCTGATGCTGGAGCCGCTCTTCCGTTGCAATCTGGCTTGCGCCGGTTGCGGCAAAATCCAATATCCGGCGCATATTCTAAAGACCGATCTCTCGCCGGAAGAATGTTTCAAAGCCGTGGACGAGTGCGGAACGCCGATGGTTTCGATTCCCGGCGGCGAACCGCTGATGCACCCGGAAATCGATAAAATCGTCGAGGGCCTGGTAGCCCGCAAGAAATACATTTATCTCTGCACCAACGCACTGCTGCTGAAGGAAAAGCTGCATCTCTTCAAACCCAGCAAGTATTTGACTTTCTCCATTCATATGGATGGGCAAAAAGAGCATCATGATTTTTCGGTTTGCCGCGAAGGCGGCTACGAGCTCGCCGTCGAGGGCATCCGGGAAGCTGTCAAGCGGGGCTTCCGCGTCACTACCAACACCACCTTGTTCGACGGCGCCGATCCCAAGAGTGTCCGCGCGTTTTTTGACGAAATGATGGAGTTGGGCGTCGAAGGCATGATGCTTTCCCCCGGCTATTCTTACGATAAAGCGCCGGACCAGAAGCACTTCCTTGGACGGGCCCGCACGCGGCGCTTGTTCCGCGCCATTCTGTCCAATCGTAAGAAGAGTTGGCAGTTCAACCAATCCAAGCTGTTCCTCGAGTTTCTGATGGGCAAACGAACTTATGCCTGCACGCCTTGGGGTATGCCCACGTACAACGTCTTCGGCTGGCAGAAACCCTGCTACTTGCTGCAGGACGGCTACGTGGATTCGTTTCAAGAGCTGCTCGACACCACCGAGTGGCAGAACTACGGAACGGAATCCGGCAATCCCAAATGCGCAAACTGCATGGTTCATAGCGGCTACGAAGCTACGGCTGTGGACCACACCTTCAGTGGTCTGCGCGGGCTGTGGGCGACGGTAAAAGCAGAGTTGTCCACCAAATACAACGATTCGGATGCCCTTGCGATGCTGAACGAACCGGCGAAACCGGTGCACTCCTACAACCCTCTCGTTCAAATCCAATCGGACAAGAGCCAGCTTGAGGAGACTCGTGCGTGACGGGCCCTCGGCATGCCGACCGGCCCAGCCACGTCGCTGCTTTTACGAGCGCCAGTACATCTGAAGGATCTCCGGTGGACCCCGACACACTGGAAGTTGCTCCGGGAGCCCACCATGAAGGCGTACAAGGTTGGGTGCCGCAGCTTGCCACAGATGAAGAATTGCGCATCGCTCTGGAAAAAGCGTTCGACTATCGCGGTGATGTGACGCTCACCCTCAAAGATCAATCAAAAATCGAGGGTTATATCTTTGACCGCGTGACTGGTCCTTCGCTCTCCACAAGTTTCGTGCGTCTCATTCCCAAGGATTCCACCGAAAAACTTAAGATCGCTTACGCCAACATAGCGGCACTGGCATTTTCCGGGCGGGATACGGCGGCTGGAAAGAGCTGGGAGGCGTGGGTGCATAAGTACTGGGAAAAAAAGACTTCGGGTGAGGGTGATTTGACCCTGCAGCCCGAATCCCTCGAATAGCGCCGCACTGACTGCGGGCGGGCACTTCAAAGTCTCGACTTTCGTCTAACTATTTATTTTTCAATAACTTACAATTAAATCCTGGGTCAACGCGACCTGTGGTCTAACGTGGACAAATGCTCCATTTTATGGTACTGTTTCTATAGCGTTTGTTGCTCTTGTATTACCTTTTGACTCGTTCGAGGGGGCTGCAAGGACACCTTGCGGCTTTTTTTTGCGAGCTTCAGGATGTCGTGGCACTTGGAAGGCCGGGGCGTAACGCGCTTTGAAGCACCTTGAGGCGGACCGCTTGGCGGCCACCGGGAAACGGACCAAGAGAGGCAAAGCAATCCCAATATTGAGGTAGTCGCAGTGAAGGAACAAGGAACAGTGAAGTGGTTCAATGCTTCGAAGGGTTACGGTTTCATCCAGCGTCAAACAGGGGAAGATGTTTTCGTGCATTTCTCGGCCATCATGATGGACGGTTACAAGTCCCTCAACGAAGGCCAGTCGGTGGAGTTTGAAGTTAAAAAGGGCCCGAAGGGCCTTCAGGCGGAGAACGTAACAAGCCTCTAGCCTGTGAGCTGGGGGGCCTCGGTCGCGAATCGTGGCTCCTCCTCCAAGAGATTCGAATCAAGATATTTCAGATTGAGCGGTCAAGGAGGACGTTGTGCAAGTGATGCAAGAAGGTCAAACCATCAAGCATGTCGTGTACGGATTGGGAATCGTGACCGCTTCCGACCAGGAGCGGACCGCTGTGGATTTTGACGACCACGGCCCCAAACTGTTCGTAACCAGCATCATGACGGCCGAACTGATCGGCGAAGCTCCAGCCACTCCGCCAAAAACCAAGCGGCGCCGCAAAGCTTCCACCGCAGCCAAAGCCGCCAAGAAAGCCGCAGCAGCAGCCAGCCGTTCGTAGTTTCCTGTAGGCCAGTTCCGACCATCTCCGCGCCAAACCGGCGCCGGAGTGTGTCCGCTCGCATCCCCTCACGCTTGGTGCGGTTAATGTGATAGGTTTTGGAACATGAAACGTTTCGTCGTGATTCTCGGCGTGATCCTTTTTCTCCTGGGTGTGGTTGCACTCGCGCATCCTGATTTCACCTATCACCAGCAGGAAGAAGTCGCCAAGATTGGCCCGGTCAAGGCCACCGTGGATGAGCAGAAGGCCGCGCACATTCCTACTGGTGTGTCCATTGCCCTGCTTGTGGCTGGCGCAGGGTTGGTTCTCCTGGGGCCGCGCATCAAGTAGGTACCAAAGTGGGTACCTCAGCCAAGACCAACGCTTACCAGTACGCCTTGCGGCACCCCGAACAGATTGACTTCCCCTCAACACAAGCCTAAACCAGAGACATAGAAGTTTCGTTCCAGGGGAAGTGTTTCAAAAACGGAGAGAAAGATGAAAAAAGCTGCGCCAAAGTACGTCCTGGGGCTTGGTCTGCTTTTTGGATGTCTTTTCGCAGTTTCCTTACCGCTGCAAGCTCAGAACACACCTGGAGTCACCGGCAACGAGATTTTGATCGGTTCGTGTTCCGCGCTCGAAGGCCCATCGCATTTTCTCGGGACAGAAACGGTTACCGGGGCGAAGGCCTACCTTGATTTCATCAACGATGCCGGTGGGGTCGACGGGCGCAAGCTCAAGCTCGTTTCTTATGATGACAGTTATGATCCGGCGAAAACGGAAGCCTGCTTCAACCGCTTGCTGGAGCAGAAAGTGTTTGCGCTCGGATTTTTCGTGGGCACTCCGACGGCGGTGAAGTACCTGCCGATGGCGGAGAGCAATAAGATTCCCCTGGTGGGCCTCTTCACTGGCGCGCAGACACTCTATGAGCCAATGCGCCACTGGGTGGTCAATGTGCGGGCATCGTATTTCGACGAGACTCGCGAACAAATCGATGGCCTCTGGGGATCGCTCGGCTACAAGAAAATCGGTGTGATTTATCCAGAGGACGCATTTGGCGCGGCCGTGCTCGAAGGCGTGAAGGCAGCGCTGAAAGCTCATGGCGCCGCGCCCATTACGGCAGCCTCCTATCAGCGGCAGACGGCCCAGGTGGGCGGAGCCATTGATACGGTGAAAGCGGCGAATCCGGATGCAGTGGTGGTTGTCGGTCCGGCAAATACTGTCGCGCCCATCCTCAAACAATCCCATGCCAAAGGCTGGAAGCCTCTGTTCCTTACGGTTTCTTTCGTGGGCACGGACGATCTAATTACGGAAGCGGGTCCGGACGCCGAGGGCGTCGTAATTACTCAGGTCGTCCCGCCGTACTACCTGACCGATTACAAAACAGTCGCTCTCTATCGCCGCGCGCTGTCGAAGTATTACCCCTCGGCGCAGCCCAATTTCGTGAGCCTGGAAGGATTCGTGGACGCCATGGTGCTGGTCGAGGGATTGAAGAAAGCAGGAAAAGATTTGACGCGGGAAGGGTTGATTCGCGGCATCGAATCCATTCACGAAATGGATCTCGGTCTTGGCCCGAAGCTCAAATTGGATTACTCGGCAAAGGACCACAAGGGTTTTGACAATGTGATCCCGACGGTGATTCGCGGCGGACGCGCCGTGCCTTTTACCGACTGGTCCACCGCCGCGCCGAAATAAGCAGGCACTTGACGCCTCAAGTTGTGATATTAGCGGTACTTAGGCTGGCTTGGGTGTTGGGTGCTAATCAGGCAACCTATTGCGATAGCTGGTGTCTAACTTCTTTCGAAGATAGAGCACAGATAGTAGTCTCATGGCTGCTTACACTGCGAAACTCACACATAAGACCGCCGAAATCTCAATTTGCTCCCTTTTAGTCGCTACATCGTTGGCTGGCGCTCCTTCCAACGCGTTGATTGCAAAACTTGATTGCCCTGACCGAGTAAACGGTGTCGCATATTCCCCTGACGGGCAATTGCTTGCTGCCGGGTACGGCTGGAATGACCAAGGTGGAGTGAAGATTTGGAACGCGAGGGATCGCAGCGTTGTACGAACTTGGGTAGCAAAGAAAACAGAAAAGTGGCCCGAAGGTGTAAACAAAGTTGCATTTTCCCCGGACGGCAGACTGCTCGCTGCGGCTACACGCGCAGGGGATGTTCTGGTTTGGAAAGTCGGTACTTGGGGAGAGCCGAAGCGAATTATCTTGAAAGCCGGCTCGCCAACAGCATTAGTGTTCTCTCCAGATAGCAGACTGCTGGCAGTCTCGTCAGAATTTGCTGTATTTCTCTGCGACTTGAAGACGCTCGATTCCCGAAAACTGAGTGCGCGAACTGGGCCTCCCCAGGAGTTCATTGCCGGGGGATTTTCCGAAGACGGAACGCAGCTTGCTGTTTGCCGCCAGGCTGCAATCCAATGGTGGGACGTTGCAACAGGACGAACGGACAAGAGTTGGGAAATCAGAGGGCTGGGCTTTTTTTGTGGACTTTCCAGGAAGCGAAGGTATTTGCTCAATGGCGGCGGTGCGGTGTACCGGGACAAGAACGTCGAACTGCTAAACGCATTGGATGGGAAGAGTCTCGCGCGGGTATCCGAAATCAGAAGCGGGCTGTTTACGTCGGCTATTTCCCACTCGGAGCGTTGGATAGCGCTTGGTGGAGGAAACTATGGTTCGGGAGGGGACCTAAGCCTTTGGAGTTTGGAAGATTTTAGCGAGATAGCGTTCACTTCTGCCGGAGAGTTTCCGGTAATGGATTTGGCGTTTTCACCCGACGATTCTGAGTTGGCAGCAGGTAGCCACGACGGAGCAGTCTTTCTCTATTCTGTCGAGCAGCTACGCGGGCCGGAGCGGACCAAGCAGGAATACCAGCTCTGTGGCGAAGTCATCGGGGAAGACAACAAGCTGTTCATTGTTCCAGTTGCAAAGGTGCCTACCCCGATGAGGAAGGAATTTAGTAATGCATGGAGACTCGAAGTGGCAGAACCCAATACGCTTGCGAACTTCGCGGGTTACGCAGTGACTTTTCAGGACTGGGAGATTGAGAGCAACGCGGCAATGGACAGAGCGAGAGTCAGTAAATTCACAGCGCTCTCATCGCAACCAATCACGGGAAGTAAGAGCGCTGAATATGTGGTGTTCGGCGATGTACAAAACCCTGGTTGGGACAAAGGTTTTGTCGTCAAGGCCTACGCAGAAGGTAGCTTTGTTGCAGCCAACAATTCTGGCAAATGCCTGGCCTACGGAAAGTTAAGTAATCTCGATTTCGCCACTCTCAAAGACCGCTTGGTTCGTGAGGGCCTTCTCGACGTCCCGCGAGACCCACTCACCCGTGGATTGGATCATTATCGGACAAGATTCATTGCGTTGTCTTACGGTGGCGACTTCCAAGTAAGAAGCGATGCTGAGGTGGTCGACTTTTCTAAGCCGAGGACACACCCAACCAAGAAAGAAGAAGAATTCACACGTATTTTCAATCAAGAGCAAGAGTTTATTGACTCTCTGCTTCAAGCGGGAATGCACTTCGTTCCTTAGTGCCGGTCTCGGGATGGCCTACCCAAAATAAGCAACGAACTCACTTCAGCAGGGTTCAGGCTGCCTTACTTGTTGGCGGATTCAGCCTGGTCGAAGGCGTGATAAGAAGAACGGACCAGCGGGCCGGCTTCGACGTGTTTGAACCCCATCTTCTCACCGAGAATTTTGTATTCGGCAAATTCGTCGGGATGGACGTAGCGAACGATCGGTAAGTGTTCGCGGGTGGGTTGCAGATACTGCCCGAGCGTGAGGATGTTCGTGCCTTGCGCTGCCAGGTCCTGCATGGTCGCGAGAACTTCATCCTTCTCTTCGCCGAGCCCCAGCATCATTCCCGTTTTCGTCGGCACTTCCGGATGCGTCTCTTTCGAACGGCGCAGCAGCTCCAGCGAGCGCTCATACACCGCGCCTTTGCGTACTTGCCGGTAGAGCCGCGGCACAGTCTCCGTGTTGTGGTTCAGAATATCCGGCTGCACCGCAAGCACAATGTTCAAGGCGTCCCAGTCCCCGCGAAAATCAGGAATCAAAACCTCGACCTTACAACCGGGAACGCGTCGGCGAATTTCCTCGATAGTCCGTGCAAAGATATGTGCCCCGCCGTCGGGCTGGTCGTCGCGATTCACCGAAGTCACCACCGCGTAACGCAAACCCATCTTGGCGACCGCTTCCGCCACGCGAAGCGGTTCATCCTCATCCGGTGGCCCAACCGGCTTGCCGGAAGGCACCGCGCAGAAGCCGCAGGCACGCGTGCAAATGTCCCCTAGAATCATGAACGTAGCCGCGCCATGTTCCCAGCATTCGCCCATGTTCGGGCAGCGCGCGCTTTCGCAGACCGTGTGCAGGTCCAGCGTGCGCATGATGCGCTTCAAGTCCTGGTAGCGCTCCCCGCCAAAGAATTTAACGCGTAACCAATCAGGGCGCGGGTGCGCATCCGGCAGCGGCACCAGCGGCGCCGGAGCATTCGAAATGATGTTAAAGGGTGAACCCATAGGGTACGCTTGAAAGCCCTATTTTACGCGCATCCTCTAAATCCTACAAACCAGACCAAATAGAAATTTAAGAGGCACTATTCAACGTAGTCCAGCAGGAAGAGTGTTCGGGACTATAATCGGCCAATGCCGTTACCAGGGGATGGTTCCTCACGATCTGAACAGTTGCTTGACATTCGCCTTGTTGTTGACCGAATTCCTGCGTTTACGTGGTCAACTCACCCGGACGGCTCCGTGGAGTTCGTGAATCAACGATGGCGTGAATACGCAGGTCTTTCTGCTGAAGAATCGCAAGGTTGGGGCTGGCAGGCTGCAATCCATCCGGAGGATTTACCGTCACTCATGGAAAAACAGCGGGAGCTGTTGCGCTCCGGGGAACCAGGTGACCTCGAAGCGCGCATGCGCCGCCGTGACGGGGTCTTTCGTTGGTTCCTCATTCGCTTTGAGCCATTCCGCGACGAAACCGGGAAGATCGCCATGTGGTATGGAGTAAGCACGGACATCGAAAACCTGAAGCAGACAGAAGAGAAACTGCGTGAGGATGAGCGCGAACTTCGGCGGATTACGGACGCCATACCCCAAACGATCGTTGTCCTGGACCCATCCGGAACGCCGCTGTATGCGAACGAGGCGACGCTCGACTACACCGGTCTCAGCGGCGAAGACGTGGTCGCTCCCAATTTTCGAGAGCGACTCTTTCACGCAGAAGACCTCGAGAGATTGCGGGACCAGCGAAAGGTTGCTCTCACGCGGGGACTGCCCTTTGAAGTCGAACACCGGGCGCTTCGCAAAGACGGCCAATATCGTTGGTTCCTCACTCATTACAATCCATTCCGAAATGAGCAGGGCCAGGTGATCCGCTGGTACGCGACGGGCACCGACATCGACGACCGCGTCAGAGCCGAGGAACGCACACGGAACGAAAATCTTGCGTTGCGAGAGCAAATCGACCGTGACTCGATGTTCGAAGACATCGTCGGCTCATCGGAATCCTTAGGCAAAGTGCTACGCCAAGTCGCGAAGGTTGCGCCTTCGGATTCGACCGTTTTGATCCTCGGGGAAACCGGCACTGGAAAGGAATTGATAGCGCGCGCCATCCACAAGCGATCGAAGCGAGCGGAACGCGCGTTTATTGGCGTAAACTGCGCCGCCATTCCCGCGTCGCTGATTGCTTCGGAACTCTTTGGGCATGAGAAAGGCGCCTTCACGGGCGCAACGCAGCGGCGAATTGGCCGTTTTGAATCCGCGAATGGCGGCACAATTTTCCTGGATGAGGTTGGCGACCTGCCCCAGGAGACTCAAATCACGCTATTGCGTGTGCTGCAAGAACGTGAACTCGAACGCGTCGGAGGCAATCAGCCTATTCCCGTTGACGTGAGGGTGCTCGCGGCAACGCATCGTGATTTGAACGCACTCGTGGCAGATGGCAAGTTCCGGGAAGATCTCCTATATAGGCTGAATGTCGTGCCTATCGAGATGCCGCCGTTGCGCGAACGACCAGCCGACATTCCCTTGCTTGTTGAGTACTTCATTGATCGCTTCGGGAAGATGGCTGGAAAGAAGTTCAGAGCAATCGACAAAAAATCTCTGAAAGTATTCGAGACCTATGATTGGCCAGGAAACGTCCGTGAATTACAAAATGTGATCGAACGTGCGGTGATCCTCAGCGAGGGCGACACGTTAGCTGTGGACGAAACCTGGCTGAAACAGGAAGCGCCCCGAAAGCCGGTCCGGACCCGCACGTTGACAGGCACCCTTGTGAGGCACGAGAAGGAAATGATTGAAGCCGCCTTGGCAGACAGCCGGGGCCAAATTTCCGGGCCCGCAGGTGCGGCAGCTAAACTAGGGCTGCCAGCACGGACCCTCGACTCGAAGATCAAGCGTTTGAAGATTAACAAATATCGATTCAAAGCCCCACAAGCTGACTGATCCGCTGCGCAGACTCATTAAGCCAATCATGTTTTCCTCATCAGACAGGAATTCCTGAACATTCAGGACTGCACACAACTCTAACTTCCATTCCTGCAAGGAATTGGGAATGGCTTGGTTATTGCACTCGTTCGGCTGTTCTTCAGAGCAGAGAGTCCATGACGCTGAAGATCAAGCGGATTGCTGGTAAGCGCAAGACGCACATTTGTTTGAGCGGGCAACTTCGAGCGGAGCACCTTGATCAGTTGAAGTCTGAGGTCGAGCGTGGCGGACCACGCGTCACGTTGGATCTGGAGGAACTCGATCTGGTGGATATCGAAGGTGTTCGATATCTCAACGCGTGTGAGTCGGCAGGAGTCTCGATCCTGCGCTGTTCGCCATACATCAGGGAATGGATGCTGCAGGAGAGAAACCGACCGGAAGACCATCCCGAACTTGGATGATTCATTGAACCTGAAACTAGAGAGGAGACTGATCATGAAGAAGGTTTACGGGGTTGTAACGCTCGCTGCTACGCTGATGGGCGCGACTCTGCTGCTGGAGAGGACTGTTAAAGTTGCGGCGGCGGCGCCAACCGGCATCAAGAACGTGGTTCTGGTGCACGGTGCATTCGCCGATGGCTCTGGCTGGGAAGCCGTCGCCAAAATCCTCGAGAAAGATGGCTACACGGTGTCGGTAGCGCAGCCCCCTGAGACCTCCTACGCCGAGGACGTCAAGTACGCGAAGGCAACGGTCGACGCCATGGGCGGGCCGGTCGTCCTGGTCGGCCATAGCTACGGCGGGTCCATCATCAGCGAGGCCGGCAACGATCCAAACGTTGCGGCACTGGTCTACATCGCCGCATTTGCACTCGATGAAGGTGACAGCTGTGCGTCGATCGAACAGGCCCTGCCGCAAGCGTCCAAAGCATTCAAGCCGGACAGCAACGGGAACTGGTGGATAGACGAGACGCATTTCGCGGCCGACTTCGCGGCGGATATTTCTCCCGCCGAGTCCCACTACATGGCCATATCGCAGGTGCCGATCTCCACCGACTCGTTTACCCACAAGGTCACAAGCCCCGCATGGAAGACCAAGCCGACGTGGTACATGGTGGCCACCGCAGACCGGTCGATCAATCCGGACCAGGAGCGCATGATGGCGAAGCGCGCCAAGGCCAAGACGGTCGAAGTGAATGCCAGCCATGTGGCCTACATGTCTCACCCGAAGGAAACAGCCAAGCTCATCGAAGAGGCTGCCACCTCTACGCCCGTCCATTAATAGCCTGCAGTCTTGATCAAGGGCTTCGTTAGCCAAGCCCGTGGCCGCGATGATGAAACCGGCTCGCACGAGAGGAGGGCCTCTGCCGATCCTGACGACATCGGCGGAGGCCCAGATGAACGTCGTCTGAGGGGGACGCAATGTCTGAGCAGGGCACAATGATGAAGGATCGCATCACCATCAAAGGACGGGACGGCGCGTTTGGCGCCTATATCTCGCGACCCAAGACCTTGCTGGCTCCCGCCGTTGTCGTTCTGCACGAGGTGTTCGGGGTGAACGCCGACATCCGTAAGACCTGCGACGAACTCGCCGAACAAGGCTTCCTTGCAGTCGCGCCCGACCTATTCTGGCGTCAGGAGCCGGGCCTCGACCTCAGCGTCACCTCCGAACCCGACTGGCAACACGGCCTTCGCCTCTATCAGGCCTATGATCGAGACGCCGGCGCCAGGGACGTTAAGGACACTTCCAACGCCGTGTCCAAGTTGCCGGGGTGCATCGGCAAGGTTGCCGTCCTCGGCTATTGCCTCGGCGGGCTGATGACGTTCCTGACTGCCGTGCGCTACGGCGTCGACGCTGCAGTGGTTTATCACGGCGGCGACACTGAGAAATATCTGGGCGAGATCAACGGGTTTGATTCGCCGTTGCTAATGCATCTGGCCGAGGAAGATGAGTTTATTTCCAAGCCTGCGCAAGCTGAAATCAAAGCGGCACTCGCCAGCAAACCAAACGCGACAGTCTACAGCTATCCAGGTCAGCATCACGCCTTCGCTCGGCATAATGGGGCGCATTACAATGCAGCGGCGGCAACGCTCGCCAACGGGCGGACAAGCGAGTTCCTACATCAACGTCTGCGATGATCACCTCGCCGTCCCGCGGTTTCGAGGTCTAAGAAGGGAGAAACATATGGCTAATACTAATTCTGCGGCGCACGTGCGGGTGATCGAGGAAACGCCTGCGTACTGGAGGGTTGTGTTCGATTACCCGCCTTTCAACATCGTAGACGCCAGCATATTCGAAGCCCTACAGGATCTGCTCGCGCGAATGAACGCCAGCCCGAGCCTGCGGGTCGTCGTATTCG